>OCTW011570578.1_pt1 | contig 42470 bp, 44 predicted proteins | sample 1539671 | NCBI WGS metagenome assembly OCTW01 (sample SAMN02144230, study PRJEB22623) | gut metagenome | biome: sheep rumen | host: Ovis aries | place: New Zealand
ATCACGTCAACAGCCGTTACGTGATTATGCTGAGCAAGCAGTGTTGCTATACTCATGCCTACGTAACCTGTTCCTGCTACTGCAATTTTCATCATATAATAAGTTTTTATTCGTTAGATTCGAGTATTTCGTGTTCGTTACTTACCATATTTCTCAACGGCCTCATAATATGTATCGAGGCTGCCAATATCAAACCTTCCAGCACTCATAGTCCAAGCATGCATGGTAGTATGTTCCACCATGTAGTGCGCCAAGTTACCAGGTGCATCCTTCCCACAACCATTCTCTACAGAGTGACGTATCAAATCGAGGTCCTTTTTTAGATAGATATAGAATGGTGGTACAGCCCAGTGGCTCTTAGGCACCTGAGGTTTCTCTTCCATTCCAAGTACCTTATTGTTGGCATCCAGTTCTACTACACCTGTCCTTTGCAACTTCTCTATCGATGGCTGCTCATGACACATAATGCAACTCGTCTGCTTCTCTTTTGCAAAGTCCACAAACTCCTGGAAGGAGAAAAACAGCAGGTTATCCGCTGCTACAACGAGCAAATCATCATCGATGTGGAGTTTATCCATTGCATACAACAAGTCGCACACAGCTCCAAGACGAGTTTCATTTGTCTCTGTTCCATCATCAACGATGGTTATTGGCTTGCTATAGTGCAAATTCTTCTTCCAGTCTTCGAAGATACCAGCAAACTTATGGTTTGTAATGATGATATGTTCATCTATCTCAGGGATCCTGTCGATATCATCCAGCATTCTTCCCAGAATAGTATTCTCCCCTATCTTGAGCAGAGGTTTGGGAAAATTTTTAGTGAGTTCTCCCAAACGTGTAGCATATCCCGCTGCAATTACAATATTTTTCACGTCTTACCGTTTTACTCTATTACCTTTTTACCTTTATAGAAATCTCGCCCCGTCATCTGGCTTCACCCAGAACACCTGGAATGTCTTTTCATATTCGGGGAACTGTTCCAGATACTTCTCTGTGAGCACCTTCTGAATCTCCTCCTTATAGGCTGGATCTACGAGGGCAATACAAGCCCCCTTGAAGCCAGCTCCAGAGAAGCGACCACCATAGACGCCTGGCAACTGACGCATAATCTCATAGATAGCAATGAGCTCAGGTGAACCGCATTCATAATTATGGATTGAACTCTCACAAGAGTCAAACGAAAGCTTTCCAAACAACTTCAGATTACCCGTTTCCCAAGCGGTCACACCTTGCCTTACCCTACGGTATTCAGAGTAGAAATGTTCCGCTCTACGGGCGAATCTTGCAGGCATCGCGATCCGTGTCTTGTCAAAGGTTGCCTTGGGGATGTCACGGAGGAACGTCTTATCAAACGTCTTCAACGGCTGGTCAGTATATGCCAGCATATTCCAGGCAGCCGTCTTGCACTCATACACCCTAAGGTTATAATCTGAGTTCACAAGACTACGGGTAAGGCCAGAGAAGAAGATGCCAATCTCAAACTCTGGCATGTCAGGATTACGCTTGATGATACGCCAATCATTACTATCGCAGTCAAGGAACAGCAGTCCATTCTTCTTACCCAGTGCAATGCAAGCCTGGTCGAGAAGACCATTATTCAGTCCAATGTACTCACGTTCTGCCTCCGAAGCAATCTTCACCACCTCAAATGGCTGGAGCGTAATGTCATTCGCCTTAGCAAACGCCATCACATACGCAATCAGAACTGCAGCAGAGGAACTGAGTCCACCCACCGGCAACGAGCCCTGTATAACGCCATCAATACCTCGCTTTAGTTCAAAGCGCTTGCGCAATGCATACTTGGCACCACGAGCATAGTCACCCCAATGGTGCTCACGCACTTGAGACGGCGTGTCGATATCAAAGTCCACCACCCCTTCAAACGTCTTCGACTCCAGATGCACATGATTCTCCCCATAAACAGGGGGATTAAGGGGGTCTTTTTCTCCCCCTAAACAGGGGGAGCAAGAGGGGGTCTCCTCATTCACATTAAACCACAGGTCAACGCCTTTATCTATGGCGAACCCCGTCACCAATCCATGCTGGTGATCAACATGTGCCCCTAACGGACAAACCCGATACGGACTGAAAATATGATATTGATACTTTTCCATAAATATTATTGCCTATGTTTTCCCCATTGAGGCACAAAAAGGTATGAACAAAACGCCCATACCCCTTTAACAATCTCCTTAATCATATCTCTTCTCCCGCATACCTCATCTTCTTTCCAAGTACCGTACAGACTATCATCTGTATGTCCTTAATAAAAGAATAATGGTGGTAATAGTAACAATTAAGTCGGACTTTATCGGGATAAATAACAGTATCGTTGTACTCCACGGCTATTTCTTGTGCCTCGCGCATATCTCCAGAGGACTGCTTTTGTGCCACATATTCTGCTATCATTTCATCCTCTAATCGATACTTCAATGTCGCAGGTCCCGTTATACCTGGTCTTAATTTCAGAACATCCCTGTCAGCACCCGTCAACTTATCTGCATATCCTGGCACGTCTGGCCTTGGCCCTACGAAGCTCATGTTGCCAATCAGTACATCCCAAAGCCCTGGCAACTCATCAAGTTTATAATGTCTCAACTTAGCCCCTAATGGCGTAATACGACTATCCCCCGCCACAGAGACAGTCGAACCATTATGCTTAACTGTCATCGTTCTGAACTTATGACAGTCAAACAGTTTACCTCCTTTACCTACGCGTTTCTGCACAAAGAATGCAGGCCCACCGGGCATTTTAATTTTCACCAATATCGCTGTAACCAGCAACACCGGCCAAAGAAACAATAGGCCAATGAATGCCACTAGCCTATCAAAGATCCATTTAATTATCATCTAGATTTTTTTATAAATACCCTTTCCGAATTCTCCAACTCCAATGCCAAAATGACCATGCCGGAATCCATATCACCTCACTTGGATAATGCTTCAAATATCTCCAATTCCTCTTCAGGTGGAACAAGCCCCTTTTAAAGCGGCTGTCCTTATCATACCACTCATTTCTGCTGTCATGCAGACCGAAATTACCACCCCTCTTTATTTCATCAAGCAGAAACTTGCCTTCTTTAATAACAGGAGTGCAAAGAAGAAAATCAACTCCGAGTCCAAGCACTTCCTTCTCTATATACATAATAGCAGCTGTGAATTTCCTCAAAGACAAATCACATAGCACTTGATAAGCCCTTTCCCTTTCACCTAAAGTTGAATGATTTAGTATGTAGAAATAATCAACCAACTGCCTGAGCCCTATACCTTCTTCAAAAACATGACGATTTATATGAATCAGCGAATAAACAAGATTAAACTCAATAGTTGGATATGCGAAACCAACTTTATCATCACTATTCGTGAATTGTAAGGTCTTGCTCTCCTTGAAAAACTTCTGTAGCTTCCTGTTGCTAAAAGGATTATACATCCAAGAAGGTCTGAAATGCACTTCTACATCAACGTCATTAAAGAAATTAGCACAAGAATGTATATAATGAATATCATGAACTCCAATATAGTTATTTCTAAGACAAGAAACTATTTCATCCTGCTTACCATCAAGCCAAATATCTATATCGCCACTTTGTCTTAGTAACGGATTCGGATATAATTGAGCTACACCCTGGCCTTTCAATATGCACGAATTGTACCCCCATGAAGCCAAAATACGTGTCAGCATTTCCGCACGGTCATTCACGATCTCATTCTGCTGCTTTATTTGCTCTTGTAATCCCACAGCCTCAAAGATTACCATCTGCGCTTTGCCGACTTCGTCACCAGATACGTTTTCTTTATCTACAATCTCAGCATTATGAACGGCATCAAACACCAGGCCGAATATTGCTTGTTCTTCGGATTGTTTTAACACATCCTCCAACTGCTTTGCAGTAAGAGCACCTGTATAAGGCTTACCACGTAATGCACCTCGAAGTATATCAAAAAGCAATTCCATTTCCATTTAATAGCTATGCATTCTTTCTTGCGAACGTTCTGAATACCCACCCACGGACACTATTCGGCAAAATTAGTTGAATAACAAATCGCTCAATATAGTTGACAATATACTCCTTCTTAGAAATCATGCCTTTTTCCAACATCAGCTTCTTAATGCCAATCTCGCTATCGAAGTATTTTTTCCCACCACGTCTGGCATACTGATCTGCTCCGCTCCTCACATTTACAGCCACATCAGGAATGTTAGCAAACTGACATTTTGCTATCATCATGCGAACCCACAGATAGTAGTCCTCGTTCCAGAACCAATCTTGATAGTTACCAACATTCAACACTGCCTGCTTTCGAAACATGACTGTTACATGATTCAAAGCACAGCGGCTTTTCATGAACTTATATATTTCTTCATTTGAAAGAGGTACGTCACGACGACCAACAATATTGCCTGGTGAATCAATAAACTCCGTCATCTGTCCACCAACAATATCACACTCTGGATGAGTTTCAAGGTAGGCTAGCTGCTTTTCAAAGCGATTAGAAAGGCAAATATCATCACTATCCATACGTGCACAGATATCATATCTGGCATTCTCTACTCCAAGTTTCAAGGCATTACCCAACCCGCCATTCTTTTCAAGACGAATGACATGCATAATCTCAGGATATCTTTTCTCATATTCTGTCAGCAACGAACTAAGTTCTAATGACACCGGCCCGTCTTGTACTAATACTATCTCGTTGGGCTTAACATTTTGGTTTACAAGCATGCTATCTAAAGCAACACTCACAAACTCTGGATTGTCGTTTTTATAAATAGACGTAATAACTGAAAAACAAAGCATATCTCAAAAAATCATTTCTTAATCAATTTTCCTGAAGTTAAAATAGTTTCCTTACGTTTCTCTTCATTTAAGCCATTAAGACTAAGAAAATTATTCTTATACTTCGACAAAAAATTCTCCACTTTACTTATAACCTTTGCCGGGTTTCCGCCAATTATGCACCCTGGCTCCGAAAAAGATTTTGTAACCACACTTCCTGCCGCTATAATTGTATTATCTGGTATACTAACACCATAAAGTATAATTACTCTATTGCCAATAAAACAGTTGTTCCCAATTGATATTGGGCCACAAATATCCGAATTAGAATTTCTGCCCCCCCCATATAGACCAACACTGGCATCATGGGTAAGAAACGTCACTTCAGTAGATATTGTACAATTGTTACCTATCGTTACAAGGTAAGGCTCTGAAGGTGCTATGTTGCTAAAAATGTGGGTATCATCTCCTACCTTCAGACCTTCTTTTCGCATTTTTTCTACAACATATGCATTGCCCCTATGATTGAGCTTACTCAAAAACAATACTTTATAATACTGAAACGTATTCATTGATTTATTCCTATTACAAGATTTTTTATTGTTTCGTACTTATCACCCAATAAAGATTTTGGTATTGACAACAACACATATTTCAGATATAAGGACTTGCGATATAAGTTATTTCTACACAATTTCTCCAAATCATCTACCTTTGTTCTTGACAGAACTACATATCTTCCATGCAGTCTCATTGGTCCATGTGTTTTTACTTTTATCGTTGGACATGAGGTATACAAATCTTCAATACCACATTGTAAAGCCTTATTCAGGATTTCAGATGACTGATAGCCATTGGGTATAGAAGCGATTTTTACAGGAGCCTTTATGATGTCACTCAGAAAGCGAACAGACATTTCCCATTCTTCTTTGATTGCCGTTGAATCTAGTGATGCCATGTTATCAGGATGCGAATGGGAATGGCTACCAATAAGATGTCCTCTTTTATAAATATCCGAAATTTGATTTTTAGTAAGAAAACCTGGCGTATCAATATATTGGGTTGAGATAAAAAATACACCTTTCAATCCATACTTGTCCAACAAGTTCGATATAGGCTCGTAAAAAGACGATCCACCATCGTCAAATGAAAGAGTAATATCGTACCCGTCATTCTTTAGCTTGACAATCTTCGCAAGATGCTCATTAAACGTCTCAATATCAATTTTGTATAAATCTGAAGCCAAGCCTGATTCTGTAGGCTTTGATTTATACACATCATGATACATCAATACTATTCGATTCATACTAATCTAAATCAAAAAAAGACAGGTTCCAATCAACATCAGGGCAGTTATTAACTCCCTTTTTTATAATAAAAGGATTAGGGTGTGAGGATTTTAAAAAGAACATAGATTTTATAATTCTTTCTAGTCCTTGTCCATTCATTGTCCAAACTCTAAAGAAAGCTGCATTAGGGAACTTATCTGAGAGATATCCTAGGAGTTTTGATACAATAACACCTTGTCTTTGCTTATTTCCCCCGTTAAAACATATTCTATCTATTCTTATGACAGATTCTTGTTCAAATGCACTTTCTTTATATACGCAACTAGCAACGAGTTCTCCTTTGTCGTATATATTTACAGCTTGCTCATCAGCATAATCAAACTTCCATTTAAGCCAATCCTTACTATGGAAGACATTCATCATATCATGGTTTTCCTGCCAGATCAGACTATCTAACTCACCTTCCTTAAATTCATATTTGTTAGAGCCAAATAATCCTTTAGTCTTATATCCAATCTTTTGAATGGAAAGAAAAGGATGTAACAAAGACACAACACGAGGAAGACCAATTGCGTGAACAAAACTCTTAGTATTATTAATTAGTACAAAATTGTTCATCTGATGTTTAGTCTCCCACTTCATTTTAACAAATCCGGGATATGAATTCCTATAATTCGGGAATCCTATAATCATTTTATAGTCGGTATTTGAAAAGATATAATCAGTCGCAAATAACATGATTTTCTTCCATATGCCACGACCTTGAAAAAGTGGATTAACTCCGCTTTCGCAAGATTGCAAGCACAAAAACTTCTCTGAATTGTATTCATACATTACTGGAAGAAAGGCATTCATGCCAGCAAGTTTACCATCAATTACAATTCCAAAGATAAGTGATTTACCTAACGGATTCTGATAGTGTTTTTTTATCCAGAATGGGCGTAGTTTTTGGGAATCCTCAACAATATCAAAACAAATCTTGTAAAGCTCAATTTGTTGATCGATTGATGATTCGTCTAAAATGATGACAGTAAGTTCTTCTGAGTTCATTATTCTTCTTTTCCAACTATAAATACATAATTCGTTGTGGCACTACCGCCGATATTCAGCATCATGCCGTTCTTAGCGCCCTTAACCTGATAGCCACCAGCCTTGCCTGTAACCTGCTTATATAAGTCAACAAACATTCTGGCACCAGAACCGCCAACAGGATGACCACATCCAATCAGACCACCTGAAGGATTAATGGGCTTGGCTCCATCAAAGGCTATCACACCATTCTCAACAGCTTCACACTCTTTTCCTGGTTCACAAATGCCAAAGGAAGAAATGGCTGCAAACTCTGAACTGCTAAAGCAGTCATGGGTCTCAAACACATCAATATCATCAACTGTCAAGTTTGCTCTGCGATAGGCATCCAAACATGCCTGACGAGTCCAGGGCAATACATATTCAGAATCAGCATTGTCAGCCATTTTCTTGTCAAAGAGCATAGGGGCTGTTCTGTGACCATAACCCTTTACGAATGCCTTATCCTTCAAGCCCTTTTCTTGCAGATATTTCTCAGAACAAAGAACAACTACAGCAGCACCATCAGTAACCTGTGAACAGTCACTTACTCCAAGCAGGCCGCCAACACATGGGTTGCTTTCTGTTCCTCGATGACTTGCCTCTTCATAGCTCATAAACCACTTACGAGTCTGTGCCAATGGATTGCGCTTAGCATTGGCATAGTTAATGCAAGAAATCTTTGCCAAAGCATTCAGGTAACGCTCCTGATCCAAACCATACTTTTCAATGGTTGCATCAGCCAAACGCCCAAAGAGTTTGGGGAAAGGCAGATCAACGCCCTTACCTTCTTTTTCATAGTAGGCAGCACGACCAAGGATGTCACCACCCTTCTTGGAGTCAACACTCTTCATGATTTCCCAACCTACTACTATGCAGACATCATACTCCTCTGCCTCAATCTTACTGATAGCAGCATCCAATGCTACAGAGCTGGAAGCACAAGCGGCCTCATATCTGGCAGAAGGTACACCATAGAAAGCTGGATTCACTTCAGTCAGGAATGCGCCAAGATGTCCCTGGCTGATATACTGTTCTGCAATAAAGTTACCGACAAAAGCAGCCACACGATTTTCTTTGTTCAAGGCTACCATCTCATCCATCGTGAATTCAGCATCCTTGAAACCATCCTCAATGGCCTCTTTCAGAAGGGCAATCATGTTCTTGCCCTCTTTCGTCCAGTTGCGCTCAAAATCGGTCTGAGCACCACCCATAATATAAACTTTCTTCTTCATAGTGCTCACCTCCTTATTTTGCTTTGAAATAAATTCTGTAATCGTACTTGCTCTTAATCTGTTCTGCAATGATGTGGTCAATATCCACGTTGCCCAAAATCTCAGGCTTCAGCCTCTCCTTCATCAAGGCACCGAGGTCACAAACGCGGGTAAATGCTTCCATCATGGCAAAGGGAGGACACCAAGTGAAACCTGTTGCCATCACATCGTCAGCCACACGTAAGTCGTAACCCACATGTTCTGCAGTCCACAATGCATAAACTATATAACGAAGCAGGAATCGCAAGCAGATGTCAGCCTCCTGAGAATGATTGTTTATCAACTCCAGAATGGCCTTATCATAATCTCCCACCTTCAGGTATTCCTTCATCTTCAGGGCAAACGGGAAGGTGTATTTGATGACATCACGGAAACCACCTTCCTTGATGTCCCAAACCATCATCCGCTTATAATCGTTGTCGCCCTTGATGAGCTTATACAGACCTTGTCCTCTCTTGCGACCAAGATAACCCTTATCAATCAGTTTCTGCACATACTCTGGCAGTACGAACTTCTCATGCACATAGTCATTAGTATTCTCGTAGATATTATCCACGATAGCCTTATGCACATCCAAGCCCACAAAATCAGCTGTAGTGATTGGAGGCATGGTACGGCCTGAGAACGGGCCAAGAATAGCATCGATATAATCAATACCACCATTGTCCTGATAACGCTCTGCATAAATCAAAGCCTCATTGATAAAGTAGAAACCAATGCGGTTGCCCAGAAATGCTGGAAGATCCTTACTCTCTGCTACTGTACGATAGAGCTGATTAGTCAAATAATCCTTCAACTCTGCATACAACTGCATATCGCTATAGGGCGAAGCAGTCAACTCGCAAAGTGTCAACTGATAAGGAGGATTGAACATGTGAACACCATAGAACTGGCTTCTCACCTCCTCAGGATAACACTCAGCAAGTCTGGTGATAGAAAGACCTGAAGAACCCGTGCAGGCTATGGCACCTTTCTTCAACGACTGTCCTATCTGAGTATGCAGACTTATCTTCAGCTCCAAGTTCTCAGCAGCACTCTCGAACACAAGGTCTGACTGTTTCACACAATCAGCCAGCATCGAGTAGTCTGCCGGTACCAAGTGGCTATAAATACTATCGGCTTTCACCGTTTTTCCTGCCTTCAAGGCAGCCTTCTTCGACTTCTCAATATCACGGCTCACCATATACACCTTGGCATTGCCGAAAGAAGCAAAGATAGCAGAGACATTGGTACCCATAGTACCATTGGCTCCAACTACTGTGACAGTCTTAATTTTTATCATAAATATCTATTTGGTTTCGTTGTTAATATATTTTAATTAATCTCTACTTCACCCCCCTTTTTAACGACAACATCCTGTTTAGCTTCTTGAAAGCTAATACAGTTGCTGACGGGGATCTTAATATGGAAAAAATGTATTTAAATCCTCTTAAATATTGCTTTTGTGACAATAACACATATCCCACTTCTAAATCTCTCATTGAGTCAATACAACGGAACTCTGATTTGGATAATGTCGACATTATACTATCTAATGATTCATATAAGGCTTTGCGGACAGCCAACATACGCTCTTCGGTAACTACCCGGTTTTGATTATCACTTATATCAACACAATGTAAAAAAAGGTCAACTTCTTCAAGTTTGTATTTGTATGTAAACTGAGCCAATAATTGAATATCTTGATTCCTAAGTAATTTTTCATCGAAATAACCTGTTTCATCCAAAGCAACATGCCTTAATAACAAGGTGCTTGTTGCTACATCTGAATAAAAACTCAGAATATCCTTATATATATACCCCCCTTTATATTTACTCGTTTGCCCAACAACCTTTCCGTTCTCGTCAAACATTCTAAATTTACACGACACTCCGCCCCAACTACTATCAAGGTTTTGAAGTGCTTTTACTTGTTCTTCTATCTTATTCAACTCCCACCAATCATCATCATCTAGGAAAGCAATAAACTCACCCCTTGCTTGTTTTATTGCAACGTTGCGAGCAACTGCGCCATTAATATGCTTTTCCTGAATAATTAAATGAAACCTTGGGTCTTCATTATACTTCTTAGTAATTGATTTCACATATTGAGTAAACTCGTCGTTAGGGTCATTATCATTAACGACAAACAACTCTATGTTTTTATATGTCTGTGCGAGGATGCTATCTATCGCTCTGGGCAATTTTTCCGATCGTTTATATGTCGGAGTGATAACGCTAACTAAACCTGGGACATAACATGGGACACTCATAAAAAATAATATATATTTATAAAAACATTATCTGAAAAAGGTATTGTTCGCCATCTCTTTTTGAAATGATCTCCCTGTTGCAAACAAATCATAACACTATTTCTTGGGGAGTATAAATGTTAATAGTACACGAACATGTATATATGTAAAATAAAAAATTGCTTTAAACAGAGAATCTTTCTTACAATAATGAAAAGTTTCAAATGGATTATTACCTAACGGCGAATAGAGTCTCTTAAATCTTTCGGATAGAGTCCCCTTGTTCCAAATAGGTTCAGACGGATTTCTATCACATACACCTACTATAGGAGCGACTATATTCTTTACTCCCGCTTTATATGCCCTTAATGCGTAATCAAAATCACCAACAGAGTGTCTATAGTAAGGGTCCAGATATCCAATTTTATCAGAAACCACACTAGGTATCAAAACACAATTTCCATTGAATGTTTCACAAACAGGATACTCTCCTTCTACGGGTAGAACTATTTTGTTATTATTTAAACCGCCATATGTAATAGTTGTATGGTCATTTGTCGAGCCTATGCTCCCAACGATAATACATCCTTCATTTTTTGAATAATAATCTAATAAAAGACTTAGTGATGTCGGGAACAACATAGTATCGTCGTTAAGCCACAAAACTGCATCATATATATCATCTTTTCTAGATTCCTGCCAAGCGAGGCACATTCCTCTATTCCAAAATAAAGAGCCATTTCCTTTAATAATATGAACTGCAGGAAACAATTCTTTGATCATATCACTTGTTCCATCAGTGCACCCGTCATCAACCAAATAAACGTCTAAAGATGATCCATTTAGATCAAGTTGCGCAAAAAGGTGCTGCAGGCAACATTCCGTCTTTGACTTCCTATTATGACATGTTAGTAATACGGCTATTTTCATCTCTTTAGTTATTTTTAGTCAAATAATTAAGTATTTCTTTTTCCGACACCAAACCTTTGTATTTGTAATATACGATAGTTGTGTAGAATAAGATCATAAAAAAGTGCATCTCATTAATGTGGAAAGGACGCTGTTGGTAGCAAATAAACAACAACAAACTCCCAAGTAAAACTTCCTTCTTTCGGCGAAGAACTAAACACAATGCAAATAATGGTAAATAAGTTACCACATATCCTACTAATCCGTCTTTCGCTAATATCTCATAAGGATTATCATTAAGTCTTTCCACAGATGTTTTTTCCAGATACTGACCACCTGCTCCCATATAGATATGTTGTTTGAACACCCTTTCGGCATTATCTGAATAATCATTTCTCGCAGATTGAATTTCACCATTTTGGAATCTTTCTATAGTTAACGATAAGAATCCTCCATTATCCTTAACTAATGAATAGACACCAAAAACGAGAGGTATGATAACTAATAATGACAGTACCAGTTTCTTTACGCCACCTCTATAGAAGAAAAAAAGTACGTATAAAGGTAACATCACAAAATATGCGGCTGAAAAAGTAAAAAGTAATGACACCATCAACAGTACTTCAATCTTACGATTATTATAAATAATTTTATTTATTACGAGGGCAAAAATACCCCATGACGCAAATGCACCAGGTTCATCAAAAAAGCCAGCAATTCTAACAAAATTACCTATTAAAGTATTCGTACTAGTTATACCATAAAAATAAATAAATCTCCCTTTTATTGCGAATATCTCTATGGGGTCCAAGATGCCCACAAATATCAAAACAAAAGCTATAGCGCCCAAAATACCTTGTAAACAGATTATTGCGTTATAAAGAAAGCCAAATTTAAATAATGATTTTGATCTAATGAGAAGGAGCAGTACAATCCCTGTCATTAGTAAGAAAAACAGTCTAGGAAGATAAGACTTATCATCATGGTAAAATGTGAATAATACCCAAGTAATACTCTCGACAATTATTAGAAATACTACTATCTTTGGCAGAAATACTCTATTCTTAGTTGTCATGAGTAATACTACAGCAAGACTAGCAAATATTAAATCCATAATGATCTCTTCTGGTAGGCCTATAATATCAGGTATGATATAAGGATATACCAAAAGTAACATCATCACAACAAATATAGCATACTTATTTAATGCATATTTTACTAATTTCATATTACGTAGATTCCTAAGTTCTATATAATAAACTCTATCTTTTTAATTTCTTCTTAGCCAATTCAGAATTAGATTATATGTACTTTTAATAGACCGCCCTTTCAACTGGCGAAACCTCTGCCGCCAAATATGAGCATAATAATCAAATCGATATTGAAATGGGGGTTTGTCAAATACCTCAAAAGAAGCTGTGTCCAAGTCAAGTGCCATTCTTTCAAGACAATATGAATCAATATGACGCCCCTTTATTATACCTGCAGATCTAAATGTATTAAGTTTCTGAACACCATACATGTTTGGATAATACTTCCATACATATGTACCATATGTTTCAAATTCTGAGAAGCAAGGTTCTTGTAAATCAGCGCAAGCAAAAAGTATCTTTTCTACCCAATCACAACCTTTTGAATTATTAGTCTCAATACGATTAATTAACTCCTTCATTATATTACTATTAAACATCATATGCTCAGCAATAAAAGAAAAAGGAGCAAGTTTACCAAACCCAAGCAGTTTTTGCAATGTATCAAAATACGGCTGGTTAAATTCTGCTTTCATCGTAAATATAGGACGCTCTTTGTCATCGAAAAATGATATATGATTCAGAGGTAACGTATCTGAATCCCATGTCAGATAATAATCCTTTGCATATTTTGTAAGAGCGAATGCCATTTTAAGGAATTGTTGAAAATACCAGCCAACTCTAATATGAACATCTTGACTTAGAAGGATCTTTTGGATCCTCTCGAATGATAAGCTTTGTATTAATTCATTTTCATCTAACAATATTACATTATAATGCTTCAAATCATATTTCTGTATTTTATTAAAACAAGAACGATTGGTTATGACATATATAATGTCTGCTTCTTTTAAATTTTTGCGAATATATTCAAAAACCAAACGAATAAAACTTGCATCTTTAGATGCTGTAGGAATAATTATATCGTACATTATTATTAAAATTTATCGAAGAATTCTTTATAACTAGAAAATGTATCATTAGAGTGGCACAAATATTCAAACAAATTGTCTTTATTCCTTTTGTTCAAATTTTGATAAGACAATACTATCTCACTTGCATTACCAAATACGCAAACATCTTCAATATCTCTATATTTATCTGATGGTAGTTTGGAACTATATCTTATGATATCATGATAGCAATAGACCATTTCTACATAAAAAGATGTGCTTCCAACAATAGTAAAATCTACCATATTACAATACTTCAACGTATCAATTCCCTTTTCCACATTTCCAATATAATATGCAGCATCTACCCTATCTTTAAAATAGTCTTCCTTGTAATTGGGATGTAATTTGAGATAATACCTAAGATTATATCTGGAAGCCAAAATATTTGCAGCTTTAATCATTTCAACATTCTCATGCTCCCAAGATGGATGAGATATGACAACGCCAAAAATATTGTTATTGGGTTTAACACATCTTTCCATTTTTCTACCAATATTACTCATCACACCAACAACTGGAAGTTGTGATTCTTTCCATCCACATTTCATAGCCTCAACCCTAGCAAATTTGTTCCAACACAACTGGTAGTCACTTGGGGATGCATAAAATTCCAAGCCACAATTTACAAAAGTATTTTCACGCCATGCATTAAACTGCCCATGTTGTAATGTTGCAGTTTTTATACCCAACCTCTTGCATATAAGGGTTAACATGCACTCATGTATAATACTATCATAATAACAGACTAGCAACTTATACTTGGTTAAATCCAGCCTTTTAAATATTTTATATATGCGAAATGACTCTACCAACTCTTTCAGCACCTGACATTTTTCTATCAACGTCAGTCCCTTTCCGCCCATTTGCAGGAACCAAATAGGCGACAAAAAGAAGAAGAGATAAAATCCCCAAAACGAGAACCTGCCTTTCCCATATCGTTCTATCAAATAAGACCCCTTTGGTGTAGTAGATACCACTTTTTTAAAATTTACTTCACTACTTTTGCGAGTAACATCAGAATTGTAGAACAAAATTGTTGAGCCTGGTACATCGCTAAAATCCACTTTTTTTATAGTAGGGAAAAAAGCCCTCTTCATCAGCGCACAAGGCACCCTATATATTTTATCCTCAATAACACAATCATTTTTAAGGCTCTGCCTATGAAACAAAACATCATAAGGTATCCTTGGCATTGCAACAAATGCTATACCCTTTAAAGATTCAGACAAATGATTCGCCATGATATTCTATCTTTTAACTCTTCCACTTGCATCACCCCCCATCAGGTTCTCCACCTCCTGAACTGTGACCCAGTTATAATCACCTTTCAATGTATGTTTCAGACAGCTAGCAGCTGTAGCAAACTCCAGAGCCTTTCGGTCCTCCTTATAATGCAGCAAGCCAAAGATGAGTCCACCCATAAAGGAGTCACCACCGCCTACTCTATCTACAATATCTGTGATATCATAACGACGAGACTCTATCAGTTCCTTGCCATTATAGAGCACACCACCCCAAGTATTATGGTTAGCATTGATGGCCCCACGGAGTGTAACCACCATCTTCTTGCAACGTGGGAAACGTTCCATCATCTGCTGGCAGACACTCAGGAAACTGCTCTGATCAACATTGCCATTCGTCTTGGCTGCATCAAAATCCTTGGGCTTAATGCCAAAGACCTTTTCACTGTCTTCCTCATTACCCAGAATAATATCAGAACCTGCCACCATCTCTGGCATCACCTCTGCAGCTGTCTTGCCATACTTCCAGAGATTACCACGGTAGTTGATATCACAACTAACCGTTACTCCCAGTTTATTGGCTGTTTTGATAGCTTTCAGGCACTCTGCAGCTGCATTGGCAGAAAGAGCTGGTGTGATACCGGTCCAATGGAACCAGGTGGCATCCTTCAGAATCTCTTTCCAATCAATAGAACCAGGAACAACTGTAGCAATAGAACTATCCTCACGGTCGTAATACACTTTTGAGGGTCGTGCATTACTTCCTGTTTCCAAATACAGGATTCCCATTCTCTTACCAGTTCTCTGAATATGGTCAACACCGACTTTGTGCCCACGTAAATCCATGATGCAACGTTCTGCAATAGGATTATCCGGCAGGCATGTGATATAATCGGTATCTATACCATAGTTCGCCAGTGAGACGGCCACATTGGCCTCTGCACCGGCATAGCTTACATCAAACTGATTGGCTTGTATCAGTTTCAAGTAGCCTGGTGCTCCTAAGCGCACCATTATTTCCCCGAAAGTAACGACCTTTGCCATCTTACTTATTCCCGTAAAGGTTCTTATACATGATTTCTGCAATCACAAAGTCGTCTGGCCAATCAATGTCAAATGAATGGAGTTCATCCATGACATGAAGCAGGATCTTCTTACCCAAACGGTTCTTCTGTTCCACATAGACTTCACGCTTTGCCAAGAACATCGTGTGATTAATTGGATAAAGCGCCTCCAAGTCCTGAGTACGAGGCCAAGGAATATCTGTGGTATTGTTGACCAACTTACCCTCTTTGTTCAACAGGAAGTTCTTCAACTCGGTAACGCCTACCAATGAATCATATCCGTTCTTCAAGTTATCCAGATACAACTGAATACCAGCATCATACTGGTCTGCACCTGCAAGCGGTGTTGTCACATGTCCCCAGAGAATATGCTCTGCATCAGTGATTGTAGGCACATAGCAGATAAGATCTTGAAGATTAGTGCTGCTAAGACACAACTCCTCAGGACGTGGAATGATTCTTACTCTGCTGTCTTTGGCAACATATTTCTCTGCAATAGCCATACAGGTCTCATCATTGGTAGAGAGAATGATTTCATCCAGCAACTTGGTTTCCACCAACTGCTTGATCTTATTCTCCATCAAACCACCTTCAATACCTGCAAAGGGCTTTGTATTCTTATTCTTCACGCGCTCACTACCCTTTCGTGTGGGCAGGAAGAATGCTATTCTTTCTTTCATCGCTTATATAAACTGATAAATTGATTCAACTTCAAGTTCAGGATACAAAGAAGGAGTCAAAGATTTCATCTTCTTGCCCGTATATTTCTCATAATCCTGCAAAAGTGCCATATTCTCATTGCTCAGAGCAACTTCCTTTTCAGACAATACACTGCCAGGATAGCCATCGTAACCTACAATATAGATATTGCCCTTGCAGATATTCAGAGCCGTCTGGATGGCAAGAGTCGTACAAGAGTCCTGATACTCTGTAGTAAACTCAATCTTGGGCAATTCATAAGTAGCTTTCTCTGCATATTCAGGCACATCGGTACCCAACTTTCTGGGATATGGCGGCAAAACACATATGGCCTTGAACTGCTCTGCACTCACGTTCGCCTTCAATCGCTTTGCTTCACGACCTAACAGGCAATAGTACTGTGGTACATTAACATCAAGGAACTTTCCTGCATGACGAGCTGTAGCAAAGACCAACGCAATGTTCTTTGTGCGTTTGACGAAATCAATAATACCGTCCAAATGCTCTACAGGTGACTGGCCACCACCTATGATAATTACGTTCTCGAAGTTTGCCCCTTCCAAGATTGGATACTTAGCATTATCCTCCACCTTGTCCTTACGGTTCTGCAAACCACGAACGATGCTATCGAATGAGTACACACGATTTGTAACCAGTTCCATCACCTCCTTCTGAGGTATTGAGTTAGCACCCGAAATCATATAAGGCAACTGAGTACCCCAACGATACTTCTCATACAAAGGAGTAAATGCAGTAATGACATCACCCAGCACATTAAAATCAACCTCAAGTCCTTGTTGCGCATTCAAATAAGTAAGCAACAATTCCGTTTTCAGATTACCTGCACCACGACCCATACCAAGTACTGTACAATCCACATACTCCAGACCAAGGTCAATAGCAGTAAGCGTATTGATAAGGCCTAATTGCAGATTGTTATGGCCATGGAATCCAACAGGAACTGTAGTATTGGCTCTCACCTCTTTTACAATAGTGGTCAGCTCCTTTGGAGTCATGCCACCAAAACTATCCACCATGCAGAATAGATCTGCTACACCATTAATCTGGTTCAGTTTCTTTAGGAAATCAGGATAATCCGTCAACCAACGGCTCATATACATACAGTTGAAACCGACCTCAAAGCCTAAAGCCTTTACTGCCTTTGCCAGAACAACTGCCCTTTCATAGTTCTTTGGATCAATTGCAATGCGAATCATATCCACGATACCCACCAAAGGCTTGACAAGCATATCAAGGTCTTCAGGCTTGGTACTCTTTTCATTGAGCATCACGTCAAGCTTCTTAGTGCAAGTAGCACGAATATGCTTGAGCACGTTCACCGGGCAATAGCCATATTTACCCAAATACTCTTTAGAGGGGTTATTACGATAACCCAACTCCAGATAATCTATCGGGAGGGCATTCATAGCCTTTATATACGCATCAACAGTCTCGCTGTCAAAATCCCAATCCGTGTAGTAACCACCATCACGAAGGGTTGCGTCGAATATCTTAAACTTCTTCATTCGCCTATTATTTTGTATTTTTTTATTTTATAAACATACGGAGTAATGACCACCTTCTATTATAAATCAAGGCGTTTTTTACACCTATCTTACAATAAAAATAAACACGTTGTACAAACGATAATTTATTAATCCCGAAATAATCAACAGTATTTATTATAGTGCTATTATCAAGCATGTACTGAAGTCCAGAACGGCCTATCGAATCGTTCACGAAATGAAAATGTGCAATTATAAAAGGAAGGAACTGTTTAATTGTTAATTGCCAAGAATCTCTTACTTTTATTGCTTTATTCCCAAGAACATCTTGTCTATAGATATATTCCGCTGGTTTTCTTTTCGTAAACGATATTGAATTCAGATTTTGTCTATAATAATAGTCTGTTTTGTCTGATATACAAACGCTTTTCACATAGGGCAAATAATCGTATAAAAACATTCTGTCTTCTGAAATAGAAAGATGTTTATCAAATTTTAATCCATATTTCTTAACTATATCATTCTTATATACTTTCGCCCAAGGGGTTCCAGAACTCAAAATAACAGAAACCACATCTCTTCTCTCATCTGCAGTGTGTACTCCGAATTTATATCTTGCCTTTCGTATAATTTGATCATCTTGGAAAATCGTATAACCAGTAAAGACAAAATCGACATCATGCTTTATACACTCTGCCAAATCCTGGAGATAATCTTTCTGGATATAATCGTCACTATCTATAAAAATCAGCCATTGACCTTTACTAATATCCAAGCCAGTATTACGTGCACAACTTACGCCCTCATTCTCTTTGTGGACGACAACAAACCGCTGGTTTTTTTTTGAAAACTCATCACATATCAACCCACTATTGTCTGTACTTCCGTCATCTACCAGTATACACTCCCAGTCGGTATAACTCTGGTCAGCAATACTCTTTAAACAATTGCCTAAATACTGTGAGACATTATATACAGGAACAATAATTGAGAATAATGGAGCATCCATACTTCAAACTAAATTTATATTTAAGCCAAGACTTTCCTTAGGAAATCCTCACTTTCATTTTTTAGCCTATTTATTATAGGCTTTATTGTTTTATAATCAATCGGATTCAAGTTTACGACCTCTTCCGGTGAATGTACAATCCTATCTGTTAAAGAATACGATTTTAACAATGATTGTATTCTGACATTCTCTTCAAACAGCGGAATGACAAAATTCTTCTTGAACAAAATAGAAAAAGCAGTACCATGAAAAGAAGAAGTAATGACAAGGTCTGCACTATTTAGATATGAGATAAAGCCAATAGGGCCTAAACATTCCTTGTATTCTCTACTTACTTTCCAACCACTATATGCACTTATGATTACAAGTCGTTTTTGGGTCAAACGAGCTACCTTGCGAGCGAACTCTATTGTCTTCCACCCCTCTCTAACTGCATAAACAGCAATATAATTCTTTTCCTTAACTGGTTGGCATAACTCTTCCCATTTGTGTGAAGGCAAAACCAAGGTTGGGTCAGAAGTATGAAAAACCGTTTTGTTTGCTAAAGGTGCAATAAATGCTTGTAAATTATCTTCTCTTACACTAATCGCACTAAATTGACTTAGACTATCTTTGATATAAGTGATTTCATCCGCATTTAAGTCCAGATTATTCATGCAAACCGACCAAGAGATTACCTTCGTTTCATTTCTCCTTTCAAAATGACCCCAATAAACTTCATCAAGACCTCCTGTTATTTTCTTATTCCACAATTGGTCGCTTCCTATCAGTATGGCATCATAATCATCAAACGATATTTTCTCTCCTTGATAATAAGATTCTTTTGAAAGTTCAATATATTTACTACCAAAACGATGGTATTCATTCCTGCGTTTTCGGTAAAATGTCTTTTCTATTAGATACAAAGGGAAACGTATTCCACTTTTCCAAAATCCTTCTAAACAAAATTTTCTTTTTTCATAGTCTAAATCCACTGCTTTATTATGGTAATCAATTACTACAGCCTTATGCCCCATCAGTTTTAATATTTCTTGGGTGGCATAAGTTTGTAAGACCGCACCATAATTGTAAGCGTTGTGATATGTGAGAATACCTATTTTCATTGGCTATCGCGTATTTGATTAATTCTATTCACCCCTTCCTCGCCTATCACCGCCGTTACAACCTTCTTTACTGTTTTCTTCAAAGAGGAGGTAATCGTTGGGGGGGTCTCTGCAAAATTCAAAATCATCTTCAGTGCTGCACTTTCGTTGTTTGAATCAGTAAAAACCTCCATAATCTTTGAACGGGATTCTTTATCTACTCTCAAAAAAGTATCAATAGAACTGAGATAATCCGTTTCGTTTCTAACAGCAATATATTCATATCCCAAATCCTCAGCGTAATGTCGTACTAGCTTATCCGACTTATTACCATAATGACCCGCTGCCGATACAAAATCATCGGCATTCTCTCCTAGAAAGAAACACGGATGATCATAATTTCGAAATTCTGTACCTTTACCATTATTAATAAGGATTATTCTCAAGTTATCCCCGACATGACGATTCCCCAAAACATTCATGTCGTAGAAGAATCCTAAATCTCCAAATACCCCAACAAATAGTTTATCTGGCCTGACCATAGAAGCACCTACCATAGATGAGATACCTCCATCAATTCCAAAACCACCAACATTGCACTTTGCAACAATACCATCTGGAAGTTTAAAGAAATTCCAAGAACGTAAACTGTTGAAAATTCCAAGATAGAGTTCACATCCAAAAGGAAGTTTATCTACTGTATGCTGAGCTATCCATATATTACTAAAAGGCAATTCTGGTATCGAACTATGCATCTTGGTAATCTCTAAATTCAATTCATCTAAGTACTCTGTTTGAGAAGCACCAATTTCTGAATAATGATCAAAGAAGAACTCTTCTGTCATCATAAAGACTCTCTTGAGATTGCCCCAGGTATCTCGCAATTGTCCGTCTGGACTTACACGCCACACATATTTTGCATTAAATAAATACTGACTACCGGAAACTTCACCAATATGAATACAAAGATTAATGTTTTTAAGATTTGTTGAATAGTTCTTCTGCCCAAAAAGCAATTGTGCATGTACCTCATATTTACCACGATACCCACTTGTATGGTCGCAGAACACAACTGCATTATGTGTCGCACAAAAGCGATCTATTAAGGTAGTAAGCTTCTCAGAACAATTCTCATGAGAACCTATAAAAACTCCGATTTTTCCGTCATGTGGAAGTTGCGGTAGGTTATCATCATTCCCAGAATGACGAAAAACTGCATTAACAGATGGAAGTTCTTTGATTGTGAAATTTTTACTATACTTTGTATAAAGATTTATATGAGCAGGACCTCCTCCATTCAATTTTAATGCTAAAATAGCCTTATTGACTTCTATTTCACAGTATCTTTCATCTGCTTTATCTTTTACCATCGGTATGGTGACACTTTCTACGGCAATATCATTTGGAAGGCTACGTCTATCTATCTGTTGATCAACCAAGTGCCCTATCTTGTAAATGCCACGCGTTGAAGTTATTGCTAATACAGGTAATTTTCGATAAAAAGCTTCCGTCAAACCTGACATATAGTTCCTTGAAGCTGTAGCACCCGTACAACTCAAAACGACTGGTTCACCCGTTTCTGATGCCATTCCACAAGCTAAATATGCAGCACTGCGTTCATCAACAGAAGACCATACATGAAACCAAGGGTCATTCTGGATACTCACCACAAAAGTCATATTTGTAGTGCCAGGCGAAGCTATCACCCGATGAATTCCATGAGCTTTCAACAGACTGATAACAATCTGAACATTACGTTCGTTAGTATAGAACAAATTTGAATTCATAAACTACTATTATTTCCAACGAGCATTAATCGTTTTACCATTATTACAAGTTAGTATTTCACCAGAAACACAACCTGAACAATCTGACAAAAGGAAACTTGCACATTCTGCGACCTCTTCCGGAAGGTATACACGACCTGTTGCATTCGCCTCCAAATATAAGTTTCCATCAGCCTTGTAACCCGTCATGTCTGATGTAGTGATTCCTGGTGCTACTGCATTAATTCTAATCCCATGAGAAGCATACATAGATGCTAAGCCTTTAACCAGACTATTTATGGCAGCTTTTGTGAGCCCGTAAGGTCTTATGTCTGCTGTATGACTGGTTTCCGAAGACATGAAAAGAATTGAACCCTCTCTATTCTCTCTTTGGAGAAGTTGTATGAACTTTTGTGCCATAAAAAAACCGCCTTTAAGATTCGTATTTATCTGCTTATCGAATGAATCAACTGTTACATCCGTGAATTGGGGTTCATGGAGGGATAATCCTGCATTATTGACAAGACAATTAGCTCCTCCGAGCCTTTTGTCTGCTTCCACAACAAACGTGTCAAAAGAAGCCACATTCTGAACGTCCAGCACAAGATAATCACATTTAAGTTCTCCTGCGCTCCGCTTTAACGTTTCTTCATTTCTACCAGATATTAACACAGACGCTCCTTCTGAAACGAACTTCTTAGCCATAGCAAAACCTAATCCTCGCCCACCACCAGTAATAATAATTTTCTTATTTGCAAGCAGTTGCTGAGGAGCTGTGCATGTAACTTTAGCCGTTACATATTCAGTAGGCACCCCCCGAACGACATAACGCAATCCTCGACGCAGCGTTTCCTTCCAAGACATATTATATATATTGTTTAATGAACCTTACAATTGTTCTGGGGATATCAAGAAGTCTATAGATTGACAACTTGTAATACTTGTCCCGTTCTTTCTTGCTATCAATCAATCGAGAATACTGAACCATATCCAACCTCACAGCCTCCCTTATGGCATCCTCTGGATTTTTTTTATATATATCATCAAATACATAATAATAGAAAGCTAACCGTGTTGACTCATAGAATTTCGGAGATTGCAAAGAAGTGTTGCTTAATGACTTTTCATGAAGTCTATAAAGGACAGTTTCTTTATCAAAAAAATGGAATTTAATTCCTTTCCGTATTACTGTTATCCATTTGGGCCTATCTTCTAAGAATGGTATTCTTTCATCATGACGCAATCCAATCTCATTAATTTTTTTCATGTTACAAAACCCCGAAGCAGTAGGCAAACAACTTCCATATTTTATCCTTTCATATTGCTGCTCAGGTGTCATTTGGAAGAAGCTATAATCAAAAACTTTCTGTTCGTGTAAACGGCATCTTTCAGGGCTAACTCCAAAAACCTTTGTACGTGAAAAAACGAAGATTGCATCTGGGTGCTCTTGCATGTAAGCCATATTATCCTCTATGCAGTTCGGCAGAAGCAAATCATCACCAGCTATTCCTTTAAAATACTCGGTTGTACAAGCATCCCATGCACGATTACTATTTGCAGAGGTTCCTGTATTATGATCGATAGTCAAAAGCTTTGTATCAACAAATCTGTCGCGATTATCGTCTAGCCACTTTTTACAAACACTTAAAGTATTATCTGTAGAACAATCATCAGATATCATTAATATGATGTCAACCCATGATTGTTTTTTTATACTCTCTAATGTTTCCTCAACATAAGCAGAAGAATTGTATGTAAATACACATACAGTAACCGTTCTATTCTCTTTTAGCATATCTATATTATCTAAATCTGACTATATCAGATGAACATCAATTACTTTTTATTAATTTTGGTTTGAGCCAACTACTAATTCTGTTCTCCACCAATTCATGCAATACAACTGCAAAAAACATACATGCTATAAACGAACATACTATCAGCATCATATTGTTCACAGTATAATTGTACCGGCCTAGTAAATACCTCCATGGAACAAATACAAACGTTTGACCAAGGAAGAACGCATAAGATATTGAACTAAGATATCGAACTGTTTTATTATTAAACGATGAAGGAAAAATTAAATACCCCGCACCTATCAAGATTATCGAAAAACAGATAATAGGAAGCCAATTAAGATAAATATGAAAATAGCCCAAGAATGTTATACCGACAAACAACAATAATGAAGACAAAGAAAAAGCCAAAGGACTACGCAACCGCCTCAACCATTCTATACTATTTTGTTTTTCAGAATTTATCATTGCTATCATCATACCTGACACAAATTCTAATAATCTAAAAAATGGATTAGCATATAATCTGGCCGTATGGAACCTTTCTGCCACATAAGGGCTGTAGGAAAGCAATAGAACTACAACAAAAAGCGCAAATACAAGTTGACTCCTACTAAGATTTTTCAACAAATTCACAAACCACGGAAAAAGGAAATAGCTAAACAATAGGCAAGAGATAAACCAAGTACCTGCATTATGAGCATAGCTGAATAGCGACTCATAAAAAGATTGGAAACAGAAGAGTTCCACCGGGATGAGTAATACATTGTCCATGATTATCTGCTTCCCCATTACTATTTTCAATACGACCCCTATATTTCCTACAATAATATAAAGAGGGTAAATAGAAATAAATCTTTTTTTATAAAAGGTCTTAATGTTATCAAACTTGTTATAGTCTTTATTTCCATTACTGATAACCAGCGAATAACCCGACAGCATAAAAAATGCAGTCATGGCTACTATATGTCCATTGTTTACAAAGGTATTTAACAAGCCATAGTCACATCTCAAGTGAATCCTAGAATGAAATAGAAATATTAAAAATACTAACAATATCCTAACAATATCGAGCCCTATAACACGCCCACCATTTACTTGATTTCCACAAGTTTGTAACAATTGGCTGGGGGGGGGTATTTTTATTTGTCAACATATTCAACATGTTTATTTGAACGCATTGATAAGTTCAACTACATTGAATATCTCCTCTTTACTAATTACAGGCCCAATTGGCAAACTCAACTCCTCATCAGCCAAACGCTCTGTAATAGGCAAGTTCAACTGTGGGGTATTCCAAACCTCCTTAGCATAGCACTCCTGCTTATGTGGAGCAATAGGATAATGACAGACTGTACCTACTCCATTCTCTTCCAGATAGTCATGAAGTCTGTCACGATTCTCCTTGCCTTTCACGATGATTGGAAACAGATGATAGGCATTCTGCTCATCAGGCAGCAAGTCTGGCAACGTAATCAGTGGATTATTGATATGCTCATAGTAATAATGAGCAACCTCTTTACGATGCTGATTATCCTCCACCAGATACTTCAGCTTTACATCGAGAACAGCAGCCTGGATCTCATCCAATCGGCTATTACGACCAGCATATTTGAATACGTACTTCTTCTGTGAGCCATAGTTAGCCAAAGCACGAACAGCTGCAGCCAGTTCTGGATCATTGGTGGTAACAGCACCACCATCACCAAGAGCGCCAAGGTTCTTGCCAGGATAGAAACTATGGCCCGCAGCATCACCAATGCTACCAGTTACTCTACCATCAGTGAACTTACAACCATGACTCTGGGCACAATCCTCTACGAGTTTCAGGTTATACTTTTTGCAAAGCTCACCAATCTTTTCTGTATAAGCAATACGACCATACAAATGCACAATGGCAATAGCTTTGGTCTTTGGGGTGATTAGACCTTCAATCAGATCATCATCAATCTCCAACGTATTAGGCTTTGGTTCGCAAAGAACAGGTACCAGTCCGTTTTCTGTGATACCCAAGATGGTGGCAATGTAAGTATTTGCAGGCACTATCACCTCATCCCCAAGTTGCATTACTCCCATCTCGATATAGGCACGGAATATCCAGATGAGTGCATCAAGACCATTAGCACAACCAATGGTATATTTTGTACCTATAAATTTGGAATAGTTCTCTTCGAATTTTTCGTTCTCCTTGCCTTGGAGGTACCAGCCATTATTTACAACACGAGTTACAGCCTCGTTAATTTCAGCTCCATGCAGAGCTGTCACGTCTTTTAATGATAAAAAAGGAATCGTCATATTTGTTTTTAAAAATTTTGACATATATAAACGGTTTTCGTCTTCTCTTGTTACTACAAATCCATAGTTGTCATGCAATTTAATACAACTAGTATTAATCTTTTGCACGCTCATGTATAATTCTTTAACATCTAAGGTTTTCACCTTTTCTAAAAGTCGTCTTAATACACAACCCCCCAAGCCTTTTCCCCTAAATGATTTCTCACCTATATACATCCACCACTCGGCTCTCCCATTATCAATATGCTTTAAACCACAGGCTCCTGCAGGTTCCCCCTTGTACTGAATACCCCATATAATATAATCACTCCGAGATGGCAGAGAAAGGAACCACTTTTCACGTTCTTCATCTGTTGGCTGCGGCCCCGCATTTAGTAGTCGATTTGTCTCTTCATCAGAAAGCCAGTGACTTGATTTCAGAAGATAATTTCTATCATAGTGAACCAAGCAAACGTCCTGAATGTTTTGATTATTCTGCATGCTATTATTTACTTCAATTATAAAACCAAGACTCTATCTTAACTCTTATTTGTTTATATATGAAAGATGTATTTAGTATCCACTTTGAGGGTTAGTCTTCAAAAAGAAGCTCCTTTTGATAATTACAAAAAACTCTCAAAAATTCTGATTCAGACTTACGGATATTATCATACGTCAATACATCTTTCGGTCCTTTTATCATTTCATAGCCTTCATAATCACATGTATTATCATCAATAATAGGGCCATAAGTTTCACCCTCATTCAAGCCACCATGATCATTGTACATGACTGTAATCCGTGGATCAAGAAAATCCGCCAAAGAAGTTTTCTTTATACATGTAACTCCAGTAGGAATATTATACTTATACCACATGGCTGACTGCGAACCATTGATATGGTCTTCAGTCCCCACATTCTTTCCATGAAGCATGTCCACATAGTCACGTAAATAATCACGTTCACTGGCGGCAGAAACAAGGTGACTTCCAATAAAACCGCTTGTTCTTGCACCTATTTCAACTGGTGTAAGAGTTCCATCTTCTTTCATAATCATTTCAAGATGGCCAAATGAGTTTTTCAGGCCTATGGCCTTATAACATTCACGCCCTCTTTGTGCGATACGTTTGTAAGTCTCATCATCATAAACGTTTGAATTCCAATGGAGTTTCACTGCACATCGGTTTTTACCTGCATAAGGGGTGTGATACTTTACAGAGATACCATATACCACCACATTACCATAGTCATCACCCAGCATATCAACAGTAAACTCGCGGCCTACAACAAACTCCTCAATTAGGCACAATTTATTGAAAGATGCCTCCTTAGCCATATTCATAGCATCTACAATCTGCTCTTCCGTAGAGTTCTTTTCCAGTGTTGTAATACCTCGTGAACTTGCTGCCACATCAGGCTTAATGATGATACGATATTTCTTGTTCAGTTCTTTTATTTCATCTAAGCAGATAGCATCGGAACGCTCTGAAATACGGTTGAAGATACCTACTGCTTTCCAATCTTTTGCCATCTGCTCTTTAGACAGCACCACATTGTACTTCTCCGGCATATATTTTAGACCGTAAGCCTTATTGATGGCAGACACTGAAGGTGCAGCCAAATCAATACATGAAATGGCACCATCTATATCGTATCCTCGCTCCTTGAAAATACGAAGAATAGTCTCATGATCCTTCACATCGTGACGAATATGTTCATCACCGACAACTGCGGGTTTCTCGTTCCAGTCAACAACAACGACCTTATACCCAAACGATTTAAGTTTATCACAAATACCCCTAAGAAGCTTATTGCCTCCGAGTATGGCAAATACTTTATCCATTGTCTCTAAAGTTTAAAAAATCTTGATAATCACGAATATAATCCTCTTTCTTATACACCTCACTGGCCAATACCATGCAAACTGCTCCTGATGAAAAATCCTCCAAATCTCTCCATAACCCAGGTTTTACATAAAGCCCTTGATATGGTCGATTCAGAAAGAAAGTACGCTTGCACTTGCCATCATCTAAGGTCACTGTAAAAGAACCAGATGCAGCAATAATCAATTGTTCAAGTTCCCTATGTGCATGGGAGCCACGGTTTTCTCCGCCAGGTACATCATAGAGATAATACACTCGCTTAACATCGAAAGGAAGTATAACTCCGTTCTCTACAACTGTTAGGTTTCCCTTGCGGTCGCTATGATGCTTATCTAGCTCTATGATAGAGCAATCAAAAACATTATATTTTGCCATCGCTCTTCAATATTAAAAATTCGTCATATTTGCGGATATAATCCTCTTTGTTATAATGCTCAGAACCAAATTCCAAGGCAAGAGAATTTGTGGAGAAATTCTCAATTTCACGCCATAATCCTGCTGGCACATACAATCCATAGTAAGAACGATTCAGAGTATATTTCTTCTTCTGCTGTCCATCATCAACGATTACATCAAAGGCTCCTGAAAGAGCTATAATAAACTCCTTGTTCTTTAAATATGCATGACCGCCTCGACTTTCACCTCCGGGTACGTCATAGATCCAATAGGTTCGCTTTATCTCAAATGGAATATGATTTAGCTGCTCAGCAAATGAGAGATTTCCACGAGGGTCTGTAAATTTTGGTAATTCTATTATTCTTGCTTGTTCCATGATGAAATCATTTTCGTTTTAGCATATATTTTACTTCTTCTAATTCTGGGAATTTAAATAAAATACTAATACCCACATAAACTATGACACCTAAACTGCCTCCTAATATTATTTGTAACAACATATTCTGTAACAAGAATGTTACGCCAAATACTATTGAACCTGTTACAGTACACAATAGTATTACAGGAATCAGGTCACCCATTTGTCGCAAGAAACCTACTTTAATCAGCTTGCCCGTATAAAAGGTGTTAATTACCAAAGCGATTAATGAGTTTATTATTGAGCCGTATAAGAAATACATAATACCCATTGGCAATGTAATGACCATGATTGAGAAGCCAATCACCTTTTTTATTATCTCAACACGCAAGAATAAATCTGACCGGCCTTTTACCATAAGCAAATTCAAGTTAATAGAATGAATCGGAGACCACACCAACCAAAAACACATAACCTGAAGATAAGGAATACATGCTTCCCACTTATCCGTAATCAACAAGATAACCAATGGACGAGCTAATACTGCTAACAATACCATCATTGGGAATACGACAAATGCTGTTGCCTTTAGCATTCTTCTATAACTACGTTCTAATAGTTCATTATCACATTGAACTTTACTAAGCACAGGGAAAGTTACGCTCTGAATTACACTAGTAAATTGTTGAGAGGGCATCTGAGCATAATGTAATGCCCGATTATAAACTCCGAGCTGTACCGGACTATAATATTTTCCTATAAATAATGGTGTAATGTTGTTATAGATTCTGTCAATGAGAAAAGTGAGCAAAAGTTTACTTCCATATCCAAAAAGATAACGAAATGATTCTTTAGACCATCCTGCTTTTGGCACCCAACGAACAACACAAAAATTAAGAATAAGTGTGGTCATCGTAGAGAGCAGGTTTGATATTACAAGTGCCCATACCCCATAGCCCATATATGCCATTACAACACCGCTCACACCCATTACAGTTTTACTCGCCACATTGATTTTGGCAGGGGTTTTAAAATCGAGTCTTCGTTTGAGTATTATAGTTTGTGGGGTATTAAAAGGTCCTATTAGATAATTCAATGCCGTTACCTTTACGATACTATCCAGAATTGGTATCTCATAAAAAGATGCAATCCATGGAGCACTTACGAATAATGCAATATAGCATAAAGCACCGACACCAATATTATAATAAAAAGCAGTAGATAAATCTTTCTCTGACAATTCTGGTTTCCTGACCATTGCATTGCTAAATCCACTATCTATCAGTAGACTTGCAATAGAGATGAATACTGCCGGAATTGCTGTAATACCATAATCCTCAGGCGAAAGCAATCGTGCTAAAATCAGACCCAGCACAAACTGCATTCCATAATCGGCAAATTGGTTAAAGGTTGCCCAATAAAGACCCTTCTTTGTTTTTTTCTTTAAATCAGAATCTTGCATTAAGAGGTTAAAAAATCTTTTTAATTTGTATTAAACATGCTCCAGCGTTCCGCTGTTGATATTTTCTTTCATTTCATCAATCACCTTCAGCAGGTATTGACCATACTGATTCTTCAACATAGGCTTTGCAATTTCTCGCATACGCTCTTCACTTATCCAGCCATTGCGATAGGCAATACCTTCCAAGCAAGCGACCTTCAAACCTTGCCTTTTCTCTATTACCTCAACAAAAGTTGATGCCTCTGCCAAACTATCATGCGTGCCAGTATCAAGCCAAGCGAAACCACGACCAAAGACCTGAACCTTCAGTTCGCCATCTTTCAAAAACTCTTGGTTCACCGTAGTTATCTCCAGCTCTCCACGGGCAGAGGGTTTGATCTGCTTTGCTATATCAACTACCTTATTGGGATAGAAATACAATCCAACAACAGCATAGTTACTCTTTGGTTTAGCAGGTTTTTCTTCAATAGAAAGGCAGTTGCCCTCTCGGTCAAACTCTGCTACGCCATAACGCTCAGGATCTGACACCCAATATCCAAAAACAGTAGCTTTACCGTTCTGGTCGGCATCGTTTACTGCATTGCGTAAAAGCTTGGTAAAACCTGCACCATAGAAGATATTATCACCAAGTACCAAACATGCGCTATCGTTACCAATAAACTTCTCACCGATGATGAATGCCTGAGCCAATCCGTCTGGTGAAGGCTGCTCTGCATATTCAAAGTGAACGCCATAATCGGAACCATCACCTAGCAAACGCTTGAAGCCAGGTAAATCGTAAGGCGTAGAGATAATCAATATATCCCTGATACCTGCCAGCATCAATGCTGAAATAGGGTAATAAACCATCGGTTTATCGTATATAGGCAGGAGCTGCTTTGAGACTCCTTTCGTTATCGGATAGAGGCGTGTTCCGCTTCCTCCTGCTAATACTATTCCTTTCATATATCTTACTTTTTATTTTGCTGAAAATTCTCTTATTCTTTGCTCTTCGCTTCGCTTACAAAGAAGAATCTGACCGTTCTTCTCACTGAAAATATAGCCATCAAGTCCCTGAAGGACAACCTTCTTAGCGTCTTCTGCATGGACAACACAGTTATTGCACTCATATAGCTTGATATTGCCTACAGCACCATTGTTGTTTCCATCTTTCTGCAACTTATCATGAAGTGAAGCCCAATTGCCAAGGTCACTCCAACCAAAGTCTGCAGGATGGGTATATACCAGATTATCAGCTGATGCTGGTTCCATTACAGCAAAGTCAATGGAAATCTTTTCGCATTGAGGAAATATCTCTTCTACATTTCCAGTTGCAGCAATCTTATCCATATCTGCAGCTATATTGGGCTTGTACTTGGTAATGCAGTTGGTGATGGTATCTATGTTCCAAACGAAGATGCCAGCATTCCAAAGGTAGTTACCTGCTTTGAGATACTGCTCCGCAGTTTCTAAATTGGGTTTCTCTTTAAAAGCTTCAACACCACAGATTTCGCCTTCAACTGCATCTTTGGCTTCAACATAACCATAACCTGTTTCAGGACGGGAAGGCTTGATGCCAATGGTCACTATTGCATTTTTCTTTTCGGTAAACGCAATTGCATTTCCGATAACCCTACGGAATTCCTCTGGATTCATCACCACAGCATCAGCTGGTGTCACCACCACATTTGCCTGTGGATCTTCTTTCTTGATGCTCCAGCAAGCCCAAGCGATGCAAGGTGCAGTATTTCGGGCTGCTGGTTCTGCAAGTATATGCTCAGTAGGTATATCTGACAACTGCTGCTTAACTATATCTACATACTTGGCATTTGTAACAACCCAGAAGTTGCTCATAGGGCAAATACCCTTAAAGCGGTCAACAGTCAGTTGAATAAGGGTTCTTCCGCAACCCAAGATGTCTATGAACTGCTTCGGGTATTCAGGAGTACTAAGCGGCCAAAAGCGGCTACCTACGCCACCAGCCATGATTACGATGTGGTTATTCATAATTAGTTTTTTATTTCTGAGTTAAATGAAGGAATCGAGTCACCTTTGAAGTGATACTCCTATCCATATTGTCTATAAATGCATCAAGGATAAGAGATTTCCCTCCTTGAGGGATAATATCATAATCTGCAATGGCTGCTGGCACCAATGTGCTGTTGCCCTGTTTAAGCAACACTTCTTCGCCCGTACTTCGCACACGGATTTTGCAATCACCCTCTATACACATGGTGATGATAAAGCTATCGTATTTACGAAGGTCGCGATGAAATGTCTTTGAAACCTCCACCACTCGCACGCTGAAATAGGGAGAGTCTATTATTTGTACTGCCTTATTTGAGCTCTCAGTATATTCTGTACGATAGTTGTCTATAACATGATAATCCAATGCCTGTGCTGCAAGTTCTGTATGCAATTCACGGGGTTTACCATCCATGCCAGGACGGTTATAATCGAAAATGCGATAGGTGACATCTGAAGACTGCTGGACCTCTGCAAGGAGAATACCGCCGCAGATAGCGTGAACTCGACCTGCAGGAAGGTAAAAGACATCACCTGCTTTTACTTGATGGTCTGCTAATACATCAGTAATCGTTCCGTCAACTATGCGCTTCTGATATTCCTCAGGGGTTATTTCCTGCTTGAAGCCTGCATATAGGTGTGCACCTTCATCAGCCTTGATGACATACCACATTTCTGATTTACCCATCTTACCATGTTCTCGCATGGCCATGTCGTCATTAGGATGCACCTGAATGCTCAGGTCACGCTTAGCATCAATAAACTTTACTAACAATGGCAGGTTACCATTGTATTTCTCATTCACTTTTTTACCAAGGATAGCATCAGACTGTTCATTGATGACAGAAATCAGATCTTTACCTGCGAATACACCATTACTTACAATGCTAGTGCTTGTAGGCACAGCACTTACCTCCCAACTCTCGCCTATCGGCTCATCTAAAGGCTCCAAGCCCTTGTAGGGCCTTAGTTGATTTCCACCCCACACAACAGAATGTAGATTTGGTTGGAATAGTAATGGGTAAAATTGCATTTAAAAATAATGTTATTGCAGAACTCGGTAAAGTAAAGAGCCTAATGATATTGTTATAGATGCTCCGCGAACCCATAGGCGGGTTGTGGTACCAACTTTGGAATTTTGAGCCATTACCTCATTTGGCTCAACATAAACAATATCACGCTGCTGGAGATAGTAATAGGGAGAATTGAGAATATTTGCATCTCTCATATCAAACTCATGGACCTCGTAAGTACCGTCAGCTAATTCTCGTAATAATTTTACTTTATCTCGCTTTCCATAAATAGTCATGTCACCTGCTTGAGCTAAAGCCTCAAGAATCGTCATTTTATTACGAGTAACCGTGAAAGAACCAGGTTTCTGTACCTCTCCCAACACACTTACATAATAATTCAACATATATGTGTTTACCATATATGAATTATCGTCCTTAAAAAAAGGCTTCAAAGCTTCCTTGACAGCAGCACTTGCTTGTTCTATGGTAAGACCAGACACATGTACCTTTCCTACTTCAGGAAATTCAATATATCCTTCTTTGTCCACCAAATATCGATAAAATCCCCCTTGGCTCTGCTCGTAACCGATCTTTTGACCAGCTTTCAGTCCAACTCTTTCTCGCATATTAAAAGATGCTGCCAATTCCTTATTTAAAGGGGAATACACAAATATATTCAATTCATCCTGCGGCTGAATTACTAAGTCATATTGTTGTTTCGAATTGCGCAAATCAACCGTTCTGGAATTCTGGAAATAAGGTACTTCTTTGTAATTAACACACGAGCAATGTAGTAGTATTAAAAACACCACAAGACTATATTTCATCAGCACTTTATTCATCATCTCTATATTGTTATTTTGTTTGGTTTTTCAAAATGGGGCAAGATTATCAGGTTTATTGAACCTTTAATTTTATGAGAGACCCTGATAAGAGCCTGCCCCTAATAACGATTTTTTATATTTGCTACTTCACAGCAGTATCTCTATTTAAAGCACGATATAAGAGAATAATAATACGCATAGCAATATCACTGCAATGATAAATAAAATAGTCTTTAATACTTTTTCGATATCCATTTTGTGTTGATATTGAAAATATATCAGATTACTTATTATATAATAACTTTGTCTATGAAATAATGAAAATGAGATAAGAGCAAGCCGGTCAGGCCAAGGCTAATTATTCGAACTATAAATTTCCACATATTATCGCCTTACTTATTCTTTTACCTCTTTATTTCAAAACATCATACACCATTCCTTAACAAATAAGTATATGAACATTACCGCAAATTACATACATCTAATACGTATATCGAATTCATTCCCCGTAATACAGTTTTAGCAATTTGGACGTAACAATTCTAGGCTGTCCTTATACCAATGGAAGAGTTTAGCTACGCCATCCTCTATCTTCACCTTATGAGTCCATCCAAGGCTGTGCAGCTTGGAGACATCTATCAATTTGCGCATTGTACCGTCGGGCTTGGTGGCATCAAAGGCTACCTCGCCCTCAAAACCTATGGCCTTAACTACCAACTCAGAGAGTTCGCGAATAGTGAGTTCCTTGCCTGTACCTACATTAATATGACAATTGCGGATTTCGCCCAATGAAGGAATATAACCACCACGACCAGTCGAATGGTTACGGTCAACCACTCCATCAGCAGCCACTCCATAGTGAACACTTGAATATTTCTCAATTCCTATGATGTCTTTGAAATCTACATTCAAAAGTACATGAACTGAAGCATCAGCCATATCTTCAGACCACAGGAATTCACGAAGGGGTTTACCTGTACCCCAAAGCGTCACCTTGTTATCTTCTATTCCATACCAAGCCAGTACCTTACGAATGAGGGCTTCATCGCTATTTCCATCAATCACATAGCGCACCTGCTCTCCATTCTCCTTGATGTTAGCACCAACAGGACGTATGGTCAAGTCTCGACGAATCTTATCCCAAGCGCCATCGTGAATCAATTTTGCCAGATACACCTTACGCATCATGGCCGGCATCACATGACTGTTCTCAAGGTGGAAATTGTCATTCGGACCATACAGGTTCGTGGGCATCACAGCAATATAGTTCGTACCGTATTGCAGATTATAGCTCTCGCACATCTTCAGTCCTGCAATCTTAGCAATGGCATATTCCTCGTTGGTGTACTCCAGAGGTGATGTCAGAAGATAGTCTTCTGTCATCGGCTGCGGTGCATTCTTTGGATAGATACAAGTACTTCCCAAGAAAAGTAACTTTTTTACACCATGAGCGTATGCCTCTGAAATCACATTGCACTGAATCTTCATGTTCATCATGATGAAGTCGGCACGATAGAGCATATTGGCCATGATGCCGCCGACAAAGGCTGCGGCAAGGACAACAGCATCGGGCTGCTCTTCGTCGAAGAACTTTTTGACCGCCACCTGATCAGTGAGGTCAAGTTCTTGGTGGGTTCGGCCCACCAAGTTTGTATACCCTCTCTGCAAGAGGTTATTCCAAATGGCAGAGCCCACCAATCCATGATGTCCTGCCACATATATCTTTGCGTCTTTACTCAACATAGTTTCGTAATTCCGTTTGCACGTAATACTGTTAGCACGCTATTACTTTACAATACCTTTCTCCAAGTACTCAGCAAGGTTGGTACGAACCTTCGCTGCAGCACCTTCTGCTGCTACTTTAGCAATGTCGGATTCTACCATAATGCGTACAAGTTCCTCGAAACTTGTCTTATTCGGATTCCACTTCAGTTTAGCCTTGGCCTTGGTTGGGTCGCCCCAAAGGTTGACGACATCGGTAGGACGGTAGAAATCCTCTGAGACGGCAACGACGGTCTTGCCAACCAAAGCGTCGGGGCCGCTGACAACGATACCCTTTTCGTTAATGCCCTCGCCTTCGAACTTCAGCTCGATACCAGCGTGTTTGAAAGCAAGCTGGGTGAACTCGCGAACACTATGCTGCACGCCAGTTGCAATTACAAAGTCCTCAGGCTTCTCCTGCTGCAGTATCAGCCACATACATTCTACATAGTCCTTGGCATATCCCCAGTCACGAAGGGAATCCATATTGCCAAGACATAAGCAATCCTGCAATCCCTGAGAAATCCTGGCTGCCGCCAACGTAATCTTACGTGTTACGAATGTCTCACCACGACGCTCTGACTCGTGGTTAAACAAGATACCAGAGCAGCAATACATATTATATGCCTCTCTGTATTCTTTCACAATCCAGAATCCATACTGTTTAGCAACAGCATAGGGAGAATATGGGTGGAATGGAGTATTCTCATTCTGAGGAACCTCCTCCACCTTACCATAGAGTTCAGAGGTTGATGCCTGATAGATACGGCAGGTATCTGTCATACCCAGCTGACGAACTGCCTCCAGAATACGAAGTACACCAACAGCATCAACATCAGCCGTAAACTCTGGAGAGTCAAAGCTCACCTGAACATGGCTCTGTGCAGCCAAGTTATATATCTCGTCTGGGCGTACCTTACCAATCACGCCCAACACACTCATTGAGTCGCCCAAGTCTGCATAGTGCAGATGGAAATGAGGAGTACCCTCCAAATGTGCTATACGCTCACGGAAGTCCACTGAACTACGTCTGATAGTTCCGTGTACATCATAACCTTTTTCCAACAAAAACTCGGCCAGATATGAACCATCTTGACCAGTAATACCTGTTATTAAAGCAGTCTTCATATATTTTTGTTTATTACGTAAATTTCATTTTTAATTTCGGGAGCCGTGCTATCGTCATTATTCAATTGCCTCTTTGATTGACTCCACGATATACTTCACATCCTCATCGCTCACATACGGTCCGGCGGGCAGACACATGCCAATCTTGAAGATGTCCTCCTCTACCCCATTGGTGTACACCTCGCAACCGGCATAGACGGGCTGCTTGTGCATGGGCTTCCATACGGGACGGCATTCCACCTTCTTGCCCAGCATAAACACGCGCATGGCCTCAACGTTCTCGTTGGGCTGGCAGTCGGTCACAGGGCTGTCCACCTGATGGATCACGCCTGCGGCACCACCCACGGCGGTCTTGATCACCTCCTTGTAGGAGTTCTCCTGCCCCTTCACCTTCACGCTTGGATCCAGCGTCATCGTGCAAAGCCAGTAGTTCGAGTCGTATCGCGGGTCTGCGGGCTGCTTGTTTATCTTCACGCCAGGGATGTCCTTCATCAGTTCCTCGTACAGGTGCTGCACGTGCTTGTGATGTGCGATGTGCTGATCCAATACAGTCATCTGGCCGCGACCGATACCTGCACACACATTACTCATGCGGTAGTTGAAGCCGATAGCGGTATGCTGATAATATGGATAAGCATCGCGAGCCTGTGTTGCCAACCACATTATCTGGTTCGCCTCTTCCGCATTGCGGCAAATCAAAGCGCCACCGCCAGAAGTAGTAATCATCTTATTGCCGTTAAAGCTCAAAACGCCATACTTACCGAACGTTCCAAGCACCTGACCGTTAAATCTTGACCCCATACCCTCGGCAGCATCCTCAACCACAGGAATGCCATACTTATCAGCAATAGCCATAATCTTATCAATCTGATACGGCATACCATAGAGTGCCACCGGCACGATAGCCTTGGGCTTCTTGCCCGTCTTGGCAATGCGGTCTTTGATAGCAGCCTCCAACAGTTCCGGATCCATATTCCAAGTATCCTTTTCCGAACCAATGAACACCGGCTTAGCTCCACAATAGGTAATTGGATGCGAAGAAGCACAGAAGGTGAAGCTCTGCACACACACCTCATCGCCCGGCCCAACACCACAGGCCAGCAGTGCCAGATGCACAGCACCAGTTCCTGCCGAAAGACACACCACCTTGGTGTCCTTCAATGCCTCGTTCAGATGCCATGAGGCAGGATTTGCCTCTGGCCAGCGTGAATCACCATATACTGCACTTTCATTATTGCTTGTTACAAACCTGCGAAGATCCTCCTCAAATGCATTAACGTTGGGGCCCATCGGAACCACCCAGTTCGTATCGAAGGCCTCTTTCACATACTTCTGTTCCCAACCCTCGTCCGACATATGAGCCAAACAGAGGTAAATCGTTTTTCTTTCAGACATTCGCTTATTATATTATTAATTTCTTCGTATTATTTTCTCGAACTCCCGACGCGTTATCAGAAGACAGCCTCCTGTCATTACGGAAGTCTGTCGTTATTTACTTTTATAAATGAACTTGGCGAACCGATAAGGTCACGATGATGGTACAATCCCATGATAATGACAGGTTCTATATCCTCCTTTGTGACTTCCAATTGCGGACGAAGAAGCTCTACAATCATATCCATATTGCTCATTTCATCACAAGAGACCTTGCTCATCACGAACTCACGCAGGATAAAATTGATTGCCGCATCATTGATAGCATCACTATATCCAAAAGGCTTCAGCCATGCCTTCATCTCCTCTATCGTATGAACATCACCCTTCAGGATCTCCTCCTTCAACGGCTCCGTCACTTCCTTGATATTCTTGATTTGTGCCATCGTCTATGAAAACATTTTCTTACTTTATAGCTTTTTAGGCTTTAACTCCCTTATAAGGTTTTTAGCCTGTAGCCACAAAGATTCAATAGGTTGCTGTAATTCCGACAATTCCTTGCGCTTAGCATTCAACTCCCGCAGAGTTTCCTGTTTTTTAACGCTGTTGTTCGGATCTCTTTCTATGCGCTTATAGAGAACTATGAACTCTCTTATCTTCGCTACAAAAATATCAACTACTTGTTTATACGACTCAATAAATTCATCACAATCTTCATCATACAATATCACAAAGGAGTTGACATCCTCTAATATTACTCTATTATAATCCTCTAAACGAACAACTGCTTCACTTGGTGAGTCTTCTTCATCAAAAATAAGACCGACAAACCTTACTGGATTTAGACGAGAAAGCCTCGTGGAAAGGTCTCTACGGAACTGATAGTAATAGTCATCAAGTCTTTTGGTGTTATTGATCAGGATATTTGAATCAATGGTCTTCCAAAGCACGACAAAAGATATAAAGCCCGTAAGTCCTGCTCCGAGATAATTACCCCAAAATCCGACCCAGTCACTCTCTGTACCTGCTATAGGTGGAAACCAGCTACTTATAGTCAAATGCAATGCCAATGAAAGTAATACTGGCATGAGAATGAAAAGCAGTATATATAACCAATATCTCCGATTCATTTCTACAAACACTATAATTCGATTCGCTCAGATGTTAATATCCATGCAGCAAAATCCCATCTCTCCCTGCCCATATAGCATTTTACACTGCCTTTACTGAATTGATATCCGATTCTTGGCATAGCGACTTCATCAATTCCTAATTGGGTTGGGCTTGCTATAAGTTGGTATACACTCGACTCGTCACTTAAGTTATACAGCCCATCTGTAGAATAATCTGTCAGTCTATCATAGGAGTAAAAACCTCGTCGTGCCATCTCTACAAAACTATAAGCATATAGCTTAATGTGGAAAGGTAGATTTGTGTCATCAAACTGACGATAATGATCTAATTGCAAAAAGCCCGATTCAGCCATCTCCGCCTCTGTAGGAAAATCTTCTGCATTAAGTTGATTCAAATAGTCCATATTCAGTTCATATCCAAACTGCATAGGCAGGGAATATGCCACATTTTGAGTCTTCTGAACAAAAGTCTTTGAGCCAAGCTTATCTGGTAAGACTCCGCCATTTGATGCTATATGTATAGGTTTCTCATCTTTGATAAAGAAATAATCAATGTCATGAGTCACCTGGTAGTCTATATTATACATTATGGTTCAGTAAACAAATCCCTACAAACATCACACATCTTCTCACGCTTAAGCGTCCGTGTTCTCACTGGGTGCGCGAATACCAAATGCTTTAAATCTGTAGGTTTGTTGGGACTGTTCTTCATCTCCCACAAAATCAGATTTGCAGCTTTATCCTCAGCACATGTACCCACGTACCTCTTCACGACGGTTGTATATTCAAAATGCTTGTCAATCCTTTTGCGTTTATAAACTATATGAGGAGGATTCTTCCCTTTAGGGCAACGGTTCTTCAATTCATCCAATAATGGCCTTAGAAAAGGCTTTATATCGCTACGCTTCTTTTTACCCAACTTCCCACTAAAGCCGAATTTCTCAATACCGCTATATTCACATCCCGCTGCCATAGTCGGCAAATCATAGTCTTCACCTCTCATCCCATTGGCCCATTCAGCCTCAAGGTCTGATTTAAAGGCAACGATTGCTTTATATAGCTCAACATGTAAATGATGGTTTACCATATGCTCATTCCTCCATTCAATGTATTTATTGTTGTTCTGACTGGCAGTATCGAACTGCATCACTTTTGCGACCACCTGTGCAATCAGATATTTGTTTTGTCATCTGCCAAGAGCCAAGCTCCTGTCATTATATTGCAGTTTTGGTTAAATAGTATTTTCAAATGTTTATTTTTGTTTTCAACCAAATTTCTGTCTCTTTCGCCTCGTCTCAAATTTTATCTTGACATCTTCCGACCCGATTTTTCCGATTTCCGCTCCGAGCCCCTCATCAACATCCTCTCAGCCCTCTATCCGAACCGTCCCTTTCTTAACACTTGTTCACCATTCCGTATAAAACTTTCTTAAAGCTATTGCGTGTTTGCCCAAAAAGTACTACCTTTGTATAGAAATGAGCTGGAAAGGCTTAATTTCCCGGATGTCTGATGAATGTCTGATAACTCAGGAAACGGTGTTTTCGTATTGCTATGACTGTCAGGCCGTTATGCGGAAGTTCACATTAGCTGGGAAATCTTTCCAAGCAGAATACGCCTGTTGCCATCATATACTACAGGTTTACCCTTGTCATATACCACAATCGGGAGTTCGCTAAAATCATAGTACTCTCCCATGTCTGCTACCAACTTTTTCAGATTCCATCTCCCATCTTCATCAGCAAAAGCCTTGTCTGCCACATCCTGATCATTTGAATCGGGAGATATAGGATCACGCGGATTCTCTGTCCATAGGACCAAATCCTCAATGCTAATAATCTGTATTTCTTGACTATTCATAATACTATAAGAGTTTTAGCAATCTATTAGGTAAGCAACAGACTTCTGATATACTGTAGTCTTTAATTAAAAACAATTAAGATTCATCCTCCGGCTCTTCGTCTTTTGGTTCTTGAGTGTAATATGTATTGTTTACATTCTTTGCGGTTGGATTAAAATTTTCAGCATTTTCTACTTCCGTAATATAAATATTATACGATTGAATCGACGTGAATTGAATAATATTAAAAGTGGTATTCCGACGCTTTTTGAGAAATCTTTTCCTGAGACTCTTTATAATCCCGAATTTACACATTTCTGACGCTGAGTTAACTCGATTAGTGAAATGAATTAATTCACAAGGTGTTTTGAATTAACTCACGGTTTTCGAGCACTAGGTCGAGACGTGAGATGATATCGTCTGCAGGGAGCATCCTTAACTCGGCACGAACTGAACGTTCAGCCGAACCCTCGAGTGCAACGGCGAACTGCGACGAATTGTAATCATTTTCGTCACCAAAGAATCCTTTCATTACCAAGTAATAGATAATATTTGCCACCAGACTGCGATTAAAGTTGGTGCCCTGTTGTTTGCCAGGGTTATAAACCTCGCCAGCAATGATATCGAGCGCAAGAATCTCTTCCCACAACTTCATATAGCCGTTTTTCTCTTTATCAACAAGGAAAGGGCGCAGACGGCTCACATAGTTTAATATCTCACTACGAATGGGAGTTGTATCAACATTCCTGTCATTCTGAGTGGTATTTGCGGCACTTTTACCTGGCGCGCGCGTACCATAATAGTTATTAACGGTAGTAGCAGCAGGATTATAATTCTCTACATGCTGTATATTTATCTCCTGATAGGTATTACCTGTACCAGGATCGCCTTCTATGATTAAATGCATAGTTTATAATTTATTATTTTAAGTATTTGATAATCAGTCCATAAGTTGAAAGAAAGTTTGAAACAGGTTTCTTTCTTGCTTTCAGCATTTTTATGTCATACCTTTGCAGCGTCAATCTCAAAACACAATGTCGTGTGAAAGAGAAAATACCAAGTCTCCTATTGACAAGGAGCAACGATTATGGCACTGACCGTGC
>OCTW011275512.1_pt1 | contig 42467 bp, 46 predicted proteins | sample 1539671 | NCBI WGS metagenome assembly OCTW01 (sample SAMN02144230, study PRJEB22623) | gut metagenome | biome: sheep rumen | host: Ovis aries | place: New Zealand
ATCCAGAAGTTGTATTAATGGAGGATACCTATAATCCGAAGTTAAGAGAACCTGTATACTTACCAACTAAGTATCCGAACTGCTTACTGAGTTATTCGGATGGGTTAGGCTTTGGGTCAGCGACTCATATCCCAACGTTCAATCTGGAGGAAGTATTACAGGCAACGATCTCTTTAATTAAAGACCGTAAGTATGAACCAAACATCATTCCGGATATTACAACGGGATGTCTGATTGTAGATGAAGGAAAATTCCCAGAAATCTGTAAGACAGGTAGAGGTACCTTTAAGATGCGGTCCGAGATCATTAAAGATGAAGCTCGTAAGTGTATCGTGATCAAGTCTGTACCGTTCCAGGTAAGCTTGTTGTCAACCAAGTTAAAGATCAAAGAGCTGATTGATAATGAAGTAATCACTGGATTTAAAGAAATGCGTGACTATTCGGGTGAAATCGTTCACATGGAACTGTATTTCAGACCGGAAGTTGATTTAGACTCCATCATCAGTATCTTGTATAATCGTACAGATATGCAGAAAACATATCCAGTGCAGATTAAGATGATCGATGACTTTGCGGTAACCGATTTCAGTGTTAAGTCAGCTTTGTTACGTTGGATCGATATTCGGTTCCAGTTCAAGCGTAAGATGTTTATCAATGAACTGGTACATACCGAACAACGAAACCATGAGTTGGAAGTATTGATCTTGGTAACCGATGGTAAAAATTCAGACACAACGATTCATATCATCAAGTCATCCGATAATAAAGATGATGCTGTTGAGAAGTTAGTTAAGAAGTATGGGATTACCAGCTTACAAGCTAAGGTGATTGTCAATATGAGGCTTGCTGCCTTAACCAAAGATGCATGTAAGTTATACCGCGAAGAGCTTAAGGATAATATCAAACATATTGAAGAACTTAAGAAGACGATCACATCTCCGAAAGTAATCAATAATATCATCATCAAAGAGCTCCAAGAGGGAATCAAGAAATATACCTATCCGAGACGGTCTCGTATCGTAAAAGCAGTGAAAGAATATAAGTATTCGGACTATATTACGAATCTGATATTCACCAAGAATGGGTATGTGAAGAAGCTGAAAGATGCATCTAAGAGGATTGGTAAGTTAGGTGAAACCGATGAGCCGATCGATATTAAGACTATCGAGAATCGTGATCAGATTGTTCTGTTTGATAAACGAGGATCTGTACATACGATGGATGTAGGAGTCATTAGCCCTGATGATTATACAACGATTGGAACTCCGTTGTCAACGTATATTAACATTGCAGGAGCACCGGTAAGTATATTCAAACGGTCGGATATTAAAGATACCACAGCCTTAGTATTCATTACCAAGAATGGAATCATCAAGAAGACCTTAGCTGAGAACTTCGCATTCAAGAACTCGATCTTGAGTATTACCTTAAAGCCAGACGATGAGTTGGTCAATGTAATGGCTATTGATACAGACCATGATATTGTTACCTACACACGTTATGGCTTAGCCCTGCGATTCAATACCAGCGAAATCCCGTTAACGAAGCGGATGGCTATAGGGGTCATTGCATTCAACTTAGCGGAAGGAGATTATATCGTTGGGTCTCGAGAGATTGCTAAGACCGATAAGTACTTAGTGATCGTAACCCGTAAAGGTATGGTTAAGAAATGTGGATTGGACATCTTAACCAGTAAGAAGCGTAGAAGTGAGCCGGTTACTATTATGCCGATGGAGAAGAATGACGGTATCTATACTGTATTGAACGTGGAAGAAAGTGATACAGTAATGGTAATCACGGCAAAGACGAATGTAGAATTAGCAGTGAATGAGTTACCAAGCAAGTTAAAGTATCAGGTTGGAGATAAACTGATACCCCTGAAGAAGGGTGATATGATCGTACACGTAGCACGATTAATCAACAAGAAATAAAGATATATATTATAAGTATGGATAGTGTTGTTATTATTCGACACTATCCATACAAGTTATTCAAAAAGGCGAAAGGTGGTAACCAAATCATGAGTAGTAGTTTTAAGGAATTGATTAGCAGCATTGTAGTAGACATTTTCAAAAGAACCAGCATCATTCATGAGTTCTTTGTACATAAAAATCGACTGAGAGCGTGCTTTGGTATTAAAGTGAAAGATTTATTCTCAGCCATCGTATCAATCAAGAGTAAAGAGAAGATCACAATCATCACATTCAATCTGAATGGACGTAAATATCGTATGTATTTGGCAACTGGTCGAATCATGACAGCGATTAAAGCAGCCATGATGTATATCAAAGGGAAGATCACTGGCAATCACAAGATCATGAAAGAGCTCGACGCAATCACGATCAAAAAGAAAGAGTACAAACGTATGAAACTGAATAAGAAGAAACTCTTGCATGCAATCAATAATAAAGTCGAGGATAACGAGAAGAAAGGGAAAGAGCCGGACGATTTATCGAATGGGATGTTAGTCATTAACTTAGGATATGTGAATGACGATGACAGGTTTGAGACGGCTGCATCATTCTAATCAATAATTGGGTAAAAAGATCTATGGGTTTCCCCATAGATCTTTTTTTCTTACCGATGTGGTAAGATATGAATTATGACTCCCGAAACTGATAACGGATCTAACCAAAGTAGACTCAGTATAGCCACGATAGCTGAAATTAACCGCCAGGTCCAAACATATGCCAAATGACCTCGTTAAAGTTCTTTTTACTCATATATCCAAATGAAACGTGGTTATCAGTATTTTTGTGAGCACTTCATTTGCACTCAACTGATGCTAGAAATCTGCAATGTCCTCGTCTCGGGAGAGTGGAATCATTGGCTTAATGCAACGTCACTGACTGCCTGATCCACTATCTAATTGTATTCCCTATAGAATTCTATATTTTTGGTACTTCCTCAAGGGGATCACAGTAAAAAAGTAACCCATTGCTGGGTCACTTTTTGTAGACTATTACCAGGCTCTAATTGCGCCCAGTACGTAGTCTACCACTTCGCTAACGCTAACGCCAGTATAAGGTAACGATATGACTTCTTCGTTGTCCTTTGTTACTTTCACTGCGAATCCGTCTTTGTTAAAGCTAAACCTAAAACCACATTCTACAGCTTCTGATAATGTTTCAATAAATCCGTACATAATTAGACCTCCTCGTCCATGATCCAGACTAATCGATTATGAATAGAATAAGTGTCTGGATAATTATATATTCTTATCCTATTCACCATAATAATATATATTTGAAAATCCTAAAAATGCGAAAGGTATAAAAAGTATGCAAGGTCTGCATAAAAGAGACCTTGCATACTTGTATAGCTGTATGTATTATATTATGCGTCATCCATACCGAAGTTAAGCAGCTTATTGATCGGTTCCCGTAAATCCAGCTTACCACCAAAGTACATCTCATTGAGTTGGATATAGTTGATGATAACAGCCAGATGCTTGAGTTCTTTGGGGAAGTTATTCAGATATTCATCGTATAACTTCTCAGACCGATTCAGATCTTTAAGCATAGCTTTTCGTAAACTGGGAGGCACATTCGGATTTTCAAGCTCCTTACGGAGTTTGTCAATCTGCAGACGCATACGAGTTTGTGAGGTTGGATGTTCATCAATGAAGCAACGTAACAGCAAGGACATAACCATCACGTACTGGTTGAATACATTATAGCTATTGGCTTTTGCCAGTGACCGGTTATCCATGCAGTAGTAAGATATCTTACGCTGTAAGGATACAGTTGCTGTACCATACCCATAGGCTGTTGCGAAGGAGTCAGCAAATACTTCATTTGAATAGCCAGACTGGAGGTCTAATGCTTTCTGTACAATGAAGATACCTCCACCATAGAAGAATTCTAAGGCATCGAAGGTGGTATGTACTAACATCCGACCATTAATATAGTCCGGGTTCTTCTTATAAAATTCTTTGGCTTTCTCAGTCCTCTTTACAATTTCATCCCAAGCTACCAGTATCTTATTCTTGTTCGCTTCAATACGTTTATCGAACTCTTCAAAGTACTGCTTAGCAAATTCAGGAGCATCATAGTTAAAGAAGACTCTATAGATACCTGATTTGATTAAACTAAAGTAACGGGATGTCCGAAAGATACCTCTGACGATAGCGGAGAATAATTCTGCCACTCTCTGTCCATACATGTCTTTATCTTTACGAAGTAACTTTTTATCCGTAACCGCTCCAACCAAATCATGTATATTCTTACCGGTGTCGATAAGATTCTTCACTGAGTGATATATGTTGATAGGCAGGAATGCCCATTCAACCATAGATACCACATTTACAATCGGAGTACATGTAAAGTTATGACCAATCTCATGCAGCATACAAGCAACAACTTCTTCTGCAGTTAAACCAACATCGATAAAACCAGCATAAAAGTTAACTACGCAAATATATGCATGCTTACTGTCATAGTATCTCCCATTGTTATTTCGAATTGGAAGAGCTGGAACACTGTCATCCGCAAGTTTCAAGATACCATTAGTGATGGTATATGCGTTTACAGTATCACAACCGTCCCAATGAATATATGCTTCTTTAAATCCGAATTCAGCACAGACTAACTTCTCTAATGCTTTATTCTCTTTGGATTTATTAGCACTGACTGCATCAATCTGTCGTTTACCGATATCTTTAAAAGGTACGGTAAACCGGTCAATGAGTACTTGTACGAGTTTTTCCATTTCCAGTAAATTTTGTGATTTACCGAAATATGACTCTGTTACTGGGGAATATGCATTTATTAACATAATAGCACAACCTTAATTATGCTTCGTATTGTCCAAGGTTTACAATTTTATTGACGATATGCTTGAAGTCAAGCTTACCACCAAATACAGAGTCATTCATCTGGCGATAGCAAGCCAACAACGCAAACTGCTTGGTCTGAGTCTCTGCCTTTAAGAAGGACTCATATACTTTCTTAGTATGCTTCAGATCAGCCAGAGCCGATTTCTTTAATTCAGGTGGTAATTTACCACCGTTGATCTCACGTTCCAGCTTTTCGATTGTGTTAAGAATACGACGCTGATCAGAGGGATGAGGATCCAGACAGAAAATATCACGCATAACTTCATACGTAATCAGGCTTACTTCATAAATCGGAGCCAGCGGAGTATTCATCATTACATTATAGTCTATTTCAACCGTGGTGCCCAGTTTCTTTAAGAAGCTGGAGAGCTCAGGACCATATCCATATGCTACTGCGAAGGAGTCAGCAAATACTTCTCCAGAGTAACCGGATAACATATGAAGAACCCCTACCGGTGTCAGTCTCTTCAGTGTATATAAGCTATAGTTAAATAACATAGAGGTTTTAATGAATGGAATTAAACCGCTTTGTAACAAGTTCAAGATTTCAAAAGTTTTATCCATCCAGTCAAAGAATTGACGAATCGGCTTGCAAACTGTGGAGATTGCTTCATAAATCAGATTCTGAATCTTAAGTAACATACCAAAGATATCAGCACCAACTTCAGTCTGAATCAGGATATTGAACATATTTGCCAGTACCATATTTTCTTTGGCTTTACCGGAAAGATTCATGGAAGCTTCCAGTAAGCTCAGATACGGTACAAACAGACCTACGTTAGCCATTGGAGTGCACTGGAAGTTGTGACCAATCTCATGCAGGTATGCTGCCAATAGTTCACCGCCAGTCAAGTCTTCGCAATCAAATAAGGTCATAAGCATAACAACGGTCAGTGTATAGGAATGGGATACGTCATAGTATTTTTCACCCTGTTTTAACGGAGCAATATTCATCATACTGCCAGATACGAGACGACGAATTACACCGCTAGTTAAAGTGAATGCGTTGGGACCCATAGACGTCATGGATTCATTAAAAATCAGGTTAACATATCCGAAGCCGAACTGCTTCTTAGTTAACTCTTCAATGTTATGAATTGCGATACGGCATTTCTGACCAACTAATACTTTCTGACATGCTTCATGGAAGCCCTGGATATCAAACTTACTCGTCCATACGCTACGTACTTCTTTTACGATAACGTTAAATTCAGCTTCCATCTTCTTTAATTCTTTGGATTTGCCATAATATGCTTCAGTAACAGGGGAATAGTACCCCTCTTTGGCTATGATAGACATAACCTCTTCATTAACTTTAGAAAAATTACTCATTATTACACCTCGCGAGTGGTAATATATTTTATTGCAATGCAAATTATCTAGTTGTGCTTATGCAAAGTTATATTATATTTATGCTTTTTAGCTATATGAGCCAGCACAAATGGGTAATCAAAAACTTATATCAAGGGGGTAGACTTCCTTGGAAGATAATAAACAACAGTTATCCATGACGTCGTTAGTTGATAACATATATCCTATTATCAAAGGAACCCTAGAGCAGAATCCGAAAAATATATCTGCATTGAAGTCAGCTGTTGCTGAATACCTGGATGCAAATATGTCAAAATTATCTTCTGCTGGTCCTACCTATCGGACATTATTTACTGAATCTGATAAGGATATACTGTATAAGAATACTGGCACATCGGCTGAATTGGTTAATCGTGTAGTACCGTTATCCGCTTATATCAAACGGCACTGGCGTAACATGATTATTCCATTCAATATTGTGTGTGCCTTAACGATATGCTATGCAAAGCGTACGAATAATAAAGAACTGGCTGAATACATGCTCATGTATTTAACCTTATCCATGTACCCATCCTTACATGCTAAATATTTTAAGTATGGTGTAAATCCACAGATCATGGATTACACGATCAATAACCTTAGCAATAAGTATAAGATCAAACAGATGGGTACGATTTGGAATACCTTGTTAGATACTGCGGTAGTGTGTGATAAGACCTATAGCCGGAACATTATTCGTGCAAATGATAAAGACATTACCGACTACATTGAGTCGTTAAAGACCCGCTTAAATGCGTTATTGAAAAAGATCAAGAGTGAGTTTACTAAAAACTACAATGATAAGAACATTATGAGCATTGAGCAGGATAACGAGAATGAAGATAGCTTCTCCAGAGCAGAGAGCAATTCCTATATCATTGAACGTTTAGCCAACTCGATTGCGCTCAAGATATCTATAGGTGGACCTGACGTGAAGTTGATTGACGTATCCGCGAATATTAACTCCGTTGCAGTGAATGACCTGAGGACTACAGTGAATAACATTACATCGGACAAGCAGAATGCTCCAGAGATGAAGAAGATCATCACTTCGATCCTGACGCTATATCTGTCGGATAGTAGTAACAATGCCAACGAGATCCATACCGATAAATTTATTCTGGTATGTCTGCGGATTTACAAGAAATCCAATACATCGGATAAGAATATTATAGCAATTAAGAAGATCCTTGACATTTGGTTACAACGTTATTCCGATCGGTATAAGAAGTCTAACCGTGTTGCTACATTAAATAGCTTCCGGAAAGCTTTATTTACCTATTTCGTATTTACGATTCAAGCCAATGCTCCTAGATGATCAAATTAGTAAACTCTAAATTATAAATATATATTATATACTTGCATCTAAAATCAAAGGAGGTTTTATGAAATGCTTAAAGTATCACCGCGTAACTTCGAGTTATGCAAAAGTAGGATCAAGTTCTATAAGTTAGAACTGGAGATGCCTGTGGCTACAAAAGCCGATACCGAGTTCTATGGTTGTGAAGTCGGTAAAGATGTTCAGATTGTTCAGTTATGGAACAATGACTTCTGTACAGCATCCTTCGTTCTCAATGACGCAATCATTGTGGAATGTAATGGTAAGTACACGGTAGTATCAAGTAATGAGTCCATACTGGATGATGACTTGAAAACGGAAGAATTTAATACGGAGGCTTCATTAGAAGATCGGTTTGCTGCTATTGATGCATCAGATGCTGATGACACCATCGTGATTCGGGATATACCCAATCATCAAATTAAGCAAGATTTTGCTGAAACCATTATCGAAGCAGCCAAAGACAATGTACAGGTCGCGATATCTACATCTGACCGTCCGATTATGGCTAAAGGACGACAGAAACCTGAAGAGACGGTAACACCAGCTCCTGCAAAGATTATTACACACCCTGCACCGCCGATTGTACCGAGAGAGTATGAAAAGCCAAAACCGGTAAATTGGGAAGCATCACGTAAGGTATCCCAGCCGGCTCCTGCCAATGATGATTTTGGTGGTTGGTAAATAATTGAATTGGACATGAGCATAACCAAACTATACGGAAAGTTGAGGTTGTGCTCATGGCCTTTTCTAAAAAATTAAGGTCAGACATGGAAGATACCATATATACTTTTTTTTCGTTATTAGACCCATCGGGTGCTAATACGGCAAAGTATAAAGCCTTTTTTGGTAAGATGTCTGATGATGAGTTCAAACGATTCTTCGACCGCTTCTTCAAAGATCGTACAATGTATCTCACACTTGATGTGGAAGCATACAAGAATGATCTGAAGATGGTTGATATTAACAAAGCAGCAAGTTACTTAAAGGTGCCATTATTCGAATACGTAATGGAACCTTTTTTTGATACAAGTTCACACCAATTTACTGATAAAGTCGTAGCCTCTGCACATAAAGTACCGGTTGGATATATCCATATGAAACCTGTACAGCAGATGGTGCGTAAGAAAAACAATACGTCCATTACCATTGATCAGCGTGATCCACGGACTGGTCAGGTAACTGGAGATGATAAGTCTGTACAGTTCTCTATTGATGAAAACTATGGATTGATGGCTCACAATGCAAAGTCTATCCTGAAAGAATTCATGTCGGTACGTGCCGATGATATGACGATGAAGCAGGAAGCGTATGCCGATATCCGTAAGAATGGATATGCATCATTAGCTGAATTGACAGATGATGTTAGCAATAAGACCGCATTAAATACGTTGAATGTATACATGCTGGCAATGCATATGAAAACCGACTTAGTTGATGAAGGATATATGCTGGAGCATAATCTGGAACGGTCAGAAAGGAATGATTAATTATGGCAGATCCGAAGTTAGAAGTTGTAACTGAAATTGGGACCTTTGGAAGTTTAAACATTGCCGACCCCACCTCTATTTCTGTAGATAAAGAGGTAGTGGATGACCTCGTTAACAAAGACGCTGTAGAAGAAGATGTTGATATGGACGAATTGGCTAAAAAGCTGATGAATTCATAATATAGCAAGAAAGGAAGTATATGATACTATGGCTGATGTAGTAATTACGAATGCTGGCTACTTTATCATCCATGATGGATTAGATATCGTAGTAAGTATTCCAAAAGCCAATCAAGTAAACAATGTACACATCCCTGAGTCATTGAGTAAAGCAATCTATAAAACCTTGACCAGCTTCGATGTTGCATTGAATATGGCAAAGAACTATTATACAAAACCCGCTAATCAGGACTTTGTCATCAACGATGAATCAACCGACTTGGATAAGAAGAATACCGCGGTACTTCATTTATGCAAGTCCGCCCGTATGGAATCCACCACCCTGTTTGTAACGGATGCAAATGGTGGATATACCCTGCCGGGTGAAGTAGTAGTTGCCTTGTTACAGATTATGGAACAGGCTGGAGCGGACGCAGACCCAACATACAAAGAATACACCCGTATTAAATTCACAATCGATGTACCTTCTACATTGGTTATGGAAGACCATGTTATCTATGTATTAACCAATGCATATAAAGAGTTCCCTGTAGGTACAACCTTTATGGTTATGCGGGAAGAGGATAAGACCTATCGGTGTATCTATGATACAAAGACCGCGTTGTTACATCCTATTGCCTATGGTGACCCTGAAAATGCTGAGAGCTATCCGTACACCCCAGACAATATGGAAGAGGTAACTGGTTCCGTAGGTAAAGATGATATTCCTACGGCAGAAGTTGTCAACTCCACGTTGTCGGAAACTATGACTATAGCTGCCGCAGAAACTGTAAATATCGTAAACTGCAATGGCGAAGATGCCTGCATTAAAGTTACGATTCCATAAGGGGGTGAATGAAGATGAAACGTTTAGTAATTAACAATCTTGCCCTGAATGGTGTAATGACTGCAGCAGAGTATAAGTCTAAATATGGCAATGCAATGCTGCCATTAGCTGTTAATGGGGAAATTCTGATTAAGGACTGCGTGTTCGGTCAGAACGGGTATAACTGTATCGAAATTGGATTATCTACTGCGGTAGAGCCTCCTTCTAAAGTTACAATTGAAAACTGCGACTTTAGCGGGGTCTTAACTAATAATGCAATCTTGGTATTTGCTACACAGGACAATGCGACGATTCGAATTCGCAACTGTCACTTTGCAAAAATCTCTAATATGCTGCGGTTATCTAACCGTACCGGTGCAAAGAATGTAACAGTATATATTGAAGACTGTACCATTGATGAGTGGGAATCGAATCCTAAGTATGCTGGATTCCTTCTGATGCAGGACTATACGTCCAAGAATATTGAAGAATTCATGGCACTGAATCCGTTTAGCAAAGATAAACTATCTATTAATGTAAAAAATTTGGTACATGCTGGCAAACGGGTCGTTGTAGATGATGTGACTTCATTATTGAATTGCAATAACCCGAGTCAGTTAGCATATATTTATATCGGCAACGTGTCTGCTGATTATCGGTATCCGAAGTACAATCCGGATATCTTCCCTGAAATTACAATAAAGTGAGGTAAATAAACAATGGCTGTTGTTTCCAAATTAGTGATTACACATGTAAATGGTGTAGATAATGTATTAATCATGGCTGACGGTGCAGAATTTGTACTGGTTAACAATGATAAACACACGAAAAAATTCTCTGCTGCTGATGCACAGGCTATTGTAACGGCATTGACCGGTATCGATATCGCGATTAAGATTGCTAAGCTGCAGGCTGGTCGTTCTCTGCTGGCTAAAGATCGTATTGTAACGATTCTTTGCGAAGGCGCTGACCTAGATGAAGTTAAGTACCAGATGGCTAACATCGTTCTGAATGCTAAGGTAAAAGATACCTGGAACATGAATGTTATGACTGAATCTGAAGTAATTAGCTTCCCGATGGGCGTAGTTGATGACCTGCTGAAGTATCTGCTGTCTCAGGAGGGTATCCAGAAAGCTCCGACTGCAGGGTACTACAACAAGATTCTGTTCGTTAACGAACTGCCTACTGAGAACATTGATACCGATGCTGCATATGTACTCGACAAAGCACAGGGTGACAAACCGGCTGGATCTGCATGGGTATATATCGATGAATGGATTCAGATGATCGATACTGAAGAAGAAACTGAAGGAACAAATGAAACTCCGGCTGAACCAGCAGTTGATCCTAAACCTGCTGATCCTGTAGTTGAACCGACCGTTGATCCGGAACAACCCTAATGTATGAATTAGATGTATGGGTAAGTTTACCCATACATCTTTTTATCCTGTTGCACATACGTGTAATGAAAATAACTATATGAGGTGAGACAATGGCTGACCTGGAATACATGAAGAAACAGTTGCTTACGATGAAGTATGAGGATATTACCAAGTCTTTCATCGAAGCCAACTTTGGTCGTTTTTATGATACCAAAGCAAAGAAAATTATGGAACCCTTATATCCATTTACAGGTAAGATTACCTTAAATAAAGGGGACCTTCCAAATGTAAGTAGCCGTATTGAAACCACATTAGGTCGATTATTGGTGAATAAGTTCTTATTTACCGATGGACTGATGCATGTTATCCCCTTTATCAATGAGCCGATTACCAAAGGCCGGTTGGCTGACCTGGAACAGGATATTGCAAATGCATTAATCGATGGTAAGATCGATGCAAAGATCATTACCGGATATTATAATCGGATACAGTGGTTAGGTCTTTCGGTTCACAGTATCGTATGCGCCTCCTTATCGGAAAAGATGATTTACCCCTTACCTGAGGTTATGAAGCTCAAGGATGAGCTGTTTAAGAAATATGCAGAGGAACTGAATGGACCAAATGCACTGGTATATGCCTCTAAAATCGAAGAGATCCTGATGGACGAAGTTAAGAAGATCCTAAAGGATGACCCGGGTATGGACTTATACAATGTGGGCATGAGTAAGCCTTCTTTTAAAGGTTCTTATAAGGATATGATGATTGTAAAAGGTCCTGTCTGGAACAATGTGACCAAGCGATTTGATGTAATCAAATCTTGCTTAGCCAGTGGTATAGAACGTGATGAAATTGACTCGTTTGGGAGTCAGGTTATTTCCGGAGCGTACCCTAAGGCTGTCGAGACGAGAGACTCTGGGTATTATACAAAGAAGTTTTTCGCTTGCTATCAAAACGTACAGTTGGATGAACCAGACTCTGATTGTGGATCTAAGAAGTATAGAAAGCTCTACTTGGATAAGAAATCCTATATGAAAGTTAAGTACCGCTATATCAATGACAATGGTAAACTGGTATGCTTGACTCCAGAGATAGCTCCCAAATACTTTGGTAAGACTGTACAACTGCGTTCACCCTTATACTGCTGCGGTGATAAATTATGTAACAAATGTGCTGGTGACTTATTGTATCGGCTGAAGCTGATGAATGTAGGACTGACTATATCGGATATCGGTTCTAATATGCTGAATGCTGGTATGAAAGGTTTCCATGATTCATCGGTTGACTTGTACGAAATCAAGATCGATGATTTATTGATGTAAACATTAAAAAATCCATATGGATAGTATGAATCTATCCATATGGATTATATTGTATCGATTAAGAAGCGTATACGCGATAAACGATGATCAGAGACTTTCTGGTAGACAGGCTTTCGTTGTCGAAGTTAAACTTACTGAACAGCTTAACGTCTTTGTAGCTTGTTACCGTACCAGTAGAAGCATCTACGACCGGAGTTGCCGTGAATAAGCCAATGGTATTTACACGGGCTTTTTCGATTTCACCAGCCAGATCAAAGTATTCACGTACGTCTTTCTTATCAATGGTCATGTGCATCTCAACGAAGGTTTCGATATCATCCGTACGAGTGGTATCATGTACACCATCTGTTACTTCTGTACCATCTTCCCCTTCAACACCGTCTTTCCACAAAGAACGGATAAAGGGAACTTCATCAAACGTCTTTGCATAGTATGCGGTATGACCTACATTCAGTTGTTTCTTCAAGAAGTACTTGGCTTTTTCATCATCCGGTAAATCACCAGATACTACACGGAACGGGATCATCTCAGTTGTGGTTGTTCCATTCTGGCCAACTTCACGTTCATAATACTTTACATCACGTACCGAGCCGAATGCATCACCGCAACCGCCAATACCAATACCCCATAAACATACACAGTGTTCCTGCGGATGAATATCATCAGACTGTTCAGCCGGATCGATATCACAAATGTTGTTGATGGTATCAATGGTCAAATTGGAACGTACATTCCATAATTTTTCCAACGTGGTGATAGCACCACCGAGGACAACGAGGTTCTGCTCAAAATCGAACAGCTTATTACCAAATTCATCAAGACCCGTAATACGAGTCTTAAAGGGGGACTTATGCGGAGTGATAAAATCCTCCATGCTTGGATTAGCGCTTTTAGTGCCGTCTTTATAGGTAAGACGATCATTAATAGTCATCAATGTTCTTTCCAAGAGGGTTACCTCCATTCAATTGTATTTATAGATTACTTCAATGTCAAATATATATTAGCCAAGAGTCGATACCTTGATTTTTACTCGATCGGATAATCGAATTCCTTGGTCTTTAATCGGTGTATGCATAGTGTTATTCATCTCGAAGTGATCTACACTATATAACTTATTGGTGGATGCATCATGTGTGTTGTACATGTATACATCACGTCCCATACGGTCATATAAGATATGATCATCTCGATATCGAGGTTCATCAAATACCACGTTCAAGAAGACTAAATCAGATAACTTCATTGGATCTGGTAAAAATAGGTTCTTTCCGTGTAATTCAATATCGTCATAATATTGGATATCATCTTTTGTATGCATCTTACCATATTTTATATAAATATCATCCTTCAACTTTAGTCTATACTTATCCCAGTAATACATGATACCGGATACAACACCACGGTCTAACAAGTCTAAGTGGTCATACATAAACAGCATCGACCGTTTTTCTTCCAGTACATCCTTGTACCACTGCTGTGTATAAAATAAGGGATGACGTATGTCTTTAACCGCACTACTGATGATATAGTAGTCCAGTAACTTAAGTCCTTGGAAGTAGGAATCATCTAATACATAGTGAATACCAGACTGAATAAAGTCTACTGTATAGGACTTAAAGAATCGCAATAACCGCATGAGCGAGTCAAACATGTTGTCAACTCGGTTCACGTTGGCAAGATATTTATAGTCACCCAGAGATGAAAGCTTGGAGAAGATAGCATCCATTACATTATTGAATGTAGTCTCCACTTCAATCATCTGAATGTATTGATTATATAAATTGGGATTAATACTTTGCAGAAGTGAAGCATATGTGGCTTCTACGTCACCATCCGATCCTTTATAGAGCTCTTGTGTATCCTCTGTGACTAGTAGTGCACGGTACAACTTACGATACTGATAATATACATCTTTATCGGTTGTATCGTCCATCATCTTCACGATAAAGGTACGCAGTGTCTTCAGGTCTTCATAGATTCGTCCAACGTCTCTGTCTTCAACTGCACGCATTGATTTAATATATTGCGCTAACCCACTGTCAATCAAGTTATATCCTAACGTAGATACAACGGTGACATTAATAGGCATATAGCCATGATCTGAAGGCATATATAACGTATCATATACACCTGTAATCTGATACAGCTTGCCATTTTCAGCACCTTCTGCTGGTAGTGAGTCAACGGTTGTTACTTCAATAGGAGAGAAGTTGTTCTTCACAACGGTGGTATACTCAGAAGTAGAAGTTCCTGATACCGTATTTCGGAATTGGTTAGGAATTTTAACCGGTTCACCAGGCATAACTTCATAGAAGGATTTCATATCCTGAGCATATAAAATTTCACCGCTTGTCAAATCTTTAGTATCGTAGATTGCATTCTTCAAGGCTTCAATATTTTCTGTATAGTTGAAGCCGTACACATTGGCTATCTGATATCCTTTAAGTGGAATCTTACCAGGTAAGCCATATTTGCGTGCTCCTAAAGCACAAAGCAAAATGACCACATCAAAGAGAGATACATCATATTCACTGACAGCTGGAATGTTAATCATGATACGCTTAAAGTCTTTCTGATTATCGATTAACATCCGAATCGTATGTGCAACTTCATAGAGCATCTCTACTACTTTGACAGTTACGTCCAAAGACATATACTTTGATACCATATGGTTAAAGTCAGTCTCATACAACTTCTGCTTTAGATCTGAGTCTTCAATCCAATATGGATCTTCTCCTGTAATTGTTTCATAGGATACTTTATATCGAGAATCTGTAAGAGCCGAGTTAACATCGTCCTCTTTCAGGTTGATTTGCTGGAAGTGGAAGCTGAACATCTTCTCATAATCATACTCAGTAATGGTCTTACCATTTTCGGTACGAGTCTTTTTTGCAAAAATCGGGTGTCCATTGTTATCCAGGTTATGTGTCTTCATCAAGTAATACTTATAGATATTGACATCATAGAACCCGAGTAAGTATGATACATCATAAAGCACCTTATCGGTTGCTTTATACTGTAACAGATAGTTCAAATTTTTAGCCAGTGCGCGTTGATACCGGATATCGATTTCTTCAATATACGGAATCGAGTATGACTTAAATAAATACTTGATTAAGTTTACATCATAGAAGTCACGAGTTAATCCTTGCTTATAGATATTCGTGATTAATCGTTGTACAGCCATGGTGATAATCAATAATCCCATGAACTCATCATACCAAACAAACATGTTAGAGTATTCACGATTATAGTACCCTATCATATAATAGGCTCGTGCTTTATCGTAGAACTTAATAAAGTCTTCTCGGATTACGTTATCAATATTCCGAGTATCAATATACAGAATCCCAAAGTTGGGTGTGGTACGTGCCGTATAGATATCAATGGATTTCTTACCCAAGTACTTTAAGTATGTCTTGGTTGGATTCTCTTTAATCATCGTATCAAGAATACCTAAAGCTTCCATAAGGCTGATATGTTCCGTATTTAACTTATGTACCGGAACTGTAGTCGGGATATTATATTCATTTTCAGGACAATAAAGCCAATCTGCAGCAGTATCTTCGATTGGCGGTTTACCATTCAACATCAGGTAGTAGTCATTCATCTCTTCATAATTATCGATGATATATGCTTTCTGTAAAGCAACTACCTTTGCTCGCATTTCTCGAGGGATATTATTCTTATCGGCTCGATAAAAGCTGATCATATTTTTATCAAATCCAGCAGCTAATAATACATCTACATCAAACTGGACATATGAGTTCCAGTCATCTCCATTGTCAATGGTATTAATATACTTATCGGCTGCTTTCTTGAGTGTTAAGTCTGAGTCAAATGCCGCGGCTAGTTTGTCACGTTTCACAACAACAGACTTTAGCAACAACTTAAGCTGGGCAATGAATTCACCCATTTGGATATTACTACGGAGCATTGTCTGTGCCTCCTTATATCCGATAGTATATAATGTTTTAAGCATTTGTGCTGGCGGGTAAAAAATAAACCGAGGTATTTCCTCGGTTTATCTTGCCGCTTCGTCAAGTGAATCTGTGACAGCTCCATATATACCAGTAAGGATAGCCGTACCGACAAGGAGCATCCACCATTCATGCTGTACAGCATATATGCCGATTTTAACAAGTATAATCCATATGATAAGATCTATCATGGCACTCAAGATTAAATATACCGTAGTTTTCATAAACTTATTTATGCTCCTCCACTACAACGATACCACCATGGATAATAATCCGATGTTCTTCATTAACAATCATGCTGATCTCGTTGTCACTCCGCGCTAAATTAATTTTACCTTTCCATGTACGAATCGGTTTCCCTGCATAATCATACAAAATAACAGTACGGTTTAACCCACCATTGATATTTGCTTCTATATTCTTTAATGCAATCTGGCGGTCACCGATTAAGAGTGTCCATATAACTATACATATGAAAATGAGCATGAGTATGAAAACTGGTATACTGTGATTCATAACAAATTTATTCATATCTTTCAAGCAAATCATTCCCCCATTAATATAAAATTACCAATTTACGGGTCCCTTGTTCTTCTTACGTTCAGCCTCTAATTCTTTGACTACGGTCTTATATTTCTTAAGTAATGTGTCATAGTCATCTTTTTCGGCTATAGGTTCTCTATCCTTCTTAGCATCTTTAATATAGCGTTTAATCATATCCATGAAGTCATAGTACTCCATTTTCTTAAATTCAGCGCCGCCAGACTTTGCATACATGGGTAAGTTATCTACAGCATCTTCATCAATATGAATCTTAATACCAAGCTTCTTCCGCTTTACATGATAGAGCTTAAAGATATAATATAACGTAAGATAGGTCTTACTCATCTCCGTACAACCCAACAACTGGATCGCCATATCACACACATTATCTTCATGATGACGCTTTGCTAATTCTGCAAGAATAACCAAGTAGGTGAGAAACTTCTCATGTGTTACCGTGTCCTCTTTCAGATAGAACTGATATCGATTCGGGTTATTTAATGACCGAAATGCTGATATCATAAACTTACGAAGCTTCTTATCCGATGCTTCAGAAAACCAATCTTCAAGTATAGAAACTCGCTCTTCCATAGATGATGCTCCACGTAATAATGTGGACTGTTGTCCCCAATTAGCCATAATATCAACCTCCTATAGTATCACTTTGAGATATGTCTTAGCTTCTTTAATCGTCTCACGCTCTTCATCTTCTTCTTTACCAAATTCTACTAATGCCCCAATGTCAAAGGCAGAGTTTGCTGGAAGAAGTTTAAAGTTAAGCGCAGTGTAGTCAATTGTCGGGTATCCCTTCTTACTAACGACATATCCATCAATACCTTGCTGCTTATGACAGTGAATGATTGTAGAGCCTGGGCGAGAGATGCTCTGTATATACTGATAGAGGTTAACACCTTTATCAAATTTAGCCACGTATGAAAACATACGTACTGTCTTACGGTTCTTACCAGATACCCTGACTCGTTCATGTTTTACCACAACGATCATATAGACAACCTCCTTAAGTTATATGATAATACCTATGAATAATATATATCTAAAATATTGGTTGAAACAGATGTAAGCTATACTCTCATAGCTTACATCTGTTATATGTTATTTGTTAGAGGTTTTACGAAGTAATGAACCGGCTCGCATAAAGTGGCCTGGATTAAAGATATACTTGATATCTTTTACATACATCCGTTCAATTCCTTCCTTGGTATCACGGAAATCTGTCCACATTGGCATCTCATAAAATGCTTCAAAGTTAACTGCTGGTACCGGGAATTCATTGATACGAAAATCTTTGGCTATATTGACATCTGGAGCAAATCGGAAACTTACTTCTACATGCAAGAATGGTCGTTTCGCAATGGCTCCAGAGCAACCTACATTGCCAATGACTTGTCCGGCTTTTACCTTTTCACCAATCTTATATCGTAAGAAGGAGTTCTTCTTAAGACCATAATATGTAAAGCGGATGTTGTTATCTGTCTCAATGGATATATAGTTACCATATAACTCTTTCGCTCTATCACTAAATACAGGTCTAGAGTTCAATGCTTGCTTAGATATAATATCTAAGGATTCATTATAGGTATCTACAACGGTCCCATCTGCCATATTGAGTACAGGCTCATTCCAAAGAACGAATTCACTTGGATTCAATACATAGTGTAATTGGTCAGTGTATGAGCTCAGGTTGTTATCTTTGTATTCAGTAAAACCTTGATAACGCATGGTGTTCAACCCAAAGAAGTTTAAGGCGAACAACTCACGAAGTTCTGTTTTAATAGTACCGATATCGAATACGGTTGCATTCATACGATAGATAACGGCTAAAGTACTAACCATATCGTAGTATGTCAACCGATTCCATATATCTTTAAAGCTTGGGTTACAAACAAGCACATGGTATGGCCAGTCTTGACGATACCCAGCCAATGGTAATGAAAGTTTCCTGTTAGGAAATTTATCTAAGATTGTCTTAACAATTGTGTCCATAATATACTCACCCGATAAATACATTTCCTTCATATATATTTACTAAATAGTGGGGGTCTTTATAAATTTCTGGGTATAACTTTACCTTATTTGGGTTACAGGATAGAAGGTTGATACGTTTAATGTTGGGTTGCTCTTTCAAGGCTAATATCAGTTTACTTGCACTGTGATAGGTTATATGATCAAAGGGTGATTTCACAGGTTGAATGATCCAATCATTCTTGGTAACTACCATGTCATCACCATGAGAGATAATGGTAATATCATACTTTGTAAGGTAGTAAAATAATATGTCCGAGAAGGTAAAATCAAACATTCCATCTTGCCATCCTCGTAAATTACGGGCATGAGAGGTATCATTTTTCACAGATATCGAAAATAACACAGACCCTAACCCAACTCCCCAGCCATTGTACATAGCGAGCTTATTAGAGTAAAATTTGGGTAAGGTATCCTTGAATACTTTACGTATCGATGCATAGTTTCGATGTCTCATATCCCATATAATACCATTGGCTTTCTTCTCGGTTATATTGAACGTTTCATAGTTAGTACGGATACAGTCTGTTAATTTTTGTATAATCGTAGTGTACTCTTCGATTCTATCTAATACCCACTGATCACATTCCATAGTTGATAAAAACTTGGGGAACATTACATCAGCTAGGTTTTGGATAATCTCAATATCTGGAAGCTTACGCAAAGCATACCAATCATATAAGTCCAACATTGCTCCTGCAAGAGCATGTCCAGACATCTGGTTTGCTTTGATAGCCCAGGTCGTATTATCAAATAAAGCATAGTACTTAGAAACAAATCTTGTAACGGTGGATATTCTAAAATATTCATAGGTTATCTTATGATCTCGTAAGAGTTCTAACTCATGAAGATGATAGAAATCCATATCACACATAGCTATTTGATCAGCTATACATTCTGTTTGCAATGTAGTCGTTCTATCCCATATATATTTTTGCTGGCTGAGGAATAAATCTAATTCCGGATCAGCCGACGGATTTGTAATAGTAGGGTAGGATGCTCTTGTAATGACCAAAATAATTCACCAACCAAATATAAAAATTTTATAGGAGGTATCTCCATATGAATATGGAAAATGTCCTAAATGTAATGCCAGAGCAGAATGAGATCACCATTACGGCTTATGACGTTCGTGAGAACTATAAGTTTAATAAAGAAGATCCTGTCTGCTTATTCATTCAGTCTATCATCAACATGAAGACTGAAGTGAACTATCATCGTGAAGAAGCACGATGTAAAGAACTTGGTATCGAGTTTGACAAGAACCAAGTAAAACCGGGAATGGTAGAACCCCATGCGTTTGTTATGATTGCATCGCTGGATATGTTTATCGACTGGTATAGTAAAAATTATACGAATGGGTTAGAGTCTCATGTATTAAAGCGTATATTTGAAAAACGCGATGAGCTGTTCTTTACCGGCCTTAATGATACGTTGGAGACCAAGGATAGTTATGAAGTAATCCAAATCTTAGATGCTCTCTGTGTTCGATTCTATCAGGAGATCATTTATGCGATCAATGAATACTTTGCAGCTGACCATAAAATCATTTCTATCACTGCTGATACGGAGAAAAATGGGTACCGGTTCAAGTTCCGGAATATGAATATCATGGAGCTCGATACTATAAAACACGGCAAGATGCCAATTAATAACATGGAAGAATAAAAATATATTGCAAGAGATGAAATTTACATTCTCTTGCAATATATTTATTTACTTACGGTTGAATATCGATAATAGTATATCCTTAATAGGTCGAGCCATCCTCCGATCTGATTCCGTTGCAGTATGCTGTGGTTTCTTCCGAGTGAAGCCAAATTCTAATAAGTCGATTGTAGTAGACCATACCGACTTTTTAAAGGTAAAGTTAGGTTTTACATATGAACATACATTCTCAATGCTCATATCCTGGTCTTCGCCCACATCATCATGTGGATCTTCGATATCCCCTTCCTCATTCACATCATAGATCCCTTTATTGGTTACAATGTGACGGTTGATTTTGTTATTATCAAAGGTTACATATTCAAGGGGTACATCGGATACGGATATCTCTTTCGGTGCATCAATCTTGGATATATCCACGTTATTGAGTGAATCTTTAAGTTTAACAAAATCTTCATGAAATTGAAGAGATGCCACGATTTCATCAATACTTGTAATAAAGTATTCGTAATCAATCTCTGGTAACTCAATGATACAGGGAGGAATATTTAATATCGGACGATTAAAGGTTACCGGCGCGCTTATTTCATCCCCATCAACGGTATATACATTACGAACGTTGCTATACTGTGCGATCAGTCTAGCATATACGATAAATTTTACATTAACTAAAGCCATGTTTAATCACCAGATTTCTATAAAAAAGTAAGGCCAGTTCATAATCGAACTGACCTTAAGGTTCTGTTAATTCTTGTATAAGATATTATCAGCAACCTTGTCATACTGATCGATGATGGTCGAGTAATCCGACTCCGTAACCGCGCAATCATATTCGACACAATGCTTGATCTTAGTCTTGACCTTAAACTTTGTATCGAGTGGTGTAGCGTCTTTGAGCTTCTTTGATTTCTCTTTGAGCTTGGTGAGTACGCTTGCTTTATTTCCTTCAAGGGTCTCAACGTAGTTCTTGATATCCCGGCATAACTGTTCATACTCAGGAATACTGTCGATGAGGTACTTAACATCCTCATCAGAAAATGCTTGCGCGCCAGCCATCTTCAGATAGATGAAGTTCGGTCCAATCGTCTGGATGCTGACATCATCCTTTTTACCACAACTTGCAACGATTTCTTGCTTGATCTTTACACATAATCGCATATGGTGCACCTCCTATATATTATTGCATGCACAGAAATAATATATGCTTAAAATTGTAGAAAATACGGTATACATACTGATAACCTCGTGGGCATCCCATGAGACCAAATCCTATATCCTCTTAGTCATGGGTGACGATCAACCGTTGCGAATAACATATTTATCTAAAAATCATAGTCACCTGTCAAAGGGATCAAAAAAGACTAACCGATATAGGCGTATAATAGTTCATACGTACAAAGAATGAACCATAGCGGACATACTACACCGTTATGGTTCATTCATATTATTTACTTATGAGAGATTCGATCCGGCACATCGTCAATGTGACCATCGAAATCTTGTGTATAGTCATAATGACCCAGGTACATATCACCCAGTTTACGTTTCAACTCAATCAAGAGCTTATTCGCAAACATAGTTGGCAATACGGACGGAGTCTTACGAGCCATTAACCCAATGGGTGGGAAGAAAGCAGATACTTCTTCATCCGGACGGAATTCAGAGTATGGTTCTTTACCCAAATCCCAGATTTCTGAGGTTACACCTTTCAGTGCGGCAAAGTTAATCATCTTATCCCCGATAGAGAATGGGTTGATATATGTAATATAGATAAAGATCAGTACACCTGATTCAATATCATATCCCTTTACCTTACCATTCACAGGAACGATAGGTTTATCTTCCATCATATATACATTACCGGTCTTACTTACATCTTTGATATCCAGTTTCCGAATTACGTCCTTCATACTCTTTACTTTCTTCCAATAGCTAGATACTACTTTCTGTAAAGAAGGAGACAATTCAGACAGATCGGACACAGAATATACTTTGATATCTTCAATGACACCGGTATACTTCGAACGAATAACCCCACGTGATAATGCAGTTACCCGTTCACGTAATTCATCATCGATATTCGCAAGCATCTTATTGATAGTATCATCACTGTTAGACTGTTCATATTCGATGATGCTTTCATTTACCATTATCTTATCTCCAATCTTAGGCATCTTCAATATATTGGCATTTGGTCCCAGGACCAAGTGCTTTTCCATTGTAATCTTGGATGCCATCTTATTGGAAAGACGAGTGGAGATAACTGTGGAATCTTCGAATGTGTTGTATGCAGACATACAGGCCACTTTACATAACGTGCCAAGGTTAAACTTAACACCGTCTGCATAGTTACCAAAGAACTTATCATCTGCAGCAAGCACGTCCTTTTCTTTGAATCGTTGGCCTGGTTTAAAGTATGCTTTCAGCTTAGTCGGAAGGAAGAAACCACCACCACCGTTTTTAGTTACCTGACTGGATAAGTTGATAACCGCATTTTCAGTACGAGTCTCTTTACCTTCTTTCCAGGTATATTGAATAGCCAGTAAACCAGTCTTTTCATCATAGGATAATACCTTACCATCATGGTCAGCAATAATTGAAAAGTCTGACGTCAGATGATAGGGGAATGCTTTCTCAAAGCCGTTAGATACCAATACAGGATCCATCTGCTTTACAGGTATAATTGCTTTCATATATCTTCCATATGGGTCGTTAATCCATATGCGTTCTCTTATGAACTGCTGCATATCACTATGCAGATGAGACTATATCTTCATCGTGTTGTAGCACGAGCTCCCCATTTCCATCCACTTGGATGTACGTATAAATACTAGTCGTTGAACGTTCCATATATAATATGGCTTCGCTGCTGATTGTCTCCTTAGAGAGTTTCCAGCAATTAAGGGAGTTTATACAGAACTCGGCATTGTGCTAATTCTGTTTGAACATCATGGATGTTCGAATACTATCATCAGAACGAGCTGCACCTGGAATTGCCATATCGGAGGCACAGAACAGGTTAGCTTCATTCATGGTACCGATCTCTTTATCGGTATCAATAAACCCACGAGGGGATACAATCTTAGGATCGATTGTTAACTGACGAACAACACCGCAGTTACCATCAGGTGAAGTGGCCATAGCTAATAAGCCAGTCATCGATTTATCATAACACCGCTTCTCTTCCGTATATGCCTGGTCTAAGTTAATACCAGAGGGACCTTTACAGGTGATTGCCCTAGACTTATCTGCTTCCAGAATCGGATTCAAGCGAGAGTAATCTTCTACAGACTGTGATGTTACAATCTCTTTGATTAAAGCAGACCGAGGTACGGATATCATAACAGGATTACGATTCATGGCGGTACGTTTATAAGAAGAGTATGCATTAGCAATAATCTTATAGAGCATTGCATTTACCATCTCATTGGAACGTACACGGAAGTTGTTCATATTAATTTCAGAGGTTGAATGGTTATCACACAGCAAGGTGTTAGCAAACAACAACAGAGGAACAAACTCTGTCGGATAGTTCATAGCGTCTAACATCTCTTTGGTGATAGGATCAATCATGTTATCATAGAATGCATCAAATGCGGAGCCAAGACGACGTTCTCCGTATAAGATAGCAAAGATATCTGCGAAGACATCTTTACGATTCATATCTTCAAAGTCGTAGGCTTTCGTATCTAACATGCTAAAGGCATTCATCAATAACGAATTCTGGATCGGATACCGATTAAATACCAGGTATCCATCAGCAAACTGGATAACACCTTTTTCCAGCTTCTGTACATTATTCTCAAACTTAGGACGGGTTTGTATAAATTCATACTGGATACCGGCTTTACGCATAACCGTAGTCAACCCTTCACAGTAGGAGAGTAAGAATATAGTCGGTACCTTTTTCTTCATAATCGTACACCGAGAATAGATGTAGCGTTTAGAAGTCTTCAACCCTTCTTGTCCCAGTACATCGGAAGCATCAAAGGTCGGAACATACTTTGCAGTATATGCGAAGAGCATATCGATTACACCAAGATCAGATTCATTGGTAGCCGGATCGATGTCTTCCCCATTATTAAAGTCCGCTGCAGCGGTAGAAGCTTCATCAGTCGGTACAGTAAGAATGACTGGTTTTGGTCCATTCTCATCAATACCGATAATCAAATCTTTATTACGGTCTATACCAGCGATGTACTTTTCTAAGTGGTTAGCTTCTACGTAGTCGTTTAAATGCTTCTGGCTAAAGAAGAAGGTGAGCTTGGTACGCTTTACTTTAACCACCATGATGGTTTTAGAGATCGCATCATACTCAATCGTCGTCTTATAGTCTGCATTCAATGGTACAGCATTACCCTTAGTCACGGTAAAGTACTTCTCGTTGGTAGATATCATCTTAATGATATTCTGTGTCTTAGGAGATACATTATCACCATATCGGTACATAAAGATCTTATTGAAATTCGTGCAAACCTGTACAGTATCTGGTGCAATCTTAACAACCGGTTTCAGAATCAGCTGTTTTACAAACATCTTCTTGTTACCAGACAGGTACATGAATTTACCTTCGATGAACTTTGGTACATCGATCTTTAATGTGTGTCGACGATGATACTGTGGATCTTCCAATTCAAAGGTATATGTCTCCTTCTGATTCATTGAATCAGAGGTGTCTTCTTTAGTTACCTTACGGATATATACAGGAAGGTCTTTCTTCTCAGATAAGGAATTGAATACGCCATAAAAGTCATGGTCGAAGACTTCCTCATTGTATGCTTTTTCAAAGTTAGGGAAGGTTATCTTGGTTACAGACTTATTTAAGGTTCTCACCTTATTAGATACATCTTCTGTCTTAATCTTCTTATAAGACGGATTATTCTTAGCCTGGTCTAATATTTCAGACAAGGTCTTACCAGAGTCTAGCTTAATCTGTAGCTGTTTACGTTTAAGCTCTACTTCACGAGCAGATACATTCTTATCTGGTACCTTAGTAGCCAGCACCTTCTGTACTTCTTTGGCAGCATCCTCATTATTATCTAACTCAGCCAGTAACTCTTTCTCAAGGCGGTCTTCTTTTTCCTCTTCAGACTCTTTTTTATCCGTGGACGAATCTTCATCGGATTCATCTTCATCCTCATCGGAATCAGTATCTGTATCCTCTGATTCTTCATCCTCGTCATCGGTATCATTGTGTTCGGATGGGTCAATAGAGTCAGATATACGATGAATTTCATCCATCAAGGATACTTGTACATCGGAATCGTCACTTGCTTTTGATTCAGCACCATGCAATTCAGCCTTAGCTTTTTCCAACTCTTCTTTCGGTGCATTCGAAGATGTTGTACCGTATGTATCCAGATGCTTATCATTATCCAAGTCTTTATCCAACAGCTCTGCCTTAATCTTACTTAATGCCAATTTGAAGTCAAGGTATGAGTTTTTATCAACCCCGATCGGGTTGAACTTGAAGAAAGCGGATACACCATCGGTAATAAAAATTTCCACGTTACCCAATTCCTGGATCATGGTGAAATTTTTACGAAGTGCTAAATAGATGATACTAAAGGGGTTATTGAGGATATTGTACTTATTAATGACGGTCTTCTTATCAATGTCCCATTCATTAATATTAAGAAGGATGAGCTTCTTGTCAAAATTCTCATACTCTTCTTTGCTTGTGATTGTCTTTATCAGTTTAACGAACTCAGTTACAGTTAACTTCCAACTTTTACGGTGCAAGTTAAAAAATGTAACCATATATGGTGACATATCGATGTAACAGTTCTTATTTTTAACAACGGTAAGGTTCTTAATACCCTTTAACGATTTATCGTTAGCCATGTAATCTTCCAGGATATCATTACGCTCCCTCATATTACTATGGCGGAATTGCTTATTAAACAGCTTGATATTATATCGGTAGTCTCGGAAAATATTCTTCCAATAAGACAACCGAACAAACAATGTGGACTTCTTAATGGTATTACCACACTTTGCCGGTGTCATATATGGTAGGAATATCAGATTCCCACGGTTACCTACAGGTTTAGGTAGCTGCAGTTTGCGTCGTTCTATCTTAAAATCAACCAATTTATCAAGTGTGAGCATGTTTTCATTACCTCACATTCTAAAAAATAACGTTACCCAAATGTGCTGGCATATGGTAAAAAAGAACCTGGCTTATATAAGCCAGGTTCTCTTTGTCATGCATCTCTATGCTGATCCTGGTATATGGAAACCAAGTTCTTAGAGATATTCATCCACGAGTTCATCTCATAATGCATACGCTCCATCTCTTTTGCAATGAACGCAAGGATTGGTGGAATCTCAAGTATCGGATCATCTAAGTCAGCAAACTCTCCCTCATTCAGTTTCTTCGAGATATACACTGACACTAACTCGGACTCGTATAATCCAATCATCATAACACCTGAGACATACTTCACATATTTTTCACGAAGCTCTTCTTTTACGCCACGCTCTTTCGCCACGTATGCTTTAGCCAGTGTGTAGATAAAGGTTGGGATCGTAATCGCCCCGATATCAACAGTGTCAACATTACTCATCACCGGGTATCCTCCTGGTTCTGGATAAAGTCTTCCAATTCTTCACGCATAGCATCTACTTCTTCTGTGCTCATATTGAAAAGTTCTTCTGAGGGCTTAGTGGAGTTCGAGATGATGACAACTTCACGCATCCGAGCATTTACAAAATCAACAAACGCAGGCAGCTTATCCCATTTTTTCGGGTTACTCACATTGTTTTTTGCACAAACAATCGTTGCTAACACATCATTGGTCTCTTCATCTTCATAGATGTTGAGATAGTTTAAGCAGAATATATGCATGGCTCCAAACCGTGCAATGGTAGGATCGTTTTTCAGAAACCCATCCATAAGCATACCATATGCCGTGAGCAATAAGCCCGTAGACCGGATTACAACCCCGTCACTTGTATTACGAAGCGTCATGATACGTTTCATTCAGCATCTCCTCCTTTTTCCTTATCCGCTTTGATATTATTTGCATACACTGTAAGCTCAGGAATGAGCCGGTTGCGGTAATCATCGGATGACGTGGTGACAGAGTCCTGATGAACTTGCATATACTTTAAGAAGTCAGTGGGGTTTTCCACCTTATAAAGAGCAATCAGCATGTGTACCATGTTGCCAATCATTTCGTACATGTCCTTTACTGACCGCATCTTGGTATACGCAATCGTATGGAGCATTGTAGCTGCCAATTGTGACTTGTTGGCATCATTCTCGAGGTAGCCTTCAATGGCTAACCTGCAAATCATGGTTGTTGCCATATCCAGTCGTACATCATCACTCTGTTCACTTTTGTCAAGCTTCAGGTTATTAAGCTTCTCCTTAATGTTATCGATACTCATAATATCTTTTTACCTCCTTTGCCAAGTTTCATATGATATTCTAGTATCGGCATTGATACACTATAATGATATATGCTTATATTTTTTGAATATACGATATATACATAAAAAGATATTATTACATATTGAAACTTCGTTAAGTTCGTACTGCGGTTAGCAACTATTTGAACCATCTTAAACCTGAATAACTGGGAACTAAAGGTACCGTAAACCGTAATAAACACGGTTACGGTTTAAACACCGTATCGAAACTAAACTTGTACGTAACTAAACTAAACTTAGGTAATTTAGTAACGTAATAGGTAACTAGATATTTAACGAACTTAATTTATATTCAACATATGAATTCGTTAGAATTAGACATCGTTTTAGGATTCAATAACGACTGAAGTAACGAATGTTACTTTTTTAATACAATATATATTTAAAATCCGAGTTGATTTATTTGTGCGTACAAATTCAATTCCATATACGAAATTTCGACTTTTCAGTTTGAAATTAAAGTCATTCCGACTTTCAACCTTGACTGAAATTAGCCCTCCCCCTACCCCCTCCCAAAAAAGAAACCTGGGTGGGGTTATACCCAGGTTTCTGTGACGGGACCAACTATTATAAGTTGATCGGTGTCAAGGTTTCTGCCTTTAACCATGTGGCATGATGAGCATCCAGATATTCACGCCCATGTTCAACATTATACTTTTCAATGCTTCCGTACACCACACCCCCAACACTTGTTGTCGAGAGATGAACTCTTCCATCAGCTCCAATGATGAGGGGATTTACGGAGTAATACGTATTCGCCATGGGGCAGATTGCACAATATCCGTTTTCACGGCTTAAAAGAGCAACACCGGTACACCAATCTTCACCAATAGTTACAATGCTGCCGTTGTGATTATCCACAAAGCGAGGATCTGCTTTCAAAGCAGCTAATACTTTGCCAACGTTGGTGCACTCGCAAGCCATGGTCCACTGTTCTGCAGGACTGTGTGTTTTGGGCATTTCAAAAGCCTTTACATCATTGGTCATTTCCTGGGTTTTCTCAATCGTTGCTACCATGCTTTCTAACATTTTGGTTTCCTCCATTTTCTTAATTCGCCCACTATGGGATCATAGTAAATAGGTTATGGGCAATACTCATAATTATATTTCCTATTCACCTTAATAATATATATTTAAAATCTTCAAGTTTACGGTATATCTCAACCTGATAATTAAATATATATTATATAACAGATACTAAAGAAGTTAGGGGGACTCTTTCGATGTATAGATACATTAAAGTGGAACCAGTCAATGAAGCTGAATGCATATATCGATTCATTGACTTGGATACTAATCTTGAAATCAGTACGGGCTCTTATATCAAGCTGGAGAATGCTTGGGTTATTAGTATTACACGTACACATGAATTGATGTATTGCTCGTTAAGTAATGCTGATAAGAAGAAGTGCCCGCTTGGCACCATTCCGATGTGGTTGATACGAACTTCACCGGATTGCGTGATTATATTAAAGAATACATCTATTGATTGGGACATTACGTTGGTTTCGATGCCCCAATGGGAATTTATGAAGAAGAATGGGATTAGTGATGCTAAACAGATAGATGACACGTTCCCCATTGTAATTCAAGTCATAAATGGCAAAACGATGAATCCGGTATTACGTGCCGTAAACTTTGTATTGGATAAGGTGATAGAGGAGCCAAATGGGTTTACTGAGCATCATATTGATATTCATCAATATAAGTTAAATATAACAACTGAGGATTTCGAAATCCAATGTATACCGGCATATATTATCCAACAGAACCAGAATGGGTCGAAGACGATGTACTACTATCGATAATCACCCATTACCGGAGAAACAATTACCTAACCCAGATTGTCAAGTCTGGGTTAATTTTTTGAATAACTTTCTATGTCGCTTGATACATACATATATTACTTTTTTGATATATAATATTCATTGAAAAGTGAGCCAAACATATATAATATTATACGATTATTCTGAATTATATAAAATGCCCAACACATCGAAAGAGACTATAGTTAATGGGTCATAAAATGAGCTGGATGGCTTTACGCGTCCCCTATTGTCTTAAGATTTGTTGGTGATAGTTATTTACGCCCAACTTGGCATGCGTAAGTTAATTGAACCCTTCGTAAAATACATATACGATATCTGGTATGGCCCGATCGGGGTTGAGCTAGACTCCCTCGACAGACGGGGTATTGGGTACCGTGGTTCAAAACTGTGTGGTGATGCTGCTAGCATGAGGTGCCGTTGATTCATTTCCGAATATCCGTTCTAAAGTGGCGTAGTGCAGAATCCTCTCCTCTTAATGCACCTAGAGGAGAATATCGATAATCTGGATTATTTAACCCAGAATATGGTTATATATTATCTTAATGACACACTGTCGATAAAGTAGAGGTGAGTGTATGAGATTATATGTAATCCTGGATAAGATAACCAATACTGAATATGGAATTACCAATAAGCTATGGCTTGCTAGATTATTCTATTTACAGCGACATGAAACAAATCGAAATATGATAATTATATGCCGGAAAAGTAAGATGCGTAAGGGTGATTTATTATATCACGACCTTAACCTCTATTACTTTTCTGGTTTTGCATTGCTTGATGATGAAATTCAGTATGTGAATTATAATATCTTAGACGCAGGAATAGAATATTATAAGAAAAAGTATAAGAAGAAACGATTCCAACACACGATAGATCACATTGAAAAAGCTGTTATCAATAATTCAATAATGGACTGTATCTATCGTAAGTATGTGGTGTTGGATCGATTATACTGCCTAAATGCATGGCAAAGTAAAGTTGGAGGAAATCATGATTATTGCGATTGACGGATTGGACGGATCCGGTAAAGAGACCTTATGTAATGAAATATCTAAGAAGCTTATGGAAGAATATGGATGGTATATGGATTCTGTATTTATCCATTCTTTCCCTGATTATACGATCCCATCTGGAAAGATGATTGATGAAATACTCCATGGCGGTGGAGCAAATTTACCGAAAGCGGTACGCCCATACATGTTAGCTACGTTATTCTCGTATAATCGTGCAGAGCATTTTCGTATCTTTGAAATGAAAGTACATGATAAAGATTTCACGAAGGTACATCTGTTCGATCGGTACTGGGCATCAAACCTTATCTATCAAGGATTAGGTATGAGCTATCAAGATATGATACATTTTATGAATTTCTGTATCCATACTGAAAAGGGGTTTGGAAACCCTGAACCGGATTTTTATTACTTCTTGCAGGTTCCGTATTCGGTATTACGTAAACGGATCGATTCTCGCAAGAACAAAGATAAGTATGAAGAAGACGTGTTTCAGAAAGCAGTATACCACATGTCTGAGTGGTTACTGGATGAAATGCATATAGACTATCCCAAAGCTGAACGGGCCTTTCCGTTCCATTATACAGAAACAATATCTGGTATAAAGTACCAGCATCGGGGTATACTCGGTGGGTATGAAATAAAAACACCTGAGGAAATCGCACAGGAGATTATATTAAAGACGGATGAATATTTAAAACCTCAGGGATTGAGCCTTTTAAAATAGTTCAAAAGAAGGTGTAATCAATGAATAATGGAAAAATCGAATTGTATGAGAACTTTATAAAGTTCCCAAGTGCTAATGAAAAATCAAACACGATAGCGCATTTAGTGTATATCACGCCAAATGTAGGTAGTATTATCGAACATGCTGGTCGTACATGCTACCGCTCATTCAATAATATTAAAGAGGATAGCTATAAGACTTTTATTTCCGGCATTGTGAAATCCGGTCATGAGAGTGTAATCGAGCATTCGAATATGGTTTATATTATTCTGAAAGCAAACCATAAAGAGCTCAAATCAGACAGCTTCAATATTAATCGTTACCTGATTAACCTAATGATGTATAATGGGTTACTGAACGTAACCGAGAATCAGGCATTCTATACTATCTCCGGTAACATCCGGATGTTTAAAGACCTGATCCGCGAATATGTCGGAGTTAAGGCATTAAACAACAAGAACAACCCAATTCTGGAGGATATCATTAAATCCTTCTATACCTTACCCGAATATTTCTTCATTGACATGATCAATGCTGGTATACTGGATAAGGATAAGTTCAAACTGGACTCACATTTCAAGGATTCTTCGAACGCATTAAACGAGACCATGTTGAATAAGTATGTATCCGTAATCAATCATGATACATTCAGCTTTGGTGTTCGTGGTTTTATTGTAAAGAAAGATGGAGAGCTTGGTAACGCGCATCGTATTTCGATTCCGCCTACGGTATTACGGAAGCATAATCGAATGACTGTTATCATTCAAGCGCCTCGGTATATCACACATCAGATCGTTCGTCATCGTCTGGCTTCATACTCCCAGGCATCGCAGCGGTATTGCCTGGAAGAAGGCATGAATGTATATGTACCGGAAGCAGTTAAAGCAAATCCGGCGGCAAATGCTACCGCCAACATGTTATTCAACAATGCTTTGCAGTCTTATAGCAGCATGATTGATATGGGTATTAAGAAAGAAGATGCCCGTTCTGTATTGACGAATGCACAGATGTCTACGATCGTTATGACTGCAACCATTGAAGAATTTGATCACTTTATTGATGTTCGTGCGGATAAAGCTGCCCAGAACTTCATTCGTGATGAAATCGCAGTTCCGTTGAAAGAATACCTGGAACGGTTCTATACGGAAAATCGAGCAGCTCTGAATGCTAAGGTGACATATACGTCAACCAATACAAAATATCAGAAGAAGCAGCAAGCGAAGACGAACCAAAAACCTGGGAATAAGAATTACAAGAATCAGAAATCGGGTAAACTGAACCATAGCGGCAATAATAAACCACAGCAACAGCATGGTGGTAAACGCCAAGAGGGTAAAAAGTTTACAAAACCCACAACTAGTGCAAAGAAGCCGTTTAAAAAGAAATAAGCTATGAGACAACTAGATACTACCAATTGCTCGGTAGTATCTAGTTTCTTACAGAAAGAGGGGCTAGTGATGCTATTATATTTAGTTGGTACGCAAGTGTTTAAAGACGGAAAACCAATGAACGATCCTTATATTATTGGATTCTCGCATGATCCAACCTTAGCGGATCGTTACTATGAAACATTGGTTGCAAAGGCCGAAAAAGAACCGGATGGTGGAGATGGTTACAGTCAGATATATTTCATCAAGAAGATGTCTGAGAGTAAGTTTAAAGAGTTTATGAATAATCCGGACGTAAATACCTGTGCTGATGAAATATTTGATTATGGACATGGTGCTGTTATGACAGATGCAGACAATGAGTATCTCTCAGAAGCCGTGATGGAAATGGTGAGTGAAATTAATAATGCTATGGGTACACATGAAGTAGTATGCACCAAATTAGAGTCCATGATTAAGGTTGGTAAGTTTATACGACCTAAACGGATTCGTCGAAAGATCGAAGCCTTCCGAAAGTTGTATAATGAATTAGCTGACTACTTTGACGATTTTCAGAATGTGTATGATGATATCGATTGGGCGAAAGTTCATCGAAAATTATAAGGAGGTATATACTACATGAAACGGAGATTTAAGTTTAAGTATCAATTGTTTATTAATGCTAAAACACGAAGAGCTACAGCACGATTAACTGACTTAGAAGTGGATGGACCTAAGGATCAATACTACCCCATACGTGAATTGGTTGTGGACCGGATTAAGACTCGGTACATGACGTCAGCGTGGCCAGAAACGCACGCTACACCATCGGCGAAAGCAAAACCGAATGATTACTTCGGATTAGCCTTAGCTAAAAAGAGGTTATTTCATCGGGTTATGACAGATATCATTGATCTGTTAATGTGCTGGGATATGGAGATGGATCGTGAAGCCATGCGCCGTGCAGCATTCATCCACCATATAATTGATGTGGATGAACGACTAAAAGAAAGTATTGCTCGTAAATATGACGAAGCAATTAAAGCAGAAGAGCACAAAGATTCTGATGCTACAGAAACACCTGGACCGGTTGTTGTTACCCAGAAAGATATTGAGGCGTTACAGACTAAACTGAGTGAAATTAAGAAAGCCTTAGACGAATGGAATATTGATACTGCGTCTAACTTTGAAGCCGCCCGTAAACAAATACGGTGTGCGATAGAATCCACATTAGGGAATCCATTATTCAAAGACGATGAAGGAGGTGACAAATAATGGCCGCAGGTAAAACCTATGAAAAAGTGATTAAGCCGTATGAAGCTTTTATCAAGAACTTAGGATATCAGGTATTCTATAATGGATGCTCTCCAGATAATTCGGAAGTATTCATTGTATTCTATATACCGAATCCGGACAATGAAAATGAGTTCCAGCTGGCATTCTATCAAATCTTTACCGATGCTCCGCTCTCTATGGAAGGGTTTATGAATCGCGTAGTAGCGAAGGGCGATAAAGAACAGTTTGCCAAAGATGTAGTAAATCGTATTAAAGGGTGCACTATCAGTAAGACAGATGCCGTCTTCTGCTTATTGAATACTCGTAAGTATACGATTGATGAAGTTTATCCGAAAGGTAATCTGAAGTTGACACCGGCTATGATGAAGGAAATATCCTTCTGGGTGAACTTTAAAGGTGGCCGAAATCCTATGACACGGGAGCAAGTGCGTAAACGCATGGAATCTTAATTATCTTGGAGGAATTAATTATGGCGATTATCATTCTGGACAAAGAAGAATTGGACAACGCTTATACTCTTGGCAATAAAGTGTTGGTCAGCACAAAGCAGATGAATGTACACAATATTCCAACACCACCAGCAGATTCTGAGATGATGATACCGGATCACATCGAGTATGAGCCGGAATCTGAACCGGTTAGTATGATTGGGTACCCTATGGTAAATAGCGAGGGTATGGAGTACGAAGATGCTCCTACGGATGCTGAGACGGAACTTGGACCATTTCCGAATAATGGGGAGTGCTTCTATTACCGTGGTAGATTCTATACACCCGTAGAAACAAAGCTGGAGAAGAAAGCACGGAAACTGGCAAAGAAACACCGTAAAATTGCCAAGTATTTTACACCGCATAGACACAATTGTGATGATTAAAGATTAATACGACACTGCTTATCTGCACAATTTTATAATATACTATAAAATTGGAAGTGAATAAGCATGCGTATTCCAAAAGTGTCTAATTATAGCTCATTAGATGACAAGGAAACCATGTTTCTACCGTCTACGGAATTCAATAAACCAAGCTATATCTTATATGATAACAAGGCTCGGTTCAAATTCATCAAGATGGTAGAAGGCATGGTTCGGTCATCAATTGAGTATAAGAGACTAGTTGCTTATCTACACTCTGGATTAGGTATGGATTATGACATGTTTTTCAACAATGTTTCCAAAGACAAAGCAAAACGTGTCAGGATTGAACTCCACCATATCCCGTTCAGTCTGTATGATATCGTCAACGTTGTACTGCATAAGTATGAAGAGGAAGAGTTGCTGATCGATCCTTTCGCGATCGCAGAAGAAGTTACCAAGCTTCACTATAAAGGTATGGTCGGACTAGTCCCTTTATCGACTACAGTACATGAGTTATATCATCGGGGAGATGTATTTATTCCACTGCAGTTTGTAGACAAAGGGTTCGTTCTATTCTATCAAGCGTACAAACCGTACATGACTGAGTATGAACCAATGCTCATTAAACTCGTTGCAATGAGTAAAGAGTTCGATATGAATAATAGTAATCAGATACTGAATAGACACCTTGTCTATATTGACAATGAAGACTATAAATCAACCCCCGATCCCTTATAATTTATATAAAGTCGAGGTGATTATATGAGTCACCTGGAATTATTTACAGACGGTGGAGCCATAAAGATCGGTAAGAAATTTTATGGTTCCTCCGCCTATGTAATCAAATTTCAGAAGAAGTACATCACATCAACATCGATCGTCGAAGAAGGTACGAATAACTACTATGAGCTTCGAGCAATACGTGATGGTCTGCGTAAGATAACAAAAGGGTGGACATGTGATAAAGATTTAGAAGTATGGATTATATCCGATTCTGAATATTCTATCAAGTGTATAACCAAATGGTCTAAGACTTGGAAGAAGCGAAACGGGGTATACTATAATAGTATGGGCAAACCCGTTGCGAATATGGATCTGATCTTAGAGATCCATGAATTACTTAAGGGGATTAAGAACTATAAGTTCTTGAAAGTAAAGTCCCATATATCTACTGACTTAGAGGAAACATACCTCAAGTTTATTAAGAAGAACCGGATCGAAATGTCATTCCCTGAATACCTGTATATGATACGGTTCAATGAATTATGCGATGAGAATATTCGTAAGGTATTCAACCAGAAGCGAAAGGAAATTGCACAGAAAGAAGGTCGAGTACTTGTATGAAAGTAAATGAGAAGGCAATCCTGGATAAATTCTTTGCAGATCCTGTGAATTACAAATACTTCTTTTCGATATCTAAAGATCGGTCCTCTTTTCATGAAATCTACGATGATATATTTCATAATTACCCATTAACGTCCGAACCCTATAAAATATTCAGATCGTGGATTGAAGAAAACTGGTTAAAAGTAAAGTATCCAACAGAATATGTACTTTGTATGCGCAAGGCAAGCGCTACACCCTATGTTACGGATATGAAGTTCTTTGATAATTTGGGTGACTTTGGTATGATGTATCGACTTATGGTCGGTGATGATACATTCGTTAGAAACCCAGATGCTGTTTATCGATTTCAATATCTGCCACGATGGAAAGTAGAATGGAATCCAGACTATGTACAATTTGTGGTAGGAGGCCTTGTTCATACAGCAGATGATAAATATATCCTCTTGCGTCGTGGATATGGTGAATTCAAAGACAAGCTTACCTGTATCATGGGGCATATGGCATATACATACCGAACAGCAAGTATGGGTCTTCACGCGTTTTCCTATACATCGGATGACTTATCCCAAGAGATTCTAAATCGTGTATTCCATGAAGATCTTAAACGGGAAGCATTAGAAGAAGCTGGGATCATGGGTATCACCGTACCGCTTGAAAATCCAGTATTGTATCGTCCACCCCAGTTTATATCCCCAATGCATTTGTCATATTACCATGCTGGGTTCTTATACTCCGTAGAGACCTCTATGGTGTCTGCAGATATTCAATCTATGGAACCTGAGAAGAATGAAGTAGCTATCATGACAAAAGATGAATTGGCTAAGATTCGATATGAACATACCGATGGGTGGCTGTACTGCTTGTTAGTTAAGAATAAACTGATCAATGAGACGCAGTAAATAGATACCAGAGAGTCTATATGACTCTCTGGTATTTCAACCTGAAGATTCAAGTATATATTATATTATAGCGAGCATCGCAATTTTCGTAGAAAGGAAAGTGGGAAAATCATGAATGAATACCAGAATCCAATGTATGAGCCACGAATTCATGATTTCGGCGATGACTATCATCAACCAGATGTCACGTTAGATCTTGATAATACCTCAATGGCTGCCGTCAAGAAGATTCGACGCAGATATCAAAATTGGTTCGATTATCAGGATGCGTGTACTCTGTATGATGCATATGTCAGCAAGTTGAAAGAAAAGTATGGAGGTGATGCCCAGTTACGCTTAGCGATGTTATTAGGAAAAGTACGAGAGTATATTCCAAATTATCCGCAGTTGCGTAAGAACAAACGAAATCGGTACTACCGTAAGAATCGAATTCCGAGAGAGACCGAGCATGAGTTCACATTTGAGCCAGTACCAATTGAAGAACTCAACAAGTTGCCAAAGGCCAAGGTTAAAGTTCGGTTAGATGGGTCCAAGAAGATCAATATGATTTATGACTCCACAGCAAGTCTGCTTAATAGTAGTATTGCGCAAATTACTAATGAGCTGGATATGCTGAATGCCTACTTCATACGAACAAAGGACCGTATCGAACGGATGAAGTGCGGTAAGAAGAAGAAAAAGCGGTTAAAGAGAAACTTAAATCGGAAAACGGTCCGTATGAGTCTGGAATATCGTTCCATTAGCGATATGCTGGCATTACATGAAAAGCGAAAGCGTGATAAGTTCTTTAACCGTGACGAAGAAAATACGAACCTGGCATATTATAAAGGATCCTTTGTATCCTTGGCAGATCAGAATCAGTTGGATGTAACGACTCGACTGAAGAATCTGGGTGTTGTATTTAGTAAATTGACGAAATCCAGGACAAAGTTAATTCGTAAGAAATTGCATGGTACAAAGACCAAGTCGGAAAAGAAGCGTCGTAAGAAGATGAAGAAGAATGCAAAGCTGGAGTCCAAATTCATCCGAAAGATCAGTAACGATCGCTTCAATGACTATAAGGAATTCGAGACGGCTATGAGTGAAATGACAAGTAGTCGTAGATTTGATAAGTATTAAACCGAGAGGTGATGATTATGGGAGAATTACGAAGTCGGATTAAGGAAGACTTTACAGAGAAAGACTTAGATTATCTATCCGGTATTATCGATTCACCGTATTTTGATAGTACTAATGATAAAGCCGATGCCATCTTACATGAATTCCGTGAGAAGAACTTTATTGAGTTAGCACCTGCAACGAATCGATTCGCTGTACTGAAAGGAAATTATGTATATAAGTTCGCATTGGATGCTGACGGTATTAAGGATAATATCAATGAATTTGATATGTCCGAAGAGTTACAGCCTTATGTAACGAAAACCTATGAAACCAATGGGTTGATTACCATAGCCGAATATGTAAATCTAATTAATCAGAAAGAGTTTGAGAACTCAATACCAAATATTCGGGAAATACTTCGTGAACTATCCACGAACTATATATTCTCCGATGTAGGTACTATACCAAAGAACTTTACTAACTGGGGCTTTAGAGATGATAATAGTCTGGTTATATTAGATTATGGATATATATGGAGAAAAGACCCAAAGATCATGTTTTGCACAAGGTCTAAATGTGGAGGTCGCTTAGAATATACTGAGAATTTCGATAAACTCTACTGTACAAACTGTGGAACCAAGTATTCTGTCATCGATTTTGTATATCGTATGGGATTACCGGAAGAACAGTTTGAAGAGAATAAGAAGTATGTTGATATGGGTGATCTTCATATCGGATTAGGTGCACCTGGTGGGTTTGTTAAAGAAACACGGGACCATCGGTCTGATATATATTGATTGGGGGATACCATGTTTATTATATTTCTGGATAATCATAAACGTACACGCAAATTCTTAGAAAGTCTTGGTAAGAGTGAGCGTAAACGAGTGAAGTATATCCTGATAACCGATCATGATGGAGAGGATATCATCGATCTGTTACCAAAGAAAGCTGACAGCAAGATTCTGCAGGTATTGATTCCACCGCAGAATCTCGCTATTAAGCGAATTACAGACACCATGTCTAAGAAAGACTTTCAAGAGCAGTACTACCAGTATCTGACAAGACCAATCTGTCGGGCAGCATTGACCAAGATTGCAAAATATGCGATCTTGGAAGGATATGACGTGGCGGTATGTTTCGGTACGATGGAAGATGAATTATATGTACCGAAGTATGTGAAACGTGTATTCGATTCGATGTTCCCTGATATTCAAACCTTTGATTATCATGATTGGAAAGCGGATCCGGATTCTGTAATTAAGTATAGGCCTGACAACATTGGTTCAATATCAATTCAGATATCGGACTACGCGGATCAGATTGGTAGAAAATTATTAGAAATGGAAGCATGTAAGGATGAATATTCCAGACATGACTTTTATGACGATTAAACGAGGAGGACAGGCATATGTCTAAGAAAAGTCGCAAGGAAGCGATCAAACGGTTATGTGATAATGATGTTACGTTGCGCTGGTGTAGTGAAGCGCTGGATTTGGAGAAGAAGATGAGCCGGAAAGAACGCAAGACCATCATTCGGGATATGTTTGAACGGTACTTTGATGAGAATGATACGGATAGCTTCACCGTAAATGTACTTGGCCTCGGCCATCAGAAAGGCTCCAGCATCTTCTCGAAGGATGAGTACCGTATGGACGACTTCGATGAGGATTATGGTGTTCCTCGGCGTAAGAATAAACTACCCCGCAGCATCGATGATTTAGTGTTTAAGTAATCACGTCACAAAATAATAACCAGGAGCATATCTTGGTTATTATTTTTTATATATGGAGGCCTTTCATGAGTTATCCTAATATATCTAGAGTTATCAACAGTATCGATCTCCAGAAAGATGCGATGATTCGTATTCGAGAAAAAGGACTGATCGATCGTAATCAATATAATATCTTATCATCTGGTATCTTTGAGAACGCGGTGATTGATGAAGAAGGCAATAAAGCCGACATCATTCAAGTGGTTGTATGTGATACCAACTGTAATGAAAAGAAACTGGTGTTCCAGTTAACTAAAGACCTTAATTTAAGTCCGGATACGATCTTTAACTATTACCTCTATCGTTTCGATATTAAGACGTTGAAACGTGGGGTTGCCATTCGGATAATTAAAGAACCGACAGAAACTGATAAAGACTGGTTTGCCTATAATGCGATCCTGGTTGACCGTAATGTGCGCCAGATATCCTATGTCATGGTTCCTTCCAGAGGACCTTTCCATCGTATCTTAACTGCCCGTCAGGCATATACCCATGGAGTTAAAGTATATGTATACCAGGCACCAGATATTATTGTCAACACAGATAATATTGACAATGGTTGCCATTGTGATGAAATTAAGTAAGGTGATACAAAATGCTTGATCATATCATGTATGCTGTCGTGTTCCTGGGTGCGTTCGCTGTATTAGTGATTTCCTATTTCGCCATATTTATACTTGGCTTTCTATGGAGAATTACTGGTAGAGTCGTGCAGTTCACCAGTCATACATTCAAAACATTTTTCAAGTATATATCATAAACTTGAATATATTTGAAGGATGTGAAAATATGATAAAGACAGACTTATATGAACGTACCTTGTATCTTAATAAAGATATCGATTATCTGTTAAATTGTGAAATTAGAGAGTATGACCTTAAAAGTGCAGGAATGAACTTAATCAAGTATTTTCACCTGGCATCTGATAAGGTCATACACTCTTTAGAGCGTATGGATAAGGATTCAATGCATAAAGAGATCGGCATGATGCAGAAGGATACATCCTTTGCTAAGGCAATGAGCGATGCGTTCGTTGAAGCGCGCCGAATCTTCTTTGATGCAAATGACATTGATGTTACCGATATCTTATCCATTAAAAAAGATGCTATCTTTCTGATCAATAAGAAATGTAGTACGACCCAATTTGGTAATATGGAATTTCGGGTTAAGAATACGTATCTTGGATATATGTATTTGAATAAGGTGGAATTCTACTTTACCGACTCAAATACTCCATTGGATGTAAAGGGATTGGGTAATGAGATCCATATGTACCATGATGAATATATGCTGGATTTCATACGAGACATCTTTGCATATAGCATTTATGCAGGACGTAAGGAACTGATCAAGTATCTGACTGAATTCATCGATGCGTACCGAACGAATCGTCTAGCCTATGGTTATTACCGTCACCTGGATTCTGATAACTTCTATACCATTATCGATCCAGAAGATGGCCCGATCTTAATTAAGGATATTGATGACCAAGATGAGGTTACGTTGGATATCACATATAACTATTTCAACTATCTGGTACCCATTGCAAATATCTTTATATAATGAGGAAGTGGAATATCATTATTCCACTTCCTCATTGTCATTTGTGACAGTATAGCCCGCATTGTTATCTTTGATATACTTCAAGATCCGGATGGTTGTACCTCTGGTAATATAGTCCAGGATAAAGTTTGTGCTCAGCCCAATGGTTTCTGCGCGATCAAAGAAATTCTTGTTCACTGCATTAATGACATTCGTGGTGATCTCTTTTAAAGAATCCTCGAAGTCAACGATACGTTTTACATCTTTACCCTCATAGGGTAATTCAATAGTAAAGGCAAGTTCTCGATCCATAATGTCATCGAGTATCTGCAGTAATTCTGTTG
>OCTW013368736.1_pt1 | contig 42438 bp, 31 predicted proteins | sample 1539671 | NCBI WGS metagenome assembly OCTW01 (sample SAMN02144230, study PRJEB22623) | gut metagenome | biome: sheep rumen | host: Ovis aries | place: New Zealand
GCCTTAAAGCAAACAGGGAGAGCAATTTTGCTCTCCCTGTTTTTTATGCTGTTTCCGTTCGCTCTTCATTGGCGTCACCGGCTGTTTCCGACCCGTCGGAAAAATACGCCTGCAGTTCGGCGGAGGCGCTGCCGTCGCGGTTGGGCAGGTCGCGGATGATGCGGCCGTGCTCCAGCAGGACGATGCGTGTCGAGATGTCGACGGTGTGCTGCAGGTTGTGGCTCGAAATGAGGATGGTGGCTCCCGTCTGCCGGGCATAGTCGCGCAACAGGTGCTTGAGCACCAGCTGGCTCGTGGGGTCGAGGAAGTTGAAGGGCTCGTCGAGCACCACGACCTCGGGGCGGCGCAGGAGGGCGGAGATGATGCCTACCTTCATCTTGTTGCCGGCAGAGAGGTTGCGGATAAGTTTCTTCTGTCCGAAGATCTCGCCGCCGGAGAAGCGCTCAAACTGCTTCAGTCGCTCGTCAATCTCGGCCTGTGGGATGCCCGAAATCTTGCCCAGGAAGGTGAAGTACTCCTCGGGCGTGAGGAAGTCGATGAGGAAGCCCTCGTCGATATAGGCGCCGACATGCTGCTTCCAAGCTTCGCTCTCGGCGGGGTTGACGCCGTCAATGTCCACGCTGCCGCCGTCGGCCTTGAGCAGGTCGAGCAGCAGGCGGAAGAGGGTAGTCTTGCCCGCGCCGTTGTTGCCCACCAGTCCGAGGATATCGCCGTTGTTCACCGTGAACGCGGGGATATCGCAGGCGCAGGTCTCGCCGAAGTGTTTCTGAAGGTTCTGAATGGTTATCATGGGGCTAATGAGTCTAATGGGGCTAATGAGTGTAATGGGGCTAATGGGTTACACTAAGCCGCGGCCGTGGCATTGCTTGAACTTCTTGCCGCTACCGCAGGGGCAGGGATCGTTGCGGCCGGGCAACTTGTCCTTGATGATAGGTGTGCGCGGCTGCTGGGCACGCGTGTCCTGAGCGGCTGCGGCGGCCTGGTTGGGGTCGGTCATCTGCTCCTGAGTCAGCGACTGCTTTGACTCGGTGTACTGCTGGCGCTGGGTGTGCTCCTCGGGAGCGGCCTCCTGCACCTGCTGCATCTCAGGAATCTGGGCGCGCATCAGGATAGAGACGCTGCGGTTGTTCATGGTGTTCACCATGTTGTCGAACAGCTTGACAGACTCGAGCTTGAAGATGAGCAGCGGGTCTTTCTGCTCGTAGCTGGCGTTCTGCACGGAGTGCTTCAGCTCGTCCAGCTCGCGCAGGTTCTCCTTCCACGCCTCGTCGATGATGTGCAGCAGAATCTGCTTCTCGAACTCCTTGACGACCGACTTGCACTCGGTGTCGTAGGCCTCCTTGAGGTTGCACGCGATGTTGTACATCTTGCGGCCGTCGGTCAGGGGCACCACGATGCGCTCGTACTGATGGCCCTGGTTCTCGTAGACCTGCTTGATGACCGGCATGGCGACCTCCTGGACGTGCTCCATCTTGCGCTTGAAATTGCCCATAGCCACCTGGAACGTCTCCTCGGCCAGGTCTTCGGGGGTCTTGTTGATGAACTCCTCGCTGGAGAAGGGGCACTCCATGGCGAATATCTTGATGAACTGCTCCTTGCAGCCCTCGTAGTCGTTGTTTTCGATGATGTTCACCACGCGGTCCCAGATGGTGTTCGAGATGTCCATGCCGATGCGCTCACCCATAAGGGCGTGACGGCGCTTCGAATAGACCACGGTGCGCTGCTTGTTCATCACGTCATCGTACTCCAGCAGGCGCTTGCGAATGCCGAAGTTGTTCTCCTCGACCTTCTTCTGGGCGCGCTCCACCTGTTTCGAAATCATGGGGCTCTCCAGCATTTCGCCCTCCTTGAAGCCCAGCTTGTCCATCACGGTGGCGATACGCTCGGAACCGAACAGGCGCATGAGCTTGTCCTCCAGCGAGATGAAGAACAGCGACGAGCCCGGGTCACCCTGACGACCGGCACGACCACGCAACTGGCGGTCCACACGACGCGACTCATGGCGCTCGGTGCCGATGATGGCCAGACCGCCGGCGGCCTTCACCTCGGGCGACAGCTTGATATCGGTACCACGACCGGCCATATTGGTGGCGATGGTCACGGCACCCTTGCCGTTGGTCGACTGACCGGCCAGGGCCACGATGTCGGCCTCCTTCTGGTGCAGCTTGGCGTTCAGCACCTGGTGGGGAATACCCTCGCGCTTGCCCGTCTCAGGATTGACATACATGTCGAGCATGCGGCTCAGGAGCTCGGAAATCTCAACGCTCGTCGTACCGATCAGCGTCGGGCGACCCATGTTGCGCAGGCGCACAACTTCCTCGATGACAGCGCGATACTTCTCGCGAGCGGTCTTGTAGATGCGGTCATCCATATCGTCGCGGATGACGGGACGGTTGGTGGGAATTTCCACGACATCCAGCTTGTAGATGTCCCAGAACTCGCCAGCCTCCGTCGATGCGGTACCGGTCATACCGGCCAGCTTATGGTACATGCGGAAATAGTTCTGCAGCGTGATGGTGGCGAAGGTCTGCGTGGCAGCCTCGACCTTCACGTGCTCCTTGGCCTCCACAGCCTGGTGCAGACCGTCACTCCAGCGGCGGCCCTCCATGATACGGCCCGTCTGCTCGTCGACAATCTTCACCTCGCCGTCAATGACCACGTATTCGTCGTCCTTGTTGAACATGCAGTAGGCCTTGAGCAACTGCTGCAGGGTGTGGACGCGCTCCGACTGCACGGCATAGTGCTGCAGCAGCTCGTCCTTCTTGTTCACGCGCTCCTCGTCAGAGAGCTTGGCGTCGCCCTCCAAAGCCGACAGCTGGGAAGTGATGTCGGGCAGCACGAACAGCTCGGCATCGTTCACCTCATTAGCCAGCCAGGCGGTACCCTTGTCCGTCAGGTCGCAGGAGTTCAGCTTCTCGTCCACCACGAAGTACAGCGGCTCGACGGCCTCCGGCATGCGGCGGTTGTTGTTCTCCATATAGGTGTTCTCGGTGTTCTGCAGACCCGACTTGATACCGTCCTCGGAGAGGAACTTGATGAGCGGCTTGTTCTTAGGCATGGACTTGAACGAGCGGAACAGCGACAGGAAACCTTCCTCCTGCAGCTTCTGGTCGTTCTTCTCGCGGCCCTCGGCAATCTTCTGCTTGGCGTCGGCGAGATACTGCGTAGCCAGCTGGCGCTGAACGTTCACCAACTTCTCCACCAGCGGCTGGTACTCCTCGAACATCTGGTCGTCGCCCTTGGGCACGGGACCGGAGATAATCAGCGGCGTGCGGGCATCGTCAATCAGCACGGAGTCGACCTCGTCGACGATGGCGTAGTTGTGGGCACGCTGCACGAGGTCCTGTGGCGAAATGGCCATGTTGTCGCGCAGATAGTCGAAACCGAACTCGTTGTTGGTACCGAAGGTGATATCGGCCTGATAAGCCTTGCGGCGCTCGGGAGAGTTGGGCTGGTGCTTGTCGATGCAGTCCACAGAGAGCCCGTGGAACATATAGAGCGGTCCCATCCACTCGGAGTCACGCTTGGCCAGATAGTCGTTGACCGTCACCACGTGGACACCGTTGCCCGTCAGGGCGTTGAGGAACACGGGGAGGGTAGCGACCAGCGTCTTACCTTCACCGGTGGCCATCTCGGCAATCTTACCCTGGTGCAGCACAACGCCGCCGAACAGCTGGACATCGTAGTGGACCATTTCCCACTTCAGGTCGTTGCCGCCGGCCGTCCAATGGTTATGATAGACGGCCTTGTCGCCGTCGATGGTAATGAAGTCCTTCTTGGGGTCGGCAGCCAGCTCGCGGTCAAAATCCGTTGCCGTAACGATGGTCTCCTCGTTCTCGGCAAAGCGGCGGGCAGTCTCCTTGACAATGGCAAACACCTCGGGCATCACCTCGTTCAGGGCGTCCTCGTAGATGTCGAGCACCTCCTTCTCCAGCTTGTCTATCTGGGCGAAGATGTCGGCACGCTCGTCGATGGGCGTCTCCTCGATAGTAGCTTTCAGGCGCTCAATCTCGGCCTTCTGCTCGTTGGCAGACGACTGCACCTGCTGCTGAATGTCCTTCGTGCGCTGGCGCAGCTCGTCGTTGCTGAGCTGCTGCATGGAAGGATAGATGGCTTTTACTTTCTCAACGAAAGGGCGGATGAGCTTGTTGTCGCGCGACGCCTTGTCGCCGAACAACGAGCGTAAAATCTGGTTGAAATTCATCTTATTGTATTACTTTTTACTTGTTTTCTTTGTACTGTTTTCTGTCTTGTGCTCACCTTATTATAAAATAAGCGGGTGCAAAATTACAAAAAATATTCGTATAACTTGCATGTTTGCCCGTTTTTATTTTCTGAGGTGGGCGTAACTTTGCAGCAGCAAACATAGTGCCAAACACCATAAACCCTCGGCGTAGCATTGGAAAACAGCCCCCACGAAGAAGGCAACAGCCAAAATGGCAGTCATGTGCCAATAGCGCGTCTGGCGCCTCTTGATAACGGGCCACAGGAAAAACCAGGGTAGGGGGTTAAACAACAGAATCTGCAGGTTCAGACTGACCGTGGGGTGCTGCGAAAAGAGCATCAGGAAGAGCACGATGCCCAACGAACCGCTCAGAAGCATCAAGGGTAAATCCCACCAAAGGAAGGTCTTTTTCTTGCGAATTTCTATAACAAAAACAATGCACCCGACACCCAGCAGGATGAGTCCGACGGCGAGGGGCGAAAGCGGAAAATCGGGTCGCAGAACCTTGGCACCGGCAGGGACGGCAATGCGACGCTCCTTGACCAAAGGACGGGTGCCGTCGGCCTGAATCAGAGCGTGGTCGAAGTCCTGCATCAGATGGGCTGGCAGGAACTCCTGCTCGCGCTGCGAGGTAGGTCTGTCGGCCTTAATACCTAAGAGTAAATCGTTGCCGAAACGCGCCCAGGGATGCTGCTTGGTCATGGCGTGAACCGTTGTGCGATAGGTAAGCGTATCTTTCTTATACCCAGTATATTCTATTCTGCCGTTTATGCATTGCTCGATGATGTCGCGAGCCTTCGTCGTGCAGTTGTTGTAGAAGTAGTTGTATCGGTAGACGGTGTTCGCCGGCTGCATGTTGTCAGCCAACAGGAACTGCAGGCGAAGCTTCTCCTCGTTCGTCAGGTTGAGAACCTGTTCGACGACCTGGCTGCCAAACCGCTCATACTCTATTCGGAAGTATTTGTAGGGGTAAGCTCCAAGCTCGTAGTCGGTGATGCCGAAAACGAAGCGCAGCACGAAGTAAGGAGCATGAAAATTGAAGACACCATAGTTGAATGCAACATCGATGCCGCCACGGCGCAGGTCGTGATAGCGGATGGCAGTATGGCCGTAGAGACTGTACACCTCGTCGTGGGGCTCGCAGGTCAGCAGGCTGATTTCCACGGAGTCCATGGAGGCCAGAGGTGACTCATCGGCCCAAGCTGGCATCGATGTGGTCAGAAAGAACCCTAAAAATCCCCCTTGAAGAGCATTAAGAATGACTTTTAAATGTTTCACGATGCAAAATTAACCTATATTTTCCACTTATCGTGCTTTTCTTTCATTTTTTTTCAATAAATTTGCAGAACGATAACCGCGAAAGTACTCACGCTCGACAATAAAACTAAAAAAAAGTTTTTTTATTTTGTATTGTTGTCACTTATTCGTACCTTTGCATCCCGAAATCGAATTGAATTTAAAGAAATAGATGAATAAACGTATATTTGGATGCCTTCTGGCAGGCATGATAGCAGCCCAGACAATGGCTCAGGAAAGCAGTACCTTGTCGCCCTACAGTCAATATGGCTTGGGCGTGTTGGCTGATCAGTCGTTGGGCTTCAGTCGTGGAATGGCAGGTGTCGGCATCGGTTTGCGCAACGGACACCAGATCAATATGCAGAACCCTGCGTCGTATTCTGCCGTGGACTCGCTGACGATGTTGTTTGACCTGGGACTTTCCGGTAAAATCACCAATTTCAAGGAAGGTAACAAAAGTGTGAATGCCAAGACGGGCAATTTCGACTATGCCGTGGCTTCGTTCCGCCTGCTGAGACATGTGGGCGTCGCCGTGGGTATCGTGCCTTTCTCGCATATCGGCTACGACTACGAGAGCGTGGACAAGACGACTTCGACAACCGAAGGCTATACCGGCGACGGCGGTTGCAGACAGGTGTTCTTGGGCATGGGATGGGAATTTACCAAAGGCTTTTCGGTCGGTTTTAACCTGTCTTATTTCTGGGGCAACTACGACAAGGGCGTGCTGGTGACAAACAGCGACGCGACGATGAATATCCTGACACGTTCGTATTCAACGAATATCCGCAGCTATAAGCTGGACTTCGGTTTCCAATGGCAGCACAGCTTGAATGCCAACAACCTGCTGACGGTCGGTTTGACAACCAGCGTCGGTCATAAGTTGAACGCCAATGCCGATGTGGTGACGGTGACGACGAATCCGCAGACGAGTACTACAAGTGCCACCAAGCCGACGGAGCTGGAGAATGCCTTCAGTCTGCCGTGGGCCTTCGGCATCGGAGCAACGCTGTTGCACAAAAACAGCCTGACGGCCGGATTCGACTATTCGTTGCAGAAGTGGGGTTCGATAGACTATCCCGTATACGACAGCCGCGGCTATAACATGACGAACAACTACTATTGCGACCGCCACAAGGTGGCCGTAGGAGCCGACTGGATTCCCAATCCGTTGAGCCGCAAGTATCTGAACCAGGTGCATTATCGCATCGGAGCGTCTTACGCTACACCTTATTATAAAATAAAGGGAAGCGACGGTCCGAATGAACTGACCTTAAGCGCAGGCTTCGGCTTACCCGTCTCGCGTTCCATGGTGCACATCAGCGGCCAGTGGGTACGCTCCAAAGCGACAGGCTTCGTTACTGAGAATACATTCCGCATCAATATCGGGCTGACGTTTAACGAACGTTGGTTTGCCAAATGGAAAGTCGATTAACTGTCATACTTGTTGTTGCCATGATTGCCGGCTTGGCGGCATGCTCGGAGCAGAAGTCGCATACGGCACCTGCCGTTCGTGACCAGGACTCCGCATCGCTGATGGTAAGCTATGGCGTCAATACCCTGATATCCGACTCCGGTGTCATCAAATACCGCATCGTCACCGAGCGATGGGAGGTCAACACCGTCAGGGTGCCTTCGCGATGGATTTTCGAGAAGGGTATTTTCATGGAGCAATATGACAAGACCTTTCATATCGAAGGCTATATTCAGGCAGACTCTGCGTGGTACTACGACCAGCAGAAGCTGTGGGAACTGAGAGGACGCGTGTCCATCAGAAATGTCAACGGTCTCATTTTCAATAGCGAAGAGCTTTTCTGGGACGGTGTCCGCCATGAGTTCTATTCTCACCAGTTCTCGCGACTGGTAACGCCCGACAGGACGCTGGAGGGTACTTCCTTCCGGAGCGACGAGCAGATGATGCACTACGAGGTAAGCAACTCTGTCGGTTCCTTCCAGACCGATGATATGGAGAATACGGACAACAGTCAGTCATCCAATGGCGGCCAGCAACCGTCGACAAGCGGTCAGGCGGCAAGCGGCAGTCAGCCAGCGGCCACCACACAGTCGGAACAGCCTGTCCGTCCTGCTGCCACACGCAGAGCAGCAACTCAAAAAAACAATTATCAGCAATGACAAATCTTATCATAGGACTTATCATCACCATGGTTTTCTCGGCATTCTTCTCCGGCATGGAGATTGCTTTCGTGTCGAGTAACCGCTTGCGGCTGGAGATGGATCGCGAGAAGAACGGATTAGCCCAGCGAGCCATAGAGGTGTTCTACCGCCATCCTAACAACTTTGTCTCAACGATGCTGGTGGGCAATAACATCGCGCTGGTCGTCTATGGTATTCTCTTTGCCCGTATTTTCGACGCCACGCTCTTTGCTTCGTTGGCCGACGGCGCGCGGGTAACGGCAGACACGCTGCTGTCGACCGTGGTCGTGTTGTTTACCGGAGAGTTCCTACCCAAGACCGTCTTTAAGTCAAATCCCAATACGATGCTGACGGTATTTGCCGTTCCTGCCTATATCTGCTACGTGATTCTTTATCCCATTTCGCGCTTTGCCACATTTTTGTCGCGCGGACTGTTGCGCATCATTGGCATGAAAGTGCCTAAAGAGAGCGAGGACAAGGAGTTTACGAAGGTAGATTTGGACTACCTCGTGCAGTCGAGCATTGACAGCGCTACCGACGAAGACGACATGGATGAGGAGGTGAAGATATTCCACAACGCTCTGGACTTCTCCGACACCAAGGTGCGCGACTGCATGGTGCCTCGAACGGAGATAGATGCGATTGATATTGAGGAGTTTACGGTCGAAGAGCTGAAATCGAAGTTCGTGGAGAGCGGACACTCCAAAATTGTGGTCTATCGGGAGGACATCGACCATATCATCGGCTATATTCACTCCTTGGAGATGTTCCGCTTGGCCGCAGAGCTGGCGAACGACAAGGCTGCCTTGGAAAAGATTGATGTCAACAAACTGCTGCAGACCATGCCCTACGTTCCGGAAACGATGGCGGCACGCAAGCTGATGCATATCTTCCTGCAGCAGAAGAAGTCGTTGGGCGTCGTCGTCGATGAGTTTGGCGGCACGAGTGGCTTGGTGTCGCTGGAGGATATCGTAGAGGAAATATTCGGAGACATCGAAGACGAGCACGACAGCCAGAAGTATGTGGCTCGGAAGTTGGATGACGGCAGCTATATGCTGTCTGCCCGACTGGAAATAGAGAAGGTGAACGAAATGTTTGACCTGGACTTGCCCGAGAGTGACGAATATATGACTATCGGTGGTCTCATCCTGCACGAATATCAGAGTTTCCCTAAGCTGAACGAAGTGGTCGTTATAGGACCCTTTGAGTTCAAAATTATCAAAAATACGATGACAAAAATAGAGCTTGTCAAGCTAAAAGTGACGGAATAGGGCATTTTTTCGAGAAAAGATGCCGATGTTTCGGCGAAATTTAGTAATTTTGCAGGCTGAAATTGGAAAAACAAAAAACAAAATAAAAATAAATCAAGCAAAATGGCAGCAATTGGAAAAATCAGAAGCTGGGGACCAGTACTCGCTACGGTGATTGGTCTGGCCCTGTTTGCATTCATTGCCGAGGAAATGTTCCGCTCGTGCGAGGCTACTGGCAACGAGCGTCGTCAGCAAGTCGGCGAAGTGTTAGGTAAGAAAATTTCGGTTCAGGAGTTTCAGACGCTGACCGATGAGTTCCAGGAGTACATGAAGGTCGCACAGAACCGTGACAACTTCTCGGAAGAGGAACTCAATCAGCAGAAAGATCAGGTTTGGCAGCTCTTCGTCAGCAATACCATCGTTGAGAAGGAAGCTGAGAAGCTGGGTCTGACCGTGACCGACGAGGAGATGCAGAACATCCTGAAGGATGGTCAGCACCCCTTCCTGCTCCAGCCTCCCTATCTGTTCGTCAATCAGGAGACTCGTCGCTTCGACGCTAATCAGCTGACGAAGTTCCTGGACGAGTACAAGAAGATGCAGCAGCAGGGTGGTAACGCCCAGATGGCTGAGCAGTATGCAACTATCTACAAGGTCTGGAAGTTCATGGAGAAAGTGCTCCGTCAGCAGCTCTTGCAGAATAAGTATAACGCGCTGCTGGCTCAATGCATGCTGTCTAACCCCGTTTCTGCCAAAATGGCTTTCGAGGAACAGAACGTAGAGAGCGACGTGCTGTTGGCTACCATTCCTTATTCTTCTATCAAGGACGACGAGGTTAAGGTAGACGATGCAGACCTGAAGGCCAAGTACGAGGAGAAGAAGGAGCAGTTCCGTCAGTATTTCGAGACTCGTGACATTAAATATGTTGACTTCCAGGTCGTTGCTTCCAAGGCAGACCGCGACGCTCTGATGAAGAGCATGAAGGAAGCTCAGCAGCAGTTGGAGAGCGGTGTTGCTCCGGCAGAGGCTGTGCGCAAGGCTCAGTCGCTGATTTCATACGCAGGCATCGCTGCCCAGCGTAGCGCATTCCCCAACGACATCGCAGCCAAGATTGACTCGATGCAGGTTGGTCAGGTAACCGCTCCTTTTGAGACGGCTTACGACAATACGCTCAACGTTGTGAAGCTCATCAACAAGGTTCAGCTTCCCGACTCAGTAGAGTATCGCCAGATTAGCGTCGGCGGCACCTCTTTGGATGATGCCCACAAGCGTGCCGACAGCATCTATGCCGCTCTGCAGGCTGGTGCAGACTTTGAGGCTTTGGCCAAGAAGTATGGTCAGACCGGCGACAAGCAATGGATGACGTCTTCGATGTATGAGCGAATGCAGACCATCGATCCTGATACCAAGGAGTATATCAATACGCTGAACACCCTGGGTGCCGGCGAGACCAAGAACCTGTCATTATCACAGGTGAGCATTATTCTGCAGGTGACCAACCGCAAGGCAATGGTTACCAAGTATGATGTGGCAGTCGTTAAGCACACAATCGACTTCTCAAAGTCTACCTATTCAGCAGCTTACAACAAGTTCAGCCAGTATGTCAGCGAGAACAAGACGCTGGCAGATCTGGAGAAGAATGCCCAAAAGTTCGGCTTCAATGTTCAGGAGCGTTCCGACTTGTCAAGCAGCGAGCATAACGTAGCCGGACTGCGCTCTACCCGTGAGGCTATGAAGTGGATCTTCGATGCCAAGGATGGCGATGTCTCTCCGCTCTATGAGTGTGGCAACAACGATCATCTGCTGGTCGTTGCCCTGACCAAGATTCATCCTCAGGGCTATCGTGACCTGGAGAGCGTCAAGGAGGAACTGAAGCAGCAGGTTATCAACGACAAGAAGTTCGAAAAGGCTGCCGAGAAGCTGGCTGGCGTGAAGGATATGGCTGCTGCCAAGCAGAAGGGTGCTATCGTGGATAGCGTTCGCCAGATTACCTTCGCCGCTCCTGTCTTCGTACAGGCTGCCGGTGCCAGCGAGCCCGTCCTGAGCGGTGCTGTGGCTGCCGTCAAGCAGGGACAGGTAAGTCCTTCTGTCATCAAGGGTAACGGTGGCGCCTATCTCTTCCAGGTGCTGTCCAAGAAGCAGCGCGAGGGTGTGAAGTTCGACGCTAAGCAGCAGGCTCAGCAGATGCAGCAGCAGGCTCAGCAGATGGTTGGTCGTATGGCCATGAACGAGCTGTACCTGAATGCTAACGTCGTTGACAAGCGTTACCTCTTCTTCTAAGAATAACCATTCATTCAATATGATTCGCCACGCTGCCATGATGGCAGTGTGGCGTTTTCCATTACAAAGACAATGACTACGACAAGAATCATTATTCTCACAATCATTGGAACATGGCTGCTAGCTGTACCGTCCTCTGCTCAGAAAAAACAGCTGGACGAGGCAAGTCTTATGTTGAAAAGCGGCAAGAACCTGGATAAGGCAGAGAAACTGATGACTGGTCTGCTGAAAGATTCCGTAAATCGTACCAATCAGAAGATCTATGCCCTGTGGTTTGATATTGTGGAGGCACAATACGAACAGGCTAACGAGAAACTCTACCTGAAAGAAAAGTACGACACGGCAGCTTTCTTCAACATGACCCGTCGGTTGTTTGACATTGCCTTGACGCTCGACACGCTGGACATGAAACCGGACAAGAAGGGACGTGTAAAGCTGAACTATCGGAAATCAAACGCAGAGACGCTTCATCAGCTGCGTCCTAACCTGTATTATGGCGGAACTTATTATGTGAAGAAAAACAACTTTGTGCAAGGCTACGACTTCTTTGCACATTATCTGGATGCCGCCCAGCAGCCGTTGTTTACGTCTTATAAGTACGCCACTACCGATTCTGTGCTGCCGCGAGCCGCCTATTGGGCAACCTATTGTGGCTATAGGCTGCAAGACCCTGACCTGACTTTGCGCTATGCACAAATCGCCATGGCGTACAAGCCGCGTGCCCAGTATGTGCTGCAATATCAATGTGAGGCCTATCAGCAGCAGAAACGTCAGGCTGCCTATCTCGAAACACTTCGCGAAGGTCTGCGCAGCTATCCTGAATATCAATATTTCTTTCCGCGATTAGCTGACTATTACAAAGCACAGAACGAAAACGACTCGCTTTTGATGATAGCCGACTACGGATTGCAGGTAAACAGTAAGGAGCCGCTGTTTCTTTTGGCCAAGTCTATAGCGCTGCTTAATCTGGAACGTTATGACGAGTGCGTCTCCATTAGTAAGGAGATGATAGCGTTGAACGACTCGTTGTCGGAGGCCTACTTTAATATTGCCACCTGTTATCTGAACCAGGCATTGGAACTGGAGCAGAAAGGAGAACCGCGTAAGCATCGTGAGGAACTGAGGAAGTTGTATGCTGCTGCGCGACCTTATATGGAGAAATACCGCTCCCTGCTGCCCGACGACAAGAAACGCTGGGCTCCCGCGCTCTATCGTATCTACCTCAACCTGAATATGGGTAAGCAGTTCGAGGAGATAGACCGGTTGATGCGGTAAGGAACAAGAAAATTTATTGGAATAGGGAATCCAGATACATTTGTTCGTACTCTCGCGCCACCTTGATGTAGTCATGGTGGCGTTTAATATATTCTATGCTTTGCCTTTTTAGCTCTGGAATGCGCTCAGGATGCAGGATGAGCTGTTCCAGTTCATGGTACACACTCTCGTAGTTGGGCTGTACATTGATGATGGGCCTTAGTTCTTCTTCGTGGATAATCTCGTAATTCTCCGGCTCTCCGCCGCCAACTACCACGATACCTTTCGACATCGCCAGCAAGGCATTCATGGCAGGAGTGTAACTGTAAAGCTGATCCAGAATGACGTCGCTGTCGTCCATCATGTGCTGATATTGGGCAAAGGGAATGCCTTCAGCCTTTAGCAATTGAACATGTTGGGGATATTTCTCGCAAAGAGCTTCCGCAGCCCGCAACATGATATCGGTTCCCTTGTAGGCAGATCGATTTTTACTAATTCCAATAAATAGTTTGACAGGTCTAGATGCTGACTGATTGTTGTTTGCAAGAAGTTGTCGCCCTGGTACTTTTATGGGGAAGGGTATGAAGTGTGTCTTATCAGGATATATGGGCTGGTAGCAAACCTGATATTCATAAAGTCCGGTGACGATTTGGTTACAGTCTTCGGCAATCATCCGATTCAGCCTTTCTTTGGCGGTGCCCATCCAGTCGTCTTGTTCCTTGATAGCGTCTGGATCAGTTCGCAGCTGATGGCCGAAGTTAAAGTCACTGTAGCGAAGCGGCATCTTTTGAGAGCAGACACTCACCCAATAATAGTCCATTCCAAAAGCCCCCAGGATAACCTTTTTATTATGCTGTCGAAGGTAGCGATAGAAAAAGAATAACCGTTCGGCCTTCAACTCAAAGAACATCGGATTGATAAGTTGAACTACATCGTAGCCTCTCATCTTCGGCAGAAGTGACCAGAGCTTACACATCAATCTGATACCACCCATTTTCCCGGGAATCCGACTGACATCAATGTCGCGGGGATAGTTCTTCCAAAAGTCGCCATTGGACATTACCGTCACTTCGTGTCCGAGGAACCTGAGCCCCTCGGCCAACGTGTTGTGCACGTTGCTATATTCGCCTATGAGTAGAATCTTCATGATAATTTGTGAAAAATCGGAAGTGTGTGCATTAATATGGAACGTCCTATGGCTGTGCTGGACATCTTTCGGAATAACAGGTATTTCTTTGAATAGTCTTTGTCGGGTAGGGGAAACAATCCTGCTGCATACAATTCTTGGATACGCTTTTCCAGCTCTTGTCGCGACGGGGTTAACGTCATGATGTTCAGGATATAGTCCATCGTCAGTTGAGCAACCCTCCGTTGCATTGCTAAACGGTCGTTATTGGGCAACCGATCGGCTTTGAAGTTCAAACTCTTGATAACATGAAGGGCATCATCCAGTTGTTTCTGTTTACTGTCCGTATCGCTTTCCTGAAAAGATGATGTTGGACGTTGGCGATAATAGTAAGCCTTATCCTCCACTTCGTAGATGACTTCTGTCCTTAAAAGCAGCAGAGAAATAAATTCGTCCTCCTCACCATAGCTGATGCTTGGCGAAAATTCTAATTGTCCGCGGACGGCATTTCTGAACAGATAGCAGCAGACGTCTCCTTGCAGATTGCGGTTTCGCATATAATCTGTACCACTATATCTATTGGGAGTTGCTGTACTGGCATGAGATTTTCCATTTTGGGTATAATTAAAAAACACGGCATCCGTATCTGACTTATATCGTATAATATCCAAACAGCGTTCGTAAGGAGCCTGTATCAAAAAATCTTCACTGTTAATGATTTGGACGAATTGTCCTTTAGCCATATTCAGACCGGTATTGCGGGCTATGCTATCTCCTTGTCTTTTCTGACGTATATAGATGATATCATCACCATATTGCATCAGTCCGTTCATGGGACTGATATCAGATCCGTCGTCAATGACAATTATTTCACGCTCAAAGTCGCGAAGTGACAAAACCAAGATACTGTTGATGCATTCGCACAGCATGGGTACAGGTTGGTTATAGTACGTAACGATAAATGTTACGAGCGGCTTGGATGTTTGAATAGATGGATTATTATGTTGATTCTGCATAAAATATTGATTCCTAATATGTTTAACAAATAAGCTTTAAATTTAGATTTTCCGGATAATTCCTTCGGATTGACTCGTCTCTTTGGAATACGGATGGCGGCTCCTGTCATTTCCCATACATCCATCTGTACATTGACAATGTGCATGTAGTAGCTGTCGTCCATGGGCATTTGGCTATTGAGGTGCGCATCCAATAGTTGGGCAAGACCATGACCATCATCTGTAGCTGTAATGCCTTTGGGATTCCAGCAATAGTGGTAATAGCCGTAATGGGTGGTCATGATAGTATGGGCATGCTGTAATAATTTAGGAAGAGTATAGGTGTCTTCAAATACTTTACCTTTGGGAAAGCGAACTTTATCGAATACACTTCTCCGATATAACTTATTACAGGCGAATGCATGTGTATAAGCCCGCTCTTTCAGCCAATACTCTTCAGTGTTATGATATGTCCTGTCCTGAAGGATCAATCTTCCTGCAATCGAGAATTCTACGATGTCACATTTTTCCATAAGAGGAAGCAGGGGAGGATAGGTGTTGTCTTCCAGCCAATCGTCAGAATCGACGAAAGTTATGTAATCGCCCTGAGCCTTGTCAAGTCCGACATTGCGGGCATCGCTTAGTCCGCCGTTTTCTTTGTGAATAACTTTTATGCGACAATCTTTCTGTGCCCATTTGTCGCACATCTCAGGACAATGGTCTGGTGAACCATCGTTTACCAGTATCACCTCCATGTTGTCAATGGACTGTTTAAGCACACTCTCCACACAACGGTCAAGAGTGGCTTCCACACGATAGACGGGTATGATGACAGATAATATCATGTTGAGTGACGTATTAGCATGATTGGACAATTTCTTGAAAGAGACTTAGCCATTGTTGCATGATGGATTCGTAAGAATAACATCCTATTTCTGCTGTAGCGGCAGTTCCCATTTGTTTTCTAAGACTGACGTTACCCATCAGTTGAGACAAGGCTTCGATATATGCCTTGTCGTCATCGTAGGGTATTAAATAACCCGTTACGCCATTCTTAATGGCGTCACGTGGCCCATAAGGACAATCGAAGACTACAACAGGTAGTCCGCAAGCCATAGCCTCAATGAGAACCAACGGAAAACCTTCCATTCGTGAGGTCATTAGATAAATGCTTCCTGAGGTATATGCATTGACGACTTCTTTGGTGTAACCATGCAGTATCACATTATCTTGTATATGTGCACGTTGAATACATTGCTCTATAACGGCTCTATCTTCTCCATCTCCGTAAATATCAAGTGTCCATTCTGGAAAGTGCTGTACTACTTGCCGCCAAATAGCAATCATGCGTGGATAGTTTTTCTGATGGACAAAACGCCCTAATGCAACACAATGTTTGACTTCATATGATGGCTTGCGATGAATCTCCAGCATGGTGAAGTTCGGTATTACGGACACCGAAAATGCTTGAGTGAAATTGCAAGCATCTTGAGAGGTTAAAGTGACAACCTTGTTCACTTTCTGTTGCATCTTGTCTATGAGCCAGCGGTGACGCATCCGTGTTGCTGCCAGATGAGACTCAAAGATCGTTTTCCCCACATGATGTCCATAAGCTGCTAAGAAAGCACCCATAACCCAACAAAAAACTGTAATGTCAGGTTGTAGTTGTTTGACAGCCTTGTTATATCGGTATAAAGCAAGGGGGTACGTAAGGCCACCTTTTATATAAGGGACTTCAAGTCGTTCGATATGAATGCGTGGGTCTAAAGCAAACTCTATTGGTTGTGCGTCTTTCCACACCAATAACAGAGTTAATTCGATGTAATCCTGTCTGCATAGCCAATTCATCTTGTCGGTCAAGATGCGTTCCATCCCACCGATTCCGGACATTTTCTCTATGACATATACAAGTTTCATGTATGCTTCTTGCCTAATTTTTCCGCAAAGTTACGAAATAATTTGTAGAAACAAAAGAAAATATGTAATTTTGCAGTTCAATTAAGAGTATTAGAGCAATCTTGTTCATTGACAAAGGCAAGGAAATGCAAGAACAGGGAAACAGAGAAAGTTATAAACACGTGTTGAAGTACACGGGACTTTTTGGAAGCGTACAGGTGCTGATTATCCTTATCGGTCTTGTGCGTAACAAGGCTATGGCTCTGTTGATAGGTGCTGGCGGTATAGGCTTCAACTCGTTGATGATGTCTATGCAGAACTTTGCTTCGCAGACAACCAATTTAGGCATTTCTTTTGGAGCTGTTCCACGCCTGTCGGAGTATTATGAGCAAGGGAACAACTCTCGTTTGGAGTATTATATCAAGGTGATCCGCTTATGGAGCTTGATAGCAGCTGTGTTGGGGCTTTTGTTTTGTCTGGCCATAAGTTCGTTTGTAGACCAATGGTCTTTTACTTGGGGTAACCACACGCTGCACTATGCCATGTTAGGCATATCCGTTGCGATGATAGCTTTGACAGGAGGAGAGATGGCAATTCTGAAGGCCACCCGACATTTAGGTTCCATTGCTCGAATACAGATTTATTCGGCTATCGTAGCAGTTGTCCTCTCTCTACCGCTCTATTATATCTGGAGACATCGTGGTATCGTTCCTGCCATTCTGCTGATTTCTCTTGCTACGATGTTGCTAACCATGTGCTATTCTTTTCGCCGCTATCCGTTACGACTGAGTTTTCGTAGCAGTTTACTAAGTGATGGTGCCGGCATGATACGCCTGGGAGTGGCTTTCGTTCTGGCTGCTGCTATTGGCAGCGCTTCCGAGATGTTTATTCGTTCTTTCTTGAATGTGGAGGGTGGCTTGGACATCGTCGGATTCTATAATGTCGGCTATATGTTGACGATAACCTATGCCGGAATGGTCTTCTCGTCTATGGAATCAGACTATTTCCCGAGGCTGTCGGCAGTTCAGAAGGACATTGTTGCTACCAATGATATGGTGAACAAACAGATGGAGGTTTCTCTGCAGTTGTTAGCGCCGATGCTGGTGGTGCTGCTGGCATTGCTTCCGGTGCTGGTGCCCGTCCTGTTTAGTCGTGAGTTCATGCCTGTCGTAGCGATGGCTCAGGTGGCTGTTATGGCCATGTATTTCAAGGTGTTGACAATGCCTGTTGCTTATATTACGCTGGCTCGCAGCCGTTCGCTAGCTTTCCTCTTTTTAGAGACTTCATATTTTGTGGCGCTGGTGTTGTCTATTGTCCTGTGTTATCGCTTTTGGGGCATCTATGGCACGGGTGTAGCCATCGTGATTGCTCATTTATGTGAATATGTGCTGACCACAGCTTTTGCTTATTGGCAATATGGCTATCGCTATACTGGTTCCGTTGTTTCCTACGCTATCGTGCAGATGATGATAGGTGTAGCGGCCTTCGTTGTATCGCTTGCCTGTGATGGTTGGGGCTATTGGATAGCAGAAGCCGCACTGGCGGTTGCCAGCACGGCTTACTCTTTGAATATCCTGCGCCAAAAGACTCATCTTTGGGAGTCTCTGAAGCGGAAACTGACGCACTCTTAGAATTCTGCGCTCGTAGAATTCGACTTACGCCTTTGAATTCGGACTTGTATTCTTAGAATCGGAATGCCAGCTCCACGTCAAAGAAGTTGTAATTATGCTTCTTGGCGGTGCGATCGTTCATGCGGGCATACTCGAAGTTCAGCTGCAGGTTCTTGTAGAAGAAATAGTTGAAGCCCACCTCGTACATGGTCTTCATGCGGTTCCATTGCTTGTTGTCGCGATAGGCTTGATAGCGGGCCTTAGCATGCAGCTTCGACTTAATGACAGGCACGATAGCAGAGGCATACCAACCGTCGGCCTTGTCGCCAAGGGCGTAGTTAACGGTGTTGTCGTTGGGCTTGCCCGAACCCCATCCCTGACTATGGATATATTCGGCTCGGAGAAGGTATTCGTCCTTGTCGTATTCTATAGATAGTGCGTAGCGGTTCTTACATAGGCTGGCCAGTTTGTTGACAACCTTGCCGGTGGTGGGGTCGGTGTAGGTTCCTACAATCATGTCGGCGCGTGTTCCCGTCCATCCAGAGGCACCGATGCGCAAGCCTTTGATAGGCATCACCCACAGGCCGCCTATCAGGTCTTTCTTGCTGTCTTTGTCCTTCTGGTTGATGCCTTCGCCGTTGAAGACGCCTATCTGATAGTGCAGCAAGCGACGGCCGTTGCTGTTGGGGAACAGGTCGCCCTGAAGCTGAATACCGATGTCACGGCCACCGCTGGCTTTCTCGCCTGAGCGATCGCCTAAGCCTGCCAAAGCGTTGACGGCAATGGCATAGCTATACCAGCCCTGTGTGATGGGGTGGGTGGGATTGTCAAAGGTGAAGGGACGCTTGAATTGGCCGGCTCTCACTCGGAACTCCTTGTACTTTACCCATTCGCCGTACAGGTCGTTCAGCATGACGGTGGGGTTGCCCGGGCCGGCATTCGATGTGGCTTGAATCTGGGCACGCCAGGCGAAGTCGCCAATCTTTCCGTCCAGAATCAGGCGCAGCTGTCGCAGATTGAATTCGTTATGGCTGTCGCCTTCTTTATCTTCGCTTTGATACTGCATGATGCCGTAGCCGCTGAACTTGATGTCTTTCATCCATTGCGGCAGTTCGATGTTTTTCTTCGTCTGCTCTTGGGTTGTCGTCACTTGCTGCTGAGGCTGTTCTTGAGCCTGGATAGGCAGCGTTAAAGCCATTAGGACGAGGGTTGTTAATATTTTCATGATGCTTTATTTGAGGGTTAATAATACGACGTTTTCTACGTGTGGGGTATGAGGGAACATGTCCACGGGTTGAACCTCGGCCACTCGGTATTGTTCGTCCAGCAACTGCAGGTCGCGGGCTTGTGTAGCAGGGTTACAGGAGACGTAGACGATGCGCTGGGGGCGTGCATTCAGAATGGTCTTGACGACGTCGGGATGCATGCCGGCTCGTGGCGGGTCTGTGATAATGACATCAGGCCGTCCGTGTTCACTAATGAAGTCGTCGGTTAGGATATCCTTCATGTCGCCGGCGTAGAATAAGGTATTCTCGATGCCGTTCAGTCGTGAGTTCACCTTGGCATCTTCAATGGCCTCGGGCACGTACTCGATACCGATGACTTGGCGAGCTCTCTTGGCCACGAAGTTGGCAATGGTGCCCGTGCCGGTATAGAGGTCGTAAATCAGGGGTGAGGAGTTAGAGGCGAGGTCGCTAAAGGCGAATTCGCGGGCGACCGAGTAGAGGTGGTAAGCCTGTTCGGTGTTAGTCTGGTAGAACGACTTAGGACCGACCTTGAAGCGCAAATCCTCCATAGTCTCAATGATATGGTCGTTGCCTTTGAACACCAGAATGTCCTGATCGCCGATGGTGTCGTTGCACTTCTGGTTGTCCAGATACATCAGCGAGGTGATTTGCGGGAATTTGTCTGCGATGTGTTGCAGTAAAGCGAGCGCCTTCTGTCCCTCTTCGCTGTCCCAACGTTTTTCCTCTTCTTGTGATGTGGGGTCGGGGGCGGCTTGTAGGTGGAACTGGAAGATAACCATCCATTCGCCTGAGTTGGAATTCCTGATAATGATGTCGCGCAACAGTCCCACCTGCTGGCGCAGGTCGAAGAATGACAATCCGTGCTTCGTGGCATAGTCGCGCACCTCGTTGCGAATCTGGTTGTGCAGGTTGTCCATCAGCCAGCATTTCTCGATGGGCAGTATCTTGTCGAAGGCACCCGTGATGTGGAAACCGATGGCCGGCTGGTCTTTCAGACTTTGCGACTCGTCGTGCGGCAGCGAGGCAATCTCCTCGTTGGTCAGATAGCGCTTGTTAGCGCATCCGAAGTCCAGCTTGTTGCGGTATTCCTGAGTCTTGACACTTCCCAAGATGGGGCGAAATTCGGGCAGTTGTATCTTGCCGATGCGTGTCAATTGGTCAAAGACCTGCTGCTGTTTCATGCGCAATTGTTCATCGTAGGGAATCTGTTGCCACTTGCAACCGCCGCACACGCCGAAGTGCTGGCAGAACGGCTGGGTGCGCACCTTGCTGTATTCATGGAAACGGATGATTTCTGCTTCCATGAACGAGTGCTTCTTACGGCGAACCTGCAAGTCGACGACATCGCCAGGCACAGCCCACGGTACAAACACCACCATCTCGTCAACGCGTGCCACCGCTTTTCCTTCGGCGGCATAGTCGGCAATGGTAATGTTTTCAAGTATAGGTAGTGGCTTCTTCTTTCGGGTCATATCTGTTTTTTCTTGTTTGTCCGTACAAAGGTACAAATAAATAGTCGAAATGCAAAGGAAAAGTACATTTCTTTTGTATTTCGACCCGTCTTTGGGCGTGATGATAGTAGTCCTCATCATGCGTCCGAACTATCCGGACTCCCAGTCCGGACTATTGGGACTCTCAGTCCGGACTATTCGGACTGCTTGTGCGGACTATTCACGTCAGCGTTGAGAACTATTCACGTCAGTGTTGAGAACTATTCACGTCGGCTTTGCGGACTATACACGTTAATTACCCTTACGGAACAGGTGAGTGAAGTGCTTGTTATACAATTCGGAGAGGCCCTGACGATTGTCAATGGCTTCACCGACGACGAGCATAGTGGTTAGTGTCAGTTGATTGTCGTGGACTATCTTCGCTAGGTCTTTCAATACACCACGGAAAATCTTCTGGTCAGGCCAAGTCAGATGGTAGCAGGCAGCAACAGGCGTGTCTTCGGGATACTCCATCAAGAGCTGTCGCTGCACGTCGTCGACAATGCTCGCGGAGAGGAAGATGCACATCGTCGACTGGCTGCGGGCCAGCAGGTGCAGCTGTTCCTTCTCGGGCATGGGGGTGCGTCCTTCACCACGGGTCAGAATGATGGTCTGGCAACGCTCGGGGATGGTGAACTGGCTCTGCAGCTCAGCCGCAGCAGCAAGGAATGACGAGATACCTGGTGTGATGTGGTACTGCATGTGGTGGAGGTCGAAGAAGGCCATCTGTTCCTGAATGGCACCGAAGATGCAAGGGTCGCCGGTGTGCAGACGGACGATGAAGTGCCCCTGGTCGTAGTGCTCTTTCATCAGGGCGCATTGTTCCTCCAGATTCATGTCGGCCGAACTGCGCACGACGGCTCCGGGCTTGTGGCATTCGGTTAGTGCTTTGGGAACCAGAGAGCCCGCATAAAGGATGAGGTCGGCGCGCTCCAGCATCTTGCGCCCACGGACGCTGATGAGGTCCGGGTCGCCAGGTCCTGCTCCCACAATCTCGATGTGCCCTTTTTCCTCAGCGGCAGAACCGCTGAGCACGGTGGTGTGCCCTTTGTTCTCAGCGGTTTTGCCGCTGAAAACGGTAGACCGCAGATAGCGGCGGTCGATGGCTAAGGCGGCCGTCCAGTTCTTACCCTTGATTTTGGGAATGAGCAGTTTGCCGTTGTTACTGCCTAAGATGGCGGCAGCCTCACAGACGCTGGGGGTTCCCACATGCTTTTGGACGGTGGCGCTGGGATTGGGCACGTCGACCTTCGACAACTCCTCAGCGGTATAGAATACTACCTCTTCCTCTAACTCATCTGCCAACATGGCACAGAACTCCTCATCCTTCTTGACGTCAATGGTGCAGTAACGCTGGGCACAAGGCAGCACACCTTGACGGGCAAAGGCTTCGTCTATTTGGTCGTAGATGTCTTCGTAGTCGTCAGGATGACTGGCCAGACCGAAGCCTATCGTGCCAACCATGGGAACGAAGTGCAGCTCCAGCATTCCGAATGGGGCGCAGCGGTTGAAGGGAGTCACCATGATGAGCAATTGGTATTTCTTCGGGTCAGCCTCGTCGATGTCGTTGATGATGGTGACATGCTCGGGCAACGTTTGCTCCAGATAGTCGGTACCCTCGTCGCGTACTTCTAACAACATGGCCGTCGGCTTCTTGTTGACGAATGCAAAGATACATTCGTTCATGTCGTCCTCGCTGGCCAGGGCCCAATTGAAACGGTCGGCCAGCGTGTCCAAAGCCCACAATCCCATGTTGTCGCTCTGCGTGGTGATGACTTCGTGAGCCCCCAACATTGCTGCAAGATGGCGTGTCAACTCGTTGGCACCGCCCACATGTCCGCTCAATACGGAGATGACGTTGCGACCGGATGAGTCGATGCACACCACGGCGGGGTCCTTGTGCTTGTCCTCGATGAAGGGGGCGATGGTGCGCACACAGATGCCCATGGCACCGATGAACACAAAGGCATCGAAGTCCCTCCATTGTTGACCGACGTCCGACCGTTGAATCACTTCCGCGTCCAACGTGCTCTGTATGGTGGCGGCAATATCCTTGCCGGCCTCGCTAATAGGTATAATGGCTATCTTTTGCATCGTAGTATAGTAATAGGATGATGGTCGTTCAGTTGAATATGTAGGGGCGGCTCTTGTCGTAGACCCAGTTCGCTGCAGGCCTCGTCCCAGAGTTGGTGGCTGTCAGTTGTCACTTTTGGTGCCTTCACGCTGTTCATGACGATGATGCCGTCTTCGCTCATGACCGCCAACACCTTCTCCATGATTTCCTTCAGATGTCCTCCGTGTCCTCCGATGAATACGGCGTCAGGCGTAGAGTGTGCTGCGACGTCATCGCAACATGTGAGGAAGTCACCCATGTGAACCCCAATTCCCGGTGCTCCGAAGCGGCGGGCATTCTCGTGCATGATGGCCTTGCACTCGGGGCGAACCTCGAAGGCTTCAATCTGTAGGTGTGGGAACTGCAGGCGCGCCTCAATGCTGATGCTGCCCGTGCAGAAGCCGATGTCCCATAGCACGTGGCGGCGCGGTAGGTCGAGGGCCTGTAGTGTGAGCAGTCGGATGGGCATTTTGGTAATCATCTTCTCGCGACCGTCGAGCAGCGAGAACTCCGCATCGGGGATGCCGAAGGGACGGATACGCTCGGCCGTCTTCTGCAGGATGATGCAGTTAGGGTGCCCGTAGGTTACCTGTTCGTCATAGATGCTGACACGCTCGCTGTCTTCGTTGCCCAAGTGTTCGCCCACCGTCATGCGGTAGTTGGTATAGCCGTATTCCATCATCCGCTGCCAGATGGCGTGGGGTGTCTTCTGCCTGTCCGTCAGACAGCCTATCATCGGCTCGCCGTTGATAAGTGCCTCGTCCAGCTTCGTCCAGTCGCGCCCCGTCAGCGATACGACATGCATGTCCTGATAGGGTATGCACATCCTGTGAGCCAGCATCTGCAGCGAGTTCAGCGACGGGAAAACCCGCATCGCCACTCCGGGGCATTCACGTTGTACCGTGTTAGCAAAGCCGTAGAAGAGGGGGTCGCCACTGGCAAAAATCACTATGTGGTCATGGCTTTGATACTGTTCGAAGACCTGAGATAACGGCACGGTGATGTCTATCCATAGGGCATCATCCGGCAATAGTCTTGCCACAATGTCGTGGTGACGCTTGCCGCCGGAGAACACTTTCCCGTTACGGATTACTTCCGTTATCTCGGGCGAGAACCATTGGTGCCGGCTGTCGCTGATGCCTATGATGTCGCAGGTCTTCATAAGTCACGGCCAGGTTTGAGTTGTTCGGCATCGTCGAACGTCAAGATGGCGTTGCACAATGTAGCAGCGAGGTTGCTACCACCCTTGCGACCCTCGACGATGATCTTGGGGATGTCCTTGAAAGGCTTCACCATGTGCTTCGACTCCCGAACATGCACAAAGCCTACGGGAGCGGCAATGATGCCGGCGGGGTGGACCTTACCGCGGCGGATGAGGTCGCACAGTTCCATGAGTGCCGTCGGTGCGTTGCCGAAAGCATACAGCGCGTCGGGGTGCTCCTCGACGGCCAGTCGGATGCCGGCCTGAGTACGGGTGATGCCCTCTTGAGCAGCCATCTCTGCCACCCGCGGGTCGCTGAGATAGCATTTGGCCTCAATGCCCAGTCGGCTTAGGGCGCCCTTGCGGATACCGCTGGTCACCATCGTCACATCGGTCACGATGGTCTTCAGCGTGCCCTCCTTTACCTTATTATATATAATAGAGACTGCGTCGGGGTCGGTAAACAGGATATCCTCCATGTCGAAGTCGGCCGTGGTGTGGATGGCATGCAGCAACGCCCAGAGATGGTCTAAGGGATAGTCCTGTCGGCGAAGTTCACCCTTGATGGTTCGGAACGATTCCATCATGATCTGCTGGCCGGGCTTTCCGGCGACTGAATCACCGGACGCAGTATAAGCCGCCGTCTCGCTGCTTGTCGCTTGTTTCTTGCTGCTATAATACCCGCGAGGGGTGATGAGCTTGTCGCCTTCGATATACGACTGCGAATTGCCAATGAGGATGACGGTAAACATATCCACCGCCTCGGGGTCGAAGGCTCCCAAAGTGGTGACGGTTACGCTCTGATCCTCACGACCAGCCTGGCGGACGTACCCCACAGGGGTATCAGCGCTGCGCTCTTGCAGGAACAGTTCCTTCAGGCGGTACAACTGCCAGTAGCGGCCATGCGACTTAGGATTGTAGATGGCGGTGACGAAGTCGGCTGTGGCAGCAGCACGGATGCGGCGCTCAATGACCTCCCATGGTGTCATCAGGTCGGAGAGCGAGATGATGCACATATCGTGGCCGATAGGAGCGCCCAACAGCGAGGCGGCCTTCTGGAAGGCGCTGATACCGGGAAGGGTTGTGACCTCGATGTCAGCGGCAGAACCGCTGTCCGCCGAAGAACCGTCCTTAGGTGAACCGCTGACCGCAGTAAGTTCGCTGGTGGTGCGCTGGCGCTTCATTTCGTAGATGAGCGGAGCCATGCCGTAGATGCCGGCATCGCCACTGGAGATGACAACCACGGTCTTGCCCTGTTCGGCCAAATGGAAGGCCTGCTCGGCACGTTCCCGTTCTTTCTTCATGCCAGTGTCAATGCACTCGCAACCGTCCTTGACGTAGGACTCGATAAACTGGAAGTAATACTTGTAGCCGACAATGACATCGGCCTCCCGTACTGCTTCCAATACGGCAGGGGTGATGTCTTCCTTACTGCCAGGACCAATGCCTGCGATGATGATTCGTCCCATGGTGTTTACTTATTTCGATTCTTTCAGTTTCTTCAGTCTGCGCTTGGGTTCTGGGGCGTCGGGGTAGAGTTCCAGCGCCTTCTCGTAGTTGCGGATGGCAGCCTCGTTCATATTCTCTGCCTCGCACTCCTTGCCCAATAGCGAGTATTCGGCCGAGAGACGCTTCAGCAGTTTCTCGCGTCGCTTGATTTCCTTCTCCAACTGTTGCTTCTCCTCCTTAAGCTGGTTGATGATGCCTAATTTGCGACGAATGTAACGCTGCACTTCAGGACGCTCAATATCATAGCGCGAGTGGATAGCCAGGAAGAAGTTCTTTAGGAAGGCGTCAAAGTCCTGACGGTCGAAAGCCTCAATGGCATCGTGATACTCCTTGTCGGCCTTGCTCTCATAGATAGCTTGTCGCATGAGCTTGCCGTCGTTGTATTTTTTGGCAAACGCCACCACCTCTGGTCGTACGAAGATGTCGCTGCGGCGGATGGGTTCTTCCAGGGTGATGCCCTTCAATGACGAACAACGCGACAAGGCCACATAGGTTTGCCCACCTGCAAAGGCTCCGCCGCCCGAGAAGTCTATCTTCACCTGTCGGAACGTCAGTCCTTGGCTTTTGTGTACGGTGATGGCCCATGCCAGTCGCAAGGGAAACTGCACGAAGGTACCTAATAGTTCTTCCTCAATCTTTTGCTCCTTTTCATTAAAGGTATAGCGCATGTTCTCCCACACCTCTCGTACCACATCGTATTCATGCCCGTCCTCATCGACAACACCGATGATACCTTCCTCTTCGTCAATACCGATGACAACGCCAATGGTGCCGTTCACCCAGCGCTTCTCTTTGTCGTTCTTGGTGAAGATAACCTGGGCACCGGGCTTCACTTCCAACTCCATAGGAGCGGGTAGAGATGTCAGCGGAAAGTCGCCTTTGATGGTTCCGTTGAAGATGCTGCTGTTGCCGTCTAACTGTTTCAGCTGCTCGTCGTTGATATAGTCTACGGTATCGCGGCGGGTAGCAAGGGTAATCTGGAAACCGGCATGTGATGAGGCGCCGATGGCAGAACCATCGGCCACAGTGGTATCGGGGATGGGTGATGAGGTGCCGATGGCTGAACCATCGGCCACAGTGACGCGGCTGTTGATAGCGTTGAGGTCGGCATCGGTGGCGGCATTCTCGCGGATGCGGTCCAGAATGGCAATAAACTCGCTATCGCTCTGGCGATACACCTTGCGCAGTTCAACGCTGACCAACTGCATCTGCTGCCACACCTTGGCAGAGAAGAAGTAGGCCGACGCATAGAAGGGTTGCATCAGTCGCCATTCGTCCTCCTTGACGACGGGCTCCAACTGGAAGATGTCGCCCACCAGCAACAGCTGCTTGCCGCCGAAAGGCTCTCGCATGTTGCGGCAATAGATGCGCAATACGCGGTCGATAAAGTCAATAATATCTGCGCGTACCATCGATATTTCGTCGATGATAATCAGTTCTAACTCGCGCAAAAGCTTGATGAGCTCTCCATTGTATTTCAGTGTCTTCCGCATGTTGCGGACATTGTAGCGCGAGTCGTTAGGCAGTAAAGGATGAAACGGGAGTTTGAAGAACGAATGCAGCGTCTGGCCTCCGGCATTGATGGCTGCAATGCCAGTCGGAGCCAGTATGACATATTTCTTCTTGGTGTTCTGGGCTACATAGCGCAGGAATGTCGACTTGCCCGTTCCCGCCTTACCGGTCAGGAACAGTGAGCGGCGCGTATACTGTATGATTTGCAGTGCCTGTTGCCACTCTTGGTTGTCGAGATCCAGCTGTTCTTGCTTCATTCGGCCTTCGGTTCTGCGCTCGTTGACGATACGGATTCGCCAGACTCATCATGAGCTTCGCCACCCTCAGCGACAGGAATAACACCTTCTATGTCAGGATCGCTGACCGATATGGAGTCTGAATCGCTGACGGCTTTAAAGAAACCGCCGCAGTTGTATTCGTTGGCGGGAATATCTGAGGGTTGCTCGAATTTGGTGCGGTATTTCTTAAAGGCGGGATCTTTCAGTACGTCATGCAGGAAATAACCACAAATAGGCAGGGCAGTGCGGTTACCTTGTCCTAACTCGCCTGTACGGAAGTGGATGCAGCGGTATTCGCCACCGACCCATGCACCGACAACCAGCTTAGGCGTTGTGCCGATGAACCAGGCATCGGAGTGGTTGTTCGACGTTCCGGTCTTGCCGCCGAAGTCTGTATCAGTAATATCGTAGCCTACAAAGCCACGCAGACGTGATGAAGTACCACTCATGCCGCCCATCAGCAGCTGTTGTACCAAGTAGGCTGAACGCTGGCTCAGCACCTGCTGGTCGTCCGTAGGAGCCTTGTATATCTCGTTACCGTCACGGTCCAGAATGCGTGTGACCAATACAGGAGCACGATACTTACCATCGTTGACGGGTGTACAGTAGGCATTTACCAACTCTTCCAGCGTAACGTCGCTGGAACCTAATGCCAAAGCAGGGGTGGGGTCGAGCTTACTCTTGATACCCATGTCGTGAGCTGTCTTGGCAATGCGGTCGATGCCGCACTCTTGTCCCAGTCGGACGGCAACAGAGTTGATACTCATGGCAAAGGCCTGCTTAAGTGTGATGTTGGCACCTGAGAAGCGTCCGTCGGCATTAGTGGGAGCCCACGTTACCTCCTTGCCATGATCGTTTACCTTCATGGAGAAATACTCGTCGCGGCGGGTGTCGCAAGGCGTGATACCTTGATTGATGGCTTCTGCATAGACAAAGAGTTTAAAGGTGGAGCCCGGCTGACGCATAGCAGTTACCTTGTCGTACTTCCAAGTCTTGAAGTCGATGTCGCCCACCCAGGCCTTGATATGACCGGTCTGTGGTTCCATGGCCACAAATCCGCAGTGCATGAAGTGCTCCATATAGCGGATGCTGTCCAGCGTCGACATCTCTTTCTCGATGACGCCCTGCTCGTAGTCAAACAACTTGACGGGATGCGGCAGGTTCAGGTAGTAGTCGATGGAGTCCTGATTGCCGTTGAACTTCTGCGACAGTATTTTATAATAAGGTGTCTTCTTGGCCAGGTCTTCAATGAAGTGCGGTATCTCCTGATGACGCTCGTCCTGCCAGGGCGGGGTAGAGCCCCAGTGGTTGTTGAATGTTTTCTGAACTTGCTTCATCTGCTTCACCGCAGCCTCCTCAGCATATTTCTGCATGCGGGTGTCGATGGTCGTGTAAATCTTCAGGCCGTCACGGTAAAGGTCGTAGCCGTTCTCGTTGCACCACTGCTGCAGCTCGTTCTTCACGGCCTCGCGGAAGTACAGGGCCTGACCGTCGTAGTTGTTCTCCACGTTATAGTCCAAATTGATGGGCTTCACCTTCAGCGTATCGTAAGCCTCTCGGGTCAGATCCTTATGGATAAGCATGTTGTTCAGCACCACGTTGCGACGGTCAAAGGAGTTCTTGGGGTTGATACGCGGATTATAATAAGTGGTAGCCTTCAGCAGTCCTACAAGAATAGCAGCCTGGTCGGGTGTTAAATCCTTAGGGGTAGTGCCAAAATAGGTCTTGGCAGCTGTCTTGATACCGAAGGCATTCGAACCGAAGTCTACCGTGTTGGCATACATTGTCAATATCTCCTGCTTGTTGAAGAATAACTCGATTTTTACCGCAGTAATCCATTCCTTACTCTTCATAATCAGCATCTTGACACCAGGGATGTTGCCTAACAGTCCCGTGGAGTATTCTGTTCTGACGCGGAACATGTTCTTTACCAACTGCTGGGTAATGGTCGATGCACCACGGGCGTCACGGTGAACCACATAGTCCTTGAGAGCTGCGAATACGGCCTGGAAGTCGATGCCGAAGTGGTGGAAGAAGCGCTCGTCCTCCGTATCTATCAGAGCACGCCAGAAGACGGGGTTCACCTCCTCGTATTCCACCGGGGTACGGTTCTCGCTGAAGTACTTGCCTATCAGCACACCGTCGTCGCTGTATAGTTCTGAGGCCTCCACCGTCTTGGGATTCATGATGGTGGTCAGGCTTGGCGACTTACCGAAAAGCCATAGGAAGTTAATGTCTACCATAATGAGGTAGAGCAGGAAGGCGACGATGAATGAAGCAAAGGCCACAGCAGTCTTAGTGTACCACTTGCGACCTTTGTAAAGGTTCTTATACCAAGGCCAGAAACCTTTCAGCTTCTGCCAGCATTTACTGATGAATTGTTTCATATTGTGTAATATAGTTCAGGATTTCTTGTTTCTCGTCAGGGTGGAACCACCGCATGTCCTTGTCGCGCTTGAACCATGTCAGCTGCTTGCGGGCATAGCGACGGGTATTTCCCTTGATACGTTCTACGGCTTCTTCCAGTGACCAACGACCATCCATGTAGTCGAATAACTCTTTATATCCAACCGTATTCAAGGCATTTGTCATTCGCTTGTTGTAGAAACGCTCGGCTTCTTTTAATAGACCTTGCTCCATCATATTATCTACACGCGAGTTAATCCTTTGATACAATTCTTCGCGTTCGCGGTTCAGCCCGATTTTCACGATGTGAAACGGCCGTTGCTTTTTTTTCTGCTTGCGAAATGAGGTATAGGTGCGTCCTGTTTGGTAGCAAATTTCCAGAGCATGGATGACGCGCCGGTAGTTCTGACGGTCTACCACCTCATAATGCTCAGGATCCATGCGCTTCAAATCTTCACAGAGGGCATCCAGTCCTTCTTCACGATAGCGCCGCTTCATTTCCTCGCGGATGTCGTCCCGAATGGTTGGTATGTCATCAATACCATTGCATACAGCATCAATATACATCATGGAGCCTCCCGATAAAATGTGGATTGCTGAAGGGGACTCCTCCAGCAATTGTAGCACCTCTTGTTCGAACATCGAGGCGTTATAGTAGTCGTCAATGCTCTTCGTACCTACGAAGTAGTGCTTCACCTGTCGCAATTGTTCATCGGTAGGTGCTGCCGTGCCAATTTTCAGTTCTCGGAAAATTTGCCGTGAGTCAGCATTCATCACAGGTATGGCGAAGTATTGGGCAAGCTCCAAAGTGAGTGCCGTCTTTCCTACAGCCGTAGGCCCTGTGATGACGATGAGTGTCTTCAATTGTCAATTATCAATTGTCAATTACCTGATGACGCCTCGCTTGGACGACTCGATGAACGAGCAGATATATTCCACTTCCTTCATGTCAGGATACTTGGCACGGGCCTCGGCCACGCCCTCCTTCATGATTCCCTTGGAGTAAATGATACGATAGGCATCGTGGATGGCCTCGATGACGTCGTTGGCGAAACCGCGTCGGCGCAGACCCACCAGGTTCACGCCAGCATAGCGGATAGGCTCCTTGCCGGCTATCACGTAGGGAGGAATGTCCTGACTTGTACGTGAACCGCCCTGGAACATGCCGTAGCCACCCACCTTGCAGAACTGGTGTACGAGACAACAGGCGGAGATGATGGCGCAGTCGTCCACCTCTACCTCACCGGCTAGCTTGGTGGTATTGCCAATGATGCAACCGCTGCCGATGATGCAGTCGTGAGCGATGTGCATGTTTTCCATCAACAAATTGTTGTTGCCAACCACCGTCTTGCCCCTTGATGCTGTACCGCGGCTAATGGTCACATTCTCGCGGATGCTGTTGTTGTTGCCAATCTCGCAAGTTGTCTCCTCACCTTGGAACTTCAGATCCTGAGGTTTCGTTGAGATGGACGAGCCAGGGAAGAACTCATTGCCGTTGCCGATACGGGCACCGAAGTGGATGGTGACGTTGTTCAGCAACTTGTTGTTGTCACCCATGACGACATTCTTGTCAATCACGCAGAAAGGTCCAATCACGTTGTTGTCGCCGAGCTTAGCCTCGGGGTCGACTACTGCTAAAGGATGTATCTGATTCATGCTTCTTATTTGTTTTTTACGATTTGTGCTGTGAATGTGGCTTCAGCTACAACATGATCACCTACGAAGATGTAGCCCTTCATGGATGAGATGCCATGACGTACAGGTGCTAAGAGGTCTACCTTAAAGAGTAATGTGTCGCCTGGAACTACTTTCTGACGGAACTTTACGTCGTCAATCTTCATGAAGTAGGTAGACCAACGCTCAGGTTCCTCCAAAGTGTTTAGTACCAGTAGTCCACCACATTGTGCCATTGCTTCAATCTGAAGCACGCCAGGCATGACCGGCTCTTCTGGGAAGTGTCCCTGGAAGAAAGGCTCGTTGGCTGTCACGTTCTTGATGCCGACAATGGTGTTTGCCCCTAAGGCAATCACTTTATCAACGAGCTGCATGGGATAGCGATGCGGCAGCAATTCACGGATACGCTTGACATCCATGATGGGTTCCTCGTTAGGGTCATAAATAGGAGCCTGAACCTCGTGCTTGCGGATTTCCTTACGCATCTGACGAGCAAATTTGTTGTTGATGGTGTGCCCAGGACGGGTGGCAATGATGCGACCCTTAATGGGTTTGCCAATCAACGCCATATCGCCGATAATGTCCAACAGTTTGTGACGTGTACATTCATTCTCCCATACCAACGGCTTGTGCTGAATGTAGCCCAACTCATTAGCATCGCGATGCTCCACGCCCAACTTGTCTGCCAGCCAGTCCAATCGCTCCTGTGTCGTCTGACGCTCATAGATAACAATAGCGTTATCCATATCGCCTCCCTTAATGAGGTTAGCCTGTAGCAACGGCTCAATGTCGCGCACAAAAACAAAGGTACGTGCAGCGGCAATGTCAGTACCGAACTTGTCTATCTTATCGAGCGTGGCAAACTGCGAGTTGATGAACTTCGACTCGAACGAGCACATGGCTGTCAGCGAAAAATCATCATCTGGCAGCAGGGTTATGCATGAGCCTGTCTTATCGTCTTTTACCTCAATTTTCTTGCGAATGATGTAGTAGTCTTTAGGAGCATTCTGTTCAACGAGCCCGATTTCATTGATGCGTTGTACATATTGAATGGCCGATCCGTCCAAGATGGGGAATTCAGGACCATTCACCTGAATAAGACAGTTGTCAATTCCCAAAGCATAAAGGGCTGCCATACCATGTTCTACTGTTGATACACGGATGTCGCCTTTACCCAGAACAGTACCACGTTGGGTGTCTATCACATTCTCTGCAACGGCTTCAATAATAGGCTCACCTTCTAGGTCGATACGCTGTATCTTATAACCCGTGTTTTCAGGAGCAGGGTTGAAGGTGACCGTTAGGTTTAGACCTGTGTGCAGACCTTTGCCAAAGAGCGAAAAGCTGCCTTTCAGTGTTTTCTGTTTCATAGTTTATTTCGATTTCTTAAGTTCTTCCAATTCTCTGCGCAGGGCAGCAATCTCACGATACATCTCAGGCAACTTGGCATCGAGTGCTCTTGCCTTAAAGTACATTTTGGGATTGACGGCAGGAGCACCAATCAGCTGTTCTCCATTACCCTTCGTGTTACTAATGACGCCACTTTGCGCACCAACGAATGTCTTGTCTGCAATCTTGATATGTCCGGAGAAACCAGCCTGTCCGCCCACCATACACCAAGCGCCAATCTTTGTCGAACCAGCCATGCCAGCCTGTGCCGACATCACCGTGTTCTCACCAATCTCGCAGTTATGAGCCACCTGAATGAGGTTGTCCAACTTGACACCCTTATGGATGATGGTTTGTCCCATGGTTGAACGGTCTACGCAGGTGTTAGCTCCAATCTCCACGTTGTCCTCAATGACTACGATGCCTAACTGAGGTATTTTGTCGTAACCTTCTGTATTAGGAGCAAACCCAAAGCCGTCAGCACCAATCACACTACCAGCATGAATGGTGACATCGTTTCCAATCTGGCAACCATCATAGATGACGACATGGGGATAAATGGCACAACCGTCACCAATAGTGACATTCTCACCAATACAGGCAAATGGAGCGATATATACGTCTTTGCCTATTTTGGCCGACTTTGCAACAAATGCCAGCGAGTCGATGCCCGTCTTCTTGGGCTGCGTCTGAGCGTAAGCCTGCATCAGTTTTGCTACACATTCGTAGGCATTATCTACTCTGATGAGTGTGCAACTTACTGGCCTTTCCAACTGTAAGTCGTTGTTAACCAGCACAACGCTTGACTTTGTTTCGTAGATGTAGGAGGTATATTTGGGGTTTGACAGGAAGGATATAGCTCCTTCCTTACCTTCTTCTATCTTCGCAAAAGTGTTAATCTTGGCATTCTCGTTGCCTTCTACACGACCGCCTATCATATCGGCGATTTGCTTGGCTGTAAATTCCATATAATGATGTATTAGTTTTAATATACAGGGGCAAAGATACGAATTTTTTCTTAAAAACGATGATAACAGAGGTAATATTTACGTATTTTTTTCGAAAGAAGTTGTACGTTCAGTATTTCAGAAGCTTCTGCTATGTCTTTAACTGTGCCGTCTTTGTATAGAATTCCGATACTGTCGTCTTCGGGATTGTACATGTCTTTCCCTATTTCCGTAAGGCTCATCAAATAGGCAGTATCGTTCTCTGAAATGTTCATTCTCCGAGCGATACTTTGTCGTATCTCTGTCAAATATTCTTCTGTTGGTTTCTCCTCCGTTACCTCTACCTTGAAAAGATGACGGTCCAGCAGGTCTTTGGCCAGGGTTGAAAGGATAAGGTCGTCGTCGTGCTTCCACACCTTCATAGCACTCCAGATGTCGGAATCATCCAGTTCCGCATAGAAATGTAGAGTCTCTTCGTGTGTCTTGAACCACTCCTTATCTACATCGTGCTCTAAAAAGTAGGTGAGGGCAGGCGATGCAAACAATTTCCGTCCCTCCCTGACAAGCTTTTTGGCGCGTAACAAGGCATTTACTAGAATCTTCTCGTATCCTACCGTAGTCTTGTGAAGATATACTTGCCAGTACATCAGTCGTCGAGTTGTCAGGTAGTTCTCTATTGAGTAGATGCCCTTTGCTTCTACCACCAGCCGGTCGTCCTTTACGTTCAGCATCTTAATGATGCGCGCCGATCCGATGTTACCCTCCGTCACACCAGTATAGAATGAGTCGCGCCGCAGGTAGTCGAGACGGTCCATGTCTAACTGACTACTGATGAGCTGATGGTAAATCTTGTTTGGATATTCATCCTTGAAAATGCTGATAGCCAGATTCAGTTCGCCTCTTAGGTCGCGATTGATTTGTTCCATCATCATTAGTGAGATATCCTCATGCGAGATGCCATGAATCAGCGTGTGTTCCAAAACATGCGAGAACGGTCCGTGGCCGATGTCGTGCATCAGGATGGCTGCTTGCACGGCTTCGGCCTCAGAATCGAAAATATATATGCCCTTTTCAGTTAGCGACTTGACTGCTTCCGACATCAGGTGGAAGGCTCCTAACGAATGCTGAAAGCGGGTGTGTCGTGCGCCAGGGTAAACCACACTGGTCAATCCAAGTTGATTGATGCGGTTCAGGCGCTGAAATAGCGGATGACTGACAATATCATACAGCAGTCCGCGCTTAATCTTGATAAACCCAAAGACGGGATCGTTGATAATCTTATGTTCGTTCATTAGCATAGTTTGCGAGCTCCGTCGCCAATGATGACGTCGATGACTTTGGGCTCGTGGCCGTACTTCTCGTTGAAGCGCTTCTTGGCATCAGCGATGAACGTGTGGTACAAATCGTTGCGTACTAGATTGATAGTACAACCGCCAAAGCCGCCACCCATGATGCGGGAGCCGGTAACTTGGTTGTCGCGGGCAATCTGGTTGAGGAAATCAAGTTCTTCACAGCTAACCTCATAGTCCTTTGAAAGTCCATCGTGCGTCTGATACATCAGCTCGCCGACACGTTCGTAGTCGCCTTCGTTCAGGGCTTCACAGACTCCTAAGACACGGTCTTTCTCGCCTAGTACGAACTTAGCACGACGATAATCCTCTTCACCGACCTCGGCCTTTACCTCCTCGAGCTGCTCCCATGTACAGTCACGAAGTGTCTCAAACTGAGCTTCTGGATGCTTGGCAGCAATGTGCTTGACCACATTCTCGCACGAGTTGCGACGATCGTTATAGGGTGAGCCAGCTAACTGATGTTTGACGGCACTGTCGAGCAGTACGAGACGATAGCCATCGGGCTTGAAGGGGAAATACTCAAACTCACGAGAGCGGCAGTCGAGGCGCATCAGACAGCCTGCCTTGCCAAAGACGCTGGCAAACTGGTCCATAATGCCACAGTTGACACCGCAGTAGTTGTGCTCTGTAGCCTGACCGGCCAGAACCATGTCCCATAGGCTGACCTTGTTGTCACCAAAGAGGTCGTTGAGGCCGCAGGCAAAGCAACTCTCCATAGCAGCGCTACTTGACATTCCTGCACCGAGGGGAACGTCTCCGGAGAAGGCGATATTGAAGCCTTTCACAGGAACTCCAAGCTTTTTCATCTCCAGGGCCATGCCGTAGATATAGCGGGCCCAAGAGGCATGGGGACCGTCTGGGTCGCTGAGTTTGAAGTCGACCCGGTCTTTCAGGTCTATGGCATAAGCCATTACGGTATCGTCTGTGCCATTGGCACGCATCTCGGCAACAACGCCTTTGTCAACGGCCCCTGGGAACACGAAGCCTCCGTTATAATCGGTGTGCTCACCGATGAGGTTGATACGTCCTGGAGCGGCATATACATTTCCTGTCTTACCGTCGAAGTGCTTGATGAAGCGGCTTCTTACTTGTTCTATTTCAATCATAATTGTCTTCTGGTTATTTTGAAATGTCGATATCGGCATATCGGTCATTCTACATTTTGTTATTCAGCTCTTGCTTACTCTGCGCCGAAGCGATAGATGGTCTTCTGCTTGTATTGCTCGCCAGGATTCAACACCACAGAGGGGAAGTAGGGACGATTGGGGGTGTCAGGGAAGTGCTGGCACTCGAAACAAACAGCCGAGCGACGGGGGAATGTAGCACCATGCTGCCCCTTGTGGCCTTCGCCCCAGTTGTCGGAATAGAGCTGCATGCCTGGTTCTGTGGTGTACACTTCCAAGGTGCGTCCGCTCTGAGGCTCGGTAAGACGGGCTGCGAAACTGAGCTCGCCTTCTTCTTGCTTGTTGAGCACATAGCAGTGGTCGTAACCTGAACCGTTCTTGATCTGTTCACAGTCGGCCTCGATGTCTTGGCCGATGGCCTTTGGGGTTCGAAAATCAAAAGGCGTGCCTGCAACCTTCAGAATTTCACCCGTAGGAATGCAGGTGTTGTCGATAGGCAGGAAGAAGTCTGCATTGATTTCGCATCGTTGCTGCTCAATGGTCGGGGTAGGATTGGCTATACCGGCCAGTGAGAAGTAGGCATGATGAGTGAGGTTGATGACAGTCTTCTTGTTGGTGGTTGCCAGATACTCGATAACCAGTTCGTTAAGGTCGGTGAAGGTGTACTCCACCGTGATGCGGCACTCGCCTGTAAAGCCTTCTTCTCCATAGCTGCTCACGTAGGTCAGAGCCAATGAGCGAGGTCCCATCTGCTTGGCGTCCCATACACGGGCATGGAAACCTGTCGGACCTCCGTGCAAGGCGTTGGGGCCGTCGTTGACAGCTAGTTGATAGTCTTTGCCGTTCAGTATGAACTGTCCCTTGGCAATGCGGTTGCCGTAGCGGCCGATAAGGGTAGAGCGGTAAGGCTCTGGGGTGTTGATGACATCCTGAATGTTGTCGTAACCCTGAATGACGTTGGCTACCTGACCGTTTTTGTCGGGTACCATAATAGCCACAATGGCACCACCATAGTTGGTAACTGCGACTTCAAAGCCTTTGCGATTCTTCAAGATGTATAAGTCGGTCTTCTTGCCATTGATGGTGGTTTGGAAGTCCTTGCGGTTTAAACCGCATAAATTGGGTGTTTGGTTAGTGTTTGTCATATTGATAAGTTTTGTTTCTAAATGCATGTTTTAAGGAAATCGCCGACGACATAGCTACTGCCGCCGATGAATATCAAGTCGTCGTGGGACGCACAGGCAATGGCAGCCTTGAAGGCTTCGCTTACAGTGGGATAGCAATTGCCTTTCAGTCCGTGGGCTGCAGCCAGTTCCAGTAACCTTTCCTCGCTAATGGCGCGATGGCTATCGGCCTTTGTGAAGTAATAGCTTGCTTGTTGTGGCAATAGGCTGAGGACACCGTCTATATCCTTGTCGTCGACCATACCGAAGACAATGTGCTGTTGCTGGCATTGAGTCAGCTTGAGTTGCTTGCTGATAAATTGCCAACCGCCCACGTTGTGGCCAGTGTCGCAGATGACCTTTGGATTCTCCATGACGAGTTGCCAGCGTCCCATGAGTCCTGTCGTCTTGATGACGTGTCTGACGCCTTTGGTGAGTTCTGCGGCCGCTGTCTGGCTGGTATTGCTGTCTTCCTGGAGTGTGATGTACCCTTGCTTCGCCAACTCGTTCATAGCCAGCAAGACGGTGTTCATGTTCAGTTCCTGATAGATGCCCCCCAGATCGCCTCGGAGCTGTCCCAGGTGCTGGGTGTGGTATATCATGCCCCCCTCGGGAACGGGTGTGGCACTAATGACCTCCTTGTTGTCTTGTGCAAAGATGATGGGTGCTCCCACTGTGCGAGCCTTGGCCTCGAAAACAGGACGCGTTTCTGCATTGGCTTCTCCTATGACGACGGGAATGCCTTTCTTGATGATACCCGCCTTCTCGCCGGCAATCATGGCCAGCGTGTTGCCAAGGAACTGCGTGTGGTCAAAGCTAATGTTGGTAATGACGCTGACGAGGGGAGAAATGATGTTGGTACAATCCAGTCGGCCTCCCAAGCCCACTTCTACGACGGCAATGTCCACTTTCATGTCCTTGAAATAATTGAAGGCCATAGCGGTGGTCACCTCGAAGAAAGAAGGATGCAGGGGTTCAAAGAATGCACGCTCCTTGTCAACAAAGTCAATGACGTAATTCTCGCTGATGGGCTTTCCGTTGACGCGGATGCGTTCACGGAAGTCCACCAGATGGGGTGAAGTGTAAAGACCTACGTGATAGCCGCACTCCTGCAGGATGGCGGCAATGGTGTGTGACACGCTTCCCTTGCCATTGGTGCCTCCCACATGAATGGTGGCATAGGATTGGTGAGGGTGACCGAAGTGGTCGTCCAGTGCCAGTGTGTTGCTCAGCCCTTCCTTGTAACCGGATGCGCCCTGTCGTTCGAACATGGGCATCTGGTTGAACAGGTAATCGCAGGTTTCTTGGTAGGTCATAGACTTCTTGATGTTTTGTTGCGACTCAGTCGCAACATACTGTTAACTGAAGTAGTTCTTGAACTTCTGGAAGATGCTGCGCTTGGTGGCTGCGTCGCCCTTGAAGTTGTCGCTTTGGCGGAACTGCTCGATGGCAGCCTTCTCCTCACGGCTGAGGGTCTTCGGTACGTAGACACTGATGTTGACCACCACGTCGCCGTTACCTCGTCCATAGCCTTGAACGGCCGGCAGGCCTTTGCCACGCAGACGGATGGTCTTGCCAGGCTGGGTTCCAGGCTCCATCTTGACCTTGAGGCGAGTGCCTTCGATGGTCGGTATCTCAATGTCGCCACCCAATGCAGCTGTCGGGAAGTCGAGCAGTAGGTTGTATATCAGGTCATTGTTGTCGCGGATGAAGGTGTCGTTTTCTTCCTCCTCGATGAGTACCTGTATGTCGCCGTTGATGCCCTTGTGGCGTCCGGCGTTACCCTTGCCGGGTACGTTGACAATCATGCCTTCTGCGACACCTGCGGGAATCTTGATTTCCACGACTTCTTCGCCCTTCTCGACACCTGTGCCGCCACAGTGCTTACATTTGTTCTTGATGACCGTTCCTTCGCCACCGCAGGTAGGGCAGACACCCTGGGTCTGCATCATGCCGAAGATGCTCTGTGTGGTATGGGTGATGACACCCGAACCGTGACAGGTAGGACACTGTTCGCTGGTGCTGCCAGCCTCGGCGCCAGTGCCGTGACAGTGCGAGCAAGTGATGTCCTTGCGTACTTTAAACTTCTTGGTGACGCCGTGGGCAATCTCCTCCAGCGACAGGCGGACTTTCAGTCGCAGGTCACTGCCGCGGTGTTTCTGGGGTGAACGGCTTCTGCTGCCACCTCCGAATCCGCCAAAGCCTCCGGCGTGTCCGCCGAAGATGTCGCCGAACATGGAGAAGATGTCGTCCATGTTCATCGAGGCGCCTCCGAAGGGGTCGAATCCTCCGCCCATGCCGCCAGGTCCGTTGAAGCCGAACGTGTCGTACTGTTGGCGCTTCTGCGGGTCGTGCAGCACGTCGTATGCCTCGGCAGCCTCCTTGAACTTCTCCTCGGCTTCCTTATTGCCCGGGTTACGGTCAGGGTGGTATTTGATGGCGATGGTGCGGTACGCCTTCTTAATCTGGTCCTCTGTGGCGTTCTTGTCGACGCCAAGGACTTCGTAGTAGTCTCTTTTTTGTGCCATTGTTCTTTCTATCTATTGCCTTGCGACAGAACCGCAAGGAACACTAATTCGCGATGGGTCTTGCGGCAGAACCGCAAGGAACACTTCTGTTTATTGGCCGACTGCCACTTTGGCATGACGTATGACCTTGTCGTTGAGCTGGTAACCCGTCTGCAGGCAGTCAATGACCTTGCCTTTCTTGTCGTCACCCATACCCGGAACCATTGCTACAGCTTCGTGAACATCGGTGTCAAAGTCGGCATTCTCGGTCTCTATTTTCTTGACGCCCAAGCTCTCCAGGGCTTTCATGAACTTGTGGTAGATGAGGTCCATACCTTCGCGCAGTACCTCGGGGTCGTCGGTCTTGGCGCCGTTGTCGATGGCGCGCTCCATATCGTCGATAACGGGCAGAATGGCTGAAACGGCCTTCTCGCCGCCGTTGAGGATAAGCTCAGCCTTTTCCTTGAGGGTGCGTTTGCGGTAGTTGTCGAACTCGGCAACCTTGTAGAGCAGCTGATTCTTGAGGTCGGCGATTTCGGCCTGGGCTTTCTCAAGCGGGTCTTGATCGTCGGTGGTGTCGTCGGCTGGGGTGTCGTCGACGGGGGAACCATCGACAGCGGGGCTGTCAGTCGTGGAATCGTCGGCCGCAGTGTTTTCGGCCTGTGGCTCTTGTTCCTGGTCGTTGAGGATTTCTTCCTCTTCCTGATTTATCTTTTCTTCTTCTGTCATAATGTTTAATGTTTGTTTACAGTGTTTACTGCAAATATCGTGCCAAAAAACTGGCTCGTTCTCTTTACGCGTACATCTCTGCCTTCTTGGCCTTGATGGCTTCGTCGTAGATGTAGTCGTCGTAGGTGGTCAGCTTGTCGATGGTACCTTTAGGCGTGAGCTCAATGATGCGGTCGGCCACGGTGTTGATAAACTCATGGTCGTGCGAGGCAAAGAGGATGTTGCCCTTGAAGGATATCAGGTTGTTGTTGAAAGCCTGAATAGACTCCAGATCCAGGTGGTTGGTGGGTGTATCGAGGATGAGACAGTTGGCGTTCTTCAGCTGCATACGGGCTATCATGCAACGCATCTTCTCGCCTCCGGAGAGTACGCAGACCTTCTTTTGGATGTCTTCGTCCTTGAAGAGCATGCGACCCAGGAACGACTTCATCATCACCTCGTTGCCGGTACCGAACTGCGAGAGCCAGTCGACGAGGTTCATCTCTGACTTGAAGAACTCGGTGTTGTCCAGTGGCAGGTAGGCAGTGGTGATGGTGACGCCCCACTTGTAGGTGCCTGCATCGGCCTCACGGTTGCCGTTGATAATCTCGAAGAGGGCAGTCATAGCCTTGGGGTTGTGCGACAGGAAGACGGTCTTCTGTCCCTTCTCAATGGTGAAGTTGACATTGTCGAACAAGACCGTTCCGTCTGCGTCGAGTGCCTTCAGACCCTCTACCTCCAATATCTGCGTGCCAGGCTCGCGCTCCATCGAGAAGATGATGCCCGGGTATTTGCGGGTGGAGGGGGTGATTTCCTCGACGTTCAGCTTCTCCAGCATCTTTTTGCGCGATGTAGTCTGCTTCGACTTCGCCACGTTGGCGCTAAAGCGGCGGATGAACTCCTCGAGCTGCTTGCGCTTCTCCTCGGCCTTCATCTTCTGGTTCTGGGCCTGGCGCAGTGCCAACTGCGACGACTCGTACCAGAACGAGTAGTTACCCGAGAAGAGCGTCACCTTGCCGAAGTCGATATCTACGGTCTGTGTCGATACGGCATCCAGGAAGTGACGGTCGTGGCTGACGACCAGCACGCATTGCTCCAGGTTCGAGAGGTATTCCTCCAGCCATTGCACGGTGTCCAGGTCGAGGTCGTTGGTGGGCTCGTCGAGCAACAGGTTGTCGGGGTGTCCGAAGAGTGCCTTAGCCAGCATGACGCGCACCTTCTCGTTGTTCGAGATGTCCGACATCTGGGCGTAGTGCTGTTCCTCCTTGACGCCCAGGTTCTGCAACAGCTGTGCGGCCTCGCTCTCGGCCTCCCAGCCGTTCATCTCGGCAAAGGCCATTTCGAGGTCGGCAGCGCGTACGCCGTCTTCCTCGGTCATTTCGTCTTTGGCGTATAGCGCCTCGCGCTCTTTCATGTTCTGCCACAGCGGCTGATGTCCCATCAGCACGGTGTCCATCACGGAATATGCATCATACTTGAAGTGGTCCTGCTCCAGCACCGACATGCGCTCGCCGGGCAGCATCTCAATGGTTCCCTTGTTGGGCTCCAGTTCGCCGCTGATGGCGCGCAACAGGGTAGACTTGCCGGCACCATTGGCACCGATGATGCCATAGATGTTTCCACTCGTAAACTTGAGATTGACGTCCTTGTATAACGTCTTCTTACCAAACTGAATTGCTAAGTTTGTGACTGTTATCATGCTCTTTCTTTTACCTTATTTATAATAAACGGCTGCAAA
>OCTW011600119.1_pt1 | contig 42406 bp, 23 predicted proteins | sample 1539671 | NCBI WGS metagenome assembly OCTW01 (sample SAMN02144230, study PRJEB22623) | gut metagenome | biome: sheep rumen | host: Ovis aries | place: New Zealand
CGCTGGTGTTATACACCTCCTCGCGGATCTTGAACTCGAATCCTTCATGCTTCAGGGTATAGAATCCCTTCACGGCCACCAGTCCGTCCGGATTCTGGTCTCCCTTGTCGTCCTTGCCGGGATCATGGATCTTCTGGGCGCAGGAAAGGAGAAGCAGCGGGAGGGCTGCCCAAAAAAGTAAGCGTTTCATTATGAATTGGTTATTAGAGTTCTACGGGTGGATAGAGTTCGTCCCACTCCGAGGGATCGTCCTTGAGATACTTGGCGAACCAGGCGAAGATGGTCTTCTGCCATTTCTGCCGCTTGCCGTATTCCAGGATATGGTGGTCCTGGTCCTTGACGAGCACCATGGAGGTGTCTTTCCCGAGGAGTTTCAAGGCCGTGTACAGCTGGATGCTCTCCCCGACGGGAACATTCGTGTCGGACATGCCGTGGAGGAAGAGGATGGGCGTATTGATCTTGTCGGCATTGAAGAGCGGGCTCTGGCTCAGGATCATCTTCTGGGCCTCCGGTTGCCAGGGATAGTTGTTCGCCGTGGACACTTCACAGTAGGAGTAGCCCCAATAGCCCTCGCCCCAGTAGCTGGTGATGTCGGAGATGCCGGCATGGCTGATCGCCGCGGCGAAGATGTCCGATTTCATCACAAGGTACTGCGACATGAAGCCGCCGAAGGAGGCGCCGATGCAGCCGATGCGGCCCTTGTCCACGAAGGGATGCTCCTGGCAGAACTTCTCCACGCCTTCGATGATGTCCTCGGCCCCGCCTTCACCCCAGGTATTGACGTGACGGGCGGCGAATTCCTGCCCGAACCCTGTCGCACCGGAAGGCTGGACGATATAGACGACATAACCGCGTGCGGCATAGAGGTGATGCGGATAACGGCTTTCGAAGTTGCGGCCCGTAGGGGAGCAGCCACCGTAGTAATTGACGATCATCGGGTACTTTTTCGCCGGATCGAAGTGTGGCGGGAGATAGTAGCGGCCATAGATGGTTTCGCCGCGGCTGTGGGTATAGTTCCAGTCGTGGACCTCACCCAGTTCGATGCCCTCCAGAATCTTTTTCGAAGAGTCCTCCAGAAGGGTGTTCGTCCCCTTCTTCACGTCCAGGAGCCAGCAGCGCATGGAGTTGGAAACGCCCTCGCCCACATAGGCGAGCTTGCCAGCCTTCACATCGAAACCGGTGATCATCTCTTCCTTCACGGGGAGCTTCGTAACCTTTCCGTTCTTGGGATTCAGGGAGAAAAGGGCCTGATAGTCACGGTCTTCCGCCATGAAATAGACCTGCCCGTCGTCCGGGGACCACACGAAATCATGGACCGACTGCGGAATGCGGTCCGTGAGCGGCGTGACCTTTCCAGTCGCGGCGTCCACCCGATACAGGACCTGGAAAATCATGCTGGAGGTCTGTCCGGGTTTGATATGCTCGCCGATCCGGTCGAAGGCTTCGGGCGACGCGCGGACGATGAGCTGCTTCCCGTCGGGCGAGAAGCACATCGTCTCCAGGAAGGGAGCGTCGTGGAAGAGCGTATCGGCCTTCCCAGTCTTCGGGTCCATGATGACGACGTTCTCCACCGTGGTGGGACGTTTCGCCAGGCGGGAATGGGGACTGGCGATGAGGAGTTTACCCCCGTCGAGGGTGATATCCTCCAGGTAGCTGGAATAGCGGCTCTTCGCAAGAACGGTGGTGTCACCGGTGGCAAGGTCCCATTTCAGAAGGTAGGTGCGGTCGCGCCAGCCGGGCTGCCGGTCGTCCGGCTCCACGATGCGGACGATGTCCGGATCCTCCTTGAGCCCTTCCTTGACCCGGCTCAGGACCAGGTAATCCTCCGTGGGCGCCATCGTGACACGGCTCCGCTTGGGAAGGTTCCGGGCGATGACGGTTTTCGCACCCGTTTTCGGGTCGATCTTCACGAGGGAGTCTCCCCTGTGCAGCAGGAGGGCCTCCGTGCGGGGCATCCAGGTAGGGGCGACGGTATCGTAACGGGCGATCTGAGTGCCGTCCGGAAGGCTTTTCAGGAGGGTGTGCCGGGTGGTTTTGGGTCCGTCCGTGACCGTGAAATGCTCCAGGACGTAATTCCCGTTGCCGGAGAGTTCCACGCCGGTAACGCGTTCTCCGTTCAGGAAGTCGTCGAGGGTGATGGTTCTTTGGGCAAACAAGGAAGGAGCGGCCAGATAGGCTGCGCTCAGAAGCAGAAGACTAAGACGTCGATGCATGGTTTGGGTGACTGGTTATTAGCAACATGCTTTCTTCTGTTCCAAAGATAGGCATTTTTTCGTATCTTCGCAATATGGGACTGATATTCGACTTAAAACGTTATGCCATTCATGACGGACCCGGCATCCGCACCACCCTTTTCCTGAAAGGATGCCCGCTCCGCTGCGTCTGGTGCCACAACCCGGAAAGCTGGTCTTCCGGCAAGCAAAGACTCTATAAGAAAGTGAAATGCATCGGCTGCTCCTCCTGCGTGAAAGCCTGCCCGCAAGGGGCATTGATGCTCACCCCGGACGGAATCAAGCCTACCGGGAAACCTTGCATCGTCTGCGGTGAATGCGCGGAGGTCTGCCCTGCCCTCGCCATGGAAATCTGCGGCCGAGAATGGCCCCTGGACGAACTGATGGCCGAAGTGGAGAAGGAGCGCGGGGTCATGACGGACTCCGGCGGCGGTGTCACCCTCAGCGGCGGCGAACCGCTGCTGCATCCTTCGTACACGCTGGAGCTGCTGGCCGAACTGGGCCGGCGGGGCTTCCACCGCGCCGTGGACACCACCCTTTTCGCCGCCCCGGAGGTTGTCCGTTCCGTCGCTGCGGCGTGCGAGTTGTTCCTCGTGGATCTGAAAGTGATGGATTCCGAGGTGCACCGGCATTACACAGGCGTTCCGAATGAACAAATCCTGCAGAACCTGCGCATGATCGCCTCGTTCAGCCCCTCGGCCCCCGAAGGCCACCCCTACCGCATCCGCATCCCCCTCATCGCCGAGGTCAACGCCTCCGAGGCCAACATCGCCGCCACCGCTTCCTTCCTCTGCTCCCTGGACCGCAAGCCCGACCAGGTGGACCTCCTCCCCTACCACGACATCGGCAAAGGCAAGCACGAACGCCTGGGCACGGTCTACAACCCCGCCGGCCTCTCCCTCTCCGCCCCCTCCAAGGACGACCAGGACCGCTGCCTCCGCCAGCTCGCCGACGCCGGCCTCACCGTCACGATCGGGGGGTAGGTTCCCCATACCTCTCCCGTATATCCGTGCGCGGGCAAGGTCTGCGGTGGTTTTGGGCAAGGCATGTTTTTGGACGGCAGACCTTGCCCACCGAATCGGGCCCTCAGGTGTTTCCAGGGCATAAAGCATGGGCACGGTCTGTCACTGAAAAACAAACCGTGCCCAAACTGTTTACAGACCGTGCCCATTCGGCACTTCCGGGGATGGGAAAGCAGCCTTGACGGACTCCTTGTACTTTCGGGAAACGGGAAGTTTCTTGTCCAGGACGGAAAGGGTATCCGGGGAAGTCAATGTGGCCATGGAAGCATTGACCAAAAAGGACCGGTGAATACGCAGGAAACCTTCTCCCAACAGGTTTTCCCATTGAGTGATCCCGGTTTTGTTACGATAGGTGTCACCGGAGACGGTCACAATGCGGACCTCCGTATCGTTGGATTCCACATAGGCGATATCGGCGACAGGAAGCGTAACGCTTTTTCTTTCGGAGAAAAACGTGACGCTCTTGCCCTTCGCCTTGAAGCGCGCCGCAAGCCACTTGGACCAGAAGTAATCGCCGATGGCAAGTGCCGTGAGGACGAGCCCCAGGAAAGCGGGATTGACGAGCATGGGCGCAACGTCTCTTTCCGGCCGGGAATAGCCCTCCTGGGTCAGGGTCACCCAGACGGAATGATGCAGGAACAGGATAACGAGGATGACCGAGACCAGGACCGCCAGGGACAGATAGACCTTGTCCATTGGTTTCCGGGCCTTGGGCATCCAGTACTCCAGCGCCAGGGAACAGGGACAGAAGATAAGGCCCACGAGCATGGCCTGGGCCGGTGAATAGTCCAGGCTGGAGAGGATGGCGGCAACCAGGGTGACGGCTGCCAGCCAGTACAAGATGCGTCCTGCGATTCTCATTTCTCCGCAAAAATAGGGTATTTCCGCAGGACCTGCAAACCCGGGCGTCCTGCAATGGGTTTTGACGGGACCGGAAAGGGATTCAACTTTGGAGAATCAGCCGGGGCTTCCGTACCTTTGCAAAAACCAAAACACAGCGCATCATGAAAGAAGAGATCATTTACGTCACGGACTCCCTGGGCGTGTCGCACCCGGAGACCTTCGAGAAGGCCGGCTGGTCCCTCTCCCAAACGTTCGTCGATGGAGGCATGGCCGGCATGGTCGTCATCACCCTCCTGCTCATCGCCCTGTTCATCGCCGCCTGGAAAGCGCCCAACTGGGTGAAGGAAATCGGAATCGGCGCACTTGTCGTCGGCATTTTCTGGATGTTAAGCGGCCTGTCGCAGGCGCTCGGTGTCCTCCAGATCGTCGGAGACATCAGCCCTTCCCTCATCTGCGGCGGACTCAAAGCCACCCTGATTCCCGTCTTGTACGGCCTCGTCGTCTATTTCATCTCCCTCGTTATCCGCTTAATCCAGAAGCCCCGGATTTGAGGCGCAGGCACGTCGAATGGCAGAATGGCTTGGATGGACCGGGACGCGGATAAGCCTATCCGGGCAAGGACTGAGGGATTTTTGGGCAAGGTCCGTTTTTGGGCTGGAGACCTTGTCCACTGAATCGGCCTCAGGGGTGGGTGGAGGGCATAAAACATGGGCACGGTCTGTCGCTGAAAATCAAACCGTGCCCAATTATTTGGCAGACCTTGGCCAGAAGGACGACAGACCTCGCCCATAAGAGCAACAGACCTTGGCCGATGACCCCGAACCTTGCGGGGCTTGCCATGGGCTCATTTGGCCTTGCCCAGGGTGGAGGCAACGCGGTCGCGGCTGAGGCCGAAGACACGGGCGAGTTGGGGGATCGTCGTTTTCGAGGTGCGGTAGATGTAGGGAAGAAGGCGGATCTTGCGTTCCAGCGAGAGCGTGGAGAGGCCGGTTTTGAACCAGCGTTCACTCACTTCCTCCACCATTTTATAGAATTCCGAGTCCGGCAGGCGGAGGTACGGTTTCTCTTCCAGAAGGTAGCGCATTTCAGCGACATTGAGACTGCCGATGATTCTCAGGTAAAAAGCCGGATCCCCGTCAAAGGCCTGCTCGAGGTAGGCGTAGTCGCAAATGCTATGGGGAATCAGGCGCCCCTCTCCGTCCAAAAGCCAGGGTACGCCCTTCAGTGAATTCCCCGTATGAAGCAGTTCCCTGCGCTCCCTTTTAGTGAGGGCCGATACCGGCCGTCCCGAAGGACAGTCCTTTCGAAACATCGCCCGGTGTCCGGACCAGGGATAGTCGGCAATGTCGCAACCGTTGTCCAGCGCATTACGGGGGATATATGCCAATGTGTTCCTCAGATAAAACGGATTGTCCAGCCAAAGCGCCTTCACCTTCACCCGCCGGAGGACCCCCTCTTCGTTGTACTTCCGCCGGAAATACATCGAATACACCTTCTTACAATCCTCACCGAAGGCCTGCGCCTCTTCTTGCCGATGTGAGAGCACTGCCGTATGGCTGTGGTTGGAAACAACGTTATAGGTAATGATGATCACATTGTGCCTCCACGCACACACTGCCAGCGTCTTCACCATCAAATCATAATCCTCCGCATCCCGGCACAGGACCGCATCCTCAAGCCCTTTCACACATACGTGATAAGGCTCCACGCGCCTGACACTTCCGTCGGGCAGTTTCCGCACAACACTTCGCTCCATTTTTACTCAAGGGGGAAAAGCCCGCCTTCCCGGCAAACATACGCCTTACCCTTCAGAAAAACAATTCTCCTGCGTCGATTTGTGTTGTTTCAGTATGCTTTTTAATGATTCTGTTGATTTGCACTTCCTTTCCAAACCCGAAAACGCGGCACCTCCCGTATCGATCCAGCTCTCCTATTCTACGGGTGCGTGGGCAAGGTCTGAGGCAGTTTTGGGCAAGGCTTGTTTTGGGGCGGCAAACCTTGCCCACCGAATCGGGCTCTCAGGTATTTCCAGGGCAGAAAGTATGGGCACGGTCTGTTGTTAAAAAACAAACCATGCCCAAGTCTTTGACAGACCTTGCCCCAAAGAACGACAGGCCTTGCCCGGTGACCCGGTGGTCCGGTAGTCCGATAATCCAGTGGTCCGGTGGTCTGGTGGCCCGGTAGTCCGGCGATACGGTAGTCCAATAGTCCGGTGATCCGGTGACGTGGTGATCCGGTGACGTGTTGGCTTATGCTTCCAGGATCTGCCCGGCGGCATTCTTGGTGTCCACCTTTTCGATGATGCGTTCGAGGATGCCTTCCTCGTTGAAGATGAAGGTGCGGCGGAGGGTACCGTAGGTGGTTTTCCCGTACATTTTCTTTTCGCCCCAGGCCCCGAAATCCTGGAGCATCTGCGTGGTAGTGTCTGACAGCAGCCGGAACGGCAGGCCGTGTTTGGCCCGGAAACCGGTATGGGACTTGGCGCTGTCCTTGCTCACGCCCACGACATTGTACCCCGCGGCCGTCAACGCGGCGTAATTGTCACGGAACGAGCACGCTTCGGCCGTGCACCCAGAGGTGTTATCCTTGGGATAGAAATAGATGATGGTCTTCTTGCCGATGAAATCCTCCGACTTCACCGTCTTTCCGTCCTGGTCGATGACCTCAAAGGACGGCATCTTGTCTCCGACTTTAAGCATAATGGTTCGATTGTCAATGATTCCTATACAAAGATAGTTGATTTTGGGCAAGGTCTGTCTCTTTTATGGGCAAGGTTTGATTCTCGAGTGCAGACCATGCCCACCGAATCGGCCTTTCAGGTATCTCCAGGGTAGAAACAAAGGGCACGGTCTGTCGTTAAAAACAGATCGTGCCCCGATTGTGTCTGCTTCGCTCGGAATGACAGACTCTGCTACAGGTCGTCGTTCTCGGTGCGGGCGATGATTTCGTTCTGGAGCTGGGCGGTCATGTCGTTGAAGTAGTCGGAGTAGCCGGCGACGCGCACCAGGAGGTCACGGTACTCGTCCGGGCGCTGCTGAGCGTCGCAGAGGGTTTCCGTGTCCACGATGTTGAACTGGATGTGGTGTCCGCCGAGCTTGAAGTACTCGCGGATGAGCTGGCCGAGCTTCTTCACTTCCGCATCGGTCTTCAGGAGGGCCGGGATGAAGCGGACGTTCAGCAGGGTGCCGCCGCTCTTTGTCTGGTCCAGCTTGCCGAGGGAGCGCACGACGCAGGTCGGGCCCTTGGTGTCGGAGCCGTGGGCCGGCGAGGTGCCGTCGGAGATGGCGAAATGCGCGAAGCGGCCGTTCACGGAGGCGCCGCACACCTGGCCGAAGTAGTTGTGGCAGGTGGTGGAGAGCATGTTCAGCTGCGTCTTGCCGCCGCGGGTGTTGGGACGGCCTTCGATAGCTGCGACCAGATCATTGTACACGCGCACGGCGATATCATCGGCATAAGCGTCATCATTGCCGAAGAACGGGGTGTGGTTGCGGATGTACAGGCGCATGGGCTCGTGGCCCTTCCAGTCGTCGGCAACGGCAGCAAGCATCTGGTCCATCGTGTATTTACCGTCCTCGAAGACATGCTTCTTCAGGGTGGTGAAGCAGTCCGTGATCGTACCGAGGCCGGTGCACTGGATGTACGTCGTGTTGTACCGGGCGCCGCCGCTGTAGTAGTCCTTGCCCTTGTCGATGCAGTCGGCAATGTACAGGCTCAGGAACGTGGCCGGGGCATAGAGGGAGAACATCCGCTCGATGTAGTTGTTCACCGCGAGCTTCAGGTTCACGAAGTACTCCATCTGCTTGTGCCAGGCGGCGTACAGCTCCTCGAAGGTCTTGAAGCCGCGCGGGTCGCCGGTCTCCAGGCCGATCTTCTTGCCCGTTTCCGGGTCCACGCCGTTGTTCAAAGTGATTTCCAGGATCTTCGGGGTGTTCAGGTAACCCGTCAGCAGGTATGCTTCCTTGCCGAAGGCACCCACCTCGATACAGCCGGAGCAGCCGCCTTCGCGGGCGTCCTCTAGGGACTTGCCCTGGCGCACCAGCTCCTTCACGTACGTGTCCGGATTGAACACGGACGGATAGCCGTGGCCCAGGCGGATGACTTTCACGCCGGCCTCCAGGAACTCGTCGGGGGTGTTCTCCGCGATATGGATCGAGAGGCCCGGCTGCAGCTCGTGCAGTTCCTCCTGGATCTCGAGGATCATGTAGGACAGGTCGTTCACGCCGCTGTTGCCGTACTTGTCGATACCGCCGATGTTGATGTTCGTGAAGTCGTTATAGGTACCGGACTCGCGGGCGGTGATGCCCACCTTGGGCGGGGCCGGCTGGTTGTTGAACTTGATCCACAGGCAGCACAGGAGCTCCTTCGCCTTCTCGTAGGTGAGGGTACCCTCCTCCAGGCCCTTCTTGTAGAAAGGATAGAGGTGCTGGTCGATGTGGCCGGGGTTCATGGAATCCCATCCGTTCAGCTCCGTGACCGTCCCGAGATGCACGAACCAGTACATCTGGATGGCCTCCCAGAGGTCGCGGGGGGCATGGGCAGGGACCCAGTGGCAGACGGAAGCGATCTTCTCCAGTTCGGCCTTGCGCTGCGGGTCGGTGCACTTCGCAGCCATCTCCTCCGCCAGGGCGGCGTGGCGCTCGGCGAAAAGGATCGCGGCGTCGCAGGAAATGCGCATGGCGTCCAGCTCCTGCTCCTTGTCGGTGGCCTCGGGGTCGTTGATGTAATCCAGGGCGGCGATGTTCTTCTCGATCCGGGCCTTCATGTCCAGAAGGCCCTCCCGGTACATCCGGCCGTCCATGGCGGTATGGCCGGCGGCGCGCTGCTCCATGAACTCGGTGAAAACACCGGCATGGTACGCCTCTTCCCACTCCTTGGACACGTGGCCGAAGATGCGCTCGCGCTGCGTCTTACCCTTCCAGTAGGGAATCACCTCACGCTCATAGGTGTCGATGTCCTCCTGGCTGATGTGATAGGTCTGCAGCTCGCGGGTGTCCAGGACATGGAGGTCCTCCACGGAGTGGCAGGTGAGTTCCGGGAAGGTCGGGACCGCCTTGGGCTTGGGGCCGCGCTCACCCACGATGAGCTCATCCGGGCCGATGTAGATGGTCTTCTTCGCGCAGATCTCGTAGAAGTTCTTCGCGCGGAGCACCGGAATGGAATACTTCCCATAGTTCTCCTTGTAGAACGCCGTCTCGATGAGGGCGCGCTCAATGGTGAGGGTCGCGGGCGTGGAGATGCTCTCCTCGCGCAGGCGCTTGATCCTCGCATTCATTCCCCCGTCATTTTCGGGGTGCTTGATCGTAAAGCTCATGTTTTGAACAATTCCAAATTGGACCGCAAAGATAATGACCTTCGGTCAATTATCCAAGTTTTGCGGCATACACTTCTTCGAGAGTCATCGGTTTCTTGAGCGTACCCAGCAAGCGGCAGCCGTCCTCCGTGATCAGGTAGTCCAGCTCGTTGCGCAGGCCGCCGAAATCCTTCCAGGCCTCGAACTTGTCGTAGTTGATGAATTCCTTGAAGCGGCCCTCGGCCCTCCAGTAGTCGATGAGCTCGGGCATGAAGTAGATGCCGGGCTCCACCGTGAACACGAATCCGGGCTCCAGCGGACGTGCCAGACGCAACGACTTGAAGCCGAACTGTTTGCTCTTGACCATCCCCTCGGAATAGCCGACGAACTGCTCGCCCAGGTTCTCCATGTCGTGCACGTCCAGGCCCATCATGTGGCCCGTTCCGCACGGGAACACGAGCGCATAGGCGCCGCTCTCCGCGATGTCGCGGGGGTTGCCTTTCATCAGGCCCAGGTCCACCATGCCCTCGGCAATCGCTTCCGCGGCAGCGAGATGCGCATTCCGGTACGGATTCCCGGGACGCAGCTGATCTACCGCAGCATAGAAGCTCCTGAGGCACATGTTGTAGATGCGTTCCTGCCGCTCGGAGAAGCGCTCTCCCACGGGCATGGACGAAGACAGGTCGCCCGCATAATGCAGATGGTTTTCCGCACCGGCATCCAGAAGGAACATGTCCCCCTCCTTCAAAGTATGGATAAACCCGTGGTTGTGAAGGATCTGTCCATGTGTCGTGGCGATGGTCGGGAACGCCAGGCCGCAGCCCGGCCGGCAATTCGCCTCCTGCAGCACCGCAGCGGCGATTTCCGCCTCGTGGACGCCCGGGCGGGCCATCCGGTAGGCGACGAGGTGCATCCGTGTGGAGATGTCCACCGCCTCTTCGATGGCGGCGACCTCCTCCGGGGTCTTGTGGTTCCGCATGTCCACGACGGCCTTGATGAAGGCCTCGTCGGCCCGCTGCTCCCCGGGGGCGATCCCCAGCAGCTGCTGCAGCCACACTTCGTGGTCACCGCGGTACGGCGGCAGGAACCGGACCTTCCGGCCCGCCAGATAGCCCTTGAGCGCGCTCAGGGGCATGGTTTTCTCCACGCCGCACAGCTGCGCGTTGTGCTCCAGCGTCGGCACGGTCCCGGTCCAGACGATATCGTCGATCGTAAGTTCGTCGCCGAAGATCACTTCCTCGCCCCGGTCGATGTCGATGACCGCGGCCAGCCCGGCCTGGTCCAGGCCGAAGTAGTACAGGAACGTGCTGTCCTGCCGGAACGGATACTCGTTGTCATGGTAGTTCATGCCCACGAGCTGGTTCCCCAGGAACAGCAGGACGCCGTCGCCCACCTCCTTCACGAGGCGGGCGCGGCGGTTGACATACGTATTCTTGTCGAACATATTACCGGGTTCTGCTGTTTTCCTTGGTGCACTCGTTCACGAACTTGTGCTTGGAGATCTGCTGGTCGGTGGCGGGGAAGTACTTGGCCAGGAGTTCGTAGAGGCCCGGGTCGCGCTCCTTGAGCTCGTCACGGGTGTTCACGTAATTGTGCTTTCCGTCGGGATGGTCCATTTCCGCGTTCACGTTGAACCAGTCCTGGACACCCTCGGCAAAGTATTCGGCGATGTCGGAGAGGCGGTAGGTGTTCCACCAGAGGTCCTTCGCCTTGGCATTCTCGAGGAGGGCCGTCAGCTTGTCGTTGATATCCGGATCCACCTGCACGATGCCCACGAGGTGGATCGAGTGGGCGAATTCGTGGATGAGGATGTCCTCCGCGTGATACTTGTCGATCTGGTAGCCCAGCACGTTCTCCTCCGCGCAGGAGGTGAGCGGGAACTCAAGGTCGCCGCCCAGGCCGCGGGCCCGGAGGTCCCAGTTCAGGGTCGTGTCGTTGATCAGGTAGTGGTGCTCCGGAACGTCGGTGGTACCTTCGTAGCGGCCCATCATCGTCACGCGGGTGCCAGCCTTGCGGAGGGCGTTCATCACGTCGTCCGACAGCATGGACGTCATGGCGTACAGCGTGTTATGACCGGCGACGAGCGCACTGTCCGGGCAGCGCCAGGACGAGCACAGCGGAATGCCGTTCACATCCACATACTTCTTGTACCAGGGATCCAGGTGCAGGGAATCCGGCGGGGTCGTGATCACGCACTCGGGAATGCCGAGGGCCTTCACGAAATCCACTTCTTCGGCCTGCTGCTTCGGGGCCGGCCGGCCGCAGGACAGGACGAGCAGGGCGCCCACGGCGGCATAAACAAACAACTTTTTCATGGACGTGTTATCAATTACGGGGTTTATGGGGGAGAAAAAAGGCACACCCTCCCCACGGAAGGATGTGCCTGGAAGAAAGTTACTTCATGTAGGAGTAACGGTAGTCGGTCGGAGAAACGAGGGTTTCCTTGATCACTCTGGGGATGATCCAGCGGATGAGGTTGAACTCGCCGCCGGCCTTGTCGTTGGTACCGGAAGCGCGGGCGCCGCCGAACGGCTGGTTGCCGACCACGGCACCGGTGGGCTTGTCGTTGATGTAGAAGTTGCCGGCCGCATAGCGGAGAGCGTCGGTGATCTTCTCCACGGCGAGGCGGTCCTTGCCGAACACGGCGCCGGTGAGGCCGTACGGGGAGGTGGTGTCGCAGAGCTTCACGGCCTCATCGACCTTGTCGTCGTCGTACGGGAACACGGTGAGGACCGGTCCGAAGATCTCCTCTTCCATGGACTTGAAGTGCGGATCGGTGGTCTCGATGATGGTCGGCTCCACGAAGTAGCCCACGCTCTTGTCGCGGCCGCCGCCCATGACGATCTTCGCGTCCGGGGACTGCTCGGCGTAGCTGATGTAGCTGTCGATGTTGTTCCAGGAAGCCTCGTCGATGACGGCGTTGATGTAGTTCGAGTGGTCACGGACGTCGCCCATCTTGACCTCGGAGGCGTACTGCTTCATGATGCCCAGCACTTCCGGCCACAGGCTCTTGGGAACGTACATGCGGGAAGCGGCAGAGCACTTCTGGCCCTGGAACTCGTAGGCACCGCAGAAAGCGGCGGTGGCGACGGCCTTCGCATCGGCGCTCGGGTGCACGAAGATGAAGTCCTTGCCGCCGGTCTCGCCCACGAGGCGCGGGTAGCTCACGTACTTGCCCAGGTTCTCGCCGGCCTGGCGCCAGAGGCTGTTGAAGGTGCCGGTGGAGCCGGTGAAGTGGATGCCTGCGAACCACTTGGAAGAGGTCGCGACCTTGCCGATGAGGGCGCCGCTGCCCGGGAGGAAGTTGATGACGCCGTCCGGAAGACCCGCTTCCTTGTACAGTTTCATCAGGTAGTAGTTGGACAGGGTGGAGGTGGTGGACGGCTTCCAGAGGGCGACGTTGCCCATCAGGACCGGGGTCATGCACAGGTTGGAGGCGATGGAGGTGAAGTTGAACGGGGTCACCGCCAGGATGAAGCCCTCGAGGGGGCGGTACTCGGTGTGGTTGATGTTGCCCACGCCGTCCTTGGGCTGCATGCCATAGATCTTGGAGGCATAGTGCACGTTGTAGCGGAAGAAATCGATGGTCTCGCAGGCGCTGTCGATCTCCGCCTGGTAGATGTTCTTGGACTGGCCCAGCATGCAGGCTGCGTTCAGGATGGGACGGTACTTGGTCGCGAGGAGTTCGGCCATCTTCAGGACGATGGCGGCACGGGTGGTCCAAGGGGTCTCGGACCAGACCTTGTGGGCCTCCATGGCGGCCTCCACGGCCATTTCCACTTCCTTCTCACCTACCTTGTGGAAAGTCGCGAGGACGTGCTTGTGATCATGCGGGCACACGACCTTGCCGGTATTGCCGGTGCGGATTTCCTTGCCACCGATGATGATCGGAATATCCAGGACGGTGTTCCACTGGCGCTCGAGCTCGGCGTCAAGGGCGATGCGCTCCGGAGAGCCTTCAAGATAGGACTTGACCGGCTCGTTGGCCGGTACCGGGAAGTTGAGGATTGCGTTGTTCATATCAGTTTTGTGTTTTGGTTGTTCCAATCTGTAAAAATACGGATTTTTTACAATAAAAGAAAGATGTCAATGGTACTTGTACGTAATAATGAAATCGAACGAGGTGCCGTTCGCGGCAATCTTGTTTTTGAAGGTGATGGTCTTGCCCTTGGCGGCGGCGACACGGTCGGGATGCATGCCCACCATGAAGCGGCCCTGGTTGGCGCCGGTGCCGTTCGGGTCGCCGTCGTAGGTGATGACTTTGCCGCTCTTGTCCTTCTTGCCGCCCCAGACATACCACTGCCAGAAGGCGGTGCCCTTGTCCCAGCTGCAGGACTTTCCGGAAGCATCGACCCACATGCCCGGCTTGTAGGAGGTCATGTCCGTCTTATTGCCGTCGGGGTTGTAGGAGGTGAAACTGCTTTCGTCCAGGTTCCGGACATCCGTGCCGATGAAGGCGTTGACCTTGTCCACCGGGAGTTCGAAATGGCCAATCTCGTAACCGCCCCGGGCCGCAGCCTGCTCCGCGTCGATATCGACCTCCACGGAGATCGTGCTGCCTTCCATCTTCCAGGCATAGGTGTGCGGGCTCATGGCGCCGTCAGGACCCTCGAGGGAGCCGGAAGGCGGAGCCGCCAGGTCCAGGGTTTCCCCATCGACCAGGAACTTGACCTTGTAGGGCCAATGGCGGTCGTTGGCATTGTTCTCGTCCCAGAGGTGGGTAATGTAAGTCGTTGGTGTACAGGCGATGACGGCCCACACATACTTGGCGCCGGCGGGAACGGTCCACTTGACCGTAGCGTAATTGTTCGTAGCGGCCGTCGCGGTGGAGGACTCGCTGTAGGTCCGGGTGGAAAGGTCCTCTCCCAGGGAGACGAAGCCCATGGTCCAACCGGCCTGCTTGGCATCCCCGCTCTTGTTGTAGCCAGCCGCATTGGGCATGCCGGCGAAATCCAGCGTCAGTTCCTGTCCGGGAACGGCCGCGAGACGGATGATGTTGAATCCGGTCGCTTCCGGTGCCTTGGACGGATCCACCTTCCAGTAGCCGCTGCCGTCGTCCGCCCCCTTCCAGGAGACGGCCCCCGCATGGCGGGCGCCCTCGGTGCGGATCTGCTCGAAATCCCAGGTGGCGACGCGGGCGGCATAGTCATAGACCTGCGCATTGAACTCGTCGATCCCGATCCCGTAGGCCGCCATGTAGGACTCCAGCGCGTCTTTCGGTTTCCGGGCCGAGCGCCAGACATTGGCCACGGCGTCGATTCCGTACTTGTCCACCCAGTAGTAGTGGAAGAAGTAGCTGCCGTAGCGCATGTCCTCATGGGCAAAGTGCCGGTGGCAGTTGTCGCAGAATTCGGTGAAGTTATAGTTCGTAAAGGTTTCTTCCGGAACCATCTGATAGGCTTGCCACTGGGCGGTCTGCTCCCAGAAGGTGCTGCCCTGGCCCTGGTCGTAACGGAAGGCCACACTGTAAATGTCACTGGTCTTCTTGTTCAGGACCAGGTCGCAGGCCGTCTGGTACTGGAAGGAATGGCCGATCTCATGGGCCACGGTGGCGCGGCTGTTCGCCGCCTCCGGATTCACCCACAGGCACCCGGTGATGTTGTCGTCCGGACCGGAGCCATAGGCCGCCCACTCCGTCTGGTGCCACAGGTAGATCTGGAACTTGTACTGGTCCAGGTAGGACTTGTCCGCGTCCGTGTAATGCGCGAATTTGAGCGTATTGACATAGTACGCATAGATTTCCTCGCACCAGGCCAGGAAGGTGTCCGTGTCCAGGTGGTAAGGAGCCGCAGCATCATCGGGTGTCGTCGTCTTGTAATCCTTGTCCCAGAAGAGGATGAAATGCTCGCTCTGCTTGCTGCGTCCGAAGTAGTACAGACTCTCCGGCTTGAGCGGGTCATAGAACGTATCGGTCACTGTCCAGCCGCGCTCCTTCTTGTAGAACTCGGAGCACATGTAGATCTTCTCGTAGTTGGGAACGTCGGACGCCTTCAGGTCGCCGCTCGTGGGAGTGAGCTGTTTGGCCGGTGTCGGCTCCGGCTCCGGTGTCGGCTCCGGCCGGGGCGTCTTATCGCAGGACGAAGCCAGCATCAGAAGCCCCGCCACCGTGGCAACACGTAGCAGAAGTGATTTTCTCATAGCAAAAAACGGGGCCGGCACAAGTCCGGCCCCGGATAAATAGGATTTCGATTATTCGACGACCTTCATCGTGAAGTTGAAGGGCTTTCCGCCGAGGATGGCCTTGGAGGTCACCTCCGTGCCCGGAGTATAGGTGTTGCCAGGGTTCTTGCCCACGTAGAACATGTTGTAGAAGCCCGGGAACTCGTGCTCCTGCGTGGTGTACCACTGCCAGAAGCTGTAACCGCCGGCATTGCCGTCTTCCCCGAACCACATGCCCGGGATGTAGGAAGTCCACTTCTCGAGCTTGGTCGCACCATCGTTGGCTACCGGATAGAAACCGGCCTCATAGTCCTCGGTCAGGGCATCCACATCAATGCCGAAGGCCTGGTTCACATAGACCTCGTTCAGCGGGAAGCCCATCCAGCCCCAGCTGTCGTCCATCGCGGCCGCGGAAATCTCGGCATTCACCTGGACGCCGTCGGAGGTAATCGCCCAGCTGTAGCTGTGCGGGCCCACCTTGCCGGACTTGGCCGTCGGATAAGCATCGTGGAAGGTAACCTTGACGGTCAGGAGCTTGTCGCCCAGCTGCGCTTTGGACACGACGGTCTCGGCGCTGACGTTGCCCGCATTGGTTCCCACGAGGAAGAGACCTTCCGTGAAGTGGTCCTCATACTTGTGGTCACCCCACTGGTACCACCAGTACATATGTCCGGTGCTCCAGCCGGTCGCATTGCCGTCGGCATCCACCCACTCGCCGGGCGCGTTGGTCGTCCAGTCACCGGACGGGGTGCCGTCGGCATTGAGCGGATAGAAATAGGATGTGTCGAAGAGTTTCTCGATGTCGTCGATGCCCAGGTAAGCGGTCATCACCTCAGTCGGGATGGTCGCAGCGGTGAAGATCCAGTCTCCATTCTCCTTGATCGTAGGCAGGTAGGCATCCACGTCCACGGTCAGGCCTTCCTCGTCGAAGTACCACAGGATGGTGTGGTCACCGTCGGCGCCGCCACCGTACGGATACGGGGTGCCCACGCCGTCGGCAACGCCTTCGGGATAGCCTTCGGTCTCCGGAAGGATCATTTCATGGAAGATGTAGGTGATGCTCACCGGATACTCCTTGTCGCCGCTCTTCATCATCGCCGTGGCGGTGAAAGGCTCGTCGAAGGTGACCTTGGAGTTGTTGTTCGGGTTACCGCCCACGACGAAGATGTCAGGGTGCTTCTCGTAATCGTAGTCGTAGCCGATGACCTTACCGTTCTTGTCGGTCTTGCCACCCCAGATGTACCACTGCCAGTAGGCGACACCCTCGGACCAACCGGGAGCCGGCAGACCCTTCTCATCGACCCACATGCCCGGCTTGTAGGAGGTCATTTCCTCCACCGGATCACCGAAGTCGTCAAGGGCGTAGAAGGTGCTTTCATCCAGCTCGGCGGGATCGAAGCCGACCACTTCCTTGAACGCGTCGCGCGGGAAGTCGAACCAGCCGATCATCCAGTCACCGGAGTTCTTCCACTCCTCGGTGTTCACCTCCACGGTGATCTCGAGGCCGGATTCGGCAGCCATCGTATAGCTGTAAGAGCTGAGGAGCTCCTCCGCATGATAAGTGTCGTCGTCGTCCCAGACGAAGGCCTGCAGCTTGCCGGAACCTTCCACGAGCTTTTCAGTCTCGCTGTAGTGGAAGTTGACGATCCAGTCATACTCCGTGCCGTTCGCCGTGAGTTTGGCCTTGGACGTGACGGTCTTGCCCGCCACGGCGCCGGCGTTGGCCGGCTGGCAGCCCAGGTAGATGATGCCCGGGTAGTCGCTCTGGCTCATGTCATAGGTGACACCCTGGCCTTCCCAGACATACCACTGCCAGAAGGCGGAGCCGGCGCTCCAGTTGGAGGTGGCACCGGCGGCGTCCACCCACATGCCGGGAGCATAGGAGCTGAAGGAATCCACCTTGGATCCGTCCGGGTTCACACCCCAGAAGGTGGCCGCAGTCAGGTCCGAACGGACATCCAGTCCCAGGAACTCGTTCATCGCCGCGATCGGAAGGGTGAACCAGCCGATGCAGTATTCGCCGCCGGCGAACTCGTCGTCACCGTGCATGTACTGGCCGGTGTCGATGTAAGCGTCGATGGTGATCGTGTTCCCCTCGGCCTTCCAGGTGTAGGTGCTGTTGGTCTCGGCGATGTCGCCGTCCTTGTTCGCCTTCTCCAGGTTGCCTTCGCCCTCATAGACGATCTCGGGCTCCGGTTCCGGTTCCACGGGGATGCCGTCATTCTCGTAGAAGGACTTGGTATGGCACGCCGTCAGCGCAAGCGAGGCGAGGGCCATATATACGAATATCTTTTTCATATTACTTTCGTCTCTTTATGCATTACATGTTGTCGGGAATCGGATCGTCGATGGCGACATCCGCGGCCATGGCGCCGTTGGCAGAGACATAACCCGGGTTCTGACCCATGTTCTTGTTGTCCTGCTGGGTGCCCTTGTCAATCGGGAAGAGAGCGGTGTGGTTGTCACCGATCGCCGTGTGGTTGAACCAGTTGCGGGTACCGAAGGTCCCGAAACGGATCATCTGCTGGCGGCGGAGGCCCTCCAGGGCGAACTCCCAGCCCCACTCGTCGTACATGCCGGCGAACTGGATGGGCTCTTTGTCGGCACCGGAAGACTTGTATTTCTGGGAAGCCTCGAGCTCCTTGTACACCTCGGTCCAGTCATGCGGCTGGCGGGTTGCATCGGCGGACCAGCCGTCGGCACCCTTCGCATAACCGTTGCCGTAGATGTTGAGCATGTCGGTGGTGATGTCACCGAAGTTGGCCTTGCCATAGACCATCTTGGACTTGGTGGACTGGAGGTCGGCCAGGGTCAGGGCCGGCGCGCTGCGCTGGCGGACGGCGTTCACGAGGGCGTCCGGCGTGTCACCGTAGCTGCTCTTCGCACCCCGGAGGATGCACTCGGCGGCGGTGTAGTAGGCTTCGGCCAGGCGGAACCAAGGGAAGTCGTTGGTCCACTGGTTGGTATAAGCGGCGTCGAAGTCGGGCTGGTACTTGGCCTGACGGCAGCCGAAGTCGATGGAGGTGATGCTCTCCTTGCCCTTCGCGCCGGTGATGGACGGCAGGTAGTTCAGGCACCACCAGGCGATCTGGTCGCGCTTGCCCACTTCCACGCCGTCTTCCACATCCTGGAAGTACTTGGCGGCCTTGGCGTCGTTATCGGAACGCTCGGGCGTATTCACGAACTGAGGGCCATAGAGCCAGGTGTCGGAGAGGCGGGTGTCACCTTCCTGATAGGAGTTGATGAACTGCGGGTTCGCGCAGTTGCCGCCCCAGGTGTTGCGGGTGTAACCGAAGTGGAGCTTGCCCTCGGACGGAGGATAGAACTTCATCGCCATGCAGAAGACGTGCTCACCGGTGTTGAAGGTGTTGTCGTAAGGGATGGCGAAGATGATCTCGGTGTTGTTCACGGCCGTGGCGTCGTCGAAGGCCTGGAAATTGTCCAGATACTTGGCGGACAGGCTGTACGGTCCGTTGTGGATGATGTCCTCCGCCAGGGCGAGGGCCTTGTCGTAGGCCGGAGTACCCTTGCTCTGCTCGGTGGCGGTATAGACCTCGGCATTCAGGTACACGCGCATGAGGGCCATCTTGACGCCCCACATGTTCAGACGGCCGTAGGTCGCGGCGGAGCGTTCCTCGGACAGCACGCCATGGTCGATGACCTCCTGCAGCTGCTTGGTCACGAACTCATAGACGCGGCGGCGGGAGCTCTGCTTGGGCAGTTCGGTGTCCTTATAGGAAGTCACGATGGGCACGTTGCCGTGGGAATCCAGGAGAACGGCATACCAGAGGGCGCGGACGGCCTTGAGCTCGTCCAGGGCATACTCTTCGAGGTCGCCGGCGTTCAGGGAACCGTCCTTGATCTGGTCCATGACGCGGTTGGCGGCGTTGATGCCGGTGAAAGCATAGCCGTATATGGAGGAAGGGGAACCCGGATCGTCGGCATACCAGGTATGCTCGTGCATGCGCTGATACACACCGCCGTCCACCCAGCCGTTCGGACGGGCCGGGGTGATCACCACGTCGGCCGCCTCTTCCTGGGCGTCGAACATGCCGTACCAGTCCATGAAGGCACCGAATTCGGAGTAGGAGCTCGCCAGCAGGGCGGCCACGTCCTGCTCATTGGGGACGAAGCTCTCCTGCAGGATCTCGGAATAGGCGATTTCGTCCAGGTTGAAACAAGCCGTGAAGCTGGTGGCGGAAACCGCAAGGATTGCTATGGTAGAAAATATCTTTTTCATGACTGTATCCTTTTTTAGAAGGTGAAGTTCAGACCGAAGGTGAAGGACCGGATGGTCGGGTACTTGTCACGCTCGTCGGTACCGGCGTCGAAGCCGGTGACACGGACTTCGGGATCCAGGCCGGAGTAGCCGGTGAAAGTAGCGAGGTTGTGGACGGAACCGTACACGCGGAACTGCTTGATGAACTTGTTGTTCTTGAAGTTGAGGGTGTAACCCAGGGTCACGTTGTCAATCTTCCAGTAGTCACCGTCCTCGATGTAGTAGCTCACGATACGCTGCGTGTCGGAGAGGTTCACCATCTTGCCGGTCTTCTCGCCGGTGCGGGCGTCCACGGCCTCGAACTGGTCGAAGGCGCAGTTGAGCGTGTTGTACAGGATGGTCGGGTTGCCGTAGAACATCTTCTGGAAATTCAGGATCTGGAATCCGAAGGCGCCGCGCATGGTGACGGCGAGGTCGAAGTTCTTGTAACGGAAGTTATTGTTGAAGTTCAGATAGATGTCCGGAACGCCGTTGCCGAGGATCTGCCAGTCGGTGTAGCCGGCGTCGGCGGCGAGGCCGTAGTACTTGCTCACCACGTTGCCGTCGGCATCGCGGCGGAGGCGCTCGACGACCCACTTTCCGCTCTCGTCCAGACCGATGGAACGCAGGTTGAAGAAGTTGCCGATCGGCTGTCCCACCTTCACCTGGTGCGTGGTCTTCTGGATAGGCTCGCCGGTGTAGCCCTCGTCAAAGTAGTCGTTCTCGCTCTGGAACTGGTCGTTGGAGATGGAGATGAGTTCGTTCCGGTTGTGGGAGAAGGTGACGGAGGTGTTCCACTCGAAGTCGCGGGTGCGCACCGGGATGGCGTTGATGAGGACCTCGACGCCCTCGTTGCGGATCTGGGCGACGTTGGCCATGATGGAACCGTAGTAGTACGGAGGAGTCGGGACGGAATAGTAGTAGAGACCGTCCTTGGTGTCGCGGCGGTACACGTCGATGCTACCGTTCAGGCGCTCGTCGAAGACGGAGAAATCGAGACCCAGGTTGTACTCGTACTTCTTCTCCCAGCGGAGGTCGGGATTGTCGTTACGGGTAGGCGTGATGGGCTGGATCCAGTCGCCGTTGTACATGTAGTTGCCGGAGTAGTCGATGGAGGCGAGGGACTGGTACGGGTTGGAGATGTCGATACCGGTAATACCGAAACCGGCGCGGAGCTTGAGGTTGTTCAGCCACTTGACACCCTTGAGGAAGTCCTCGTTGTTGATACGCCAGCCGGCGGAGATGCCCGGGAAGTAACCCCACTTGTGGTCCTTACCGAATTTGGTGGAACCATCCACACGGAGGGAGGCCATCAGGAGGTAGCGGTCCGCATAATTGTAGGTCACGCGACCGAACAGACCGATGAGCTTGGACATGCTCTTGTAGGAGGACATGCTCGCATTGCCTTCCTTGAGGGCCTTGCCCTTTTCGAGGGCGTTCCAGAGGTAGCCGTCGTTCGGGAAGTTCCAGTTGGAGGCGCTGAAGCTCTCGCTGTAGCCGTCCTCGTAGGAATAACCGGCGACGCCGGTCACATGGTGGTCGCCGAAGTCGCCCACATAGTTGGCGCTGAGCTCCAGCATGTTGGCGGTGTAGTCGGAGGCGTTGCGGCCAGCCTGGCCGTTGGCGCCGCTCTTGGTGGTGCTTTCGTCCTGACGGGTGTTGTAGTAACCGCCCAGGGCGCTCTGGCCCTTGCGGACGTACATCATCTTGAGGGTGAGGGGATCCCACGGCTTGAACTCGACGGTGCCGTTGAAGCGGACGTTGCGGTTGCGGTACATGCCCAGCTGCTCCTGGAGGAGGGTCATCGGGTTCGCATAGAGATAGATGTCACGGGTCACATAGGAACCGTCCTCGTTGTACACCGGCTGCAGCGGGCCCTGGATGCAGGCCTGGCGGTAGGCGTAGGAGGCGTTCACGCGGGAATCCACATTGGTTTCGTTGGCCATCACTTCGCCGGTGAGCTTGAGCTTGTCGTCCAGCAGGTACTGGGAGACGAGGGCGCGGGCGCGGATGTTGGACCGGCCGGTGTTGATAATGGTACCCTTGTTGTCGTTATAGGTCACATTGGCGGTGTAGAAGTTGTGACGGGAACCGCCGCGGATGGACAGATTGTGGTTCTGGGAGACGGCCGTCCGGCTGATCAGACCCAGCCAGTCGGTGGGTTCCTCCACGGCGAGCTGGCCGTTGGCACCCTGGAAGCTCCAGCCTTCGGCCCTACGGGCGAGGACATCGTCAGCCGTCATGAAGTCCGGGCGCTTAAGCCACTGGGAAGCAGTTACATAAGCGTTGTACTCGATGGTGGCGGGCATCTCGCGCTTGGCGTTGCGGGTGGTGATGATGATCACGCCGTTGGTACCGCGGGTACCGTAGATGGCGGTGGCGGAACCGTCCTTCAGCACGTCGATGGACTCGATGTCCTCCGGAGCTACGGTCGCGAGGGAGCCGGGGATGCCGTCCACGAGGATGAGCGGAGCGGAGGAACCGTACAGGGAGGAAGTACCGCGGAGCATCACGGATGAGGATGCGGTCGGGTCACCGGAAGGGATGGTGATCTGCAGGCCGGCGACCTTGCCCTGGATGAGCTGGCCGGCGTCGATCACGGCGCCCTGGATGAAGTCGTCGGACTTCACGCTCTGGACAGAGGAGGTGATGTCGGCCTTCTTCTGGGTACCGTAACCGATGGAAACCGCTTCCTGAAGGAAGGAGACGGCCTCTTCGAGAACCACGTCGATGACGCCCTGGTTCCCGACGGTGATGGACTGGGTTTCATAGCCGATGCAGGAGAACTCCAGGACGGAGGCGGCACCCTTGACGGTGATGGTGTACTTGCCATACAGGTCGGTGACGACACCGTTCGTCGTTCCTGCTTCCACGACACCGGCCGCAACGACGGGTTCGCCGCTGGGATCGGTGACGGTTCCCTTGACCACGACGTCGGCCATTGCGGGAATGGACGCGGCGAGCAGGCCGAGGGCCACACAGAGATGTTGGATCAGTTTCATACGGTTGGTTTGTTAGTTATTGTGTTAGTTAAAAAACTTCGTTTGTGGCGTTCGCAAAGATGGGAAAAGTCCTTCTCAGAAAATGCAAGGATAGTCCAATCGTCTGCGAAAATCGTCTAATTCCTCTTCAGGCGCACCATCAGGACACCGTGGGCGGGGATATCGGCCCGGAGCCGGTCTTTCGTGTTTCCGATGACCTTATGGGCCCAAAGGTCACGGACGGAGTAGTCCCATTTGCGGAAATTCACCTCGTGCGCGAAGTACATCGTCTGGTCCCGCCAGTTGTAATCCAGTTTCCAAGTGTCGTGTCCGCGGTTGAGGAAACAGACAGCGATTTCACCGTCCGCCAGCGGCTTGGCCCAGATTTCCCGGTCGCCCATGTCCATGAAGCGGATGCCCTGCTTGCCCAGGGGATCCTGGTTCACGGCGATGACTTCCTTGTTCGTGAGGATCTGGATGGTCTTGTAGTCCATCTCGCGAAGGTCGTTCCCCGACATCAGCGGAGCGGCCAGCATGCACCACATGGAGAAATGCGTCACGCTCTCGTCCCAGGTGAGTTCGCCGTTCCCCACTTCCAGCATCTCGGCGTCGTTCCAATGGCCGGGACCGGCGTAAGGATACAGGTCCGCAGCAGCGTCGATGCACTGGAGGACGCCCACACCGCCCCAGTCGAAGACGGCGTCATAGACGGCCCGGATGTCCGGGGTGACGCGCCAGAGGTGGCCGATGCCCTCGCCCCACTCCCAGGGCTTGTTCTCGCCCCATTCGCAAATGGAAAGGACGATCGGGCGGCCACTGGCCTTGATGGCCTCCGACATGGTCTGGTAGGCGGCCTTGGCATTCTGGCCGTCGTTGGAGCACCAGTCGTATTTCAGGTAGTCAACTCCCCATTTTGCGTACTGCAGGGCATCCTGGAACTGATGTCCCTTGCTGCCGGGGCGCCCCTGGCAGGTATAAGAGCCGGCGCAGGAATAAAGGCCGAACTTGAGACCGAGGCCGTGAATGTAGTCCGCCAGGGCTTTCATGCCGGAAGGGAAGCGCTCGGGGTCCGGGACGATGTTCCCGTCGGCGTCGCGTTCCACCTGCCAGCAGTCATCGATGACGATGTACTCATAGCCCGCGTCGGCCATGCCGGAAGCGGCCATCGCATCGGCGATTTCCTTGACGAGCTGCTCGCTCACGTTGCATCCGAATTTGTTCCAGCTGTTCCAGCCCATGGGCGGCGTCGCCGCCAGGCTGCGGTACAGCGAATCGGACAAGGGTTCGGGCTTCTCCTGGGCGGAGAGAAGGCAGGCGCCGAAAAGGGCGGCCATGGAAAGCAGGCGGTGCAGTTTCATGCGTGTCATTCTTTATGGGTTGGCGGTGTAAAGGTAGGAAAACGGCCTGTCCCCGAATGGTAGAATTGTCCAAATCTCTTGTAATCGGGTTCAAAACACGGAAAAGGCCGGCCCAGAACCTGGGTCGGCCTCGCAGATGAGGATGTCACCGGTTACTTCACGCCGGTACGGGTGTCCCACCAGAGCTGCTCGCCCCAGCAGTAATCAACGATACCCGCGGAAGCGGCTTCCACATTCGCCTTGTTGAACTTGAACTGGTTGTCCGGGTACGGCATGCGGAAAGGAACGTCGGTATGGGCGCCCTTCCAGTAAGCATTGGCCCGGTCGCCCAGATACTGCTTCGCTCCGGCCTTGCAGCCCGCGGCCGAATAAATCGCGGCGGATTCCTCGGAATAGACAGCCGTCTGGATGTACTTGGGATAGCCGGTCCGGCGATAGAAGGCCCAGGCCTCATTCACTTCCTTGAACAGGGCCACCCACTCTTCATAGTACAGGCGGTCCAAAGTGCCATCCCAGGCACCCTTGCCGGCCAGGTAGGTATCCACATCGCCCGCCGTCACCTTCCGCTCGGCAGGTACCCAGCCATTGGCGATGTCCATCTCGTCCTCGAAGGACAGGCGGACAGCCGTCTCGTAGGCATCCTTGGCGGACATCGGGGTCTGCCAGCCCTTCATGGCGGCCTCGGCCATCATGAAGTAGGTCTCGCAAGCCTTGTAGTACGGGGTAAAGCCGGCATTGTTGGCCGTCATGTAAGCCTCGCCCAGGAAGGAGTAACGAACCTGGTTGGAAAGCTGCTGGGAGGCGATGCCGTGCTCGCCGCCGCGGTAGGTTTCCCCATCTTCCCGGCAAGGCTGGACGAAGAGCTTCAGGCGCGGATCTTCCATGTCCTTGAGGTGGTTGACGAAGATCTCGGAGGCGCACCAGTCGTTGGGACGCGTACGGAATGTGCTGCGGAAGGGCTCGAAATAGTCGCCGCTTCCCTGCCACCAGAAGTAGGCACGCTGGCTGTTCTCCTCGATGACCGGATACTTGGACGGATTGTTCAGGATGGATTCCGCCAGGGCCTTGGAGCCGCTCCACACATTGGACAGGCGCAGGGCATAGCGCAGGCGCAGGGAGTTGCAGAAGCGCTGCCAGAGTTCCGCGTCGCCGCCGAAGAGGAGGTCGCCCTCACCGATGGCGTCCGAGCCCAGGCCGGAGGCCCAGCTGTCCGCGACCTTGCCGAGTTCCTCCAGGATGGCAGGATACGCATCCGACTGCTTGTCGTACGGGGTCAAGAGGATGCCGCCATCCTCCGGTGCGCCCTTGAAAGCCTCGGAATATGGCATGTCGCCGAAACTGTCCAGGTTCCACAGGAGAAGGAAGGCCTTCATCACCTTGGCGGCGTTGTGCATGTTCTTGGTCGCATCCTCGTCGGTCCGGGCGATGATGTCATTGAGCTGCGTGCTCCCCCAATACACCTGATACCACTTGTTACCGTAGGTGTTGTTGGTAGGGATGTAGTCGTTGTACTGATCGATATAGCTGAGCTTGCACATATAGCCTGCCCAGATCGTGGGACCGGTGATATCGCCGAACTGCACGGCCGTCCGGGAATGGACATACGCGAACATGTTCGTCATCGGGACGGACGTATAGGCGTCCGGGTCGGTGTTGATCTTCTCGAAATCCTTGGTGCAGGAGAAAGCCAGGACCAGGATGGAAGCCCAAACGGATATTCTCAGAATGTTTTTCATTTCAAATCCTCCCATTGATTAGAATGTAAGGTTCAACTTGACACCGAAGCTGCGGGAGCCAGGCACGGAGGCCTGCTCGAAGCCGACGCCGCGGGTATCGCTGGAGACACCGCCCGTTTCCGGGTCGATACGCATGGTGTTGGACTTGTCCACCCAGAGGAGCAGCACGTTGCCCGCGATGGCGGAAACGGTGGCCCGCTTGATGAACTTGGCCTTGTTCATGAGGCTCTTCGGGAGCTGATAGGTCAGATAGAGTTCGCGGAGCTTGAGGTAGGATCCCTTGAAGACGGCGAATTCACCGCCGCCGCCGTTACCCCACTCGAAGAAGTCCTGGGCGTTGGTCTCGAGGGTGTTGGGAACCCATTTGCCCGACGCGTCCTGCATGACGAAACGTTCGCCGGAATAGACGTCCCGGCCGGCCACGATGGCCTTCTCACGGACATTCCCCGTATCACCGTCCACGGTGTAGGAAGCCAGACCGGCATTGTACGCGTGGGCCATGGTCTGGGACCAGATGTCGCCGCCCAGGCGCATGTCGAACATGGCGCCGAAACTCAGGTTCTTGTAGGAGAAGTCGTTGCGCCAGCCCATGATGGCATCCGGCGCGACATTACCCACGACCTGGTCGCTGGCCGTAGTCGGGAAACCGGCAGCATTCACCTTGATGGCTCCGATCTGGTCGCTCGTGGCGGTACCCTTCTCGACATCCTTCTCCGTGATGCGGTTCAGACCCGTACCACGGATATTACCCCAGGCGTCACCGACGGTGGCTGTGGTGCTGTAACCCCAGGTCCAGCCCATGGTGTAATCCTTCAGGTCAGGCTGCTCCGGATAGAGCTCCACGATCTTGCTTCGGTCGCGGGCGAAATTGAACGTCGTGGTCCAGTTGAATCCGTTGGGATTGCGGAAAATCTCGCCGACGAGCTGTACCTCGATACCCTTGTTGTCAATTCGGCCGGCGTTCACGAGCATGGAACCGAAACCTACGACATTGGAAGTCGAGACGGAGAGGATCTGGTCCTCGGTCTTCTTCTGGTAGTAGGCCACATCCAGGTGGAGACGATCGTCGAACATGCCGATTTCCGTACCCACTTCCCAGGAAGTCACCTTCTCCGGACGGAGGTTCAGGTTCGGATAGGAATAGCTCTTGTACATCTGGGCGACACCATTGTACGCGGCGGAATTGGAATAGTAGTAGTAGGAATTCCGGTAGGCGGAGGTGGCGGAACCCACCTGGGCGAGGCCGCCGCGGAGTTTCCAGAAGGAGAGGACGTTCCCCTGCTTGAGGGCGGGGATGGACTCGGTGACGATCCAGCTCAGGGACACGGACGGATAGAAGAAGGCCTGGCGGATGGTGGAGCTCCAGTCGTTACGGGCGCTCGCATCCAGGTAGAGCATGTTCTTCCAGCCCAGGGAGAAGTTCCCATAGACGGAGTTGGAACGGATGTGGCTGTGGTCCATGGAAGTGACGGCGTCACCGGACTTGTTGCCGATGGTATAGACACCCGGGATGACCAGGGCGTCGGCGCCCATCTGCTCGTACAGGTACTGGGTATCGCGGTAGTTGGCACCCAGGATGGCGGTGAGGTTGAAGTCGCCGAAGGTCTTGTTCATGGAAGCCAGGAGGTCGGCGTTGAACTCCGTGTTGGCGATGTCCGTGGAATAGAAGGCACCGTCCGGGTCGTCCGGGTTGTAGTACTGCTTCTCGAACATCCGGGAGTTGTAGTAGTCGAAGCCCACGCGGCCTTCGATCTTGAGCCAGTCCAGCGGATTGAAGTACAGAGACGTCTTTCCGAACATACGGTCGCGCTGGTAGCTGTTCGTGTTCATGTACACGTTGAAGTACGGGTTGATGTGGTAGCTGGTGTTCCAGTTGTACATCGTATAGTTGCCAAACTCGTCCTTCTGGTCCCAGTTCTCCTTGAGGGGCTGCATGTCGATCTGGCGGCCGCTCCAGGCAACGAGGGAGTTGATCGGGTTGTTCGCCCGGTAACCCTGGTTCACGAGGTTCTCGCTCTCGGTGCGGGTGTAGTTGCCGGCGAAGTCGAAGGAGAAGAAGCGGTTCAGGGTCATCTGCGTGTTGAACTGGGCGCCGTAGCGGGTCTGGTCCGTGTTCGGGACGGTACCGGTCTGGTTACGGTAGGACAGGGACACGCGGGTCGTGGATTTCTCGCCGCGGGACTGCAGGGAAATCATGTGGTTCTGGGTGATACCGGTCTGGAAGAAGTCCCGGATGTTGTTCGGGTGGGACACCCAGGGAGCCTTCTGGCCATTGGAGTTGAACTGGACCAGCTGGAGGCCGGCGTCGAGCGGAGCACCCCAGGATTCGTCGTTACCGTCCTGGATACCGCCCCAGTTACCATCGACATACTTGAAGTTGTAGGTCTCCGCATAGGTCTGGCGGTCCATGGTACCGCCGTCGGCGAGGTAGGCGTTGTAGTGGTAACCGTCACCGTCATAACCCTGGCCGTAGGAGTTCTGGAGCTTCGGGATGTTCGCCACGCGGTCGAAGGTGACGGAACCGTCATAGGAGACCTCGATGCCGCTGGAACGCTTGCCGGTCTTGGTGGTGATGAGGATGACGCCGTTACCGGCACGCATACCGTAGAGGGCCGCGGAACCGCCCTTGAGGACGGAGATGGACTCGATGTCCTCCGGGTTGATGTCGTTCAGGCCGGAACCGAAGTCCACGCCGCGGTAGGTGTTGTCACCGGTACGCTGCGTATCGTTGGAGATCGGAACGCCGTCCACGACGATCAGCGGCTGCTGGTTGGAGGAAAGGGAGGAATTGCCTCGGACCGAGATGCGGGAGGATGCACCGACGGAACCGCCGAAGGTGTTGATCTGCACGCCCGCCACCTTGCCGGTCAGGGCGCTCGTCACGGACGGGGCGCCGGCGGCGAGGAGCTCGTCGGACTTGACCTCCTGGATGGCGTAACCGAGGGCTTTCTTCTCACGGGTGATACCCATGGCGGTCACGACCACCTCGTTCAGGGCATTGAAGTCATTCTCCAGCACGACGACGATGCCGTCGGTGGCATCGACCTCCTGGGTCTTCATGCCCAGGCAGGAGACAATGAGCGTTTTTGCGCCCGAGGGAACGGTCAGCGTGAACTTGCCGTCCGCGCCCGTGACGGTACCTACGGTGGTACCATTCACGATGACACCTGCACCCGGGACCGGAGCGTTGTCTTCCGCGGAGATGACCGTTCCGGACACCCGCGTCTGAGCGAACGCCAGGCATGAGACCAGGCCCAGCGCCATCAAAAGGATTGCTCTTTTCATAGGGGACATTGTTTAAAGTAATATAGAATGCATCAAGTTTTGGTTTCAAATTGTTAGCGTTTTGCCGGCCAAAAAGCCTTATAGGACTGGTTGACAATCAGGTAAAGCACCTCAAATATAAACAAATTGAGCAAAAAAAAAGCAAATTTTTGCATTTTTTTGCGCACAACAATTTGAAAGACCCCTTTTACAGCAAGTTCAGATATTCCAGAAAAGATCGTTGTGCCGGATCGTTCCTGCTTCCACGACACCGGCCATTGCGGGAATGGACACGGCGAGGAGGCCGAGGGCCACACAGAGATGTTGGATCAGTTTCATACGGTTGGTTTGTTAGTTATTGTGTTAAACGAAAAAACGGTGCGCTCCCCGAAGGAAACGCACCGACCATTCAGAACCAACCGTATCAATGAATCCGAATGCTATAGGGCCACTGGGCGGCCGGCTCCGGTTTGCGTCCCCAGCCGAAAGGATTCGGCCAGTGCTCCGCCGGCGCTCCCATCACCACGAGGTACAGGTGGGTCAGTTCCCTGTCGGCCGTGTAGGAGACCGTGCCGTTCACCTCGGAATGCATGTCTCCGTAAACCGACTTTCCGTCCTTCCCGACGGCAACGAATCCGTAGCGCCAGCCGGCCTTGTCCGTATTCACGGCGGCGAAGCCCTCGGCTCCGGCCTCACCGCGGAAATCCACCGTCACCGTCTTTCCGACGGCAGGGACGGGAACCGGCACGGCGTTGAATCCGTAGTTCTCCGGACAGTTGGACGCGGCGACCCGCATCCATCCGTCACCCAGCGGAGTCAGGGCCGTCACGTTCTTGCAGGCATAGGGACGGCTTTCCTTCCAGACCCGGTCGAAGTCCCAGTTCACGAAATGGCGGCAGGCGTCGAACATCTCGGCGTTGAACGCCTCCTGGGACAGGTTGAACATCCGTTTGTAGATCTGGACGGGATCCTCACCGCGTTTGCCGGCACGGAAAAGGTCGGCAATCACGGTGATGCCATGCTTCGTGCTCCAGTATTCCAGCACATAGGGGCTGTGATACATATTCTCGCCAGCCATGAAAGCCTTGTGGGTCAAGGTGTTCCAGGCCTCCCAATGGTACTTCTCGCTGGTCTGCCAGTTCGGGTTCACCTGCCAGAGCATCCACTGGGCGGCCATCTCGTACAGGCCGCCGCCTCCGGACTCGCCCTTCCCGTCGCACATGACCTGGGTCTGGAAGCAGTGTCCCAGTTCGTGGGCCACGACATTGAGTTCGTCCGTCCGACGGATCCGTCCGGGCGTCAGCCACAGGCCGCCGATGACATCATCCACGCAGCCGCCGTAGGCCGTCTCGTCCTTGTACTCGTAGAGGACATAGCAGTTCATCCGGTACTTTTCGGCCTTGGAGCCGGGGAGGATGAATTTCATGTCCTTCGCATAGACCTTGTAGAATTCCTCCAGCTTGGCGGCCAGGTTCGGCAGGTCCCAGGTCATATCGTGACCGTCACACTGCGGGGCCTTGGCCGGGTCGTCCCCGAAGCCTTTCTCCCAGAAGATGGCCACGTTGGGCGTGCAGTACATCCGGTGGTAGCTCCACTTGCTTTCCGGATCGTTCCAGTCCATGTTCCGCTCCTCTTCGCCGATATAGATGGCCTTGCCCTTGGGAAGGGCCACCGGATCGGCCTTCTTGGGGCTCAGGCGCACCATCAGCACACCGTGGCCCGGGATGTCGGCCTTGAGGCGGTCCTTGCTGGTTCCGAGGTCCTTGTGGGCCCAGAGGTCACGGACGGTGTACACCTTCTTCCGGAAATTGATGTCCCGGGCGAAGTACATCGTCTGGTTCAGCCAGTTGTAGTCCAGGTTCCAGACCTGGGAGCTCCGGTTGAGGAAGCAGACGGCGATTTCGCCGTTCGCGAGGGGCTTCGCCCAGATTTCCTGGTCTCCCATGTCCATGAAGCGGATGCCCTGCTTGCCCAGCGGGTCCTGGTTAACGGCGATGACTTCCTTGTTGGTGAGGATCTGGAGGGTCTTGTAGTCCATCTCGCGAAGGTCGTTCCCGCTCATCAGCGGAGCGGCCAGCATGCACCACATGGAGAAGTGCGTAACGCTCTCATCCCAAGTCAGTTCGCCGTTTCCGACCTCCAGCATCTCGGCATCGTTCCAATGGCCGGGACCGGCATAGGGATACAGGTCGGCGGCGGCGTCGATGCACTGGAGAACGCCTACTCCGCCCCAGTCGAAGGCGCAGTCGTAGCAGGCGCGGATATCCGGGGTGACCCGCCACAGGTGGCCGATGCCTTCACCCCATTCCCAGGGCTTGTTCTCGCCCCATTCGCAGATGGAAAGGACGATCGGGCGGCCGCTGGCCTTGATGGCCTCGGACATGGTCTGGTAGGCGGCCTTGGCATTCTGGCCGTCGTTGGAGCACCAGTCGTATTTCAGATAGTCAACGCCCCACTTTGCGTACTGGAGCGCGTCCTGGAACTGGTGGCCCTTGCTGCCTGGCCTTCCCTGGCAGGTATAGGAGCCCGCACAGGAATAGACGCCGAACTTGAGCCCCAGGTTATGGATGTAGTCCGCGAGAGCCTTCATCCCGGAAGGGAAGCGCTCGGGATCGGGGACGATGTTTCCGTCGGCATCCCGTTCCACCTGCCAGCAGTCGTCGATGACGATGTACTCGTAGCCCGCATCGGCCATGCCGGAGGCGGCCATGGCGTCGGCGATCTCCTTGATGAGTTTCTCGCTCACGTTGCAGCCGAACTTGTTCCAGCTGTTCCAGCCCATCGGCGGGGTCGCCGCCAGGCTCCGGTACAGGGAGTCGGACAGGGGGACAGGCTTCTCCTGCGCCCAAAGGCCGGAGCCGCACAGGGAGAGTGCGGCCACGGCGGTCAGGATTCGTTTCAAAGATCGTTTCATCTTCAATCAGAAGGGATAGGTCTTGTACTGCTCCTTCAGCTTGGACGACTTGTTCAGTTCGTCCTGCGGAATGGGATAGAAATAGCACTGGTCGCCGTTCCAGACACGCTGGTCGATGACATTGTTCAGGTCATAGGTCTTGTGGCCGTCCGGATACTTGACGATCTTGCAGCCGATGATCGGAGCCGCATTGTATTCCTGGTCCATCTCCTTCCAGCGGCGCTTGTCGAACCACCACTGTCCCTCGAACATCAGCTCCATCTGGCGCTCGTAGCGGTAGGCGGCGCGGATGTCGCCGGTGAAGTCCGGAAGAAGGGCGCGGTTGCGGACCAGGTTGATGTACTTGGCGGCTTCGGCGTTGTTCCCGAGCTCGATCTGGCACTCGGCGTAGTCCAGGTAAATCTCGGAGAGGCGGAAATAGAACCAGGGCCAGTCCATCTGAGTGGTGCCGTACATGTCATAGTCGGGGTCCATGCCCTTCCGCATGGAATAGCCGGTATTGGAGGCGTTCCACCAGTATTCGCCCTCCGAACTGTCCTTGCCGGGGACGACGCTGTCGTCACTGCCCACATAGACCTCCACCTCGCGCTCGTCGTCGCCATAGCCCCAGAGGTCGCCGTCGCAGAGGATGTTGGCCTTGAGGCGGATCTCACGGCCTTCCCAAGGGTTCTCCGTCGTGACGCCGGAAGGCTTCACATAAGGGGTTCCGTCGGCCATCTGGATCTTGTCGATGAGGTTCTGCGTCACGTCGAAGGTGCCCCAGCCCTCATAGAGGTTGCCCGGTCCCGGAGGAACGGTATGGACGACGCCCATCGTCGTGGATTCCGGGTCACTCCAGGCATCCGGATGGTTCGGATCGTAATGCTTGACCCAGATCCCTTCCGGGTTGTCGTTGTCATAGAAGAGGGCGGCATAATCCTCCCAGCCGGTCACCGGGGCGAGATGGTACAGGCCCAGGTCGATGACCGCCTTGGCGGCGTCGGACGCGGCCTGCCATTTCGCGGAAGAAGGCGTACCGAACAACGGGGAGGCCTTGTACAGGAGCACGCGGGCCTTCAGGGCCATGGCGGCACCCTTCGTGGCCCGGCCGGACTCGTTCTCGAGGGGAAGGAGGGCGATGGCCGCATCCAGGTCCTTGACGATGAAATCGGCCACGGCATCCATGTCGGAGAGGCCTTCGTCAAAGGTGGCGTCCAGGTCATAGACGTGGTCCACCAGCACGACCCGGCCATAGATGGCATACAGCATGTGGTAGTTCCAGGCGCGGAGGAAAAGGCCTTCGCCCTTCATGCGGTTCCGTTTGTCCACATTGTCTTCGCCCTCGGCGGGCACGCCGTCGATATTCTCCAGGAACAGGTTCACCCGGGAAATGTTGCCGTAGAAGGTATTCCAGGGACGCCAGCCTTCCTCATAGTACCAGATGTAGGGCTGGGAGGGAGTATATTCGGTATGGGTCGTATTGGCCGTGCCGTAACCGTGCTTGTGGAAGAGTTCGTCCACAAAGCAGGCGTACCGGACGTTCTTGGAGTTTTCGCCCCGCAGTCCGTTGCAGCTGTACTGGGCGTTCAGATAGACCTCCGCCAGGGAAAGGTCGCCCCAGACCGCCTCGTCCGTGAAGGAATCCAGCGGTTCCTGGTTCAGGAGACTCGTGCAGGAACCGAGGGACAGGGCCGCGAAGGCCACCAGCATGTATTTGAATATCTTTTTCATGATCGGATCCATTTTAGAAAGTGAGGTTCACGCCGAAGTTGATCATCCGCTGGAGCGGATAGCCGAGGATAGGGTTGCTGACGGAGAACCGGTCGCTGGAGCTGACATAGCCCACTTCCGGGTCCGCGACCTTGAACTTGTCGATGGTGAAGAGGTTGCTGCCGTTCACGTAGATCCGGAGATTCTCCACGCTGATGCGGCGGACCAGGTCCTTGGGGAAGGTGTATCCGATTTCGAGGGACTTCAGGCGGAGGAAGGACGCATCCCGGAGCCACCAGGTGCTGCTCAGGCCGTTCCACTTGTCGGTGTAGGTCTGCTTGATGAGCGCGCGCGGCCAGCGGGCGTTCGCGTGGGTGGAGGCGTCGGAATCGATCCAGCGGCCTTCGTAGAAGTCCACGGGCATGTTCATCGTGGGCATCACCAGGCGCTTGGACAGTCCCTGTCCCTGGAAGAAGCAGTTCACGTCGATACCCTTCCAGGAGGCATTGAGCGTCAGACCGTACATCAGGCGCGGCGTCGCGGTGTAGAAGATGCGGACCATGTCGTTGGCGTCGATCGTCCCGTTTCCGTCGGTATCCGTGTACATCAGGTCGCCGGCGCCCACCGTATCGTCCACGCGGCCGGTTCCGGCGGCTTCAGCATCGGTCTGGTAGATCTTCACGGCATCGTACAGGAGCTGGCTGTCGATGGGATAGCCCTCCCGGCGCTGCCAGTCGGGCGTATCGGCCGCCTCGTCCATATACACGATCTTGTTGCGGGCATAGGTCAGGTTGCCGTTCACGCCCCACTCCCAGTCACCGGCATGGTCCCGATAGGAAGCGATCACCTCGAAGCCCTGGTTCCGCACCTTTCCGAGATTCTCCTGCGGAAGGGTCAGGCCGGAATAGGTCGGGATGGAAGCGTTGCGGGTGATGAGGATGTCGCGGCGGTTCGACAGGAAGTAATCGGCCTCCAGGGTGTATTTGCCGCCCAGGAATCCGGCGACAAGGCCCACATTGTAGGTCGTGGCCTTTTCCCAGGTGATGTCCGGATTGGCCGTACGGACTTTCTCGAAGCCCTGCACCGGGGAACCGTCGAAGAACGGGGCATAGTCCGTGAACTGGTATTGGGTCATGTACTGGTAGGCCGCGACGTTGTCGTTACCCATCATGCCCCAGGAACCCTTGAGCTTGAAGAAGCTGACCTTGTCCTTCAGGGGAGCCCAGAAGTCCTCTTCGGAAAGGACCCAGCCGGCGGAAACGCCGGGGAAGAAGCCCCAGCGGTGTCCGGGGGCGAAGTTCATGGAGCCGTCATAGCGCCAGGTGATCTCGGCCAGGTACTTCTCCTTGTAGTCGTAGTTCATGCGGCCGAAGAAATTCACGCGGGCCTCGGCTGTGGAATAACCGGTATTGTCCTTGTCCTCGGGCTTCGCGGAACCGGCGAACAGTTCGGGAATCGCGGAGGAGAGGTAGTTCGTCCGGGAGGCGGACAGGTAGCTGAAGTCATACTTCATCTGCTCGTAGGCGGCGAAGGCGTCCACGTGATGGTCCTCCCCGAATGTCCTCCGGTAACCGATCCGCCCGTTCAGGGTCACGGTGCGGGAGTTGGAGGAAGAATTGTCCACCCAGATGACACCCGTGTCGTCGTGACGGTTGACATATTCGTTGGCGGCACGGTCATACTGGTAGAGGTCGAAAGGCTGGCCCATGGACTTGGTGTTGGAGAACATCATGTCCAGGGCGGCATATCCCTCCAGGTACAAGCCCGGGGTGAGGACGTCCAGGTCGATATGCAGGAGCGGCTTCAGGGTGAGGATGTTCCGGACGGTGTTGCTGTGGCCGGGCTTGTCCGTCATCATGACGGCCGCATTGTTGGTCAGGCCGTCGTAGCCGGCGCGCGGCAGTCCGTTCGGATAGAAGGGGGCCGATCCCGGGAACGTGGTCAGGAAGTAAGTGAACAGGTAGTCCGTGGAGGCGTTGCCCCGCTTGCGGTTTTCCTGCCGTCCGAGGATGTCCAGCGACATGCGGATGGACTTGTTGAGCTTGGCGTCCACATTGGTGACGAACTGGTACTGGTCATAGCCGTACGCACTGTCCTTGTAGATGGCGTCCTGGGTCATGTACTGGGCGGAGGTGTAGAAAGAGACCTTGTCGGATCCGCCGCTCAGCGAGACGCTGTGCTGGGTCTTGCCGGCCCATTTCCTGGTGGTCTCCCCCCACCAGTCGGCGCTGGGGTAGTTGACCGGGTCGTCTCCGGACAGATAGTGGTTGAGGACGTCCTGCGTATAGGTCTGACCGGCCTGGGCATGACGCTCAATGGCATCGTACTCATTCACGTAAGTACCATACTGATAAGCGTTCAGCATCTGCGGGACGCGGGTCGGCTGGGACAGCGTGTAACTGCCGTTGTAGCTGACCCGGACCTTTCCTTCCGCTCCGCGCTTGGTGGTCACGAGGATGACGCCGTTCGCGGCACGGGCGCCGTAAATGGCGGCGGAAGCATCCTTCAGGATGGAAATGCTCTCGATGTCTTCGGGGTTCAGGCGCGAGAAGTCGCGGTCGGCGATGCCGTCCACCACGATGAGCGGACTGGTGTCCCCCAGCGTTCCCTTGCCGCGGATGAGGATCACGGCGTCATCCTCGCCCGGCTCGCCGGAACGCATGTTGGCGATGACGCCGGCCGTCTTGCCGGCCAGGGTGTTGGACAGGTTGGCGGTGGAGACCTTCTTGAGTTCCTCGCCGTTCACGGCGGAAATCGAACCCGTCAGGGTCGCCTTTTTCTGGACACCGTAGCCCACGACCACGATTTCATCCAGATACTCGGCATCCTCGGCAAGGACGACATTGATGAGCGTGCGGCCGGCCACGGACTCCTCGACGGTCTTGTAGCCGATGGAAGAGAAGGTGAGAACCGCATCCGCGGGTACGCGCAGGGAATAAGAACCGTCCGCTGCGGTAATGGTAGCATGCGTGGCATCCGCCATCACAGTGACTCCGACCAGGGGGGCTCCCGCAGGGTCGGAAACCGTTCCCCTTACCGCTGTCTGCTGCGCCGCCACGGGAAGGACGGCTCCCAGCAGGATGGCAAGGGAAAGGAAACAACTTTTAATGCTTTTCATTATGTGGTTAATTAAGGTTGGTAGCAAAAAAAGTTCGAAAACAGCTCGCTGCTTCGTCACAAAATTGCAAAACCACCGCTGAAAAGTGTGTAAAATTTGTCTAATTTTCTTGGATTATACTCCAAAAAAAGACCTTTAAAGCAGTTCCAGGCGCTCCAGGAAGGCGATTTGGGCCGGATCGGGGTTTTCCACCCGTCGGATGGCCCAGGATTCCGTGTCCACGCACAGTCCGGCGTCCTTCAGGTAGGAGTCGTAATCGATCTCATCCGTGGTGTTCACGAGGGCGCGAAGATGGGGAACGGGGCCGCCGTACGCCTTTTCCACCTCCTGCCAGAACTCTTCTTCCGTGAAGCCCCGCTGCAGCTGCTTGTAATAACGGTTGTACAGGCCGCGCATCACGTCGTCCAGGGATTTCCCCTGCGCGGTATGGCGCCGGATGTCGATGTCCATGAGCAGGCCCACCACGGGACCCTTGAAATAATAGTTGATCCGGACGTCCCGCTCGTTGGCATCCCCGTTCATGAAATTGAGCCAGATGTCGTAGCTGCTCTGCCGAAGGCTCATATGGCGCTGGCCCTCATAGGGCGCGTAGCGGGAGAAATAGCCCGAAAGCTGGGCGAGCGCCTCCTCCGGGGTCGCCACGCCGGAGGTGCGCAGCAGACGGAACTCATAGTAGCAGGTGAGCCCCTCGCTTACCCAAAGCATCGGCGTAACAGCCTCCGTATCATAGTTGAACGGCCACAGTTCCGCCGGGCGGATGCATTTCACATTATATAGATGGAAATACTCGTGCGCCGTAAAGGCCAGGAAAGAGACCTGCCGCCCGCGGTCGGCGAACCGGTAGGTGCCGTCCGTGTAGCAAGCCTGGGAGTTCCAATGCTCCAGGCCACCGCCGCCCGCTCCCATATGGATGAGGCAGTAATTGTCGTAAGGGACGTCTCCCATCATCCGCGTCGCCGCGCTCACGATCCGGCAGAAGTCCTCCCGGAAGCCGCTTTCCTCGATCCCTTCCGGGGTCTCGACGGCAAAATGATAAGGATGTCCTTCGTGCTCGAAATCACAGGTATAATAGTTTCCCAGGAGGAACGGACAGTCATACAGACGGTCAAAGTCATCGGCCTGGAACGTGTCCGGCGTCCCCTCCACGGGCAGGAGCCCGGAAGAAATCTTCTCCCAGCCACCGGGAAGGTCGAAACGGACGCGGACCGGATGCTGCAGGTCCCCGTCCACATGCATGAACACACCCGCCGGGGAAACGAAGGCGATGTCGCTCTCCACCCGGCTGGAACCCACATCCCGCCGGTTGGCATAGATGCGGTAGGATACCCGGACCCGGCCGTCGTCCGGAACGGAGACCACCCAGCGGTTCATCCCGCTTTTTTCCCACGCAACAGCCTTCCCGGCCGGATCGGCCGCGGAGAAATCGCAGAGATGCTTGGGATAGTCCAGCATCTCATAGTACCCCGGCGTCCACCGCGGCATGTTGAGCGTCACCGCTCCGGAACCGGGAGCCATGGACAAATCCAGGTCCACCAGCAGGTAATGCCCGACGGTATCCATGGCCACCGTATAGTCCATCCGGTAGGAATGGTCTTTCTTTCCGCCGCAGGATGCGAGTGCGGCCGCGCATAGAAGCGAAATGAGTGCTAACCTTGTGATTCTCATGGGATTATTTGGGATAGTTCCGGATCACCCCGTCCAGGTAACGGAAGCGGTTGGTGAGCCAGGTGCGAAGCTTGCGGTATTCCTCCGCATGGGTATAGTTGTCGATTCCCCAGCGGTCCATGTCCTCCTGCGCGGCCTGGCCGATGAGGGCTTCCTGCTCCGCCAGGCAGTCCAGGAGGCCGGACAGGAGATCGGCCTGGTTGTCCGTCCAGATCTGCTGCAGCAGGGTCACGAACTCGGAAATGCCGAACAGGTCGCAGAAAAAGTCGGACGGGGTGCTCCCGTAGGCGCCTTCATGCGAATAGGGACGGGTTCCGAAAATCAGGGTCCGGTAGCTCTCGAAATAGGTGTGCCCCTTGCCCCGGTGGTCGTACATGTCCCCCCAGTTGTAGTTGAATCCGCCGTCGCAGTCCCAGAGCGGGCCCATCACCCAGCGGGATTCGTCGTCATAGCGGTGGATGAAGCCGCTGCGCATGCTCGGGTAATTGTCCACCTCCACATTGGAGATGATCTCCTGGATGAGGATGTATTTGGCCATGGACTCCACGTCCAGTTCCTCCTGCAGGGCTTTCCAGTCGCCGTCCCCGATGGCGCGCTCCAGGAAGGCGAATTCCTCCTGGACACGGTTCCGGTCGGCCTTGGTGGCATCTTCGGGGTACTTCACGGCCGCGGCCATCCAGTAGATATTGGAATAGAAGTTGTCCGTGGCGCGGGGCCGGTCGTCCGGTCCGTCGTTGATGTCCAGGGCCAGCAGGATCCCCTCTTCCGGGTCCAGTTTCACCCGGTGACCGCCCTCCTCCACCTGTTCGGTGACCATGTACAGGCCCAGGTCCTCCCCGTTTAGGGTGACGGTGGCGTAACGGGCGTTATTGGCATAGGGAAGTCCCAGTCCATGAGCCAGATAGAATCCCACGAGATTCATCATGTGGGTGACGTCCCGGTAGTCGGCCAACAGCACCCAGTCCCTGTTCGGAGCCATCCCCAGAAAAGAGGACGAAGCATCCAGCTTGATGCGGTACGGCTTCTTGGGATACCAGTTCCAGGTGGAGTTGCCCCGGCCGCGGATCCGACCCCGCGTCTCCTGGGCGTAGGATTCCTCCCCGGACACCTTGATGGTGCAAGGGCGGTAATCCTCCGGTTTTTTGGAATCGACCTCGACACCGTCATCCGTCATGATGTCGATATGGGCGATGACATCCGCGGTAAAGGTCACTTCGGCAGGGGCCACGGGCCCCGTCTTCTCCTCGATCCTGTCCTTTCCGCAGGAGACGGCGGCCGCCAAGAGGAAAACGCAGATCGGAATCTTCAGTCTCTCCGTCATTTCGTATGGAATCTGTACACGGCGAAGGTCCGCCCGCCCAGCCGTTCGCTGTAGGCGATGCGGCCGTTTTCCTGATGCCGGACGCCCAGCAGCCACTCGTTGGCCGGGTCGGCCACGGGGGTCAGGTCCAACTGTTCCGTAACGGGAACGACGCGGGAGGGTTCGTCCAACGTATTCTCATCCATGGGATTGTCGCTGTGGAGAGCGGTCCGTTCCGCTCCGGTCAGCCCGCCGGGCAGGTCGAAGGTGACGACCTGAGAATACGGGGACAGATTCGCGATCTTGACGATCAGGTCACCCGTCGCGTCGTCCACGGCGCAGGTGGCGTTCAGGTTCCGGACATCGGCCACCGGTTTCCCGTCGATCGTGAGCGGAATCACGCGGCTTCCCCGGTTGGCGGCATACAGCTGCTGCACGTAGTAGCTGCAGGAGCGCATGACCCGCAGGTTGTCGAACCAGATCAGGTCCGGACGCCACTGCCAGCCATCGACATGGGCGAAGGTGGGGGCGTAGCTGGACATGACCACGACGTCGGCGTTCCGCTCCAGGCCGGTCATGAAGGAGGCCTCCAGCAGGGCGGCGTTGAAATGGTTGAACTTCTTGCCGTCGCTGCCGTGGCAGGCGTACTCGCCCGCGAAGACCTTGGGCCCGGTGCGGGGATAGCTGTCATACCGGTTGGCGTTTTTCTCATAGAATCCCTCCCAGCTGTAATAGTGCTCGTCCACGAGGTCCACCCCCAGCCGGCGCATCTCCTTCCAAAGGTCGTCGAACCACTCTCCGCCCAGATAGGGTCCGGAAGTGCCGACGATCTGGATGTCGGGGTACTTCGCCCGCACGGCCTTCATGAAAGGTTCGAACCGTTCGATGAATTCCGCGCCCCACTGCTCGTTGCCGATCCCCAGGTACTTGAGGCCGAAGGGTTCCGGGTGGCCCATCTCGGCCCGCACCTTTCCCCACTTGCTCTTCGGAGAGCCGTTGGCGAATTCGATGAGGTCCAGGGCATCCTGGATATAGGTCCCAAGGTCCTCCAGGGAGCAGTTGGGATGCCACTCGGGATCGTTCTGGAACTGGCAGGCCATGCCGCAACTGACGATGGGGACCGGCTCGGCGCCGATTTCCTCCGCCAGGCGGAAATACTCGTAGAAACCCAGTCCGCCGCTCTGGTAGTAATCGGGGAACATCCGCTCGAAAGTGCCGTAGTTCCACCGGTTGATGTTGATGGGACGGTTCTCCACCGGGCCCACCGTGTTCTTCCACTGATAGCGGTTCTCCAGGTCGGTTCCTTCCACGATGCAGCCGCCGGGGAACCGGAGGATGCCGGGATGGAGGTCCGCCAGGGCCTGGGCCAGGTCTTTCCGAAGGCCGTTTTCATCCCCATGGAAAGTGTCCGCAGGGAACAGGGAAACATGTTCGAGGTCCACCACGGCCTCCTGGCTCTCATCCCACAGCAGCAGCCGGAATGCACCCTTTGCAACGGTACGGTCGGCCTTAAGAACTACCTCGTATTTCGTCCATTTGGAAGAAGTGACCGTCACTTCCTCCGCACCCAGGACCTGATTCTCGGCACTGCCGTATGGGTCGCAGAGCGCGGCCAGAAGGCCCACCGTACGGGGTTTCCCTGCCGTCCGGGCCCAGAAGGAAAGCCGGTACTCCGCGCCCGCTTCCAGGCCGATACCCAGCCAGCCGCCGTTCTCCAGCCCACACTGGCGGGCCGGATGTCCCGGATAGCGCAGCCGGACGTAATGCGGATTCCGGTCAAAGGGGCCGCCCTCCGAGAGGACCTCCACCTTGCCGAAAGTCTTCCACCCCTGCAGGGGATTGTCGTATTCGAAGGAACGGTTGCAGATCTTCTCCGCATACAGGCCGCCGTCCGCGGCGAAATTGATATCTTCCAGGAAGATGCCGTACATCGTAGGCTGGATGGGAATCCCCTCCGCCTTGTCGTCCACCACCAGGGTCGTTCCCCGCGGCTGGGCGAGGAGCGTCGCGGCGGAAAGCAGTACGGTCAGTCCGAGCGTCAGTCCTTTTCTCATTTCACATCCCATTCATAAAGACCCGCGGAAAGTTCCTCGGGAAGGTCCACCTCGAGTTTCAGGGCCGACGTGGTCACCGGCTTGAACTGGACTTCGCAGGCGGCACCCTTGCGTACCGGATAGCCGGAAGGTTCCTCCACGGGGACCCAGTTGCCGGAAGCGTCCTGGTAGCAGATGCGCCAGGCCTTGGGAACGGAGCAGCCGCCCCACGGCTGGTCGTCAAACCACCAGACGGAGCAGCGGGAAACGGTCGCCGGTGCGGCGAACGTATAGGTAATCCACTCGGTACCACCCTTTTTGGGCCACCAGTGATAGTAAGGGGAGGACTCGTCGCCGGGAACCAGCTGGTCATTGATGGCGCCGATGGAACGGGCCGGGGTGGAAGCGTCGATCCGGGACGTGGAAGCGAGGGTCGCCGGCTTGGACGGTTTGGTGGCGCGCAGCTCCTGCGGGAGCCACACCGTCATCTCGCCGCTGCCCCGGTGGCACCAGGCGTAGTACGGGATGAGCGTCAGGTCCACGTC
>OCTW011606882.1_pt1 | contig 42402 bp, 30 predicted proteins | sample 1539671 | NCBI WGS metagenome assembly OCTW01 (sample SAMN02144230, study PRJEB22623) | gut metagenome | biome: sheep rumen | host: Ovis aries | place: New Zealand
TTGTCTGAGTGGTCGAAAGAGCCGCACTCGAAATGCGGTATACGCATTACGTCGTATCGGGGGTTCGAATCCCTCACTCTCCGCAAAGCGAAGAGCTCGGGAAACCGGGTGATTGGCAGAAACGATAAACGGAAGTCCATTGGGCTTCCGTTTTATTATTGGGCGATAGGTCTGACATTGAGAGCTCGCTCTTATATGGCGGACATAGCGGACAATAATAGCAGACACATCGTGTCGTTTAGTTTCTGCTAATCACTCGGTTTCCCATGCTCTCGCTTTGCCCAGGATACCGCCGGCAGGCTTTAGGGTTTTCGAGGTGGGATTGCAATAGGCAATGTCGGTGTCCTCGAATCCCTGTGAGGGCCTTCTCAACCCCCGATCGGTGGGTTCTTATCTCGCTTCACTCGAACGATTATTACTCATCTGCGTTATGCTACATTCCATAATCGTCTTTGCCGCTTATGGTAGCATTTACGCATATTTCGTAATTTTCGAATCCCTCACGAGATACGTTTAGAATCTTTCATTATTACTGAGCATTTCAAACATATATGGGATAAAAGCATATGTGTCATCGCGCTTGCCAAAACGTATCATGATGAGATTCTTATATGGATTTACGTATAGTACTTGTGCGCGTATGCCATATGCGTAAAAACCTGGATATTCCGGCGTGTAATCCATCCAACTAGTGTTGTACCAATTCATGTGATACCCATCGTTCTCCGTATTATATTCCGTCGAAAGACGAATCCACTCTTCGCTAACGATACGTGTACCATTCCACATCCCTTTATTCAAATATAACCTGCCGATTTTTGCCAGATCTTTCATGGTAGTACTGATACCGCCAAAAGTATGAGGCATATCGTACTTGCGGCTATCAATATTGATGATGGCTGGAGACTCCATTTGTAAAGGAATCCAGACCTTTTCGCTCAAGTAGTCCACAAAGCGTTGACCTGTAGCTCGCTGGATGACGATGCCTAAGATTTCCGAGGTCATACTTTCGTATTTATACATAGTACCGGGTTCGTTTTCGAACTTCAGACCTCTGATTTGCTTCATGATATTTTTGCCGTAGTTCAGCTTCGCCATAGCATTCAGCCGCTTGAGGTCTTTTAAACGAAGAGAATAGGTGTCGTCGAAATCCAAGCCGCTACGCATATCCAACAAATGGCGTATAGTCAGTTTCTGCCACATGTCGTTCTTCTGTTTTAATTCGGGCAAATAATCAGTTACGGGATCGTCGATACTCTTGATATACCCTTCGTCAACAGCGATGCCGCATAGTAGTGAAGTAATCGATTTGGAGACAGAGAAGACTGTAGCAATCCTGTCAGTCGAGATGTCGCCCTGACATTTCTCGTAAACGATGCTATCGTTTTGGATGATTAGAACACCTTGTGTATCTGTTTTGCCATCCAATGCTTCCCACATGGTTCGAGGCCGTTTATATGCAGGAGGCTGCGTAAAGAAATGAAGCGTGTCAATCCATTCAGCTTGTTGATTAGCATATGGAAAGCTGAAAGTCGTTGCTCCATTGACAATAGTGTCATGCGCGTGATGCTCAAAACTATAGGAAGAGGGGCCGCTCGGCCCGTCCGCTATCTGGCCGCGGATGATGGCGCATGAAGCCCAAAATAAACAAACTGATACAATAATTGAGAGTTTTAAAAAAGAAAACATCTTCATATGGGCAAATCAATTCACTTCGTTATTATATAGGACAGGAAGATGTTTATTATTTTATCTGATTTATCTTGTTACAAACTGCTTGTACATGATCAAGACCATATAATAGCGCGTGGCTATCTATTCCCATCAATGCAAAAAGAGTTTGTATCTTTTGATACTCATTGATGATATACGAGGTATCTTCCCATCCTTTCAGCCTCAGTATATTTCATAAAAAACGATTTTTTTTGTCAAAAATTTGCACAATTCAAAAAAATGTAGTACTTTTGCAGCGGAATCCCCGGTAGTCCCTGACGCAAGTCAAACTATCGGGTGTCGTTTTTATAGTACCCTTGCGTTCAAAATAGGTCGCAAAGGTACTACTTTTTTCTGACATATGCAAAAAGGGATGCATTTTTTTGCGGGAGAGAGGTTAATTTTTTCCGCTTGTTGTTCGGTTATGTGCCTCGAATAACCCCTTAATCACCCCCTTTTGAGTGCTTGAAAGCTCTCAATTTGTCCTCGTGGAGGTTTGGCTTTGATCTTGTCGAAGCCGGAGCCGAAGACACCGCTTACATCCGCGATGGAGACAAGAGCTTCGGAGTCAATGGAATGGACAATACTGAAGACCAGCGAACTCTCGGGTTTACGGACAAGAACAGAGATCACTTTGACCGGTTTCTTGGAATACCATCCCGTGCCGTCCAAGACAGTCACACCGCGGTTGACGGTAGTATTAATAGCCGTAGCAATCTCTTCGTACTTGGACGAATAGATGAGGAAATGGACCGAACGGTTGATCCTCGCCATGAGCCAGTCCACCGCCACCGTATAAGAAATAGTCATTGCCACGCCATAGAGGACACGTTTGATTTTGAGAATGGAGAATTGAGAATTGAGAATTGAGAATTGGGGATTGACTTCGTTTTGCAACATCGATTCCGGGAGGGGGAGGAAGAAGGCAGAGGCAATAATGAGAATGTCGCAAGCCAGCATGATATTGCCGAGCGAGATATTATGATAGTGGTTCACAATCATTGCCACGATATCCGTACCTCCAGACGAGCCGTTCGCCGCCAAGACACAGCCCAGCGAGAGTCCGAAGACAAAACCTCCGATGATAGCACCGAGCCACGGGTCCTCGATAATAGGTTCCGGCAAGATAGGAATGACCCTGTACCAGAACGTGATAGCCGCCACTCCGACCATCGTCCGGATGGTGAACCGCCAGCCGACAGTGAGTCCCGCAATCAGAAGCAGTATCGCATTGAAAACGAAGGTAGTAAGCCATACAGGCACCGCTCCTCCATATTCCGGGAAGAGCGAGGGGAAGAGTCCTCCCGTGACATAATAAATAGCCGAGCATATACCCGTGAGCCCTCCGCCGACGAAAGCGTGCGGCAAGAGCACCCAGTTAACCATAAGCGCCATAGGGGCAATGCCTATGATAATAACCAAGTACTCGAAGATGGTTCTTGCGCGCGATACTTGCGGCGTGTTATGAGGGTTGACTAACTGACTGTAGCGCATGGGAAGGTGAAAAGTGAAAGGTGAAAGGTGAAAGGGTTATTTGCCGTTAGCCATAGGGTCGAAGCCTTGCCCGAAGACACCCCGAACCTGACTCTGGCTGACAAAAGCATTGGGATCGATAGACCGGACAAGCCGGAAGATCGTAGCCGACTCATAAGAACGTGCTATGGTCGTGACAACCTTCATCGGCTGTTTGTTATATCCTCCTTCCGCCTCCAAGAACGTACATCCTCTGTGCGCCTGGGTGATGATAGCTTCCGCTATCTCATCGGGTTTCTGGGTGAAGATCATGAACTGGACGGACTGCCTCATCCTATTCATCACCCAGTCCACCGCCGTAGAGGACATGAAGGTATAGGTGAGACCGAAGAGGATCTTCTCTATCGCGCCTTGTGTACCTGCAGCCTGGATAGTAGGCAGGAAGAAAGCCGAGGAGATAATAGTCATATCCGCCATCAGCAAGACGCGTCCCATCGGCAGATGGTGGTACTTATTCACAATCATCGCAATGATATCCGTTCCTCCGGTAGAGCCGTTATTGAGGAAGCATATACCGAGGAAACAGCCTGTGAACAGTCCCCCGACGACCACAGCCATGAACGAATCGGTAAGGAGAGGTACCGTAGCGATAGGAATGACTTTAAGCCAGATAGTGAGCCACATGACCCCCCAGATCGTTTTGAGCGCATATCTCCACCCGACAGTAAGCGCCGCAATGACAAGCAACAGCACATTGATCAATGCGCTGGAGAGCCAGATAGGCACATACGTGTTCGTAGCAAAATAAATGATCTCGCAGAGACCGGTTACCCCTCCTCCGACGATAGCATGCGGGACCAGAAGCTGGTTGACCGTAAGAGCATAAGGAATCGTGCTAATGGCAATCATCAGCAGTTCCTTCAATGTGATCCACGGCAACATACGCCTGTACTGCCTCAAGTGCTCGCGGATATTAGGATGTTGAATTCTTCTTCGTGCCATCAGAACTTAGCTACCAGATTACGATCCCCGAAACCATTATCCACTCTTCCGACCGGGCACCAGAACTTAGTCTGCGCCACCCATTCCGTCGGATATGCCGCCTGTTTGCGGCTGTAAGGATGCGTCCACTCATCCGCCACCACTTCGTATTCGGGGTGCGGCGCATTAAGAAGGACATTATCGTTTTTATCCGCCTTTCCGGACTCGATATCCGCTATCTCCTGACGGATCTGCAGCAACACATCGCAGAAACGGTCTATCTCCACGAGCGACTCGCTCTCGGTAGGCTCAACCATCAATGTTCCATGTACAGGGAAAGAGAGTGTCGGCGCATGATAGCCATAGTCCATCAGACGTTTGGCGATATCCGTCTCGGTAATACCTATTGCGTGGAACTGGCGGCAATCAAGGATCAGTTCGTGCCCTACCCTTCCCGTAGCGCCGGTATAAACAATGCCGTACGCCTCTTTGAGCCGCGAAGCCATATAGTTTGCGGAAAGGATTGCCGCAGCCGTAGCATGCCGCAGCCCTTCCGCTCCCAGCATAGCGATATATCCCCATGAGATAAGCGCCATATTGGCGTTGCCGTACAGAGCAGACGAAACGCGGTTCCTATCCTCAGTAGGCAGGCAGTCCGCCATCTCCTCCGTACAGCACACCGCACCGGCACCGGGTCCGCCTCCGCCATGAGGCGAAGCAAAAGACTTATGCAGGTTCAGATGGCATACATCGGCACCGATATACGCCGGATTGGTCCATCCTATCTGCGCATTCATGTTCGCGCCATCCATATAGACATATCCTCCATTGGCATGCACCGCCTCAATCATAGCACGGATATCCTGCTCGAAGATACCATGTGTGGAAGGGTACGTGATCATACATCCCGCGAGGATCTCTTTGTTTTCCCCGGCTTTCTGTTTCCAGTCCAGAAGGTCCGTATTGCCTTTCTCGTCGCATTTGACGACACACGGCACGAATCCAGCCTGAACGCAGGAAGCAGGGTTGGTTCCGTGCGCCGAAGCCGGAATGAGAAGCACCTTACGGTCGGTCTGCCCTTTGCGGCGCAGATATTCGCGAATGACCACAAGACCCGTATATTCGCCTGCCGCTCCGGAGGTAGGCTGCAACGTACAAGCGTCGAAGCCGGTGATGGCGCAGAGTTGCTCCTGGAGTTGCTCCATGATTGCTTCATAGCCCGCCACCTGCTCCGCCGGAGCCAAGGGATGAGGAGCCATAGCGGCACCATAGGTGACAGGAATCATCGCCGCTGCCGGATTCAGTTTCATCGTACAGGATCCCAGAGGAATCATGGATGTAGCCAGACTGATATCCTTGCGGTCCAGACGCTTGAGGTAGCGCATCAGTTCGGTCTCCGTATGATAATGTTTGAAGACCTCCTCCTGCATATAGTCAATGTCGCGCACACGGCTCTCTTCGATAGCCCAGAGTCCCTCGAATGCCTCATCCGACTCTTCATACTGCGGCATGTTATCCGATGCCTCGGCGAAGATCTCAATCAGTTCGTTCATGTCATCAATATCGACCGTCTCATCCAGAGCCAGTCCGATCCAACCTGCGGGATCATAATAGAAATTGATATTATGCTCGCCCGCCAGATCGCGCACGCGCTCGATCCATCCTTCTTCGTCACAAGTGATCTTGAGCGTGTCAAAGAACTCCGCATTCTCCTGGTTATAGCCGTACGCCTGAAGCATCTCGCTCAAATACGCCGCCTTACCATGAATACCTTCTGCGATAGAGCGTATTCCTTCCGCACCGTGATACACACCGTACATGCCCGCCATCATCGCCGACAGCGCTTCGGCAGTACAGATATTCGAAGTAGCACGTTCGCGTTTGATATGCTGCTCACGGGTCTGGAGCGCCAGACGGAAAGCGGGATGGTCGTATTTGTCTTTACTCAGACCGATAATACGTCCGGGCATCTCGCGCTTGTATTCATCGCGTGTAGCCATATATCCGGCAGTAGGTCCTCCGAATCCCATAGGCAGTCCGAAACGCTGCGCCGTGCCACACATGATATCCGCATCCAGCGGCTTGAGCAACGCCAACGCCATGAGGTCCGCTACAACCGTCACTTTGAGGCCCGCGGCGTGACAATCGTCTATGAATGCATCGTATTCCTCGATCGAGCCATCGCTGTTAGGCCACTGGACGAGTGCGCCGAAGAAAGAATTATCCGGTCTGAAGTCCGCGTATGACCCGGTGACGATGTCAATGCCTTGTCCCGCAGCCCGCGTACGGAGGACAGACAGCGTATTCGGCCATATTTTCCCGTCCACAAAGACCTTGCGGACATCGGCTTTCACCTGGTCACGCGAACGGAGGTTCCGCATCATAGTAACAGCCTCCGCCGCTGCCGTAGCCTCATCGAGCAACGAACAGTTAGCCAAAGGAAGACCTGTCAGGTCCGATATCATGGTCTGGAAGACGAAGAGCGCCTCCAGGCGGCCTTGGCTGACCTCCGCCTGATAGGGGGTATAGGAAGTGTACCACACCGGATTCTCCAATATATTGCGTCGGATCACAGCCGGCGTAATAGTACCATACCATCCGCGACCGATATACGAACGCGCCGACACATTGGTGTTCAGCACCGCCTCAGCGATCTCGAGATGCGTTTGCTCGGTAAGCGGCTGCTCCAACTCAATAGGCTCCGGCAACAGTATATCCGCCGGCATTGTCTCCTTAATGAGCGCCTCAACCGACTCAGCGCCGATAGCGGCCAACATGTGTTTTTCGTCTTCGGGGGTGAGCCCGATATGACGGGACTCCAAATAATTCTCCTTCATAAAGATTCGTTTATTACAATTTTGCGCTGCAAAATTACTAAAAAAACATGACATACGCAAGAAAAAGAGGCCATAAATACAAAATATGCTAAAAAACATAAATTTATTTGCACATATAAAATAAATGTATTATCTTTGCATCATATTTCGAAACGTACCGAAACGTATGAAACACGAAGAAGATCATTTCGCCCCGTTATGGGAATTAAACCCCATCTGGGATACACTAAGCGGCGCAGAGCGTGAACGTATTAACAGCACGGTTGAGATTGTTCATTATGCAAAGAACGAGATGATTCATTTTGACGGTGAAGAATCGACGCATATGGGCATGTTGCTCAGCGGTAAAGTACGTATTTACAAAGAGGGGATCGGTCAGCGGCAACAGATCATCCGCTTGCTCAAGCCATACGATATATACGGCTACCGCGCATGTATCGCTAACGGAGCTTACAACTCCAATGCGAGTGCTTTTGAAGATTGCGTGGTTTACCGTTTGAGCCGCGAAGAGTTTACCCGTCTGGTGCGCGAAAATGGTGCTTTCTGCTATGAAGTAATGCGGATGATGGCGCAGGATCTGGCGATATCGGAGATCCAGACCGTGAATCTGACTCAGAAACATATCCGCGGCCGTCTGGCGGAGAGTCTGTTGCACCTCGTTCATAACTACGGCTATGAAGAGGACGGACGGACCTTAGCCATGTTACTTCCCCGCGAGGATCTGGCGAACATGAGTAATATGACAACCAGCAATGCGATCCGTACGCTCAGCCAGTTTGCGCAAGAAGGCTTGATTGCCATTAACGGACGGCATATCAGTATTCTCAACGAGAAAGAGTTGGCGAGAGTATCCCGTTTAGGATAGCCACCTATAGAAGACCCCTCCAATTCGGAGGGGTCTGTTTTTTAATCCATCATTTTTCCCATATTGGAGGACATTTGCAGCATCTTGTCGTAGTCCTCCGGACTGAGATCATAGAAATAATAGTTTCTCGGGTCGATCGGCCTGCCCAGATAATGCACTTCGTAGTGCACATGCGGACCGGTGGATTTGCCGGTGTTTCCTACCAGAGCGATAACCTCTCCCCGTTTCACTTTCTGCCCTACTCTGACCTTTATTTTGGAGCAATGGGCATAGAGTGTAGCATAATTAAAGCCGTGGTCTATCTCTACCGTCTCGCCGTATCCTTGCCGCCATCCGGCATAGGTGACGACTCCGTTTCCGGTAGCAAAGATATCCGTTCCGACCGGTGCGGAGAAATCCATTCCTTCATGGAAACGCCGTATGTGATAAACAGGATCTACACGCCAGCCGTAGCCCGAGGCCATGTGTTTGAGATCTTTGTTCAGCACCGGCTGGATGGCGGGTATATTCTCCATGCGGGTCTCTTGTTTCTTCTCCAGATCCAGAATCTCGTCATAGGACCGTGCCTGGACATACAACTCCTTCTCCAGCACGTCTATTTTGCGCTGCAGGTCGGCGGCCAGTTGCGTATTGGTCATGTGCGCCAGAGAGTCATAGTAATTGATCTGCTGGGTAGCACCCATGCGTACAGACAGAGGAATCGGCTCCGCTCCGAGGATAGCACGATAGAGGTTGTCATCGCGCTGCGAGAGGTCAGAAAGAACGATCTGCATCTGGTCCACCTGCTTACTCAGCACCTCCATTTCCGCCGTCAGGTTCTTGTTATACTGCATCAGCGACGCTTCGCGAGGCGAAGGGAAGAAATAGAGAAAAACATAGAAGAAAATAACTCCGAGGCAGATACCTCCGATAATATATCCGCCGGACCTGCGCAGCCAATAGCGCAGACCGTGCTCTATGCGCTCTAGTTGTAGCGTTTCTGGGTTTATACGATACTTCTTCGCCATAAATCTATATCTGTTTGATCATTTATTCTTGGGTCAATTATTTCTTAGCCGTTAAGGCACAATTACTTTTTGTACCAGAAAAAGTACTGGTTCTGTTGCTTTTTTTCCTCGGGCGTACGCGCGACATATATAGGTTCGCGCGTGTAGGGGTCGATTCCAGTGTAAAACATGGTGGTGGAGAGGGTCATGGGCGTAGGCGTGAAATCCTGAACCTGCTCCGGCCGGTAGTGCATTTTTTTCGTTTCCTCCGCCAGCAATGCCATGTCGCGTTTGGTACACCCGGGATGGGAGGAGATGAAATAAGGGATCAACTGTTGGTTCATTCCCGCTTCCTTGTTGATCCGCAGGAAGAGTTCTCTGAATCGCAGGTAGTTGGCCCAACTCGGTTTCCGCATTATCTTCAGCACATTGTCTGATGAGTGCTCCGGCGCCACTTTGAGCCGTCCGGACACATGGCGGGTGATGAGTTGGCGGGCATAAGGTTCGCTCATCAGGTCATATCGGATCCCTGAACCCACAAAAGCATGTTTTACATACGGCAGCTTGTCCACAGTCTTGTATATATCAAGAATCGGGCCAAAGTCTTGATTGAGGTTCTTGCAAATAGCGGGTTGCAGACAACTGGGACGGGCGCATTTCTCGCATAGAGACCTGTCTTTTCCGTGCATACCGTACATATTCGCCGAAGGTCCTCCCAGATCGGAGATCACGCCATGCCAGTCCGGCAATTGGCTCAACCGCTCGATCTGGCGCAGGATCGACTCCTTGCTACGGCTCACGATCTGTTTGCCTTGGTGGGCGGAGATCGTACAGAACGAGCAACCGCCGAAACAACCGCGGTGCATACACACCGACCATTTGATCATTTCATAGGCAGGGATATGCTTGTCCTTGTATTTCGGGTGCGGTGTGTATGTATATGGCAGGTCATAAATCGCATCCAACTGCTCGGTCGTAATCGGCGGATAAGAAGGATTGACTACCACCCATTGTCTGCCCACCGGCTGAACGAGTGTCGTTTGGTAAATCTTATTGGACTCTATCTCTATCAGCCGGAAGTTCTCCGCATGTTTGCGCTTGTCCCGCAAAGCCTCCTCATGACCAGACAGCATAATAGCCTCAGCCGGAATCTCACTTTTGTCGGATGTCAGGTAGGCTGTCTGCGGAACATCATGAATAGAAATTCTTCCGGCTTCCGGCATCCGACTTTCTATTTTCTTCGCGATCTCTGTCATCGCCTGCTCCCCCATGCCATATACGAGGAGGTCGGCACCGCTGTCCACGAGGATAGAGGGCATCAGTTTGTCTTGCCAGTAGTCGTAATGGGTCAAGCGGCGCATGGAGGCTTCTATTCCTCCTATCACAATCGGCACATCGGGATAGAGTTGCTTCAATATCCGACAGTACGTAATCGTACAATAGTCCGGTCTTGCTCCGGGTCGCCCCTCTGGCGTATAGGCGTCGTCGGATCGCTTGCGTTTGGCGGCAGTGTAATGATTGACCATTGAATCCATTGAGCCTGCCGAAACAGCGAAATAGAGTCTCGGACGTCCGAACTTCTTGAAATCCCTGAAATCCCCATGCCAGTCCGGTTGCGGTACAATCGCTACGCGGTATCCGGCAGCCTCCAGTACCCGCCCTAACACCGCTGCACCGAAAGAAGGGTGATCGATATACGCATCGCCGGTGAAGAAGACAATGTCCACTTCATCCCAGCCGCGCAAATCCGTCTCTTTACGGGTTGTAGGCAGATATTTCAAAAGGTCAGCCATCAGCTATCAGTCGATTTGGAGATCCAGTTTTTCTTTCAGTTCCGCCAGCGCAGGGTTCGTCTCCGCCATGATGGCGTATTTCTCCTCCGCCGTATAGGCCAGTTGCTCTCGGTTGTACTCCGCCAGCACAAGGCGGATATTAAGTTCCCTGTTATGCAGCGTACGCCTCAGTTGGGTCAGAAGGGTTGGCATGGCGCTCCGCATCTGGTCCAGTTGCCAGGGGTTCGGCATGGCTATCTCAGCCGTTGTTTCCTCCACCAGGGAAGGGATATAGTTCTCTATCAGTTGTTTCAGACGCAGTTCCTCATTATGGGTTGTTGCCAGACCAACCCACGCGTCTCTGAGTTGGTCAGCTGTAAAAGGGCGGTTAGGCTCCTCCTCTTGCGGTTGGGACTGTTGGGGTGCCTGCGGCGCTTCTTCCGCTTTCGGCTTGGGACCGAGTCCGAGACCTATCTTAGGCATTTTGGGGATAGAGGGAGTTGCGGGCTTGGGAGCTGCCGGAGTGTCTTGTTTTGGCGGAGCGGTCGGAGCGGCAGGTTTCTCTTCCTGCTTGGGCTGCGGAGCCGGAGCGGCAGGTTTGGCCTCCGTTTTGGGTGCCGGACCTGGTTGCGGAGCCGGAATATTTTGCGGCACTCCGAGCTGGCACAGTTTGACAAGCGCTAACTCTACCGTCAGACGTTTGTTGCGCGCCGTGCGATAATTGATATCGCATGTATTGAGGATATCCAATGCCTGGAAGAGCCAGAGAGGCGGGCATAACTGCGCCTGCTGCGCATAACGCTGACGGATAGCATCGCTGGTCTCCAGCAGTTGTACCGTCTGCGGATCTTTGCTTACCAATACATCCCGAAGGTGCTGGGCAAAACCCGTTACGAAATGACCGGCGTCAAAACCATGGTTCAGCACCTCATTCAGCAGCAGCAATGCCTTTGCCACATCATGGCGGAGCGCATTCTCCACCAGACTGAAATAATAGTCCGCATTGAGCACATTGAGCACTTCAATGGTACGTTCGTAGGTGATGTTATTCCCGCAGAAAGCCACCAGTTGATCGAAGATCGAGAGCGCATCCCGCATTCCTCCGTCCGCTTTCTGAGCCACTACATTCAGCGCTTCCTCGCTTGCCGTAACGCCTTCTTTTGCTGCCAGAGATTTGAGATAAGCGATGATATCAGGTACAGTAATGCGGTTAAAATCATATACTTGACAACGGCTCAGGATCGTCGGCAGAACCTTGTGTTTCTCCGTCGTGGCAAGAATAAAGATGGCATATGATGGCGGTTCCTCCAAGGTCTTAAGCAAGGCATTGAATGCCGCAGTAGAAAGCATGTGTACCTCATCAATGATATACACCGCGTACTTCCCTATCTGCGGCGGAATACGCACCTGGTCGATGATGGACTTGATGTCCTCCACCGAGTTATTGGATGCCGCATCCAGCTCGTGGATATTAAAGGACCGTTGCTCATTGAACGCACGGCAGGACTCGCATTCGTTACATGCGTCGAAGCCGTTCTGCGGGTTCAGGCAGTTGATCGTTTTGGCGAAGATACGAGCGCAAGTGGTTTTACCCACTCCTCGCGGACCGCAAAACAGATAGGCATGCGCCAGATGACCCTGACGGATAGCGTTCTGCAATGTCTGCGTGAGAGCTTGCTGCCCCACTACGGTCTCGAAGGTCTGAGGCCTGTACTTGCGCGCGGAAACAATGTAATTCTCCATATATGTTATTGTTTATATGCTATGCTATAGATATATTTCTCTTTTTCAATGGTCTCCAGCCGGTATGCTTTGTTTCCCGGCAGAAGCGATTGCAGTTGCTCAAACGATACGATCCCTATGCCTTCCGCTTTCACGACCGCTTCTTTCTGGGTCCATAGACGGATAAAAGCTCTGTCACGCTCCTTCGCTTCATGAATCTGACGCTGCTCCTCCTCATTCATCGTTCGCGCGATCAGGTCTGAATCCGCATGCCGGATGGATTCTATGTCTATCCCTATCGGTTTTTCATCCACTGCCACCGCTATTGCGGCCTTGCAGTGCGAGATTGAAAAATACGGTCCGGACGGAAGATAGGGTTTTCCGTGCCCGTTGTATGTCCATGTCCAATTCCCGGTAAGATTTTTCTGCAGGTTTTCAGCAGGTTTTATGCAGGCTTTAAGCTGTTCCCACCACATGATCCAACTCTTCAGGCAGCAAAATCGTCCGAGGGTATGTCTGTATCGCAATGCCTGCTCGCGCCGCTGGTCGGAGACGAGAGGAAGCATATTCTCCACCGCACTGTCCGTACACTCCTCCATCCTGTCAAAAATAGCAACCTTCATCCTTTCACCTTTCACCTTTCACTTTCATCCTTCCTGGCGTGTACTTTCCAATACACCACCGGCAGGATCGTTACCGTCAGAGGCAGCGTAAAGATCGTACCGAAGCATATCACTACTCCCATCGGCATCCACAGGCTGGTAGCCGCAATGATCATGGGCAGCACTCCGAGCGCGGTAGTGGCGGAAGTCAGGAACACAGGCCGCATACGCCGCAAGCCTGCCTGATAAGCCGCCTCGCGATAAGAGAGGTGTTTGTATTTGCGCGCATCCTCCGCGTATTCGTACATCATAATCGCGTTGCGCACAATAATACCTATCAGACTCACGATACCCAGCACCGCCGTAATGGATATATCCAGCCGGAAAAGCCATAGTCCGGTCATTGAGCCGAAGAGACACAGGATGGCGCTGGAGAGGGTCAGCAACGCCAGACCTATCTTGCCGAAATGATAGAGCAACAGAACCAGCATCACAGCCAGAGCTGCCACTACCGACCAAAGAATCTGCGGAATCATAATATCGTTGATCTCTGTCAGACCGCCGGGCTTGATACTTATCCCTTCCGGCAGGTCGGTGATATGCGTCTCTATCCATTCCTTCACTTTTTTCTCCGCAGACACCTGGCTCGTTGCGCCTCTCAGGTCCGCCCCTATAGTAATCGTCCGCACTGCATTGCGGCGCTCCAGAGAGGTATGATGCCAGTAGGGCTCGAGAGAAGCCACCTGCCGTAGCGGCACCCATACTCCGGGGAGAGCGGTAGGCACCTGTATAGCCCCTAAATCCTGAGCATCCATGCCTTCGGCATCTTTGGTATAAAGCACTACAGGCACGCCGTATGATCCTTCGTAGAGCGTTGTTATGGTTGCTCCCTGAGTAGCCTCCCGCAGGTAAAGCGACAGCATCGTCTGGGTTACCCCAAGCCGCGTTGCTTCGTCTGCTTTGAGCACGATACGAGTCGATGCGGCTGTATTGTTATAATCCGTATGCACCCATTGCAACTCCGGCATAGAGATCATGAACTGCATGATCGAATCGGCATAGACCGCCATCTCGTCCCATCGGTCACCGCGTATCCGCACTTCGAGCGGGTTCTTCACCGCCTGGTAGTCCAGTTGCTTGAAACGCGCGTAGGCATTCGGAAAATAATTCTCGTATTGTCCGGTGTATTCCTGCAGCACTTGTGCAGTCGCCTTGCCTGACTTCGTATTGACGATCAACTGCGCGTAGTTCGGCGCAGGGGTCTGCGGCGTATAGGTGGCATGGAACCGCGGTGAGGCTTGACCTATAAACGCGGTCACGCTCTCCACTCTTTCGTCGCGCCGCAAGATGTTCGCTAACGAGTCCGCCACGGCGGCACTCTCTTCGGGCGTCGCGCCGTCATATAAATGGATCTCTACCGCAAAAAACTCACGCTCCGCCTTGGGCAGCAGCTGAAGGTTCAGCTGGAACAACAGGAGACAGACACCTATCGCCGTAGCGCCGATAAGCATTGTCCATACAATCACCGGATAGTTGAAACAGGCCTCCAGGCCTTTCTTATACGCCCCTTGCAGCCAGTTAAAGAACTTGTTCTGCACCCGCTCTACAAAATTCAGTTCCTCGGGTTTGCGCACGCGGATATAGCGGAAAGAGAGGTACGGCGTCACCCATGTAGCATAGAAGATACTTGCTACTAAAGCAAATAGCACCGCCCATGGAAACAACTGTACGAACTCACCCAGAGGTCCGGTAATGATACGCGTCATGGGGAAGAACATGCCGCTGATCGCCATCGTGGCAAGCGACATCGGTACAAAAAGCAAGGACGTACTCACATTGGCTGCGTACCACCGCGAATGGCCTTTGTCCAGATAGTTGGTGTACCCGTCTATCACGATCACCGAGTCGTCAACTATCATTCCTAACACGAAGATCAGTGCCGCCAAAGTGACCGTATTCAGTTCTATTCCTGTGATGTACATTAGCCCGATGCAGATAGCGGTACATACGGGCAGACCCGTCGCCGCCACCAGAGCCGTCCTGAGCGGGAAGAGCATTAGCATCACAGCTATCACCACTAAGATAGAAATCACGATGTCCCGGAGGAACGAAATAACCGAGTCGTTCACCACTTTGGGCTGGTCGGTAATCCGGTGGAACTGTATATCCGGTGGCAGGAGAGCAGCAGCCTCCGCTAACTGGCGGTCCACCTCGCGGCCGAAAGCCACAATATTATTGCCGGGCACCATCTCCAGATTCAGAATCAGGCACGGCGCGCCGTTGAACTCCACGAACTGTTTTGCCTTTGGGTACTTCCGCTCGATAGAAGCTATGTCTTTGAGACGTATAGTAGCGCCTGTCACAGGGTCGGACCACACGATCTGCTCCTGCATCTCGTATTCCGACTGGTAAGGGATCACGACTTGCAATCCTCCTTGTCTGTCGCTCTCGCCGCCTGCTGTACGCAGACCCTGCAGCGCCATCTGGGCTTGCAGCGCCGTCGGGTTGATACCGTATTGGGAGAGCCGCTCGGTGTCTATAGTGATTGCTATCTCTTCTTTCTGCTGACCCAAGATCCGCAGTTTGCCCATTTCGGGAATAGTGCGTAGTTGGGAGCAAATCTTTTGGGCATATTCCTCCAGTTCGCGCGGGCTGCGTTCAGGACTTTCTACGGCTATCAGTAGCGATGACGTATTACCGAAATCGTCGATCAGTACGGTCTGCAGCACGCCGGCGGGCATACGCGTCTTCTGGAGCACGGGCAGACCGGCGCGGATCTTGTTCCAAGCCTTGTCATTGTCCAGCACGTCCATACGAAGCATCACATAGAGATAGGCTATCCCGTCCTCGCTGTTGCTGAATGTCAGTTCCTTGTCTACCGCTTCGAACGAATTGATATAGTCCTCCAGAGGAATGGTCACTTGCTGCTCCACCTCTTCCGCCGTTGCACCGGGATAAAGCGCCACAAGGAGCCCCTGCCGCATGGTGAATTGCGGAAACTCGTCCTTGTTCATCTTGGGAAGCGACCATATGCCAAATGCCATCAGCCCCAAGAAGAGAGCCATCACTAATCCGTGGTGTCTCATCGCCCCTGATATGTGCTTTTGCGTCTTCAAACCCTCAAATTACAAATTACAAACTACAGACCACCTTGCACCCCGTGTATAGTTTCTGGTAACCCTCTGTGATCAATGTGTCTCCCGGTTGTAGTCCTTCACTTATCTGCACGCCGTCGGCTTGATAGCCTCCGCTTACGATGGAACGCCGCACTGCCTCGCCGTTCTCTACCACCCACACGGTAGGACCTTCCGGTTTAAGCAGCACGCATTTGGCAGGAATCACTATCGCTGCCTTGGGCGTTTGGTTTTCTGCCTTCGACTCTACGCTCACGATCCCTACCATTCCACTCATCAGAACCCCGGCACCCCCTTGGATACGGGCGGTGACATCGTAAGTGTGCGTCAGGGCATTGGCGGTCATGTTACGCTCGGTGATGGTGATCGGAAGTACGGTATCCGCTGCACTGCATTCCACTTCGCCTGTTGCGGATAGATTCTTGACCTCTGCCTCAGGCACGGAGAAACGAACGGAGAAACCGGACACATCAAGCAGCGTGCATAGCTTGGTGCCGGGAATGATTGTCTGGCCGCGTTGCACGTCCAAACCGCTCACTATTCCTTCGCACGGAGCAACGAGCGTACATTCGTTCAACTGCTGTTTGGCGGCGGCATAGAGCGATTTAGCCTGCGTCAACTGGCTTTCTATCTCTACCATCTTCTGGTCCGAGACAACCCCCTTGGCATGCACCTTGCTCACGCGGTCATAGCCGTCCTGGGCATGCTTGAGCGAAGCCTCTGCAGACCGAAAAGCATTGACTGCCTGCGTGTTGTCGATCGCTAATATCTTCTGCCCTGCCTTCACGCGCTCACCGTTCTTCACTTCGATGGCGATAACCCGTCCTGCGCTCTGCAAACTGAGCGGAGTCTCGCGCGCAGGTTCTATAGAACCTACATAGCGGGAGAAGGACGAAGCCTCCTTAGGCTCGATCACCGTTGTCTTTACCTTCATCGGCTGGGCTTCTTCTTGCGCCTCTTTATGCCGGATGCAACCAAGCAAAACAAGACCGATTGCTGCTATTAAATAATACTTTTTCATCCTTTCACTTTTCACCTTTCACCTTCCCCCATTCTATCGTCAGATACATAGCGCGCGCGACGAGGTGCGCGAAATAGCCGATATATAATGCCTGCGGACCTACGAAGCGGTACGTAGCTGCGTAACCTGCCACAAAACCGATAGCGGCCCAGATCATGGAGTTGCGGATCTGTTTGCCGGCGGTAGCTCCTACATACACACCGTCCCACATAAAAGCAAGCGTGCTGATAATAGGCATAGCTATGAGCCATCCGATGTATTTGGCAGAGGCATTCAGCACCTCTGTATCATTCGTCAGAAGAGCGATAGACCCTTTCCCGAAGAAACCGTATATTGCGGTAAAGACCGCTCCTACTGCCAAAGCCCATAAGAAGAGCGCACGCACTACGGCGTTTAACTTCTCTCCCTCTCTTGGGGAAGAGGCCGGGGAGAGGCTCTTCCCCCACTCTTTCCCCACCAGTGCCTCGCCGGCATAGGCAAAGCCGTCCACGAAGAAGGAGAAGAACATGAATAGTTTCATCAGGATACTGCTAACCGCCAGTTCCGTGTCGCCATAACGACTTGCCAGGGAGGTATATCCTACATACACTACCATAAAGCATAACGAACGGATTAACAAATTGCCGTTCAGTGCCATCATACGCCGTATTTCCCGCCATTTCATGGCAGCACGCCAGCTGTCGAAGTCACAAAATACCGATATGTTGAAATACCGGGTTAGTAAAATCCCGCTTGCCAGAACCAGACCGCTGTATTGTGCAATTAGGGTGCCCCATGCTACGCCGATGACTCCCAGCGGAGTATAGACGGCAAGGCAATAACTGGCTATCATATTCACTACGTTTACCAGTATATCTACCGCCATTGGGCTTTTCGTGTCCTGCATGCCGATGAACCAGCCTTTGCAGGTAAAGAGGGAGAGTGTGGCGGGAGCCGCCCATATGCGGACATAGAAATACTCCCGTGCTACGGAAGCCACTTCTTCGGAACAAGGCACTACAGCCAGAACCGCCGTGACAAAAAGCCACTGTATCGCCCAGATCGCCAGAGCCGCCGTTAGCGCTATGGTCAGACTCTGGGTCAGTATCTTCCTGCATTCGTCGGGAACCCGCCCTGTTTTCGTCTCTCGGCTCCCGGCATTCGCCTTTCCAAACGCCTGCGCCGTAAGGCCGGAGGTCCCTACCCTCAGGAAGCCGAAATTCCAATAAAGCAGATCAAAGAGCATTGTACCGATTGCGATACCGCCGATAGCGGTCGCATCGCTCAGGTGTCCCACAATAGCGGTATCCACAATACCCACGAGAGGGATTGTAATATTCGCCAGAATACTGGGAACAGCCAGCCGCAATATCTCTTTGTTCACACTCGTCATTACGTAATTACGGGATTACGTCATAAAAATAAGAGAATCATTAGTTGTCCGGTCAGTACGCGTAGGAACATCGTCAGCGGATATACCGTTGAGTACGCTACCGCTGCGCGGTCATTCGCCGAACTCTGGGACGTAGCGTACGCCAGTGCCGGAGGGTCGGTCGTCGAGCCTGCGATAAGTCCCATGAGCGTGAAATAGTCCAACTTCATCCATTTGCGTCCTACGATACCTATCAATAGCAGAGGCAGCAACGTGATGAGCACGCCGTAACCGATCCATACATAACCGCCGCCGATGAGGGTCGGGATAAAACTCTTGCCTGCGCCGAAACCGACCGACGCAAGGAAGAGCGAAATGCCTATCTCTCGGATCATGAGGTTCGCCGATGTGGTTGTATAGGTCACCAGATGCCATTTGGTACCGAACGCGCCCATGAGGATTGCAATAATCAGCGAACCGCCAGCAATACCTAATTTGAACGGTTGCGACAGTCCCGGAAGCGCGAATGGAATAGATCCTAATGCCACACCTAAAATGATTCCGAAGAACAAGGATGCCAAGTTCGGTGCATCCAGTTTCTTGGTGGAGTTGCCGAACGCTTTGGCTATCTTGTCCACAGCCTCTTTCTCGCCTACTACGGTCAGACGGTCGCCCAACTGGAGCCGCAGATCCGGCGTTGCCAGCAGTTCAATACCGGCGCGGCGGACACGCGTGATTGTGATGTGGAAGGCATCGCGTACCTTTAGATCGCATATCTGTTTGCCGTTTATCTTGTCCTTGGTGACCACGATATGCTGGCTCACCAAGTGAATATTCTTCTCCTGTTCCTCCCATTTGATATTGGTCAGTTCGCCGAGCAGCAGCACCGTGCGCTCGTTCTTCTTGTCGGTCACAAGCCGCACTCGGTCGCCTACATGCAGCAATGTCTCCGCATCGGGCATGAACTCATTGCCGTCCTTGTCCAGCACGCGGCTGACCACTATCGTCACATGGGTCAGCAGACTTAAGTCGCGCACATGCAGACCGTCGATCTGCGGGTTCGTCAGTTTCATGTCATAATGCTCCACTTGCTGAACCTCGCCTTTCTCCGCTTTCACCTGCTCTTCCTCTTTGTCCATCTTGATGCGGAACACCCAGCGGATAACAAGCATGGAGAACAGGATTCCCACTACACCCAGAGGGTATGCCATCGCATAGCCGGACGCGATATCGGGATTTGACATTCCGGTCAGGTCCTGGAATGTCTGCTGGGCTGCACCCAGACCCGGCGTGTTCGTCACTGCTCCAAAGAGCACACCGGTCATCGTAGCGATGTCCGTACCGCTCAGACGATGAATGACGTACGCCGTAACACAGCTTAATACCACTATACTTGCCGCCAGCATATTAAGGCGCAGACCGCCTTTGCCGAACGACGAAAAGAAACCCGGTCCCACCTGTAAGCCTATCGAATAGACAAACAGGATGAGACCCAGGTCTTTTGCAAACGATTCCACCAGCGGATCAAGCGTCATGCCGAAATGGCTGCACGCGATCGCGCAGAACAGAATCCAGGTGATGCCGAGGGTGATTCCCTTGAACTTGAGTTTCGCGCCCAAGAAAATACCCACGGCGATCGCCAATGCCAGCACAAAAATAGAATGTGCTATGCCTGTACCAAAAAATAAACTACTAAACCAATTCATTATTTATAATTCAACCCTTATAATTCTGCACCCAGTACATTGAATTCACGTCCGTCACGGATGATGATCACTTGTCCGTTGCGAACGACTTTCTCTATCTTGCAGTCGCAGGCATCGGTGTTGTCGATAGCCTGATCCTTCGGCTCTTCTCCGGCTTTGTAACCGAAGCCACCGCGGGCATTCGCTTTGCGAACAGTTATGTCTGCATCCTCCGGGAATACTTCTTCTTTCAGTTGTGCACCCGTCATCAGTTCGGCATTGCCATTCAGAGCCTCAACCAGATAGATGGCGCCATCCTCGATATTCTCCATATCGCAAACAGCCTGCTCTGCATCATTCTTCGCGGTCTCCGCCCACGCGCCGAGGGTGTATTCCATCGTGTAGGCAGCTGCCTGCTCTGCCGTGAGGATGGTCTCCATCTGCTTCTCCTCGCTATTGAGCACGAAAGTCACGTTGTTGGAAGCCGGAGAAACAACATTGCCGTCTTTATCCACCGAGTTGTACTCGCCGAAGAACTCCGGCAGCGCGTTCATGGCGCCAAGAGTCCAACGAGCCACTTTGTCTTTCTGCTTGTCAGCGTCTTTGGACATGACCAACTCGCCGTTGCTGTCATCCAGGAAGGTATTGAGGAAGACAGTCTTCGGAGCGTTGTTCCAACTACGGCCGAGACTTGCAATAGGCTTCGTACCCTCAATGCCCTCTGCATACTTAATGGTACAATGCTCGAAGACATAACCCTTGTCACTTGCGTCCGCATTGCTGGCAGTAACTGCATCTGCGCCGCCGCCATCCGGGTGACGTTGCTCGCAAACCAACTCCGTGCCATAGAAATAAACGCTACCGTCACCGCAGATAAAATCCACCGTTCCGTGGATTTCGCAATCCTCGAAATACTTGACGGCACCGACCTTGTTGCTATAATACGTATCCTGATTACTCAGCAGTTTGACATTCTTGCAGATCGTTTTTGTACCCTTATCCTGCAAGCACACAGCACGTCCTCCTGCGAGACCGGCTCTGATAGCACCGAAATAATCCATAGCATTTTGAATCGTCAAATCCTGGAAATACGTATTGGTAGCCGTGATAAGGAACGTGGCGGTAGTACTGATACCTTCGTTATGGAAATCCGGAGCGTTCTTGATGATTGTGTTTTCCATAGACTGACCGATGATAGAGATGTTATTCTTGCTGATCGGAGTCAGTACGGCATCGCCAAGATCATACGTACCATTCGGCAGGAAGATCTTATCGCCCTCTTCAGCGGAAGTCAGCGCCAAGAGGAAGCCGGCTGCATCGCCTGCTGCCACTTCGAAATATCCTAACTCATTCTTCGTCGGGATGGTCTCTACGTTATAGACCTTGATGGAGTGGATATAGGTCGTCGTTGTGAAATAGAACGTCAACACAGTTGCTTCACCGGTGTAACGGATAGTCTGCTCCGAACCGTCCGCGGTAACGTCTTTCTCTACCTCCAGTTGGCCTATGATGCTGTCATTAGCGTCTTTAACCTCTGTAATGCCGGTGTTCGAATATTTGCAAACACCTACGGAAAGCAGCGCGTTGCCTGCCACTTCGATACTCAGCGTGCTGCCGTTCTTGAAGTCCCAACCGTGTGTTGCGTCATGGAACTGACCGCCGGTAGCCGAGAATAACTCGTGATCCTCCTGATAGAAATAATTCTTGGTCAAATCATAGTTGAAGATCTTACCCACTTCGGCAATCTCATACTCCGTAGCTTTTGCGTAAAGACTCAGATCCTCCGTCAGCGGAGTACCTTCTGTCACTTTTGTAGCCGTAGGAGCCGCAGCGTTAAACCACCCGCGGAAGGCTTTCCCTTCTGCTACCGTCACGTCCTCTGCGCCGTACGCGTACGCAAGCGCTGAACCGCCGTCGATGATCTGCGGCTCGCCGATAAGGGTCTTACCATCGGTGTCGAAATAACGCACCTCTACCTGCGGCACGAAGTCGCATGCTTCCGCGAAGAAATACGGTAGATAACCATTCACCGTGAAGTTCAACGTAGCTGCTTCTTCTACATTATAGGTCCATGTCACGAACTTGGTGTACCCACTACCTACTCCACTATTGTCGCAGCCTACTTTGTTATCAATAGTCGTCAGAGCCTCGCCATTTTTACTAATGGCGATACCATTTCCCCAAGAACATCCGCCAAGTGTAAATTTAACCGGACCATCTACGTTAACCGTAATCGTACCGCCTTGGATACCGTGTTGGTTTCCATGATAATTTAGATCTGACAGACTGACATTACTCGGCAGCACACCGCCTTCAGGCAAAACGACTGTCGGTTCCTCTGAACGAAAATCAATCTTGAAATCCGTGAAGGTACGTACTTCCTCTTCGCCGTTGATCGTGCCGTTGATCTGTACATCGCTCAGGCAAAAGAGCTTGCCGGCATTGAAACCAGACACATAGAATCGCAGACTAACAGTCTGACCGGCAGTCGCTGTGATCTCATGCGTGTGGTGTAAAGCCGGAGAACCGGTAGTGTTGTTGTCGCGCAACAGGTCATCTTGCGACACCTGTACCGGGGTCGCCTCTACACCGTCCACAGTATAGGACCAGTGATACGAAGCGCCGTCTGTACCTTGCTTGATAGCATCATACTCCACACTCGTGAGGGTAAAGGTAACGCCTTTCTTCATCTTCACGCTGTACTCAATCATAGCACTTGCATCCGTTCCGGGCTTGTTGGTTGCGGGATTGAAGGTTGCCATCGCTTCACCGGGGTTCGCTGCGAAATTGTTACGCGTACCCTCCGTCAGCGCGGTACCTACTTTGCGTTGGTTGGTCTTGATTCCGTCCGCTGCGTCCGAGGTCACAACGGCGTTGTCCGTTCCGTCTGTCCATTTGATGGAGGCAGCCACCTGGTCATACGACCATGCATTGAGGCTCAATAAGGCGCCTAATGCAAAAAGAATTGTCTTTTTCATTATGGTTAAAAATTTAATGTATTTGGTTGATTTGTTTTGTTGCTTCATTTGCCCATTCTCCCAGGACGTACTCGGGGGTGTAGCGTTGGGCTTCGTCGTCAGAGAGAACGGTGCTTATCGTTCGGCTCTTGCCGTCCAGGACGAAGGTCACTTCGTTCGTTTCGGGCGAGAGTTCCCTGCCCTCTTGGTCCGTTGTCCGGTATTCGCCGAACTGTTCTGGCAGGGCCATCATGCCTTGTACCGTCCATCGCTGAATGCCTTTGCCCTCCAGCCGGAACTCGCCTGCCGAGAAATCCAGCGTCGTATGGAGGAACACGCATTTTGGAGTGTTTTTCCAGCTCCGTCCGAGGCTCACTACCGGACATTCGCTTCGTACCACACAGGATTCGAACACAAAACCCTTGTCCTCTTTTCCTGCTCCAGATGCCGTCAGAGCGTCTGTTCCAGAACCGTCCTTGCTGCGAGGAAGGCAATGAAGCAAGCATTCCTTGAAATACACATTTCCGTTACCGCAGATAAAATCCACCGTGCCGTATATCTCGCATTGCTCAAAATACTTCAGTCCTCCTTCGCAATCCGCATAATAGGTGTCTTGGTGGCTCATGAGCCGCACGTTCTTGCATATCGTCTTCGTCCCTTGGTCCCATAAGGCTACTGCTCTGCCGTTATCGTCCTTGTAGTAATCTAACGCGTTCTCTATCGTCAGGTTCTGAAGGAATGTCCCTTCCACCCCGCGGCATATACGTAGCGTAGCGGACCGGTCTATGGACTCCAGACGATAATCCGGTTTGTTGCGGATAATCACACCTTCCATCGACTCGCCGATGATGGAGATACCGTTTGCCGAAATAGAGGTCAGCACCATATCGCCTAAGTCATATACGCCGTTGGGCAGATAGATCGTGGTGTCGCCCCGCTTGTTCGCCTCTTGAAGTTCCCCTATCAGATAGGCTGCTTCTTTGGACAAACCGTCCGTGCGCATGTCCGCCGAATAGAGATGTAACATCTCCTCCGGCTCCTCGCACGGATGCTGATCTGCCGTCTCGCCTTCCACGAACTCGATCTTCTGGAGTACCGTCTCTACATTCAGCAGACGGGTGATGTAAATGATGTTCTGATCGGCTGTCAGAGGAATACTCTGCGTCTCCAGTCCGATTACTTTGCATGTCTCGCCTACGGCTTGTACCAATCGGCTCTCGCCGCCCGTATAAAAGGATATTTGCAAAGAGGCAGGATTCATTCCGCTGCGGGGACCGAACGTCAGTTTCAGCACTCCCGCTACGGGCGCTTTCTCAAAACTGCACCAACCCGAACTGTTGAGTTTGATTCCTTTCAGACCGTTCTTCACGCCTTCTTGGTCGTTCACTACGCTCGAATAGGACAAACCCCTGTCCGGATTGTTCTGCGGAGCCCCGTTTGTATAATCCCATAAAAGATTATTTCTCCCCGCCAGTACTCCTTCCGTCTGCTGTGCTTCCTCTCTCTCCGGATGCTCTTCTCCCACCGACAATGCACCCGCTGCAGGCATACTCGCCCACAGCAGAAACACTGTCAGTAAGGAAAAAATCCGTTTCATATACTTCAGGTATTAGAGCGAACTCTGTCGGATTTCCACGCTTTTCTTCTCGCCGGGTTTGATAGTCACGGCTGTCTGACCGTTCAGGTCTCCGTTCTTGTCGTAGGTGCAGAAAACGAAAGTCTGTCTGTCCTCATACCCCACTCCGCTCGGCACGAAATCTTCCGGCGATTTGAGTTCAAAGCGTGCCACGCCGTTGCCATCCGTTGCCGCGCTGCTGTTCGCATTCTCACGGTAATTAACACTCACATCCGAACCTTTGAACTTATACACCAGTTCGCCGGCGCCTGCGGGTAGACCGAGCATGTTCTTTACCGACACATCAACGGTCGCCTCGGTCTTGAACAGGCACGAACTCATCGTCACGGCTGCCAATGCCAGCAATAGTACTTGAATTTTTCTCATAAAATAATTCTCAATTATCAAATCTCAATTCTCAATTAACAATTATCAACTGTTCTTTCTTTTCTCCAACTGTCCTTCCAGCGCGGCAAGGCAAGCGTCAATTCCCTCCTCAAAACTGTCAGCGGTCTTCTCGGCGAACAGACCTGCAATGCGGATTTTAACCTCTTTGTTGGCGTTGGTCTGAGGTTTGATTACGTTCATGCGGATCTCCACTTTGTCATCTGCATTCAGGTGACGCTCAAAACGATTCATTTTCTTCTCGATAAACTGTTCGAGTTTCTCTGCCATCTCGAAATTTACGGCATTGATTGTTACGTTCATAATACTTTTTATTTTAAAGGTTAAACAATTGTTTCTTTAGATTCTCTGCATAGGCATTTAAAATCGGGTGCAAATTTACAACAATTTTTTCACATACGCAAGAATTTAATATTTTTTATTAAATTTCTCGTCCCAACAGCCCCAATTTCCCTCCCTTCGTCCTTCGTACTTCCTTCGTAATCCTTCGTACATCGTACATCCGTCCTTCGTACTTCCTTCGTACATCGTACATCCGTCCTTCGTACTTCTCACTCGTACTTTCACTCGTACTTTCACTCGGAAAGGAGTACAAAACAAGTGCAAACACACACTGTCAGCAGACTGCAAAAGACCAGTCCTAGACTTTGTTATTATAAAAACGCTATAACTATTTATATTTCTGTCAGTTACGAAGACTGCAAAAAGTAGAAAAATCCGCCGTTTTTGCTGTTTCATTTGCCATTTTTACACAATTTTCAGTCGGTATCGTGTGGCATTGATTCGCAACTCCGTGTCTAAAAAAATGACACAAAAGTTGCGTATGTCATATTTTTGTTGTAATTTTGTAAGCGGAATTTGAAACTGGGAATAAAATGAACGGATTTCAAGATTATTGGAAGCGGTTGCCGGGCGAAGAAAAAGCGAACACCCTCACCCATATAATACCGTTTATAGCCACGATAGCAATATCAGCTCCGATGATATCGCTGGCTTCGTGTTCGCAGCACCTGTCTCCGCGTTTTCAGGTCCTCGGCACTGTTCTTTTTATTGCCGGTATGCTGTTGATGTACGGTTCGTCCACTCTATACCACGCCGTAACAGAGCCGGTATGCAAAGCGCGGCTGAGGATCCTGGATCACATTGCTATCTATGCCATGATAGCCGGTTCATACTCGCTGATTTGTATCTCCGTGGTAGGCGGATGGATGGGATGGAGTCTGTTTATCTTCCTTTGGGTTTGCGTTATTGCCGGCACGATCGGTAAATTCATCGCGCTGGGCAAGCATCCGCGCCTTTCGCTGGCGTTGTATCTGGCGATGGGATGGGTAGCGCTGCTGATCATCTACCCTATGTGGCAAGGCATGACGCACGCTGCGTTTTTCTGGATCATTGCGGAAGGAGTATTTTATACCATCGGTTCGTATTTCTTCAAAAAAGACGAAGAGCACGACTACTATCATGCCATATGGCATGTGTTCATCGTGCTCGGTTCGTTTTCCCACAGTATAGCTACGTGGCTTATTCTACGCGTAGGAATGTAATCCTCCGAGAAGGTAAGAGACACCGAAATAGGTGAATAACACAAAGAAGAAGTTTATCACGGAAATGATGTGATAGACTATTTGTGATTTGTGTTTTGCAATATGCAGTTTGGGAATTATCAGCGGCCAGTGGAGCTGGCATGCATAAACAAGCATTGTAATGAGTGCCCAGGTCTCTTTGGGATCCCATCCCCAGTAGCGTCCCCACGACAGGTTCGCCCATACCGCACCGATAAAGATACCGGTGGTAAGGCAGAAAAGCGCGGGATACAGAAACAACTGGGATAAGTTCTGTAATCTTTGACCGGAGATTTGCAGCCTGTCCTTTCTGGCTCCGGTTGCTTTGCTCTCTGCCACGCTCATACAGATACCTATGATGCCGTTGATCATAATGATTGCAAAAAGCGTGTATGCCAGCATGATCACAGACACATGGATACCTAATAGCGGCGTTTGCAGTACCGGTTGCAACGGCGGCTTGGGGGTTACCACTTTGGTCATCACCAGCGCCAGAACAACGATAAGCGCGGCAAAAGCGCATACCCCGGCCTTCCCCAAGAAACGGGAGGATGAGGTCAGCTCCTTCCATAGCACGCGGAAATAGGTGTTCTTCTGGAAGAAGAAACCGATCATAGCAAGGAGCAGCAAGGCATAGCCAGTATAGGTTATTCCGATTCCCCAAGGGTCATAGTTATAGGCGAGAACCACTCCCATCCTGTCGCTGTCATAATCGGACTGGCAGAACCGCCAACCGTTGTATTTGAGCGGTTTGTTCATACGGATAGTTCCTTCGTCCACCGGCATATTCTCCCCTTTCGCTTTCGCCATGACGTACCGGCTTCTATCCAGTATTCTCAATTCCGTGATATAATCCACGGGGGTCTGCCCGTCTTCTGCAAAGACTATCTGAAAATCCCAAAGGAAGAGGGAGAGGGATTTGCTTTCGGTGAGGGCAGATGGGTTAATAGTGAGCGTCTCCGCTTTGTCGGCGCGCAGATGGATCTCTCCCTGCACGCCCCAGAAATGCGTCACACACGCCCCGATGACAATTGTCATCAGGGCAATGTGCAACAGACCTGAAAACACGTTCCTCCGAACGCGGAAAGGACGTAATAAATCCATATCAGATAGCATCAATAAAGGCTACGATAGCATCGCGGTCCTCTTTCGGTAAATTATAGAACTGCTGTGTAGGATAATACGCATCGGATTCCTTGCTATATCCATGCCACATGATAGCCTCGATGACATTCCGTGCCCGTGTGTCGTGCATACGTGCCTCGTAGATATCTCCCGTGGCTTGGCGGTGCAGACCGCGTCCCCATAACGGAGTGGTACGGCACCAGCCGGTACGGATATCATTCTCCATATGCAGTTTATGCTGCACCATGTCGGTGTACGGCCATATCTTCTGGTTCGGGTAACGCGGCATTTGCGCCGTGACGGGGAAGTTATTCGGGTCACGAACCTCGTCCGGACCGGTGGTCCAGGACGGACGATGGCAGTAATCACAACCGATCTGCGAGAACAGTTCTTTACCGCGAAGCACTTGTTTGTCCGTCACGTTACGTGCTGCCGGAACAGCCAGACCGCGGTGCCAAACCATCACTTGTGTGAACTCGTCGTCGCTCATCTCAGCCGGCAGAGTCTTGGAGGTCAGGAACTCTTTGATATTGGCTTCCATGTCCGCCGTGTGCCACTCCGGGTGCTCGTTTTTCGGGTCGATTTGGGCGATATATTCCGCGAAACCATCCTGCACCTCTTTGTCTTTGGACGCATACTCGGCATAAATAGTACCGTTCAGGTCGAGGTAGTGGTATTGACGGTCGGAACGGGTCACATTGGTGATATTCCATATAGCGTTAGCGCCTGCCGCATCCATGAGAGGTCCGCGCGTAAGGGCATAGGTGAAGCGCTTCGGTCCCCATTGCGGGTCCTTGTAATAACCGCTGGTCTGGAAGCCACCATCCCAGAAAGCAGGGTTGAGCCCGTTCTTCAGTTTGCCGTCAGCAGCCTCTTTGGCGTACTGGTCAATGATGTCCTGGTCGGGAATAGCGTCCAGCAGACCGGTTCCATAGACACCGATGGTGTTCTCCAGCAGTACCTTGTATCCCTGGCTCTCCAACAGTCCGTCCGGGTCGCGGTAACCTTGGTTATACACATATACCGCCGTGTTCGGCATCGTCACCTCCGGGTAGCGCAGTTCGTAGGTCTCTCCGTCCGGGAACGTATTGCCATGCTCATCGTTGGCGGTAAGCCATTGGACCGTAATCTGGTCCGGATCGAGCGGAGCCTTGAACGGTCTGGCACCGAACAGTTGCGGCATACCGGCTAACCAAGGCACATACGCCTGGGTAGCTGGATTGATGACCACCAGAAGGGTTCCGTTGCCTTGATCCTTGGCGTTATAGGTACCTGTAGGAACAGATGTACCGTGCGAATAATTGGGGTGGCAGTGCTGGCAGGACGCACGTACATAGACCGGACCCAGACCGTGCTGGCGACCGCTTGCGTTGGTTACAAAGTCTTTCTCTGCGATATTATCGCCCTGTGCGAACATCGTACCCAGTCCGGCGTCGTCTGTAGCCGGCGTAGGCTGGCGGAACGCCATGGAAGAAGTCGTCGTAGTAGTACCCAACTTGCCTCCGGTGTAATACCACTCCGGCATGTCGGTCTCCGGCTTATTGTTCCCTTCCGACTGACAACCTGCCAGCGCAAGCGCTGCCAGAGCTATGAATAAAAATTCTTTCTTCATGATAGTTGTTTTTTAATGATTCTTTTTATTTAGCCAAGAGAGCCAGTACTTCGTCTTTGAGAAGCCCCTCCAGAACTTTCACTTTATCCTGGGCTACTCCAACTTTGGCATCCGTAGCGTTATGCTCGAAATCTTCGATAGCATCAATAGCTGCGATGGCTTCATCAATAGCATTGCGCACTTTGGTATCCAGTTCTGCATCCTGGCGATAGACATAATTGGAGATAGCGTAGTCTCCTGTCTGCGCACCGCAATAAGCATGTTGGATAGAACGGATATTGTCCGCAAAGTCGATAGTAGAAGTGCAGCTGTACGGGCTCTCCAGATAATCCGGATCAGCAGCGGTATAAGGGTTGCCTATCTTGAGATCAGCCACCTCTCCGGCAATGTCCGCACAGCCACCGATGATCTCTTCGGCTGCACGCTGGTAGGTCACATAGATAGAACCGGCTTTGCCTGCATTGATCATATAGGAACCATAGTCCTCGCCATAGCTCATCGACTCGCCTTCGCTATCAGTGATAACCGCCTCTTTCGCCTTGCTGATATTGCCTCCCGACCAGCAGTCCTCAAGCAGGATAGCCTGTTGCGCCAAGTCCTCCACGATACCCAGCAGATAGACCGCCTCCGCATGAGTGAGGTTAGCAGCGTGTGTCTTGCCGGTTCCAATAGCGCGACCGCCTTGTTCTTCCGATTCAAAGAGCAAGTACTCGGCAGCATGGAATCCCTTGAGCGCATAACCGAGTTTGTCGCCTACGTAGGCACCGCCTTCTTCCTCAATCTGCTTCATCTGCGCAGCGTTGTTGAGCAGCGCGTTCATAGCGTTGAAATCAAGCGGCCATGAATCGATATGCGGGTCAATATTATGCGCCGCTGCCGGTCCAAAAAGGAACGCTTCGCTCTGCTCCCAATGTTTGCGCATCGCGCGCCACGCCGTGCCGGCTTCCGCCAGCAGCGTGCTGTAATCCTCGTTTGCATCCACTTTGACGAGAATCTGCTGACACTTGTCCAGCAAGACCAAACCTTCGTCTGCCATTGCGCTGTAGGTAGCAATGACCGTGTTGTTTACATACGGCGCCATCGCACGCTCCAGCGCCTCTTCTTTGTCCGATTTAACCTCGGTCGTCTGATTGTTGCATGCTGCCATTCCCATGACACATGCGGCACATAGTGCCAATTTCATAATCTTTTTCATAATTATCATTTGTTATAATTGATAAAATCCTGCATAGACGATACCTACTGCTATCTGGGGTTCGTCATTATATAATTTCCCGCGCGTGCCATCCGTGCGCGTTCCTTGTTTCAGTATTCCGTATGAGAACTCCGCCTTCACTCCCACTTGCTTAATCGGGAAATAGTTGATTCCCACGGCTGCGCGATGGCGTCCGCACCAAGGGTACATATCGGTCGGTTTGCCGTCGTAACGGAACATCGAATCGTAGTAATCATAACGGGCGAAGAGATAGAATTTCTGCTTCTTTTCTTTCAGTTTGGCATTCAGCGAGAAGAAGTCATATCCGGCTTCGATACCTGCTGCGAGTGCGTCCGAAGCCACCCACTGCTGACTGGAGACACTTCCTTTGCGCATGGCGATATTGTATTGCGTGATAGCCGCAGCGTCGGAGAGATGTCCGTACGTGAAACTGCCCCTCACGATTGCTCCAAAATCATTGTAGGCAAAATCGAACGCCCCGATAGTGACCGTACCTTTGACATTCTTGTAAGCACTTGCGTCCAACTCGACATTCGATTTGGAGAGGGTGTTGCGAAACGAGTTGCCGCAGTAACCGCTCAAACTCAACCTTAACCCCTTAACGCCGGTGTAATCAACGCGGGCAGCTCCGGCAAACACGTTCGCTAATTTGAATTCATACGGACTTCCTGCACCGGGTTTGATCCAGTTCTTTCTGTTGAACCGGTCGCTATCCAGTCCCGGCAGGAACATCGCCTGATAGTGCCATCCGTTTTTCGTGGAGCCCATGAAAGTAAGCGCCACTTCATGCCATGTGGAAGGAATGATGGTGAAATCTCCTTCGTTACGATAGACGCCGAAATACTCGGTCGATTCATGGTGGGCATTCAGTCCCCCGACCGGAATAACCTGCATGCCGGCGCGGATAATAGCATACCGGTTGAAGGCTTTCTGAAGCCAGAACTGCTCCAAAGCAACCTCTCCTCCCCGTTCAATCTCGGATTCATATTCTCCGCCTTCTTCTTCCTCAATCTCAATGGCACTCTCCGTTCCGCCGTGTTCGAACTCAATCTCCGTGCCGACAGACCATCCTTTACCGAAGTCATATCCCATATAAATGACCACGTGCGGCAAGTCGAACTCGCCGTAATGGTCTCCGGCAAAGCGTTGCGGGTTCTGGCCGTAACGAAGGTAGTTATTGGAATAGAAACAATGCTTTGCCGTCACCTCTCCGTATCCTCCTATAGTGAAGCGGCCATGCGTACGTTTTTTTTGAGGCTCTGCCTCATCAGTAACCATTTGTTGGGATTTTGAAGTGTCCGTATTTTGCGCTACCGATTGCTGTTCCAACCGTTCTACACGCTGAATAAGCGATTGCAGGTCGGCTGCGCTCACCTTAATGGAGTCGTCAGCGCGGACACACAACGCACATAAAATCAATGCAATAAATAGAATTGTTTGCTTATACATAATGTTATATGAACCTTATTTTTTTTCACGATGCAAAATTACTTATTTTTCGGGAAACACACAATCACTAAAAATAGTGAATTATCTAAAAAAATGGCTCCCGCTATTGCTCATATCACATTTTTTTTGTAATTTTGCAGCGTTTTTAATCAAAAAATGTCATGTACAAAGCTTCAGATAAGATTAGTGATTTGATGTCGCAAGAGGAAGATGCGATACAAATAATCAGCCGTTTCGGGTTGGAGATGGGTGTGGGCGAACAGACCATTCAGGAGGCCTGCGAGACACATGACGTACATACTCCTACATTCCTGGCGGTAGTCAATTATAAGGTATTCAAGCAACGCGCTCTTCCGGCGGATATTGATATTCCTACGTTGCAGCGATACCTGCATAACGCGCATACCTATTTTCTCGATTTCCGTTTGCCACGGCTGCGCCGCTCGCTCATTGAGGCGATCATTCCCGTTGATCCGACAACCAAGATACCGAGCCTGATTCTGCGGTGCTATGACGAGTTTGTAGAAGAGATACGCACCCATATCGAGCATGAGAACGAAGGTCTGTTTGAGGAACATGAGCATGACGACGAACGTATCACATCCAAGTTGACGGAGATTAAAAACCTGATTATCAAATATTTCCCCTCTTCCTCCACTCCTTCTTCCGGCACATGGGGAACAATAACCTATCCGCTGATAAGCGTCATGTCCGACCTATGGCATACGGAGCAGGATTTTGCGGACCACTGCGCGATAGAGGACGATATCCTGCGTCCGGCTCTTACCCACCACCCTATCCGCAAAGCGAAAACCGATACTGTCAAACAAGAGACAGAGGAGCTGAGCGACCGCGAACGGGACGTGCTTATTCAGGTGGTGCGCGGATTGAGCAACAAAGAGATTGCCGATGTGCTATGCATATCTATGCATACCGTGGTCACGCACCGCAAACATATCACCCGCAAACTCAATATTCATTCCACAGCCGGACTGACGATCTACGCGATTGTCAACCATCTCATTGCTCTCAATAGTCTGGAATAAATCGTCCGAATATTTTTGCCAGCCGGCAAAAAAAATGCTATTTTTCTTGCATATGTGCAATTTTTGTTGTAATTTTGTATCCGATTTTTAATTAACGATGCATCGTGAAAAGATCGGTTAAAATCACATTGTGGGTTTTCGGCTCCCTTGTTGTGTTGGTTTTCGCTCTTTTTTTGAGCGCTGATATCATCGCCTCCCGGCTGGTGAAGCGAGAAGTAAGCAAAACTTTCGACCGTCTGCCGAACGCAGATGCCATGGTAGGAGGAATATACCTGAACCTCCTCAGCGGTTCCGCTATCGTGAAGGATATCACTTTCTCCACCAACAGCCTCACGCTGGAGGACGAAGAGACCAACGACCGCGCACCGGGCCTGGCGATGCATATTCCTACCCTCTCTATATGGAATATCAATTATGTAGAGTTATTCCGGAGGCACCGGCTCTCGATTTTCAAGGTAACGGTTGACGACCCTCAGGTACTGGTCTTTCTGGATGAAGACCATCCGGAATCGATACTCCCTACTTTTCCGAAAGACAGCACGCTGGATAAAGCGCAGTCATGGCTCAAACATCTGGAGATCAGGCATATAGAGATGGATGACCTGTGCGCCCGTATGCGCAGCACTCATTCGCCGCTGCGTCTGGCGACGGACAGTCTGTCGGCGGAATGCCATGATATAGCATATGATTTCACGGATTCCGTCTTCACCTATAATGACTCCGTCTATCAGCTCACGCTGGCGACGGCACAAATAAACCTGCCGGACGGCTTGATGGCGATAGAGGCGCATTCGCTTGCCACGGAGGACCAAGGTCCTCTCGCACTCGGCTACACCCGCATCCGGAACACCGTCACGCATAAACAGATGGCGGACCTGGCGCAGGAGCCTGTCACATGGATCGACTTGGAACTGAATAGTCTCTCCACATCGCCGCTCAACCCTATTCGCAAGGTATTGGCACAAGATTGCACGCTGGACTCGGTTCGGGTGGACGTCAAACGGATGCATGTTATCCGGGACGAGAGGCTGAAACCCAAGAAACCGTTCGGTACTCCGCAGCAGTTCTTACGCCAGTTGCCTCTGATCTTCCAGATCAACTATATAGAAGCGCTTGCCCGGAAGATAGATGTGGACTTGTTCACCACCGATGTCAACTGCGGCAAGATGCGTTGCAACAACATCCGCGCATGGCTCACGAATGTCACCAACCGCCCCGGTGCTGTATGGCATAACCGGGTGAAAGCGCCGTTCAGCAGCAAAGGCATGGTGAATGCACACTATGACATACACATGGACAAAGCCTCGTCCTTCGATCTCACGCTGTCGGGAAAAGACCTGGAGTTAGGCGATCTCAACCCCTTCATCCGCCCGCTGGTAGGTGTCACATTCACCTGCCATGTAGATCAGATCGACGCTTCCTACAAGGGAGACCAAAGCGCGGCGCACGGCACGTTCGGTTTCCTCTACCATGGTCTTGACGTACGGGTTCACAAGGAAGATAACATCCCCTATAAGGTCGTTACGAACTATGCGGATTTCTTCACTTCGGTGGCTAACTCGCTTATTCCCAAGAGCAATCCTACCGCCGTGGATATCCATCCCCGCCGATACAGCGTGGAATGGACACGCGACGAATGGAGTCCATATCCTCTGTATCTGTTCAGTCCGTGCATCGACGGAATCAAGAAGACGATGCTGCCCGGATTATACGTCCACAAACAGATTTAATATCGGAATATGATTGTATATTTCTCAGGAACAGGCAACAGCCTTGCTATTGCCCGTCAGATAGCGGCAGCCACGGATATCAAAATAAAAGACCTAACGCTCCGTTAGGCCTTTTTCTTTTATTCATACCCCTCTTATTTCGTACCTCCGCCGAGGGCTACGTACAGGTCAATAAGACTGATCAAGCCGTTGTACCTGTTGGTCACATCGGCGAGTTGCGCCTTGAGGTAGTTCTCCTGCGCCGTCAGCACCTCCAGATAGGAGGCTTTGCCTTTCTTCATCAGTTCGCGCGTACCGTCATACGACTCGCTTTGTATGGTGAGAAGGCGCTGATAGAGCGTGTCCTGCTCTTGGGCATTGCGGCAACGGAAGAGCGCGTCATTCACCTCGTTTCCGGCGCGTAGCATCGTCTCCACATAGCGGTTGGCAGCCTCTTGTTGCTCCAACTTGGCTATCTTCAGGTTTGCCTGCAGCCTGCCGCCGGCAAAGATAGGCTGCGCCAGACCCAGCACCGCATTCATCAGCAACTGACCGGGATTAGCCACTATACCGCCGTTATTGGTCCATCCGATGAGACCGGATAGAGACAGCGCGGGACAGAATGCCGCTTTCGCCATATTGGTCTGGTAGAATGCAGCCGCTACATTGCGTTCCGCAGCACGGACGTCCGCACGGTTGCTCAGTTGCGCCGCCGGCACGGATTCGAGCGTGAATACTTCAAACTCATAGCTCTTCCACGGCGAACGGGCTACCGTGCCGGGTTCTTCGTTCATCAGCAGGCACATAGACAACTCCAACGAATTGATCTGTTCCAGGAGTTGCTTGCGCTGGATCTGCACATTGATCAGCGAGGACTCCATCTGACCGATAGAAGGCGAATAAGCCTGCCCGTTTTTCACCAACACACGTTGTATCTCCAGCACTTGCTGCCAGATAACCTCGGTGCTGTCTATGATAACAGCCTGATAATCGAGCAACTGCAGCTGGGTATAGATTCGAGCCATCGTGGCTATCAGGTTTGCATGCGCGGCAGCACGGTTGTCCTCCGCTTGCTCACGGAGCACCTGCGCCTGGCGCTTGCGGTTGGTCAGAGTACCGAATCCTTCTCCGCCCCAGTTCAGGGAGAGCGGTACTTGGTAGGTCAAGGTCGCGCCGGACATACCGGCACCGGGCGTATAAGTACCCATTACACCTACGTTAGCCGGAGAGATTGCCAAGGTCGGCAGGAAGCCTAACTTAGCGGCTCTGAGACGTGCATCCGCTTCCTGCACAGCCAACTGGCGCGAACGGTAATCGACGTTATTCTCCAGCGCCTTGCGGATATGTCCTTGCAGCACCGGGTCGGTGATATAGTTCTGCCAGTTCTCCTCACTCACTGCCGTAATCAGGCTGTCCGGCTCGGCTTTCTGCGCCGGTTCGTATTTCTTGAATATACCGCAGGAAGAGAATACGAATGTACAAAGAACTATCACCACTGCAATTTGATTTGCCGCGGATGATTTCCCTCCCTTGAGGGGAGGGTCAGGGAGGGGTTGTTGTTCTTCTCCCTGGAAACGCTCATGCAGTTTCTGGAAGATGATATAGAACGCCGGTACCACAAAGACAAGCGCCAGCGTACCTACCGCCATACCTCCGGTCACGCCGATAGCCAGCGCGCGGTTACCGTTAGCACCCGCGCCACCCTCTATGATCAAAGGTATCATACCGGCAATCATCGTTACTACCGTCATCAGAATAGGACGCAGACGATCTTCGCATGCACCCAAAGCAGCCTCCACAATAGGCATACCCTGCTTGCGCTTCTCTACGGCGAACTCGGTGATCAGAATAGCCGTCTTCGCCAACAGACCGATCAACATGATCACACCGGTCTGGAGGTAGATGTTATTCTGCTGGCCGAACAGCCATGAGAACGCGAACGAACCCATCAGTCCGAAAGGAACGGACAGCAGCACCGCCAGCGGAATGAAGAACGACTCATAGAGAGAAGCAAGAATCATATAGATCAACAGGATGCAGACGAGATAAATCAGTATTGTGAGGTTGGATTTGCTGTTGGCCTGCAACTCCCTGCTCATACCGCCGTACTCATAGCCATAGCCGGCTGGCAGATGGTCTTTTGCCACCTCCTCAATCACGCGCTGCACATCGCCTTCGCTATAACCCGCATTGGGCTGGACGTAACATGCAATAGACTGGTAGAGGTTGAATCGCTTCTGCGAAGCCGATCCTACGGTCGGAGTGAGCGTCACGAACTGCGAGATCGGTGCCATCTCATCGCCTATGCGCACGAATATATTATTGAGGGAATTGGGGTCCAGACGATATTCCGGAGCTGCACCTGCCATCACACGATAGACTTTTCCATACTGGTTGAAATTGCTGATATAGGCGCTACCGCAGAAAGCACCGAGCGTGTTAAGCACCACATCCGGCGTGATACCTGCGCGGTCGCACTGCGTGGCATTCACATCCACCTTGTATTTGGGGAACGACTCGCTGTAGAGCGACTGCGCAATCTGCACTTCCTTGTGTTTCAGCAGTTCGGCGAGGAAGGAATTGACCACCTCATTGAACTTGCTCATATCGCCGCCCTGCAGGTCCTCCATCTGCAGGTCGATACCGTTATTGTTACCGTATCCCGGGATCTGAGGCATCTGCGTGGGGAAAATCTGGGCGTCCTTGATATCCTCGCATGAGAGGTACAGTTTCGCCATCACCATATCGATATAGTGCTCCAGTCCTTTACGGTCGTCCCATGGCTTGAGACGGACTACGAGTGTACCGTAGCTGACGCCTGTTCCGGAGACGATACCGAATCCGGAAATCTTGGCATAGCTCTCCACTTCCTCCAGCCGCAGCACATGTTCCTCAACCTGCGCCATGATCTTGTCGGTCTCCACGAGCGGCGAACCGGCGGGAGCCGTCACGTCAACCACAAACACACCTTGGTCCTCTTGCGGCACCAGTCCTGCCGGTAAAGCACGCATAGCCAGCACCATGGCTACAACAGCAGCAATCAGCCATATCCAGGCGCGACCGGGTTTCTTCAGGAACTTGGCCACACCGGTTTTATATTTGTTTAAGACGGCGTTATAGCCCGCCTCGTAGGCCTCTTTGACCCATTGGTTGAAACTTTTCTTGCCGTTCGGCGCCTCTTTCTTGGGACGGAAAAGAACGGCGGTCAATGCCGGACAGAGGGTCAGCGCCGAGATACAACTCAGACCCACCGAACTGGCAATCGTGATACCGAACTGGGTGAAGAAAGTACCGCTCGTACCGGGCATGAAGGTCACAGGGATAAACACCGCCATGAAGACCAGCGTACAGCTGATGACAGCTACGGTCACTTCGCTCATCGCGTCTTTGGTTGCCTTGTACGCCGAGGTGTAGCCGTGCTCCATCTTCGCCATTACCGCCTCGACGACCACAATGGCATCGTCCACCACGGTTCCGATTGCCAGCACCAAGGCAAAGAGCGTAAGGATATTGAGCGAGAAACCCGCAATCTTCACTACCGCAAACGTACCTAAAAGCGATACAATGATGGAGATAGACGGAATCAAGGTTGCCTTGAAATCCTGCAGGAAGAAGTAAACGACCAGAATCACAAGCAGGATAGCAATGATCAGAGTCTCCACCACATTATGGATAGCGGCATAGAGGAAGTCGTCGGATGTCTGGAGAATAGTGAACTCCATACCTGCCGGCATGGTCTTTTGCAGGTCCTTGTAGATATCATTGATGGCGGCATTCACCTGGGTTGCATTGGCTCCCGGAGCCTGGTTGATGATAAATGCCACACCGGGTTGTCCGTCTATACGGGACGAGAAGCTATACGACAGGGCACCTAACTCCACCTCCGCCACGTCCCGCAGATGCAATACATTGCCGCCCGTAGTGCGCAGCACGATGTCTTTGAACTCTTCGATCGACTGCAAACGGCCTTTGTACTCCAGGTTGTATTGATAGGTATTTCCGCTCTGCTCACCAAGTGAACCCGTGGCGGCTACCATGTTCTGGTTGCCGATAGCGGTGAAGATATCTTCCGGAGCCAAACCGTAACGCGCCATCACATCCGGCTTCATCCATATACGCAGCGAATAGGTGTTACCTAAGTTCTGCACGGCGCCAACACCCGTTACACGCAGCAGACGCGGCTTGACATTGATATCGATATAGTTAGCGATGAAGTCGTTGTTAAACTTACCGTCGCGGCTCACGAGGGCGCTGATCTGCAAGATGTTGTTCTGCCGTTTCTCGACCTTCACACCTACCCTCGTCACCTCTTGCGGCAACAGACCTAACGCTGCCGACACGCGGTTCTGCACATTCACCGCTGCCATGTCCGGATCAGTGCCTTGTTTGAAGAAGACGTTGATATTCACCTCGCCGGTAGCGGTGGCTTCGGAGGTCATGTAAGCCATGTTCTCCACGCCGTTCACCGCCTCCTCGATGGGCATCACAACGGATTTCATTACGGTGTTCGCATCCGCGCCGGAATAGGACGTACTGATCATCACCGTCGGAGGCGCGATATCCGGATACTGCTCTATAGGCAGCGTCTTGAGGCATATAAAGCCTACTAAAGCGATCAGCAGCGATATACACACTGCCATCACTTTTCTATCTACGAATATATTTCCCTTCATATAAATTGAAAATTGAAAGTTGAAAATTGAAAGGATTATTTATTTTCCTTTTTCTTTTAGTTTTTTTACTATCGATACCAATATGGCTATTATTTCTTTCAGGTCATCACATAGCGATTGATACTCATCTTTCGTTATATATTCTGACCGAAATAACAATTCTACCCAATACAGCGTTTCGTCGGCTTCTTTTAGGGCGATATTCATTTTAGTGAGGTAATCAGGAGTTGTTTGGGCATTTTTACTTTCACTTACATTAGCCCCGATACTTGTTCCACAACGAAGAATCTGTTTGCTCATTACAAATTCTTTTTTTTCATCACAGAGATATTTATAGAACTTTACTATCCGAACTGCGAAGTCCATGCTTTTTGCCCGAATCATAGCCTTTTTACCTTTCACTTTTCACTTTTCACCTTTCATTTTACCACAGCACTTGCTGTCCGTCGTGTACATTCGCCGCACCTTTGGCTACGATTTTTTCGCCTACTTCGGCTCCGGATAGGATCACGGCACGTACGCCGTCGCCCAACTCCTCAATCTCTACGATAGCGCTGGTGGCGAGGCTGTCTGCACCCACTTTGTACACCAGCGTCTTATCCTGAATACGGACGATGGAGGTCAGAGGTACCAGCATCGCATTTTCCCATTCAAAAGGCATCACTATCGTACCTTGCATGCCGGAGAACAACTCGCTGTCCGGGTTGGGGAATGTCACATAGCAGGTCACCGAACCCGTTTGCTGGTCCACCATACCGGAGAGGCTGGTGATTTTTCCTTTATGCTTGTATTCGCTGCCGTCTTTGAATAGCAGGGTCACAGGAGGAGCTATCTTAATCACTTTATCCAGACTGCCGAACTCACTCACCAGCGAATGGATCTGACTCTCGGTCAGGGAGAAACTAGCCTCCATCTCGCTCACGCCGGCAATGTGCGTGAGAGTGGCACCTTCGTTAATCACATCGCCTACGTGAGGTATCACGTTGCCTACCAATCCGTCCACCGGACTCTTGATCGTGCAATAATCCAACCGTAACTCTGCGTCACGTACTGCCGCACGGGCTTGCGCCACTTGGGCCTCTGCGGACTGCAGGATGTTAAGGCTCTTGCGCAGCAGATAGTCGCTGATGATTCCTTGCTGAGCCAGCTCTTTGTTACTCTCCGCTTCCAACTGCGCGTTTTCGCGGTTGGCTATCGCGGTCTGCAGGTCTGCCTGAGCATGAACCAGCGCGTTCTGCGCACTGCGGCTGTCGATCAGGAAGAGCACATCGCCTTTCCTAACACGCTGACCGTCTTTCACTTTGATAGCGTTCAGCGTTCCGGTGCAGCGTGACACGATGGACACATCGCCTGTTCCGCGAATAGCAGCGCTCCAGCTCACCGGAGCCGTCACATTTTCGCGGCTGAGCGTGATAGTCTCATAACTGGTGTGCTGTTCTTCCGGCATCTTCACACAGCCGGAAAGCACACATACGGATAGTAAACTCAATAGAATTAGATTTTTTTTCATTGTACGGATATTTTTTATGGAAGATATCTGTTGGATGGTTTGCATTGGTAGATAGATTCAATTTGGGCGCAAAGGTACAAAAAAAATTACATATATGCAAATTTTACGGCAAAAATGTCTGTATTTTTTTGACCGCTATACGCCGAACAGGCACCGCCGGAAAAGGGTCTTGGCGGCAAACCAATCAAGCTTTGAGCCATTCATATTTAGCTACGGAATAAATAGGCAGTAACGGAATCAGGATAGGCGTTTTCTTCACATACGCCTGATATTCGGGGTCGTTGCCGTAGGCGGCGTTCTGTCGCAACTCCAGCCGGCGCGCGCCGCTGAACATCACAAACACAATGCCTGCATAGCCGATAGCCACAATCAGCCACTGCCACCAAGTCAGCCCTGCGCCAATAGCACTGAGCAATGCACCCGTCCAGATGGTCACTTCGCCCAGATAGTTCGGGCAGCGGACAATACGGTACAGACCGGTATCTACAAACCGCTTCGGGTTCTTTTTCTTGGCGGCACTCTTCTGCGCGTCGCTGATGCTCTCCAGCAATATGCCGCAAGCCACAACCGCAGCACCTATCCATGCCCACAACTCGCTGTCGTGCGGACCGTTCGCCAGCCGGAATGCCACAGGGCTCACCTGCGCCACGTACAGCAGCGCGCAGAACAGCCAGATCATGATCATCACGCCTGCCGGCTTCTTGTCAGAATGACCCTCGCCGTACAGAATCTTACGGTACCCAACCGCCTTGCGTTCGCGCACCAGCAGGTACGTTCCCAGCCGCACGCCGAAGATGAACAGCAGCACTAACATAGCCATCGTCGGCACCGTGAGGTTCGCATGGTATAGCACACCCATCGTCACCGCCAAAGCGGCAATGCCGTACCCGTAACCGAGACTGAAGAAATACACGAAGTATTTCCACCCCACTGCGGAAACTGCCATAGCCACCGCAAAAAGAATCAATAAATCCATCATAGTATTTTTGTTTTATGTTAATTTGTACTAATTAGGCTGCTGCGTGTTTTTTTTCTGCACGCGAACTGCGTGCAAAGATACTGCTTTTTTCTGACATATGCAAGCATGCACGATTTTTTGCTGCTTAAACGTATTTTTTTACGCATATATCATTGCAAAATCAAAACATTATTTGCATATCTCGCAGCAATCGTGCCCTCGTGGCTAAGACGAATTATTGTACCTTTGTGTGGATTTTGGGGATGTTTATGCGGAAAAAACTTGTATAATTCAAAAAAATGTAGTAACTTTGCACTCGGAAACAAAAATTATAACTATTTATACCATGAAAATACTTCTCGTCATTGACACGTACGACACCAACAACAACGGCACGTCCATCTCCGCCCAGCGTTTTGCGGC
>OCTW011609064.1_pt1 | contig 42400 bp, 49 predicted proteins | sample 1539671 | NCBI WGS metagenome assembly OCTW01 (sample SAMN02144230, study PRJEB22623) | gut metagenome | biome: sheep rumen | host: Ovis aries | place: New Zealand
TTTATCGCTATGAAGCATCGAGTGATTATCCATATTATCGTTATAAATAGAAAAAGTTGAAAGTATGTGATTTCAATCATTATCTCCGTGATCCTTAAAACTCCATTTGTCTATAAAACTGAAATAAACTCTTACAAGCTACCAATTTACTATACCATATAACCCTAGGAATCCACCATAATTAAATTGGCAGATAAGCATTTCTTTTAAAGATAATGATATAAACACACTTCTGCAAATTATCTGGAATGCAAAGATTCTGACATGGATTCTGATGAAAACACTGATTCGAGCAAAAAAAAGTATAGAACTGCTGATTCTTTCTGATACGCCTATCAAAAAAACAAGCACAGTTGGGATGATTTATTCGTGGTTTTGAAAACTATATCGAACCCCCGCAACCCCGCACATCAGATATCGCGGTGCCCATTCGCATTACGCTTCGCTTCATGCTCATGATGCGCTGTCGCGCTATCGTCTGTTCGCAATATGTGCCGATTTGTGAGCAAGCTCTCATCGGCCCAATTGCTCCATCCGGCACCGCTCGTAGAAACACACAAGTAAAAGAGCCCGTCGGGGTAGACGAGCTCTTTTGGAGAAGGTATTTTGTTACTTATGGGGCCGCGGCCCGGCAAAACCCGGTCTTTGCCTGTATTGCCCTGTCTAGGCCTGTAGTCCACTATTATCTACCGTTTTTCTCCAGATTGAAACTCTTGTCCTGCCCTGTCTTACCCTGTCTTACAACATAAAGTACCAACTTTTTTTATACAGAATTCTTATTTTCTCTCTGTTTTTAATTCACCTTCTTAGTGTACAAATAAAGTAGTTTCTTATCCGCCTCCTCCTTCTTAAACAATACTCCCTCAAGAGACTGCATTGTCTCTTCGACTCCATCTTCCGTGGCCTCTGCATATATATTCATCGTGGTACTTATATCAGAATGACCCAGGATATTCTGGATGCTTTTGAGGTCTGACGTGGTTCTGCACAGCCTTGTAGCAAATGTATGCCTTAACTGATGAGTCGTAAAATACCTCATCGGTTCATCCTTATTTACTAGATTATATTCATCGACAATCTTATGCAGGTGATGCCATACATTTTCCCTTGTATATATGGTTCCTTTCTCTGATAAGAAAATGAAATTAGTATACTCTCCAATCACCGGCTGCTTAGTTCCCAATCTGAACTGTCTTTTCCTTTCGTCAAGAAGCGCATCTTTCACATCGCTCAACATAGGTATCGTCCTTGTTCCAGCAGCTGTCTTTGGCTTTTTAATTATCTGGGCGTAATGGTCTTCTTTTTTTAGATATCCCACAGAATGGTTTATGCTTATGGTATTCTTCTTGAAATCAACATCATCCCATCTGAGGCCTACTATCTCGCCTACCCTGCATCCTGTACCGAGCAGTACGATGAACATATTCTTCACACATTCATGATTTGACGACTCATTAAGGAAACTCAGGAACTCCGCCTGTTCCTCTTCTGTAAGTGCAGAGATCTTTCTCGCCCTGCCGCCTAATGACCTTTTTAACTCACCATAAACACCGTCTACCGGATTCCTCAATATGATCTCGTCATATACTGCATTCTGGAATATAGGTTTTACGATCGTATTTACACGGGACAGGGTGACAATGCTTATCCCTTTCCATTCATCATTTCCTGTAAGAAGATCTATATAGTAATCCATGATATGGGATCTCTTTACCTCTGTTATTATCATGTCCCCTATATAATCACGGATATACAGGTTATACATATTGATCATGGTACTATATGTGGTCGGCTGGAGTATTTTCTTTTTCCTTGCAAACTGGACTTTTGCCAGATCTTTCACTCTTAGATTACGTTTTGAATAATCCAAGCCCTTAGCAAGTGATTCCTCTATCTCTTTTTCTATTTCCCTTAATTCGCCGAGTGTCCTTGAATAAACAGTCTTACTTTTACCTGATTCCTGATACCTGTATTCGAAGCCTCCGGTCTTTTTCTCATATTCACCCGGCCTCAGCAATCTTCTTTTTGAGTCATATCTTTTCTTCATAACTGTCACCACTTATATGATCAGTTTACATGCCTTTTGGTATAGGGTTATAACCTTGCCATTATAATAATATAGGGTTATACCATTTTCAATTGGCATCCTTCACAAAAATATAGGGTTATACAACTTTCATTTTTGTTTAAACTGTATAGGGTTATACAGTTGACTCAGGTATCCCGTTATAGTACGATAAAACAGTAATATCTTTACATATAAAAAGGAGATACACCATGCCCGAGAATAAAGGAACCTATACGGAAAAAAGAGCTGAATCCATAAAGAAACATATGGCAAAACTTGATTCATTCAAGGTATATATGCCGAAAGGACAGAAAGAACGTTATAAGACCGCGGCTGAGAATGCCGGCGAATCACTCAACGCCTTTGCAATAAGGGCAATGGATTACCTTATCGAAGTAGAACAGCTCAATGGCAAGAAATAGCCGATTTGCCATTCAGCTCCTGTACTCCCTTTCCAGATAATCAAAGAACCTCTCTGCATTGATACGTGTCGCTCTTCCGACACGTATTATCGCTTCTGCTTCACTCGCCAGTCTCATCACTGTGGTATCACATAAATTGACATCCCTGACAATATCGTCAATTGTCCTGTACCTGGCTTCACTGTTTCTTTCTGGTTTCCTCATGGCTATAGCCCCTCCTTTTCCTTTACTGGATGATCTAATATATATAAATGACCGGCAGCTGCTGGCACAGCCCGCATCGGATTCTCACCGTCCACCTTCGGACCATATACCTGGGTACATGGAAGTATCATTATTAATGGACAGCGTCTTCGCCCCGATACCGCCATAGTATCTTTCTTACGTACGAAGTATGCCCGCTCCTAAATCTCTTGATCCAGTCATTGCGCATCTGGTAGTGCGGCTCAGCTGTCCATGAACGTCCGGTCATTCAGACCATATTTAATTATTAAGGTTCGTATATATTGAAAGCATCACAAGATGCTTATCAATTCTCTCTTTATCATCTCATCTTCCGTCTGCTCAATTGCATATCGTAGCGCGACCCTCTGTTTCTCCGTGAGGCCCTTCCTTCCGAACCACCATCCCTCGTAGACCATGATGTATAATCCCTGCTTATTACTGAACGGAACGTCCAGATAATACTCCAGCGCCTTAAGGTCTGATTTTATGGTGGATCTTCCTTTGTTATATCTTGCACAGAGCGACCCTATGGTGGTCTTCCTTACCAGCGATAGATAACCCATCATGTCAACAAGCCTTACCGCCCTTGTCAGGCATCCATAATCACCATCATTCAACATAATCCTGCACCCCCAATCCCTCTTTGTCAGCACACTAAACCATGCCTGGTCGGATTAGCCGCCCATGTTCAGATTTTTTTCTCTCCTTTACCTCACTTTTTATTTTTCCCCTCTTTATCGGATTCTATAAAATTGTATGCGTCATAAAAATGGCACCAAAAAAAGACAGCCTCATTCAGCTGTCTTTTTCATATACTTCATTATAATGTTGGCATCGGATATATATAAAAAACTGTCTCTTAGACATCACAAATCATTGGCCTTTTCACTGTAGTATTTTTCATCATTTATCAAAATATAATCCAACGACTCTGTGTCAAAAATCACAAACCTTTCACACCCCAATGGTTCATTGTAGTAAGTCGAAAACACATCCAAAGATAACAAGTTGTTTTCCCGCAACGGTTCAGATACCGGTGTATGCCCAACCACTTGAAATATCGACGGATATAGTTGCATTTCACCAAATTGTGGTCTGGCCCAGATTGGACTATCTTCTTCCCACATTTCTTCTTCCCCAAACTGATTTATAAGTCCTATCATCTGGTCTATATTTAATTTCCCGTAGTTTTCAAAATTACGACGTACAAACGATTCAACGAGACCTGCATGACTGAAAATAACATTATCTATCTGATGAACAAAAGCCATACTTCCGGGTGGCATTATTTCTTTCATCTTCTCAATCTTCATAACAACCAGATTTTTAGCCCAACTTGAGTATCCTGTAATATTATCTGTTAGCGAGGATGAGGTATATTCCTTGATACTGAAAAAATTTTATGAGGAAAAAATAATCAAACCTATAAAATCTGAGGTTTCCAAAGGGAATTATATTATTGAAGGAACATTTAGATTGATTTCGTGATATTTTCCATGCCTTTTTCCGCCTTTCGGTAGCTGTCAAAGGATTCAAGTTCCTCTAACTGCTCGTCTAGGAAATGTATGAAGCCCAGTACATAGGTTTCCTCCTTTTTATCTCCCATATATCCTCCTCTTTCTTCCCGTTAATAAGGGAAATAGAAACGTCCTTATCCAGGTTGTTAGATTTGTTTATGATAAGTTAGACGAAAAAAACACCCTCATTTGAGGGTGCTCGATTCCTTTTTATCTAATCTTCATTTATTTCACTTATTTGATGAAACATGTAATTTTTATTGAACTTCAAATCATACATCTCTTTCTCACCAAAGGTATACTCAGTTCTATAATAAACCTCATCAAAACCATTATCACCATTTCTTACTTCATATGATCCAAAAACATAACCATCTCTAAATAATATAATTCGACAATTTTGATCTCCCACCTCATGTTCAAACCAGAATTCGCAGTATTCTTGACTTCCAAACATATGCTCTTTAAGCATTTTTATCGAATTATTATATTCCGAGACAACCCGTTCTTTCTTCATATTCTCTTTCACGGGTCTTTCTAAAAAGCCTATCTTTTCCGATTCATAATATGGCATAAGAGTACTCAAACAAACGTTCCCTTCATCATCCTTGACTTTACCATAACGCGATATATCGTAAGGGGAATATATCCATCGACTTTGCTCAGCTGAGTACTTAAAGAATTCAGTCTTAAATTCATAATCTGCTGTTTTCCATTTTTTTATCAAAGGAATTACTTCATTAAAGTATTTCCATAGTTCATCATTTTCATAAAATAATTGTAAGCGACATGATGAAATACGATTTTTAATAACAGGTTGTTTAGGTTCGTTTTTTATATTTTTATTGATAAAACTATTATATTCATCCTGAATACTCATGTTTATATACAAAACCTCTCATTTACCAAAATTACTACGCCAAATTATGCCATACATGCGTTCTTTTGTTGATTTTAAACCAATACAGATTATAAAACAAAATCTCATAATTAATCAAGTTTAGGAATTCAAACACTAACGAAAAAGACCTTCTATGGATTTACCATAGAAAGTCCTTTGTTATTATCCCAGCAGCCTATCTTTCTGCCTTAATTCCTTCTATATATAAAAATGCGTCACCTCAAATATACTGCCCTCTTTCTTAAACGATTGTTTTATACGGACAATCTAACCGCCATTCTGGCACATCATTTCATTACGTTCCTGAACTATACTCATGGAAGTCCGGTTGCTGCATGATAAACTTAACCACATCGGATGGGGTTATGTCTTTGGATTCATCTAAAAACTCCATTACATTCTTAAGCCGTTTCGGCTTCTGTTTTACATACGTGACAACTCCTGCAACAAAATCAAAATAAGAATTAGGTATTTCGTTTAATCGTTTAATCAATTCTTCCATGTTGACACTCCTTTCTAAAATTCGAATTTCTCAACTATGATATAATCGCCATATCCATGGTTTTCAAAGGAATAAACGTAATAGCGGTCATCATCACCTAAAGAATAATGTACCGGAAAAGCTCATTTTCGTTCGGTCTATAAGTTTATATTGTTCTCATGGTTGAACGATGCACTGGTTCTAGTGCATCGTATTACTCAGAACACTTTAATACATCAAGATCATACTGATTTTGGATGTTCAACCAAAACTGTGGTGTTGTTCCAAAATACATGGCAAACCTCATTGCTGTGTCTGCTGTTATTCCTCTTTTTCCATTTATGATATCACTAATCCTTGACTGAGGAATACCTATATCCTTAGCAAGTTTATATGCTGAGATATTTAATGGCTTAAGAAACTCTTCCTGAAGTATTTCTCCAGGTAGAACTGGACTTATATTATTCATTGATTTTCCTCCTTAATGATAATCACCAACTTCATCAATAATTACATTTCCATCATTCCAGTGAAAACATATTCTGTACTGATCATTGTTGAACGATGCACTGGTTCTAGTGCATCGTATTACATAAAATGAATTAGTATTAATTGCAGTTAGAATTGAATCGCTTTTATCCATATCACCTCACAGTTTTGGGGGCATGAATAGTCGAAAGAACTTTTTTTTCAAACTCACGAGCTTCTCTATTAAGTCTATCAATAGGAACCTTCGGAGCATGTTGAAGTTCTTCCACAAGAAGTAAGGTCATTCTTTTTCCCATACGTTTGTATGGTTTCGGAAAAACTATCTTTCTCATGATAAAACCTCCATAACTTTTCTCCTTTCTGTTGAACGATGCACTGGTTCTAGTGCATCGTATTACTAAAGAAACGTATTGATGGTACATATTATATTATTGAGGCGGTATCAAACGCTAAGGCAAACAAGTGCTATATTGTTAGCGCATATATATCTTGATATTTCAAGATTTTTAGCCTACAATATATATGTGAAGCAAGTACGTTTCGGACGTCAGTTGGGGGCGAAAGCATCTGTCAACTCTTGCCTCACTATAAACCATCATATAACGGTCAGCCCTAAAAGCTGGCCGTTTTTCTTTGGTTGAACGATGCACTGGTTCTAGTGCATCGTATTACTATAATCCATACTTAGCCCTCACATCAGCCAAAACTTCATCCGCATCTCGATATAGTCCATGCTCAGCGTGTGTCCTTGACTCCGCCAGTTTTTCTAAAATTTCATTTTCAGTTAACGATCTATATATTTCTTCTTCATCATACATCTGTCTTCCCGCCTTTTCTTCTAATTTTACCTGCGGTCCTTCTATTATCCTTATCCCCATGTGTTCACTCATCTTCTCATTCCAGACTATTCTGCCTTTTCTCCACATGTGAATCTTTTTTATAAGTCCCATATTCTTCCATTCCCTATCTGTAAAGCTGGTACTTCCTGCTTATGTGATGAGCTAAATCATCCGGCAAAGGCCTGAATCCTATACAGGTAAGTGTTTTCCCGATACCATCATCACCTATTTCTTCCGGCTCTAGTTCAGTAAGACAGTTATCTTTAATAAGGAAGAAATCCTTCCCTTCCTTCAGTCCAAGTTCCTCAGCCATAGCTACTGCCTTAAGAAGGTGGTTTCTGTTTTTTGCCTCACATATGGTCTTTGTATATATATCCATAAACCATTGCTCATAGATGTCTGCCGGAATATCTACCGTCACGGAATAACTGGTTATCTCTCCATTATCTAATGAAAGATTTTCGTCAGTCCCACCATTAAGTATCATATTGGATAGAAATGCCATGCTGGCATGGGCAGTCTGAGCTGCCATCTTACCAGCTGACATGTTTAAATCTTTTCTTACTATTATCAGCTGTCTCATTTTCTATTTCCTTTATACCTTCCCTGATAGCCACTTGAACTCTCATCTGCACGTAAAGTGCCACTCCTTCTTTACATCTTCCTTCTTCAGTTCCCAGAAGACTGCCTGAATGCTTCTTCCTCTTGACCCCATGAGCAGATCATTCTGTTTCTGGTCTTTACCAAGGCATTTGTCCCAGCTTCTTAATATTTCATCACGCATCATCCATATTTCATTTGATACAGAAGAATCGTATGATGATGGAATGCTATCACATAATCTGATAAGATCCATACCACCCCTGTAACCACGTCTTTGGAGCCATAGATAGAACGCATCCATATCATCCTCATTTTCCATATCAAGACTGAAACCATTTAAGATAAGTCCCCAAAGATCAAAATCTGATAACAGCACCCTGCTTTCCGGTATTTCTATTTCCATCTGGACTAGCTTTCTGCCTCTTTCTCCATACCCCAAACACCTCATGTCCCGTCTTTTCCTCTTCCCCTCCCATGTATGCCACGCCCATACAGGAAAGGTAAGTCCTTCCGGTGGTAGCCCTGCCTTTTCAGAAAGTTTCCGAGCCATCCATTTATAGCAGAATTCAATTTCAGGTATATCCCTGCAGAAGGCAAGTCCGGGGTTTGTATGATATACTCCTTCCCTCATCAGCTCCTCATATACATCTTCACTCTGTATGGTCCATAGCAGGAGCATATTATCTGAACTTTCGCTCCTTTTTGCAGGCAGTGTACCGTTTTCATATTCTATTGTCTGAGTTAGTCCTGTTTCCAGATCATTATTTAGATTGTCCATTATCATCATCCTTAATAATATTCTCAAGAAGTGCCATGGATACATGGTCATGGTCGCCATCCTCGAAATCAACCCTGAGAAATGTATCCGACCAGTCCAGGTATTTTCCTTCCCTATATGCCCTGCAAGTACCTTTCCAATCTGCCCATCCAGTCAAATTCCTTCCCACTCTGGAAGAGCCTAGTATCCTTACCATACCACCATCCTTGAAAGGATATGGAAATATAACGAAATGGTGTTCGAATCTTTTTGGAGTTATCACTTCAATCTTTCTTACCTCGTCGATCGGCATTTCGTTTGAAAAGTAATCTATTATATGTCCATGGATGTTATACCTTACTGACGCTACTGGTTCAGCATCATATTCATGTTCTTCCACGGCATTTTCTGAATCTGAATTCATGAGTTCACTTTTTATTAACCTCGGACGGATTATAGGTCTCTTTTTATCATACGGATCGATGATCTGGTATTTTTCAATCTCATATGATGTCGTAAATGAATCAGATAGGAACTTGTCTTTATCCTCTCTTCCGGCAATGTATCTGTCCTTGATCATTTTTGACAGTTCATCTGATGCTCTGAACTCCGCATCCCTGTAATTTTTATAATATCCGAGTGTATGAGGTTCTTCATTTCCAAAATACATCACAGGTGCGTAGAAGAATCCGTCGCTATCGCTCGTCATTGTATGAAGGGCTTTTCTGTCGTAACGTATCCTTTCCGTTATCTGTTCCTTAAGTTCGGCATCATCAGTTAAGCGTGCTATCTCCTGTAACCAACTCATCCTTACGATTGCAGACTCCGACAGGTTGTAAACAATAGCCGCTTTATCCCAGTCCGTAAGATTCTCTATGCATACCTTCAGTGTATTTGACCATATAAACCTATCTATTAATAGTTTCATAAAAGGATCATGGTCAAGCGGCATGAGAAAACTGTCCCCATACAGATGCAACTCAGAGTAATCACCTATTATATTCGTACGGCTGATCTGATTTTTATATATATCAATGGTCGTCCTTTTAGTCAGCTCATTATAACTGAAATAGATCAGGCGTACCTCATCTTTGCAGTGAGCCCTATATACATATTGATATGATTTCCTGAAAAGACCTGCATCTTCCTCCTGCATAAGGGCATGATCAAACATATAAACAACCTTGAAACGTTCGTTTATGGTCCAGTCATGTCTCAACAAGTTTATGGTATCGCCGACCTTGATGTTCAGGATTCTCTCCGGGGAATCAAATCCTCTGCTGTTATCCCTCCCACACATCTCTTCACAGTACCTGTCATATATCTTACGTCGCTCATATCCCTCTTCTATCCCATTATATTCCTCTATAGGTTTTTTCAGGGATTCTTCTTTTGTGAGGACATCAACATACTGGCCGTTCCTGATTGCAAAGACGAGATCACTTATATATTCTCCGCAATGCTCGCAGTTAACGGCAAATTCCATGTCATAGTACATATTTACATTTGCCTTCCCGACATAATCCCCGATATAGAATTCCCTATATGCATCATCAAAGCCATTCACCTGACTTCTAAAATGCATTTCTTTACCGCATTTCGGACATGTGTGGCTTACTATGAATTCAACGAATCTTCCCATAATCTGTTTCCTTTTTATGATCATCTTTCTACACTCATGATCGTAAAATCATAAGCAGTTTTCATTTAAACAACACCCTGTTCCAAAATATCCTTCTTTAATCGCTCCAGCTCAATATTCCTGCAATATGAAGTATAATCGATACCGGCTTCAATCCATCTTCTTTCTTTTTCCTTTTCCTCTGGATATATTTCTTCTATCGGAAGCCCGGACTCATGTAATAAATCATCAGGATTGGTCGGTACTGACCTTTCCGGATGCTCTTTAAAATCATCTATGATTCTTTCAAGTTTTTCTTTTTCCTCCCGGAGTCCCTCCTGTTCATATCCAAACCAGGACATTTCAAAAAGAAAGCTTACTACCAGATCCATAAGATGATTCTGGGTGAGCTCATTGTCTGCCACAAGAAAAGCAAGAGCTTCCTTTTGCTCTGTATACTCATATGCATATGTGGGAACATCTGAAAGATTATCAATCGAAACAAGTTCGTCTGCATATATAAGCCCTACATCTATCCCAAGAAACATACTGCTGTCTGTCTGTGATTTATATACAAACAGTATCCCCTGTCGGTCTCCCGGTTCTACTCTCATTGATCTCAATCTTTCAAGGAAAAACCTAAATTTCTTCTCAACACTGTTCTTATAGTCAGTGATGATGACTTCTTCATCATATCCCTCTATATCAAGTATATTTATAGGATACTCCTCAAAAAAGGCTCTCATCATAGGTTCAGCATCCATTTCTCTTAGAACCTGCTGCACAGTCTTCATACGTCCTCCAATCCAGCCAAATGTTTGTATATATAATACTTATAATGCTGGCTTTGTAATAATCAGCTGCTATTTCTTAATCCATCCCCAGATTATTTCATCCTGAATAATGCACCATTAAACGCATCATAGTTCTTTGTTTCACCGCGGCCTTCATAAATGGCATACTCAATAATCTCAAATGAATGCAGATAATCCGGAAGGACTTTCTTTGCAGCCGCGGCAACGACACGTGGATCATTCCTGAAAGCTCCGCATCCGAATGCACCAAGGATTATCACCTCGCACTCATTCTTTACAGCAACATCGAGTATCCTTCTGAGCCTCTTCTCATGTAATGCCTGCAGTTCCCCATCGGAGACTTTCACAGCATCTCCATCTGAAGGATTGTACTGATTGGTTGGATTATCTTTAAGATTAGGTGCTGCACATGTAATGACATCAACCTCATACCACTCATTTTCATCCATAAGCTTCGGGCTGAAAGTATCAGTCTTGAATACGGTTACGTCCGGTGTATATATGATATCGTCATTATGGATAGGATTCTTAGCCCATCTATGAGGCTTATAGAACCCGTCCCACATCTTATCTGTATTAAGTGCAAAATATATTGTAGAACATCTGCATAGACACTCTTCCTGGGCTGATGAACCTTTAACTACGCCACCACCGGGATTAGATGCCGATGCAAAATTAAGTACAGCAACTTTCTTTCCTTTATATGCCGATGCAGCTTCAAATGACCTTTTATGGGATACTATAATCTTTGTTCTTTCCTCAAATCTGCCCAATTTGATATCACCCACATCATCTGCCTCGAGAATCAGTTCCTGATTCTTTACACTTTCCTCAATACTCTTGATAAGTCTCTTATCTGAGGTGCAGAGTTTTTCTGTATCCTTAAATATCATAATTCTGTCTTCTTTACTCATATTCATGTTTTTCCTTTTCCTGTTCTTTTTTTCTTATTCCTGCCTCGATGAGATCAACTGCATCCCTGCCACATTCTGCCATTGACTTCGCCACGGCATAAAGATCCATCCCATATTCTTCAGCCTTTTCCTTCGTCAGCTTCGGACTGCGCGCAATATCGTATATTCCGCCTGAGTTTTCTCTTCCAAGCCTGTGGAGCACAAGTGTCCACTGAACTATTTCAATGAAGTCCCATAGAGTGCCTTCTTCACTATCCCATTTCCATCTGATTTCATTCATGATCTCTCCCCTTTCATAGATAAACTGAAACCAGTATCATTCCTCATCAGACAGTTCCAGATACCTGCACATAAGCCAGTATTCATGTCCGTTTCTAAAACTTTCCTCTGCCCTGCCGAGGGTTTCCTCCCTGTCATTTCCATAGTAAATTTTATTAAACTCAGGCAATGTGACTTCGTACCAGGTATTGCCATTGCCTGTTTCTTTCTCTTTTATGTTTACGATGATATCCGAGAAAGTCTTTTCTCTTTCAGACAGGAAATCTTCTCTGGTCTCTTCTATTCTCCTCATCAGCCGCTGAATCATCTCATCATCACCGGTTTTAAGATGCCTCTTTTCGATAAATGATGCCAGACTAATATCTTTATTATATAAAAGCCCGAACACCGCCTGAAGCATCCCCTGTCTGTATCCCCTTGCACGATAATTCTGACCGGTTATGACCCATCCATCGAGAAGTTTTTCGTCGAGCAGAAATACCCTTCTTCTGATTGCTTTATCAATGCCAAACAAGCTGCAGTATTCTTTCTCAGTATCAGTGCACTCACAAAGAGAGTCCTTCACTATCCTGTCTGCTTCCTTCCTGATCTTGCTTACACTCTTTCCCTGATCGAGAAATCTGAAAAGATGATGCTTTAACCTTTCATCTTTGAATTCTGTATCTTTCCATGCTATATCCTTTAAATACCCAGCAAGTTCTAAAAGATTTTTCTGCATTCCTTCGTCCGGTTCGATCTGATACTCTTTCAGAATCTCACTGACATCCATTTCATCATTCAGTTCTGCCCTGACAATCTCAGATATTATATCCTTTGCTTTCTGTTCTATATTATATGTCAGTTTTAAAATATCCTTCATTTCCCCATTGTAGCATTTCTGTTTCAGGACCGGCTTTAAATGAAAATGCTCAATATAGCATGCGAGCTGATTCCTGCTGAACCACGAGTTTTTACTGATATCATCCAGCCTGTCATCAAACTCCTGTTCAGTGATAACAGGATCTAAAAATCCTGTTGGAAGTCTCATGATTCTGTCATACTCATCAAGTTCTTTCTGTACCAGTTCCCTGTAAGGTTTCCATGACCGGAGTAATGCCTCGTTTCGCATATCAAGTCTTTCAAACCCCGCTACTATGTAATTAGTAATTCCGGAATGGACACTGACTCTTATCTGGTCACGTTTTTGGGTATATGTATCTTTCAGCCTTTCCACCCTTACTCTGTCAGGGGTAACGCCTACCACTTTTTCCCATACATTGTATGGAACATTTCTTAAGACATTTTCCAGTTCATCCATGAACATATCATCCACCTTCTCCTTTGTAAAAGGTACAATCTATATATCCTAATGATTGTCCAGTTCTTCCTGGGTAACACTGTTTCCTGCTGCTACTGATTCTTCTGCTGCCTTCACTTCTTTAATGAACCTGTTTTCTTCCATCCTTCTGTTAAACATATAAACCACGCTGGAAAGATCCTCCGGAAGTTTTTCCAACACTTCATCCTTTATCCATTCAGGAATCCCATAATATGCTTCCGCCATCCCGCACGCTATGCAGGTAAGCGTGTCAGAATCTCCGCCTAGTGACACGGATAATCTCAGCACGTCCTCAAAATCCGTTCCTTCAAGGAATGCAGTTATTGCTACAGGGACCGTCCCCTGGCAGCTCACATCAAACCTGTATCTGGGACGAATCTCATCACAGGTCCTGTCCAGTCTGTAGAATTCTTTCTCAACGTATTCCCTTATCTCTTCCTTCGAATGTCCTGTCCTCGCAAGATATATCACGGCTGCGGTTGCTTCCGCTCCTTTTATTCCTTCCGGATGGTTATGTGTGACTGACGCAGTTATTCCGGCGATCCTTCTGGTCTCCTCGATGGAATCATATAACCAGCCGGCTGACGATACCCTCATCGCGGACCCATTTCCCCAGGAATTATAAGGCAGACTGTCTTCGCTATTAACCCAGTCCCAGAACAGTTTTCCATAACCTGCATGTTCATGGCTTCGTCCGAAGGCTTTCATTTCCATGATCAGATGCTTACGGAGTTCTTCATCCGCCGCATCCTTACCGGCGTCCAGCAGTGCCTTTGCTACCGCACATGTCATCACGGTATCATCTGAAAATCTGGAGCCTTCAAACAGTGGAAAATCCTTTGTTTTGATATTATTGAACTCATATGGAGTTCCAGCGTAATCGCCTATTATTGCACCAAACATTTCTATATCTCCTTACTCATAGAATCATATCTTTAGCCATTTGTTTGAAGTACTACAATTCTGCTATTCTTCGGTAATTTCTCACAGTAATCAAACATTCTAACTGCATTTCTTATCAAGCATGCTTCATATTCTTCAGAATCATAGTCTGGCCAAGCGTAAAATGAATAATCACAACACGGATGCTTGATAATCTCATAACCTTCGTCATCTTTTTGTGGTTTATTAATCCCAAACTTCAGTTCTGCTTCCATTTTGCGAAGATATTCGTTAGTTGTTAACATATCGTAGAAACCATCAAAGTCCTCATCCATATCAAGACATTTTTCATACATTGCTATATCACTCTGTAGATAATACCCTTTTTTTATATAACTTCCTTTAGGCAGATCATCAACATCAAGCCAAAAACACCAAATTGCTTTTTCACCGTCAACAGTAGTATTCTCCAGAAAAGGTACATTTTCAGAAAAACAATTCCTCAATTCTTCTGAGGTCTCATCAAGTGAAACTCTGTTGAATTTCTCCCAAAGATTTGAAGAAAATGTTCTGGACTTAGTAAGGATTGGTTTAATATCTCCAAAACAGTCATACGGTCCTAACGGAATAATCTTTCCATCTTTAGTCTTATATCCGATATAGTATTCTACGTACCATCCCATTTTTAGCTCCTCTTTTACACAATATCTATTTTTTCTCGCTTTATACTTATCTCAACTCTAGCTTTCCCGGAAAGAACTTCTTCAGACCAATCAAAAGGAACTACTTCTTTTAACATTTCTTCTGTACTAGAAGATTTAACAGTCATGTTGTTAAAGTCTACTTTCGATTTTTGCTTACCATAAAATGTATTATTATTCTTAATCATATTCTTTCCTCTACTTTATTTATATCCTATGCAATCTATGATCCAGGTCTGAAATCACTATGATAAGCTTCCATAAGAGCTTTCCTAATGATAGACTCTTCAGAACAGCCTTGATCCCTACATGCTTTTTCCAGTTTATTGAGTATCTCCCCAATGCAGGTTGATTCTGAAGGCAGTTTCCTCCTTTCCCCTTATGCTCTCAAGAATGGGAAGTATATCCGTAAGATACTGCCCTCTCTGTAAGACCATATGGTAATCCCCTGGATCTTTTTCATACATGTCGAGAAACCTGTCCCATCCTCCGATAAAGATATCTAGGAAGTCCTCAGTATTACCCCTATCTATGTATCTCTGTTCATATTCTGCTTTAAGGCTTCGGTCTGGATAACAGAGAATATAGGGGATTTCTTCTCTCCTTAGCTCTGCAAGAACTTCTCTAACAGGAGCTATCGATATATAGTCATACATGGAATACATGTCTATGATGGCTCTGGCATAATTTGCCGGCCATTCCCGTTGCATCAGATAATCATGCGAGGCTTTGATGCTTTCATTCTCATCATCATCTTGCGGTCCCTCAAAGATATATTTATAGGGAAACGTCACCAGATCAATAGAGTTTTTTACTCTACCGGCAAAACATGTCTTGCCCGTACCGGAATATGCAGCTATTACCATTTTATAAACCTCCTGCCATTCTTATCACATAGATACTGAGATTCCATAACACATGGATGATAATCAGGAAAGGTCATTCATTTCTTTCCTTCAGTCATTCTTTCGTAGCACGGATTACATAGGGTCATTATCCATGGAGTATCAGATCTTAGCGTGCCACTTGATCCGCATTCCTCACATACAGTTCCGCTTTTATCTTCGTACTTTCTGACAATGTCCGAAATCTTCTTCTCGAAATCGTCAGCCTGTGGAGTCACCCTTATACTGTTGATTCCACTACCATCATTCCTTATCAGATCGATGCCATGAAACCCTGCAGGCCTGCCTTCGAAATGATAGTAGAATCTCAGGGTTCCAAATTTCTCCTTCACCTGATCAGGGACAAGATCCATCGGTCGCCCTGCTTCCTTATATGCATCCATGATCTCACTGCATAAGTCATGTATCAGGTCATACCACCCATCTAGGCATTCAATCCCGAACGCACTGTATAAATCGTGAACACAACCATCAGTTTTCTGTTTTTCAAGTGTTTCCCCTTTTTTCATAAAAGGGAATTCAGACTCCAGCTTCTTTTCCAGTTCTGCTCTCATTCCAAACCTCCTTGAGATATATAATCTCTTACCATTTCATCAGTGATCCAAGGATACTTTTTTGACAGCCGGCGGTTCTTCCACCTCAGATACGATATCTTATAAAAGTATCCAGTTCTTACAATCCTAACCAATAAGGCCATATATAAGAAGTACATGATCCCATCCCTACTTATCGACGGAATGGGTCTGCTCTTCAGTTCCTCAGCTAATTTATCCAGCATATGCTTTACCTCCCATTATATATTCTATCCCTAGTATCATAAGACACCGATTATCCGGTCCATGAAAATGATCAGAAATAACCCAACCAGAAGGACCAGGGCTCCGGCCAACGGTCTCCACCTGTCTTCCTTCATCCCTAAATCCTTCATGAGCGCGACGATAAGGATAGAAATTATGATCCCTAGAATCATTATTACTGACCCAAACTTTTGGATAGGGCTTAATCTATATATGAAACTATTTATCTCATACATCATGGTCTTAACCCTCCTTCAGACAGCGTCCTTAATCAGCCTATAGATCTCGAGGCCTTCAGTCCTTCCGAACCTCTTAAGAGTTTCCAGGTATCTGGCTCGCCTATTGTCATTATCCTTTTCCTTTACCAGAAAGTCTGATATCTCTGGTATCCTGAACCAATAAGGTGTGTTCATAAGAATCTCCTTTACCGTGGTTCTTATCTTATCCTTCCGTTCTTTTTCAGCGGATATCTTATCCAGGTTAAGCAGCTCGCTTCTATAACTGATCTTAGAGCGCCGCTCATTGTCACCCGGCTGAACCAATGCGACCAATGCTTTTTCAATATCCTCTGCCCTTACAATTCTTAAATCATGTGCACCACTCATACGGAAGTAATCTTTTACAGCCTCAAATCCCTTATCTTTACTGATAATCCCAATATAACGCTCCCCATTTTTATATATCTCTCCGGCAGACGCAGCGATGAACATATCTAGGTAGTTCTTGCCAGTCTTCCGTGCCCGTACTGTCCGAAAAATGACCCCTGTCTCTTCTATCATCTGATATATATCTCTTCTTATATGCTTGCTCGAATCTCCGTAATAAATAACAAGGGTATCTTTCGGAGTCAAAGAGTCAATTCCGACAAGCCCATATCTTGTCACGTTTTCATAATCAACCAATAGTGTCATGCACTTCTCCTTCCTCTTCCCAGAGTGTAACCCTGTGAAGTCCTAGAATATATTATCGTTCATTGTCCTTCTACTCGCAAACAACCAGTGGTTTATAAGTATATCTAGTGCTAGTTATTATTTAGGTCACATCACAACACTTCCACTTAGTTTTGGATATATCCCAGCTGGAACTACTCAATATATTTATGTTCGTAAAATAATTGACGGATCCTTTTGCATTAAGGTTGGAAATGCTCAGTTTTTTTATATTTATAAAATTTCTGTACAGACCATTTCCATATTCAATATATTTATATTTATAAAATAGATGATGGTTTCCTTTGTATTTCAGTTGGAAACACTCAGTTTTTTTATATTTATAAAATTTCTGTACAGACCATTTCCATATTCAATATATTTATATTTATAAAATAGTTGACGGTTTCCTTTGTATTTCAGTTGGAAATGCTCAGTTTTTTTATATTTATAATATTTTTGAACAGACCATTTCCATATTCAATATATTTATATTTATAAAATAGATGATGGTTTCCTTTGTATTTCAGTCGGAAACACCCAGTTTTTTTATATTTATAAAATGTCTGAACAGGCCATTTCCATATTCAATATATTTATATTTATAAAATAGATGATGGTTTCCTTTGTATTTCAGTCGGAAACGCCCAATATATTTATGTTCATAAATATATCGAGGGATTCTGTCTTCAATGGAAACAGTCAGTATATTTATGTTCGCAAATATATCGACAAATTCTGTTTTCAATGGAAACAGTCAGTATATTTATGTTCGTAAATATATCGACGTTTTTCTTTGTGTTTCAGTTGGAAACACCCAGTATATTTATGTTCGCAAATATATCGACAAATTCTGTTTTCAATGGAAACAGTCAGTATATTTATGTTCGCAAATATATCGACGGATACATGCTTCACAGAAGATATTCAGAATATTTACGAACATAAATGTGTTGATATTATGATTCCTGATCAAGATTCTTTCCGATGAGAATATAGTCACAACTGGTATCAAAGAGTTCGGCGAGATAAACAGTATTCTGCGTGCTAGGCATCGATAAGCCTTTGCGCCACTTCCATGCCGCCTGTTGCGATACATTTAATAAATCCGCCACCTGAGAATCATTGGTATCATTATTTTTCTCTAGCAGTTCGATCCGCTTACCTATCTCTCTGCTATCTAATTCCTTAAACTCAATTTTCTTCATAACAAAGTCCCCTTCTTATACAGTATAAATACTATCATTGTCTGTTTATGCTATGCAGACAGAATACGGTTACTCTCCTCATACTTAGAATAAAAATCCAATACTTTTTTATTCACCTTTATATCACTTGGATTGATTTCCCTTGTTACATATAGATTATTTATATCCGTAACTCTAGACAGAGCAACATAAAGCTGACCATCCGCAAAGCATTTTGGATTAACATTTACATAATCAAGAGTACACCCCTGAGCCTTATGTATAGTAACCGAATAAGCCGGAATCAATGGTAACTGTTCTGCAAATAAACCGTCCTCATTATCAATCCATCTCCTATAACCAATTTCTTCTATATGAGGCTTAAGAGGTGTCGAATCATCAAACCTCACCAATACAGAGTCTTCCTTCATATCAATTATCCGACCCGTCTGTCCATTATAAAAGCGGTCTTTATGGTCGTTATAAATTGTCATCACGAGGGTCCCAACTTTTAATTCTAGATGTTCCCATACAGTTAGTCCTTCTAAGAATTTCTGAGAATTCGTTCTTGCCATATATAACCTGCTTTTCCCTGGGAGCGCAGATATTATCTCGTTATTTATCATTTTCACATCAGTCATATAAGAGCAAAGAGTTACTGCATCTTCTTTTTTTTGCATATAATGAGAATTATCCTTTATATACCGCAAATTATCCATTATGTTTTCACCTTTGCGAATCTGATACAAACGATCATAAAACTCCTTATTTGCCTGCCTATGCGGCGTCTCTAACATTACAACATCAAAATCACTTTTGTTCCAAAAATGCGATTCAAAGGCATATTCGGCATTTCTTAAATCTTTACATATGGGAGGAAGCTGGAAGAAATCGCCTGATACAATAACCTGAATAGGTTTATAATTATTTTCAAAAGAGATTCGTCTGATTGCTTTACTAATAAATGTAAAAAAGTTCTTTGAACACATACTTATCTCATCAATAATTATGGTATCTGCATTCATGGCAGGTGATTTCCTCAATCTCTTCAGCCCCTGCTCATCATCCACCACTAAGCCTTTAGGAAATGTATTGAATGCTTTATAAAGAGTTAATCCATTTTCAGGTTCTATGTTCAATGCAGCATATTTAGTATAGGCACATGTAATTACATTTCGACCCTTTGCACGAAGATCATCAATTATACTTCTGATCACATAGGTTTTTCCTACTCCACCACCTCCGGAAATAAATACATCATTTCCGGAAATGGCAGATTCATAAGCTTTCTTCTGATCAATATCAAAATTCATCATTTATACCTCTTCTTTTGGATGATAAATCCTATGTTTTATTCCAGGAACCTTATTATCCGGTGATATTTCTCCTGGGTTGAGATTACTCTTTGCATTTTTCATCTCATGATAAGTAGCATCGATCATATCAATATAATTTAACATGAATGCTTCTGGAACAACCGGCTCCACTGGAGAACCATATTCTTTCTTTCCATGATGCGATAATATAAGCGTTTCTAGTAACATGATTCTTTCATCCGGATAACCCCCAGTATTTCTCTCTACATACCTATCAACAATTGTATACCCCATAACTATATGTCCTATAGCTATTCCAATAGGTGTATAAGTTGCCGAACCTAACTCATTCGTTATCAGCTCCTCTATTTTCCCTATATCGTGCAGGGCAGTTCCTGCAACCAACAGATCCTTATCCAAGTCTGGATATACATTGCAGATTGAAACCGCATTACGTACCATTGCCTCCGTATGTTCCATAAGGCCGCCTGCCTTTTCAGAATGCATAGCTTCAGCGGCTGCTGACCAACATATTTTGTCCTTATACATTTTAAGTAAGTTTATCGCAAGATCCGACAAAGTGTTTTCTTCTCCAAAAAGGTATTTCCTCTCTTCACTCACACTTGATAACATAGAGCATATATTATCAAAACGCTCATTCGCATCTCCGTCGCAGACATGTGCAAAATCCTGCAACACGACATCTGTATCTGTGTTCGGTCCCATACCTACTACTTCATAAAATTTCCCTTCTTTTGAACGTCCGATCTCCATCATGATTATTGAATTCTCTGTTATACCGAAAGAGTTTAATAATTCAATAGTAACTGGTCTTCCATCACTGCTCTGAAATTTATTCATCTTTGCGGAACTATCACTATCACAAACATGGAGTTCGACATATGGATCCTTATTCTTTGTTTCCTTCTGTATAAGCTTTTCTACATATACGGGTCTTTTAATAGTTTCTCCTAAAACAACACTGTTAATTCTTCTATAGTCTTTTTCTCTCATATCAATATCCTCCTTATATTCTATTTTATTTTTCTGAATGAGAATGGATTTGGTTCTCAGAACCATCAACTATAGGTTTATTGTAGGGTATAAAAGAAGCAAAAGATATTTCCACGCAGGTAACAAATTGTACGCTCGCTTTCATTCCTTTTTACAAATATAAAAGGAAGAAAGCATCACCATATCAGTAATGCTTTCTTCCTTTATCCGTTGCGTTTGTTAATGTTCAAAAAACTAACAGTATCTCTGATTTAGTCTTTAAATCGTGATTTGACTCCATTATTATAGCTTTTATTTTCAATTCAATAACTATCATTAATACAATCCATACTTTCCTCTTATACTACTTTCATTAAAATCATCTCGATTACCTATAGTAATAAGATTTCCCAGTACTAATTTACAATTACATAATTCTACTAAATATTTGACTCCATATTTTTCCTTATCCTTATTATATGTCTCCCTATTCCTGATTATGTCCTCATAAACCATTTCACTTTTAATGACTGCATCTTCAAGAGTTCTTCTTGAACCGATAGTTGTATCACACGATTCGAACAGTTCCTCAGTCTCATTAATGTCTAATTCCAGACCTATGGCCAGTGCCCATAAGTTTTCCCTGTTTGGTCTTCTCTCTCCTGATTTAAATCTACTAAGAGTAGGCGGGGACAGATTACACCTCCTTGCTATCTCTGCGTCTGTTTCACCCGATTTAATGAGATGCTCCATCAATAAATCACGAAAGCTTTTTTCTGATTTGATTTTTGTCAATTCATTTTCGTAAGCACTATTATCTTCTTTAAGAGTTTCTATTATTTCTCTGACCATGTCATCAGGCTTTCCAGAGTATATACGATTATACTTTTGGATTGTTTCGTCGATGCCATATTTTCTTAGATAAAACTCTGCTTCCTGTTTTATATCTTCCTGTTTCTTGTTATACTTTTTTCTCAGTAACTCTAACAGAATCCGGCTTTCATGATCCTTAGGCAGATTCCTGTATTGGTCTTCAGCATAATGATAGTCTGCTTCCTTCAGGTCACCATAGTAATTCTCTTCAAGGATTCTTTCGGTATCACGGATTATCTCATCCATGTTACCTACTACTCCGTTATACTGTAATATGGTAATGTCCATATCTTCATGCTTCTGGAGGAAAAATCTGCATTCGTGTTCCGCTATCTCAAGTGCCTGTTTTTTCGGATAATTAAGAACTCCAGTTGATAACAGCGGAAAAACTATACTCCTGCACCCTTTCTCGTATGCTATTGTAAGTGAATTCTTATAACACGCCTCAAGAAGCCTTATTTCTCCTTTATCTCCTCCGTCCCATGCAGGGGATACGGCATGTACAAAATACTTTGCTTTAAAGTCGAAGGCAGGTGTGATCGCTGCTTCTCCAAAATCCATTTCTCCTATTTCTTTTCTCGCCTCAAGAAGCCTTTTTCTCCCTGCCATCTTATATAGTATCTTATCCAGGCCATTTCCGACGATGGGTTTCGGATTTGCCGGTATGACTACTGCATCTGCTGTGCTCTTTGTGATATCTCCAAATATTACTCTTAGTGCCATCGCATTTCCCCCATAAATGACGTTCGTTTGTTATATTCTTTCCTTAATCTCCTCATACAGTTCACAAGGATGTTCCTCTTGATAAGCCTTTAGCGCCGCTAGGACTTCCTTATGTTTTTTAGGCATTATCCCTCCAAGTACCTGTCCATCAACATGTCCCTTATATATAGTCTGAAGGTTTATAAGTGACGGAACCCTTAAATGTACTTCCTTATATATTGCCGTCAGATCATAATACTGATCCGGATGGACGAGTATCCTGCTTACATTGCTGGTCAGCATAAGATAATAAGTCTCATCTGTATAATCATTGGAAGCAATGGGGAGCACTGAAGGATGCCCCGATCTATTATCAAATCGTCCATTATCTGCGAATACAGTTCTTGTGACCCATACTATCGTACCGCTTTTATACTCCATTAATAGACCACCAGCCTTCCTTGATCGTCCTCATATACGTAATAATATGCGTCATGTTCTTCATCACCATAGCGTTCAAGTATTTCCCTGTAATTATCTATCGGAAAACTCTTCTTATATGTGAAAGTGTTCCCATTTATCTTTTCCCTGATTTCATCATCCTCATCATGTTCTTTCAGGGCATCCAGTGAAATTTCCATGTTGTTGATCTGTCTTTGAACCTCAGCTTTTTTCGTAAATTCATTAATCTTTGATGCGTATAACATCAGCCTTTTTACAGTCTGCTCATTGGGAGATATTTCCTTATAGTGAACATCCATATCCTCATTGTTTAGGTTTCTTAAAACAGAATCAAGATTCTTACCAAGATTCTCATCATCACCTCTTTTAACACTCATCAATCTATAATAATACTCAAATAAACGGTCATACTTATCAGATTTTCGTGAGTTACAACGCTTACAGACATATCGCATATTATCAGGAGTATCTGTTCCTCCTAATCTAGGAGGAACTATATGATCGAGTTCTGAATTATCCTCTGATAGAGGCTCTCCACAGAATGGACAGAACTTCGGCATTTGTATTTGTTCCCTAAGTTTCTTAATTTCCATCAAAAAAAATTCCTTTCATATTAAAAGAATCACTTAACTCTAAAGTAGGTTAGTTTTTAAACTAACATATTATAGACTCCCCCTCGTCTATATCACTATATTCCTATTTTTATTTACATATACAGTTATTCTAACATACCTTATAACGAAATCAATTAGATTATACATTAGTAATATATCTTACATTCACTGTCAGTCTGTATTTCATTTTCATATCGTAAGAGATAAATACACAACACCCATGACACAAAGGATTAACGGTGCCGGCTCACCATCTAATAGACAATTGTTATTATAGATAATGTAACCATCTTTAAACGATATACTTCTAGCATTAAAAGCGATTTGTTGGATAGTCCACATAATCTAACAAATCAAAAATAAGCCTGAATTACGAACTGTGAAAAGCTCGTAATCCAGACTTGTACGTTCATTAGACTATATAAAGTACTTATCAATAAGACTATACCTCTCTAAGGTGTCTTAATCTATTTTAATGTTATAAAGTGAAAAGATGGTTTCCTTTGGCACTATTATTCCACTCGTACTCAGCTTATCAGATCTATCTTCCAGAATGGTCTCTATCATTTGTTTTTTTGTAGCTGAATCTGCATGATGAATCTTGCTGTGGCACACAACACAGAGACATACTATATTCGGTTTTTTGTCGAGCTTTAAAGGATAATCCTTCTGATAAGACATCGGAATCAGATGATGTCCCTCATAATACATTAATCCATCATCTTTCTTAAAGGAAAAGTGCTCGTTTCCATCACCTTCAAAGAAACACTTAAATCCTGATGCTGCAATTACTTCTGCTGTTTTTCTCGGGGAAGCTTTTCCCCTGCTTGATTTTCTGTTTCCTTCAGTACCCGGTGAAGCTTCAGGGTAATCATCGTCCTCATCGAACTCATATGATTCCATCTCACTTAATTCTGAATTAACTACGCCTTGGAAAGCTGCATCTTCGGCCTCTTCCATTATCAAATCATCCTCAAGTTCAAGGTTGATTGCATCAGCCACATCAACAGGATTAACTATAATCCCTCTTGGAAGTTCTACCTCCGGTGAAAGCCATTCACTCTTAAGGCCGAGAAACAGTAGTTTTTCGTCATCCTTAAACTTGATAACCACTAAAATATCTCCCTCATAAAGAGCTTTTCTCAATAAGATAAAGTTTCTATCATCCTCTTTGATCTTAGATATCTGCACCTGTGGATTTTCATTTTTTCTTAAGCCGATCTTCTTATGCGTGTAAGTTTCTGTCAGGTCTAGAGAGCACGGAGTTGCCCTCCTCCCCCCGGTAAGACACGAAACATCCTCCGAAGAAACATAACACTTCATTCTGGTGTAGAAAGTATCTTTATCATCCTTTTTTGCCTTATCCAGTTCTTCTTCAGAATAAAACAATAACCTTTCATCAGTTGTCAATGCTATATGTGAAGCCTTTCCCCTGCTACCTTTAGACTTATTCTGCTGCATGATGTTTGATACTGCCAGTTTCTTTACGAGAACCGCGCTCACATTTTCAGGATTAATAATACTTGAAATCTCAATACCTACGTTGTGAAATGTCTTTATCAGAATCGAAATTACATTTGTTCGATCGAGTTTCATAGGATCGCCCCCTTTTTTTATTCTTTTCATCACTATAACACCTTCCCTTATTGCCGTCAAGGGTTTTTTCATGTTTTTTTTAGGCTGCTCAAAGGGCGCATTGTTAAAAAAGGGCACCCTTCAAAACTCAAGGGTGCCTTTTTTTCCTATTCAGCATATTTGTACCGTTTAATTACGTATTCTGAAAAATCAAACCCGGATGTATCTATAAGAGTTTTTCTATTCATCCTTATGCTGATTTTATTATCCTTACCTGCTTTTTTATTAAAACTGTCTATTCCATATTTATCAAGTACTATCTTTGGAACCATAATAATAACTATTTCATAGTTTTTCTTATCATTTATAACTATTGTCCAATCCTTTGATAATAGTTTTTTATCAGGATCAATAGTAAAATACAACCCTTCTGTTCTCGGTCCTGTATAGGAATAGTCCCTGCCGAATGCTCCCACCTCCAAACCTTTTTCCCTCAGAAAAGTACCAATTGTACTCTTGTCCAGAATGGCTATATTCTTATCCTCCATTCTATAGTAAAACACATTACTCTTTTTAATACTGGAAAAAACACTCACGTTAATGAATTCAAGCAGAAATAGAATATTCCCCAGATAATTATCAAGAAAAACCATTTCATCTCTTCTTAATGAAGTTCTGTTTCCACCTTTTTTATTGTCCTTGTCAAGGGTTTTGTTATCCGCAGCTTTATTTATCAATATCCGTTCAATGTATTTTATATCGGATTCATTCAGTTTATTATTTGAGGTAGTTAGAAAAACGACTCTGTCCCACCATTTTTTCTCCTTCAGATGTGTCCTTATCCTGCTCCTGTACTCGGTTGTCTCCCCAATATAGACACAATTTTCTGAAAGAAGCAAGTATACACCAAAGTAATCACATTCAGGTTTCTGCTTCGTCAATTCCATGGCCGATTCCCTCGGGGCTGCCATGATAAACTCGTCGCCATTTTTAGGTTCTATTATGGCCACTCCATCCAATGTGCCGTTCTGAAGTGTGATTGATAATGCTTTGGATCCCATAACAACATTCTCCTGCCTTAGAATATACGTCTACTATAATACATGAACCCTGATAAAACAAGATCATGTATTTGGGGTTCGTATTCTGTAGATAAACCTGTATTGTTTATAATATAAAAACGACCAATGCTTTTTACACATCAGTCGTTTTATTCCATTATCATTTTTATAAAAACATCAGAATTGCCTGTGCTATCGCCCTTCCCAGCAAAGGAGGAACGGAATTACCAATCTGCATATATGTTTTGGTAAAAGACCCTCTGAAAAAATAATCATCCGGATAGGACTGTATTCTGGCTGCTTCTCTCGGGGTAAGCCCTCTTGCCTGCGTTGGATGAATGTACATATTACAGTCAAACTTCATGTGTGCCGTAATGGTTTTGGATACTTTATCCATCTCAAGTTTAAAGTATTTATCTTTGAAGATTCCACTCCTGCTTTTATAAGGCATAATATCTGCGATTTTGGGATCATCAGATCTGTCACCTTGATCAAGCCTTCCGAATATTTCTATATCCCTGTCATTATTGTATCTTGCCTTATGATTACAGACTATATTGTATTCCCGCCCCTGGTTTATCAGTTCAATGTAATCATTAGTCAGATTATCACGTTTTGATTCTATCCATCGTCCACACTCTTCCGATTCCATGTCGGTCTGATTTTTTACAGTGGAAGCCTGCAAAGGTCTAAGTCCATAGATTGCATCTTTTAGGTAATAATCAGGTATCCCTTTCCCATACTGGATAATCTGTTCAAAAACCCTCTCATTTTCAACACCAATGTTGTTTCCAATGTAAATGAGACGCTCTCTGTTCTGGGGAACTCCATAGTCTTTTGCATTTAGAACCCTATAGGATACAGTGTAACCGATTCTTTCAAAATCTTCCACTACCTGATCTGCGACGCCCAGCATTCCTTTTACATTTTCCATGACAAAAAAAGGAGGTGCAGTCATCTGCACAACACGTACAAACTGTTTATAAAGTACATTCCTCGGATCATCGATAATCCTCTGTCTGTTTGCGTTGCTGAATCCCTGACAGGGAGGTCCGCCAATTACAACAGAAATCCGGTCACCATCCAGGATTTCTTCTATATTGTCCACTACTTCCTTTATATCGCCAAGCACTATTCTGCTTCTGGGTGTCTCCGGATGATTATGAGCGTACGTATCAACACAACAATCCTGTATATCATTTGCAAGAGCCGTAACAAATCCTTCCTGGGTAAACCCAAGCGAAAGACCACCTGAACCGCAGAACAGATCAATCATTTTATGGTCATTGTTCCTAACCCCCTGACGTTTTTCTTTAATGAAAGTATTGCAGTATTTATTTACCGGACACAAATCGCATCTTTTAACAATTTCATTACATATCGGGAATAAAGAGTTTATCGCAGATTTCACAGTGTCATCATTATCATAATCAGTTTTTACTTTTTCTGCCCTCTGCATCAGAAACTGTTCGTCTATTTCTACAGTGATTCTTTCAATACACTCCTTATTCTCTGTCGGATTGTCATATCCACCTGCATCAATGAATCTGACAATTTCTCTGGTCTCATTATCCATTATACCCATTCTCCTGTATCCGTAAGATATCTTCTTAGCTCATTTGCAACCGCATTGGCAACATTTACAGTAACCGCATTTCCAAACTGTTTATAAGCCTGAGCATCAGAAACAACGATTTTAAAATCATCATCAAACCCCTGTAACCTCGCACATTCTCTAGGGGTGAGTTTTCGAATATTATCCGGATTTCCTTCGCCATATATAAAATCATCAGAATAATAATTATCCTGACAGGCCCTGTGCATTTTAGCCATTGTGGCACAGAGCGGTCTGGCAACGGGACGGTTTATCTCAGATTTTGCAACATACCCACCTGTTCCGTTGGAAAGAATTGTAGGTTTTACCTTTTCAGAAAGATAATACTTTTCATCAACATCATGTTCAAGAATGTCATGAATGTTCATGATTAATCGCTGTTTGTCAGGAAACCGAAATTGATGTTGCGGGTTATTATCCACAATATCCTTTCTTATACATACTATGAAAAGTCTGTTTCTCACCTGCGGAACTCCATAATCAGCCGAATTTAGCACGTCCTTATAGACCTCATATCCAAGTTCTTCCAGTGTATTCTTTATAACCGAATAAGTTTTTCCACTGTCATGGGTAAGCAGACGTCTTACATTTTCAAGGACTATGGCCTTGGGTGCAACATTGCGTCTTACATTGAAATCGATAAGCTTAGCTATACTGAAAAAAAGAGTACCTCTTGTCGCATCCTCAAATCCGCGCTGTTCTCCCATTATACTGAATGGCTGACAGGGAAATCCCCCGATTAATACATGATGTGCGGGAATTTGTGCAGCATTTTCCACATATTCATTTATATCTCCGGGATGCATCAGACCCTGGCCATAATTTGCCTCATATGTCTGTACAGCATATTTATCAAAATCATTAGCCCAGACAATATTATATCCTGCATCTGAAAAACCTTTGTCTAATCCGCCTATCCCACTGAATAAAGAAACTACATCCATTTCTTAAAGACTCCTTGTTATTGTCTATTAAATATTATCGCGTCGAATCATTATACAGCTACATATAATAATTCTTTTCTATGCGTTGCCAGCCATTCAGATTATTTGTGTTTTTATGTGTACTCCGATTTCTATACCTTTGTCATCATATTGACGCATAGCAGCTCAAGAATATAACGGAATGCACAGGACTCAACCATATTAACAGAATGGTACTGATCTCGCAAATACTCTTTGAAATTGTAATCATTATAATTTATATACGCGTATATATCAATATCAATAATCACCAATTTTACGTGGGTATTATTGTGCATTTTATATACGCGTATATATTGCTGTTATTTACTATTATTTTTCATGTACTCTTCTATTGCCATTCTCATCATCTGACTCACTGACAGATTATGTCTCTGACAAAATTCTTCAACATTCTTTTTATACTCTAAATCCACAAGAGTTCGAAGTTCATGTTTATCTTTTCTATAGTTATATGTCGCTTTTTGCTGAGATTTGCCATACATTTTTTTCTCCTTAGATTAGGTTAATGGAACCGCTTTCCATCCAACACTGATAAATCCACATCATATTCCAGTTTAGTTATTCCTTTCGGAAGCATCCCTCCCACAAAGCTCTGAGGGGTGATATGTGGAAATTCTTCATTCACCTCATACATGACTGACTCATGAATCTGATATTTTTCCTTTCTTGCACTATTTCCCGGAACATATCCCTGCTTCGAGAGTTTCGCATTTATCTCATCCCTTAGTTCACCGCAGTTTTCAACTAATCTGTCAACCATATCATTAATACATATACCGTTTATATTTTCTTCAAACCTGCAGAAAACAAGAAAAAGCTTTTTGTCTGACTGAAGCTGGAACTGCCCTGCTATATGAATTTTCTTATCATATCTGCTGGTTGTGGACTTAACCTCATAGTCTGTTCCATCCGATATTATATCATGGGATGACGATTCCGGACCTCCCCATTTCACTTTTTTCCCATCATTCAGCAGATACTCATATACTAATAACTCTCCAAGTACAGCATAAGGTTTTTTTTCTGAAATCCTGTTTCCTATCAACGTCTTCCAATTTGTCCACCACGAAGACGGATCCTTAAGTAATTCTGCTCTTTTACTTCCATTTTCTCCTGGATCAACAAATATTTCGCAGAACACCGCAAACTCGTTCCTGGTACTTTCCGCAGAACTCGTCAGAAACAGACACCTTTTGCTGATTCCCGAAGAATTCATAGTTCCTGTAAAAACACTCACATTTGCAAAATCCTCACTAAAGTCATCCCCACCATATGGAACCGCAACTCCAAGCGAATCGTAAAATCTTACCACATATGCAACATACCTGTCTCCTGCACTTTCTATCCTGTATGCTGAATTAATATCACTATTTGCAAACAGTTTCTTTATTTCATCCTTAATCATCTTTGTTTCCTTCTTTACTAAAAGCCTTTTTTATCTGTTTCGCTAGTCCACACGCCAGAAGCGGCGGAACAGCATTTCCGATCTGTTTGAAGGCATCCCCCATCGTACACTGAAACAGAAATCCATCAGGAAATGACTGCAGTCTGGCTGCTTCTCTTACTGATATCCCTCTTGGTTCTGTCGGATGAATATGACTGTATGTATCCACAGACAAGTGTGCCACAAGGGTATGCGACGGAGAATCCTCCCTAAGCCTCTGCCATTTGCTTTTAAAATTGTCACGGTCATATGGAGGGACTATCTCCTTTTTTAATTTTTTATAAGCGGCTCCATCCTCGCTCATGGAAACTCCTCGTGCCTTAACTGCCTGTTCTAAAAAAGTATCAGCAATTCTCGAAGCACTTACATAATCATCCCCCTGCTTCATTTCGGCAAAGATTGGAAAATCCCTTTCCGTTTTTCTGAAACAGTTTCCCGTTACAGCACCAATATCAAATCCATACCATTCCCTCATGCTTTTCTGATAATCATTCTGATAATCACACTGGTAATCAATAGATGTATTCATCCTGTTCAGAACGTATTTAGAATGCGAAAACGGAAACAGTACAGGAAGATTGCTTATCGCATCCCCGACAGTAATCCATCTGTCCATACAGCCATTATCCCCTTTTTTAGGCGCCATGAAATATTCTGACTCAGAAAAAGAATTCACCCTTAGCTCTCCCTGTGTTTTCCTTGGATCAAAACTGGAATTTGTCGGTTCTGGAAGACATACAGGTTTATTCTCGTTTTTCTTTATAGCTATTACAAATATCCTCTCACGCACCTGTGGCACACCATAATCAGCGGCATTAAGAATAGTCCAATAGGCATCATATCCATGTTCACATAGAGATTCACAGACTATATGTGGTATATTCTTACCTCCATAATTAGTTGCCTCGGGCACATTTTCCATAACAACCGCCCTTGCATCAAGACCAATGGCAAAACGGAGGAAGTCCTGATAAAGATAACCTCTCCTGTCGTTGATGTTTTTTCTGTCTTCACCAAGTGATTTCAGTTTTGCCCTGCCTGCAATGGAATAAGCCTGGCACGGAGGTCCCCCTATAACTATACATCCATTCCTGCCTATGTCATTTTTAAATACATCTATTCCTGTTTCGGTTATGTCCGTACAAATATGTCCGGATTCCCTTCCGTATCTCCAATGAAGATTATAGGAAGCAGTTTCGACCGCCTCTCGGTTAATCTCTATTCCGTGAGTTATATCAAACCCCTCTTTCTGAAACCCAAGTGCAAGTCCCCCACAACCCGAAAATAAATCTATCACTTCAGGTAGGGTATTATTCATACTCAAATAACTCCTTTATATATGTTTCTACACCACCATTAATAAGCTGGGGTTCTACTATCTTTGTTCTGGCCGTATTAAGCACCATGACCTGCCTGAACTTTTTATTGTCATATTTATCGCGGTTAGCAGCGTAGAATTTCATCAACTCACGATATACGTCCACTCTGTATCCGGCCGCTCCAGATCTTTCTACAATCTGAACTATCTCATCAGTGGAATTATCCTTTAATATTTCATAAGTGGTCTTAATATCATCATTTCCATTTTCATCTTTCTGCATTGAAAGATAAACATACCACCAGATAACTTTAAGGTATATTCGTCTTCTGGTTTTCCAGAATCGTTCCTCATTGATGCGCTTTTCTATTACACCGTCTTCCGTCTTTACTTTTTGTCCGGGATATCTTCTGTTCACAATATCCGGGAAAACATTTACACACAAATAAATCCATACCTGGTCATTGGAAGCCATCCTTATACTGAACCCAGCACCCTTTAATATGATATATAAATCAAGCCCGAAAAGGAGATCAGTATAGTAATCCTTTTTCTTTTTATAGGCATCGTCTGATTCAATCCCTTTAACTGTATCATTGAATACTTTTAATACATTTTTTCTCAGCCAAAGATATTCATCATTAAGATTTCTGGTGATATTGCTATCCCAGTTTTTAACCATATCATCAAATTCATTCTGGTCCATTTCCTGCCAGTTTTTTGTTATACATGAAGCATCAATCTTAGACAATGTTTTCCATTCCATAACCATCTCCCCCTACGCTTTGTTCATCAGCGTTTTGCGGATACTGGACGCCAGTTTTTCCGGATCATCCTTATCATACGACCATTTATAAGCATGATAAAAATAATTAACAACTGATGATACACTTCCTTCTTTAAGATTATGGCCATGAATCGTATCATAACTGTATGCCGTATCATTCAGTACTTTCATAATAAGAATCTGAACCGCCGAGCACAGTATTTCCATTAACAGAGGTGAGTTTTTAATACCCTCATTAGCATTCAAGGCGCCATAATCCTTATGGGCAGAGTTTAGATAAATGCAGAAATTGTCATCAGAAAACTTATCCTGGGTCGGATCCTCCCACCCACAGTATACCCACCATAAAGGTTCTGTGGGGTTTTGCATCGTTCGTATAGGAAACATGGATCCATTTCCGTCAATTATCACTTTTGTTTCATCAAGAACGCCTAATATCGTTCCCGTTATTTGGGCTAGATGTTTTTCTTTTTCGGACTGATTACCCTTTTTTTTCAGATATAGTATAGTCTGCATTATAAGATCCCCACGAAGTAACTTCGGTCGGAATCCAAATTCTTTTTCTACAATGCAGGGATATATATCTTCACTTCTGATAACACCTATTGTTTCAATTCCCCTTATGCTCGAATCCGGTGCCATCCACATTACCGCCAGTCCGATTTCAGAACCATCATATGCAGCCAGTCCATTTGGTCCAAATAAAAATGAAGGTGTATTGATGATACTTCTGCAACGGACTGATAATCCATATTCTTCAGGATGCCATTTTCCTGCGGGATCTTCCATCTGAAGAACTGCACTTCTGGAATTTGAAGCATCTGTCGGAACTGCGTCAAGTTTCCGGTTCTCGCCATGATCTCTGAAGGAAAATACATATTTACTGGAGATATAACCCGTTTTTACAATCAATTCCCTTGATACTTTAGGGAACGCTTCCAATACTATCGCCATATCAGACTTCCTCCCTTAAGATAATGGTCCCTTGAACACCAATAAGCGAATATTTCAGAACAGCATCGATAACGTAATAATCTGATTCCGGAGTACTCACTGTAATCCCCCTGTATGCTGAACCATCTGAATTATAATTGAAATGGAAAACTACCCCTTCAATTATATCATCATTATCAATTTCGTAATCAGGTCCATTAAACACCTGATTATCACCTTTTTTTCCTTTTGTAATGGAAGTAATTTTCGTAGACTTCATTTTTACAGGAAACATTGTGCCTACTGATTCCTTCCAGTCATGATCAGTAATACTCTTTCCCTCGGCATCTACTGCCAGGTCCAGCGTAACTTTCTGCTGTTTTCCAAAAATGATTCTTACAGGCATTTCAATTACATCACCTTCAAATGATGGCGGTGCCATCTGCCTTAATATAGCGTGATTTGAGTGTTTTGTCGTTGTACCTCCAGACGAACCTCTTTTCCCTGACCCACCGGTTCCTCCCATTCCCGATGTGCCTCCGGTGGCATCGTCCCAATATGCAAAATCTGTCGGTGGCAAAAGAACATCTGCCAGCATTTTCCCTAAACCCAGGTTCTTTTTTACCTCATTTCCTACAGTTATCTCAGAATAATCATCTTTGATCTTCCGACGTACGCCTTTCTGGATACGTTGAATAATCTGTTTCTTTACACCGTCCACTGACCAGTCTTCCCATGACTTGTGATCTGCCATCTCACAGCCTCTTATATATTCCTCGAGAGTCATACTGCTTCCTAGAAGAGTATTTGAGGAATTTGCGACAAACAGGGCGAATATATACTCGCCGGTATCACTCTTCGGAATACTGTCTGTCCAGTCACCGGTTGTTGAATAATCTACAATCATTCCAGGTTTTCGTGTATACATTACAATCGGATCATTATACATAGAATCTGAACTTAGCTTGTCTATATAATAATAAGGGCTTGGAAGATTGTCAGGAGGTCCCATTTTAAAGTCGTCAGCTGTGACTTTGATATAATTTACCACTCCTGCCTGAGCGTTTCCCCTGTTAAAGATACTTCTGATTTCAATACCTTTACTTACTATTTTCTTGTCGTTAAAGAAACCGTCTTTATCAGGCCTTGAGTTATACAGACACTGAACCAGTTGGAAGACCGGTTCCATATTGCTGTATTTTATTCTTCTGTCATTTACAGATACCCGGAGATACTGTCCATCATAATTCTTGTTTTCTATTCTCGGAGAATACCATCTCTGTACTGCTATGGTAAGATAATCCTCTATACTGGTCCTGCACCAGTACGGTATTTCATAATCCTCTTCTGTTCCTAATGGTATAGTTTCCTTCAGCAATCCTTCACGATCAATAAACGGTATAATGATTATTGTTCCAGTCTCATCATTCTCAAAAGGAGCTATTCCGAAACCATCCAGAATCTTGTAAATTTCCTTTTCGTTTCTTACGGGAACAGTTGTATCCCCTTCTGGTTCTTCCTCATCAATCTCACCCCACCAGGCTATGCCTCTGTGAACCCCTTTATCAGGTTTTTTCAGAATAGTATCCTTTTTTCTCTCGTCTTCAACAAGAGCAGCAGCAAGCCTGGATTCAAATTCACCATTTTCATTTATTATTCTGCTGTAGTATACTACCAGCCCGACTCCAATTCTGAAATATACTGTCTTTCCCAGTCCCCAAGAACCACCTGCCCCATGCTGATCCTGAGGTTTGCTGATTTCATATACCAGTTTCAAAAAATTACCATATTTTCCATCATCACCTATATCATTTTGTCTGATAGGTCCGGACAGTCCCACTGTATTTGTATCCCGTATGGCAATATAGTTGCATGTCTCCCCATTTTTATTAAGCAGGTTGTCACTAATCCCTTCAAAAAACGAACTGATATCCGTTGTATTAACAGCACCGGTCATCATATCAACCGAAACATATTCCGCTTTTTTATCACCGGCATCAAGACAATTCTGCAGAGATTCCCTCACAAGCAGATCCAGTCGGGGAGTATCCTTATTCTGTAACAAACGAAGTAACGAACTCCCGCTTTCTGACATTTTATCCTTCGGCGAAGCTATTTCAATATGCATTTTACTCACCTGCCTCCTGATCAGTTTCCATGTGACGTATCTTTAATCTTGTAACAGTATTATGCCTACCCCTGATACCTGGAATCACCATGGCAATTCCAATCAAATCCTCATCAACATTCAATGCTGTTCTTTCCGAATCATTCAGAGGTCGTGAGTTTTTGTCTATATTATAGATGATAAACAAAGGTATCTTATCAACTCCTGCAAGGCTTCTGAACGTTTTATACTGGGCGCTCATATTCCTGCATTTTCTCATTTTTTCCCAATCGCCCGGATCATCAAACATCTCCTCTGTAATATCTGCAACATAGTCTTTCTTTCCCGAAAGCACTCCTATGTTGAAATGATCCCCACTGTCAGTTTTACAGCTACGATTCACCTTACCTATCGTAATACCATTAGACAGCTTCCAGTTCTTATCGGAATTCTCTGTAAACGGAGTCACGCCGCATAACATAACATTCCACTTTCCCATATACCCTTTTCCAGATTGATCCTCTATCCATTCCGTGAGAAGATCTATCTGCTGAAATGCCTTGGAGGTGACAGGCACCTTAAATCCTCTATCAAAGAATCCCGTCTTTATTGTGTGAAAATCTATATTTTCCCATATATATGCCATGGTATTTGTGGATTCTCTATATTTCCCCAGTCTGGATATAAATTTGTCAGCAACATCAATGTTATTCCTAAGATCTGAAACATTCCTTGTGTATACAGTAAGCTGCGTATCCATTCCGGAAAAATCCACCCCAGCAGCCTCTGCCATCTGCATTTTTTTCTTGGAAGTCAATGACATCCATCCCGCTTTAGGAGACGTCATCAATGTAAGGCCGAAATCCAAAGGATTCATTCCCGCCAGCATCATCTGATATATCTGGTCTCTTAGATCAAAATCTACATCTGCAAGATAAGTGAACTTATTGGAAGTATCTTCAGTCATCCATATTCTTGGTAACAGCTCATAGTGAGGTCTGTATCCAAACCAACGTCCCATCTGCATCAGAGTATCCACCTGCTTCACACTTCTTAAAAAGAATGTTGAGACAAGACCTTCAAGTGTAAGTCCCCTGGACAAAGTATTTCCTCCGATTACAATGAACGCCGTGGCATAATCCGGGATATCTGATGACCTTTCATCTGGATACGCCAGTCTCATATGCATTCCATCTTCACTGATTCCATTATTGGAGCAATTATCTATGCAAAGATGTATCCCTTTGTTATATTTTAATTCCCCTTCATCATCCATCAGAATCGGAGACACAAATCTTAGCAGTTCTTCTATTTCCCCAGCAATACATTCAAATTCAGGATAATCCCAGATAAATGCATTGTCATATTCATAATCCGGATATGCCTTTCTGAATCCAGCTTTGCTAAGTTTTCTTGTCTGTCTCATGTATGTATCTCTGCATAGACTTATCATATTTTCTCGGTTATCGATTATCCATTTCTGTACAGCATCAGCTATGAAAGTATGATGAGTCTGCTTCTGACTCGTATGGATAAGCATACTGACAGGTTTTTTATAGTTGTAATATCGCATGACTGAAACACAGCACAAAAACCATTGAATAGCATCTTTCATGGTTCCTGGAATATCTGTCTTATCACCAGCATGTATTCTTTTTATTGCCTTTACATCTGAATCAGTCACCTCGTTAACAATTTCCAGAACCTGCTCCCTGTCAGCGTCCTGGGAACCAAATATTATCTGAGGTCCAAAATAGCTAAATGGGACACCAAGGGTATGAATAAAGCTTTTGGGATACAGGGAGTTTTCCCCCTGTTCATTCAGACAATTTGCATATGGAGTTGCGGTATAGCTGATATAATTCATAGCCTTATAATGGCTTTGATACGTATTATTAGCATCACTTGTTGCATCTTTATCCCTGCAGTGAACAAGATTAAGTATCAGTCGATTTATCATTTTTTTATCATCTGCAGAGTAAACATCCCCTGTATTAATCCCAGCCTGATCCGCTTCATCGTCAATAACAAGTATTTTCAAATTCTGAATATTATTCTTATCAGCCTCAATCCATTCTATGAGATCTGTCAACCTGGATTTCACCTTAAGACAGACCGTCATATACCTGGCATTGCCGCTGGTAAGCTGTAAATCACTCAATCTCTGACCAGGAAGAGTTTTTTTCTTTGAAAGATGGTCAAACTGTGTCCAAGAAAGATTTCCACCATGATTAAGGTCTTCAAAAAGTCGGTTCTGTGTCTGTCTTCTCAAGTTTTCGATAGTCCCCGAAAGAATTATGAACATATTCCATCCCCAGTCAGCAGCCATGGCCATCAGCCCTGACATATTGGCTGTTTTGCCAGATTGAACGTTCCCCACAACCAATCCTTTGACTGGTCCTGTGCTGACTGTATCCTTGCTTAACTGCTGAAGAATTCTTATCGCTGAGATTTCAATATCATCAACAGCATCCGTACTAAATCCTTTATTTAACAAGTGTTTTCTATACAGCTGCCAGGATGAGTGCGGGTCGTTTGGAACTCTGACTCCATTCATTTCACCTTGATTTACAGGAATTGTTGCCGTTTTTGACAACTCTATTCTTCGTTCTTCAGCCTCCTTCAGAGCATCAACTATCCTCATCCACGTATTCTCGTTTAATTCCTCTGACCAGTCGTAATCATCTATGCTCTGTCTGATAAATCCTATCAACCCGTTCAAATCACCCTTACATGCGTAACGTATGCTTTCCCACGGTACATTCTTAATTCTTTTGGCCTTTATCCAATTCCTGCAATCATCAAATTCATTATCATAAATATCTATCATAATGTCCCCCATAATAATCCGAATCCATATAATCATCCATAATTGTTTCTTCTATAACCTTGACGCATTCATCAAGGTGTTTCTTAATGTCTTCTCCCCAGAACCTTAGTACAGTCCATCCCATGGCATTAAGGCTCTTGTTCACTTCATCATCATGATCTATATTACGTGCTATCTTACTGATCCAAAACTGACTATTATTACTATTCTTAAGTTTACTTCTGAGATGCTCCCAGTCTTTTCCATGAAAAAATTCACCATCGCAGAAAATTGCAATTCTATATTTCGTCAGTACTATATCCGGTGAACCAGGTAGCTTTTTATAGTTCTTCCTATATCTATATCCCTTAGCCCAAAGAGCCTTACGTAGCTTGATTTCAATACCTGTATCCTTACCACGAATACGACTCATATTCCTATGTCTTTGTTCTTTAGTGATCACATCCACGATAATTAATCTCCAATAAAGAGTTATTTGAATTGACCGTCTGTATTTTCCATTAAAATGCACTTTCCAGCATTCAGTGATTAATCCATGTTATCCAATATAAAAAGACAGAGAATAACAAACAATATCACTTGTTCCTATTTGTTAAGAGATTATAAAACTATTCTTTTTTCCAGCACTGTCCAGCCATATCATAGTAGAATCCGTTCGTAACCATATAATCATCAACAATATCTTTTTCCACCATTGACCTAAAGTGCATCAACTTTAGCAGCTGTTCACGAGCAATAACCATTTCCTCCGATGAAATAATCGTTGTTATATATGACAGGATCGATGCCATATCCTGGTCAAAGGCTTGCAGAAGATCTTCATATTCTATCGTTAATATATCAATGTTCTCCATTGCAACCTTATTACGATTTCTTTTCGAAATCGATGTATTATTCATTTTTTCTCTTTCAGAGTATTTGTCATCCTCGAAATCATTATCATTAAAACCGACATTACTAGGATTTAATAAATCAATATCATTTCTTTCATCTCTGCGTCTGATTTCCGAAACATCCTCCTGTCCACCCAGAATATACTGAACAGACACACCCAGCACTTCACAAATCTTTAGTAGGGTATTTGCCTTTGGTAATCTCTGTCCCTTACAATACCTACATATAGCATACCTTGTAACACCTGACTTTCTTGAAAGCTCAGATTGAGTCATGTTATTACTTTTCATTAATGAATTTAGTCTTTCACTAAAATCAAAAAGAATCTCTTCATTCGTCACTAATTCCGTTTCCGGATCAGTTTTTTTGAATATCATCTCATTCCCTTCTTTATCCGGAAAACCAGAATCCATTTTTGTATCCATTTCATCATCCTGCTCTATCTCGATCCTACTGTTCATTAAATCATTTACACTCTCAATCAATTCGTAAACAGATTTATAATTAGTCTCGTATTTTAAATTATAATAGGAATGAAATATAGATTCATCATTAACCCCAATACGTGAAAATATCTGAAACTTACCGTCTCTTGCCCATATCTGACATGTAGCCGCCTTGTCACCTTTCCTTGTTAGTTCAAGACATGTCCCATCTTTTCTGTTCTTTACTGCAAAAACCAAATCCGCCTCTTTTAGTAATTCTATAATGCTGATATAATTCTCAATTGTAGGTATCTCTTTTGCCATAATCCCATCTACCTTCGTGTTATTATTCTCATTATTGCAAGCACTAACGCTGACTATCTTTTACACTTTGTTTATGTCTCAACTTTTCCCTTGCTAATGTAGCCTTACTTATCCCCGTCATTTCTACCACTTGACTATAAGAATGGTTTTCCAAGAGCTTAAGTGCATGATCTATCTGTTTTTTTCCGTACTTCTTCGGTCGCCCCTCTCTGTAGTCAGGATTCTGTCTAGCTATCCTTTTGCCTTCTTGAGTCCTTTGAACGATTAAGTCTCTCTCAAACTCAGCAAACGATAGCATTACATTTCTAATCAATTTTCCTGTCGGGGTATTATCTATTACTCCCATATTAAGGATATTAACTATTACCCCCTTAGAATTAAGTTCCTCAATCAGTTCCACGCCATGTGTAACACTACGGGCAATCCGATCCAATTTGGATACTACTAGCATGTCACCTTCCTTAAGAGTTTTCATCAGTTTATCCAATTCAGGCCTGTCCTTTACTGTTCCGGTATATATATCCTTAAATACTATTTCAGCTCCAGCAGTCCTTAGTTCCTGTTCCTGAAACTCCAAGGAATTACCATCCTTAGCCTGCCCCTTTGTGCTTACTCTTATGTAGCCATATATCATAAAAACGCCTCTCATTTATGATTATTAGTTATGAGACAAGCCCACACCGCTATTTTACTACATCAGAAAAACGGTATCAATACTTCTAAGTTATGAGGATATTACAGTCATTCAATCAACTCTAAAACTCTTATGACTGGTTGAACGATGCACTAAAACTGGTGCATCGTATTACCAAATTTCTTTGCCATATCAATATTTCTAATTCCAAATTGCTTGCAACAGCTGTGGGATGCCCTATTCTGTTTGTCTCAAGATATGCTTGATAACTTCTTTTCAGTTCCTCAATAGTTTCTGTTTCTGAAAAGTAACATTTAAGTTCGCAATTTAGAGGGTGCAAAGGCTTATAAAGTCAATGTTTACGGGTCTTAAAAAGGACTCCCTCTTAAAAAGTCCTTGCACCTTAAATCGTTATTCTAATTAGAAACAGATTGTTATTTTGTTCTATAGGCTATATAATGCAACAAAAATCTTTCAAAAATGGAGGGAAGTATATTGTCGACATTTATAGAAAGCGTTAAAGCAGAATTAGCCAAACCACACCACGAGTACGAGGATTGCCTTGTCGATTTAGGAATAAGCATATCTAAAGATGGAATAATAAAATCTATTAAAGCCAGTCAAAATATGTATTGGTACACAATTCATCTTGTTGATAATTATGATTACAGAGAATGGGTCATCACTGATCCATTCTCTTCAAATGATAATAAAGACTTCCTTACTGTATTTAATTCATATAAGGAAAATGGAACTGACATTGGTTTAGGAGATGGCTATGGCTTTGGTAGTGGCTGCAAAGCGCACTTTCCCGGAACTGAGAACATAGATTTTAATTATATTAAGTCTAATATGAGCAAAAAGTTACTCGAACTCGGTTGCAAAGAAATCTATCTTCTCATCGGACCTATAGAAACAAAACTAACTCGAAACAGAGTAGAAAAAGGAATATTTGGAAAAAAGAAATACATTCCTTATGAAATCTCACAAACAAGCTATAAATGGGCAGTAAAATTTGAATGGTAGATTAATCCTGTCTAAGGCGATTCTTTTCCATATAGTATTCTATACATAAGATTGGCTCAACGGATCTACTCCGCGAGTTGCAATTTACCTTCATATTTTATATTGATAACTATATTTAACATTTACACTTGCACCTTTCGTACGATGCCAATGATCTGGATTTTTTCCAATAAACCACTCCCCAAGCGGGGGATGTAATACTTGAGTCTTTTCTATGTCAAAAACAGTCTTATAATCACAGTAATATTCTGCAATCGGCTGGGATAAAACCACTCCATCATTTTTTGCTAGTTCAACCAAATCGTTATATACCCTTTTACCTAAAGGTGTAAGTGAAATCCTTTTTTTACTTGGAAAGTTCTCTTCAAGAATATATAGTCTTTTGAAATGTACAGCATCAGGCCCATCATAACCAGACGAATACTCATATACCTCCGTTGTTTTTACTCTCCCAGACATTTCAGGACTCAAATCGATAGATCCACCGCTCAAATTAAATGTTCCTTCAATAATATAATTCCCTTTAGAAACCTCAGATTTTATAGGTTTGATTATTTTTTCCTCATAAAATTTTTTCAGTATCAAGGAATATACCACATCCTCGCTAAGCATTTGAGCTTCGCGTTTTGCATTTTCCTCTGTGATCATATTTAACTCATCTATTAATGCCATGACTCAATCTCCTACTTTCACAACTTGGATATGATAATTATATTATCAATCAATATATTTCATGCTAACTATTGTACCAAACCGCTTACGCGGTGGCTACCTCTACTTTCAGTTAAATCTACTCTTTCATAAAAAATAAAAGTAGCGATTAACGTGTAT
>OCTW013404610.1_pt1 | contig 42383 bp, 37 predicted proteins | sample 1539671 | NCBI WGS metagenome assembly OCTW01 (sample SAMN02144230, study PRJEB22623) | gut metagenome | biome: sheep rumen | host: Ovis aries | place: New Zealand
GCCTGTTTGGAAAACGCTGGAGGTGATTTCGTTGGGTGAACTCTCAAAACTCTTCAACAACTTCAATGAGTCGCAACTGAAACATAATGTTGCACATGAGTTTGGACTGAATCACCACAAGTTTCTTTCAAGTTGGCTGGAAAGTCTGACCTCGTTGCGTAATCATTGTGCCCACCATGCGAGAGTATGGAATCGTGCATATCCTTTGAAGCCAGCGACACCACAAGTAATGCCCAACAGGTGGATTACCAACTTCACATTCAGGGAAGAGTCGCTATATGCCCAACTCTGCTGTATTGCCTATTGGCTGAATGCTATCGACGCCAACAACACTTTCGTTGGCGACCTCAAGCTATTGCTGCTTCGCAATCCGTCAATAGATCTAGCCATGATGGGATTCCCGTCAAACTGGCGACAGGAACCCCTTTGGCAGTTATAGAGTATACAGAATGATAAAAGTTCAGCATACCTCATTGCTTTTATAACGATTCTGGGGTTACGAATAAGAAACCTAACTCCTTCACCAATCCTCCCCAATTTGCTTTTAGTCTAAATTTGAACTTCCCCGTTCTTCCCCGTATTGCCTTTATTACAGGCCGAATTGCGTTAATTCTCTCAAATCCGTCTTTAGTTACAACCTTTTTTGCTAACTTTGCCGAGCAATTTTTTTTCATGTTATGGAGAAGATAAAGAAAATCGTTCTTACTGGAGGTCCATGTGCTGGTAAGACTACAGCATTGGTTAAAGTTATTGAGCACTTTTCTAATTTAGGCTGGAAGGTGTTTACTATACCCGAAGTGCCTACTATTTTTACCCAGAGTGGTATGGATTACCTTACTACCAACAAGGAGTTCTTCTATGAGGGTGAGAAGGCTACTATGGAGATGCAGTTGTCTCTTGAAGATAAGTTTATGAAAATGGCTGAGGCTTATGGTGATAAGAGTATTATTATCTGCGACCGTGGTGCACTCGATATTTCGGCTTATATGGATCCAAGCCTTTGGGCACAACTTATGGACGATTTAGGTACGACAACAGCTCAACTTCGTGATGAGCGCTATGATGCAGTACTCCACTTGGTTAGTGCTGCTGATGGTGCAGAACAGTATTATACGACAGCCAACAACTCTTCTCGTGTAGAGAAAAATGATGAAGCTGGTTTGGCTATCGCTCGTATGCTTGACAAAAAAGTGATTACCGCATGGAGTTCACATCCACATCATCGCGTGATTAATAATCACGATGATTTCGATACTAAGTTACGTCGTGTTATCAAGGAGATTTCAGGTGTGCTCGGTTTGCCACAACCTATCGAGGAAGAGCGTAAATATATCGTGGAACTTACAGGTGAAATGCCAGAGAGTATCGATAGCGAAATCGTACAAACTTATCTTGTAACTGAGCCTGGCAGTGAGGTACGTATGCGTAAACGTAGCTGGCAGGGTGGCAAAGTCGTGAATGTACTTACCACGAAGAAAAAAATATCTGCTACTTCGCAGATCGAAACGGAGCGACAAATTGGTAATAATCTTTATGAGAGTTTGTTGCAACAGGCTGATCCTTATCGTCAGACGATTCATAAGATGCGTAGTAGCTTTGTATGGAAAGGACAATACTTTGAACTCGACCGATTCGTTGCTCCTGTAAATAATCTGATGATACTCGAAACCAAGGGTGTCGCTGCACAGGAGTGCGTTAATTTCCCTCCATTTATCAAAGTAGTGAAGGATATTACAGGCGATACGCAGTATTATAATTATAATATCGCTTTGAAGTAATATACCAGAAGAATTGATGTGTGTTATTGATACATATCATGTATACCGGTAGAAAAACTATATTATGATGTAAGCCTTCGGCTGCATCGTATAAAATATGTACCTTTGTTTTGTGTTTACAGTAATGCTTTAGCATTCTAAAGCATTACTGTAGACCATGATTGATTTTAGAATAACATAAATTAAGGTATAATGATTATTACAATAGCACGACAGTGTGGATGTGGAGCTCTCCATGTGGGGGAAATATTAGCTCAACATTACAATATTCCTTTATATACGCGTGAATCGCTCAAGGAAATGGCAAGGCAGAAGGGGGTCCTTTCAGAGATGGACGACTTCTTTGATGAGCGCCCAGTAGACGATTTGATGTTTGCCATTTCTTGTGATTATGCTGATGCTGCAGGTAAAGTTCATCAGAAAGCCATTCATATGTTGGCTGATCTTATAGGACAGCAAGACTGTATTATTATCGGCCGATGCGGTAACTATATTTTCCGTGATCGTGAGGATTTAGTGTCAGTCTTCTTGAAAGGTGATGAAACTTCACGTATCAAAAATACGATGAAAGAAGAAAACATGAGTGCCGAAGAAGCTATGGAGTTTAATCATCTCATGGACGAGCGTCGAGTATTTTATCATCGTTATTACACCGGTTTAATTTGGGGCGATGCCAAGGACTATGATTTGTGTATAGACAGTTGTCGTCTTTCGGCAGAAGATGCAGCCCAGATTATCGAGAGTTATATTGCAAGTGCGCATTTACAGTTGAAGTAATATGAAATTTTTAATTCAGTTTTTGATTATCGTTACCTTTGCCTTTGTCGGTGAAGTACTTCATGATATTATCCCATTACCTATTCCTGCCAGTATTTATGGTATAATCTTGCTTTTTGTCTTCCTTCAGAAGAAGTGGATTAAGGTGAAAGATATTCGGGAAACGAGCATATTTCTTATTGCGATAATGCCGGTTATGTTTATTCCTGCTGCTGCCGGATTAATTAATTCGTGGGCGGTTATCCGTCCTTCTCTAGTACAGTATATCTTTATTATTTTCTTTACCACTTTCTTGGTTATGGGGGCTGCAGGTATTTCCACCCAGTATGTCATAAGAAGAGGTAAGGCGAAAAATAAGCAAGTCAAGCAGGTGGTAACTAAGGGAAAGGAGAGTGCTGAATGAATACGATAGTAGCGCTGGCTTCAGTGTCAGCATTAAAGGCAATGTTAGAACAGTCTGTTTTTTTAGGTGTATTTTTAAGTTTAGGTTCGTACGGGTTAGGTATGTGGCTCAAGCGCAAAACCGGTTGGGCTTTGATGAATCCGTTACTGATTGCTGTAGTACTGGTCGTAGCTTTTTTGGCCATCAGTGGTGTGAGCTATACTTCCTATAGTAATGGAGCTCGTATTCTGGATTATCTGCTTACGCCGGCAACAATCTGCCTGGCTGTACCTTTGTATCAGCAGATAGAACTGTTAAAGAAGAATTATAAAGCTGTGGTGGCAGGACTTGTTTCGGGTGTGCTTACTTCCCTGATATCTGTATTCCTTCTTGCTTTACTCTTCCAGTTCGACCATGCTTCTTATGTTACATTCCTACCGAAGTCTATTACTACTGCGATAGGTATGGGTATCAGTGACGAGCTTGGTGGTTACGTATCTATTACCGTTGTGGTTATCCTGCTTACAGGTGTGTTTGGCAACATTTTTGCCGATAAAATATTGAAATTCTTTCATGTAGAAGAACCTATTGCCAAGGGTATTGCCATAGGTTCAGCTGCTCACGCTATGGGTACTGCCCGTGCGATGGAAATGGGACAGATAGAAGGTGCTATGAGCGGTCTGTCTATCGTCGTTTCGGGTATTCTCACGGTGATCGGTGCCAGTGTTTTTGCTTGGTTTATTTAAATAAAATCGTTATCTTTGCGTCCGATAACATGCAATTTTTAAAAAAGAAAGTTGATATAACAGCAATATGAAGTATCAGATAAGTGTTGCAGAAATGCAAGATACGGAAACATTGGTACAGTTTCAGTTGGCTATGGCGCAAGAGAGTGAGGGTACCCAGTTAGATTATGTTACCGTACGCGAGGGAGTGAAAAATGCCATTGAGGATGAAAGTAAGGCGATCTATCTTATTGCTCGTAATGAAGATAACGAGGCGATAGGTTCGTTAATGCTTACTACCGAGTGGAGCGATTGGAATAATGCTCGATATTACTGGATACAGTCGGTATACGTGCATCCTGAATTCAGACGTCAAGGTGTGTTTCGTGAACTTTTTGAGTTTGCGCGTATTATAGCTGAGAATGATAATGCTGGTGCCCTTAGACTTTATGTAGATAAGGAAAACATCGTGGCACAGAAGGTTTATCAGAGCCTGGGTATGCACGACAGTCACTATCTGATGTACGAACTATAATGTGATAGGAAACAACGATTATATAGAAAAAGTCCTGTTAGTATTTCTTAGGGAAGAACTAACAGGACTTTTTTCTTGTGTATGCTTCAGAGATTTTCTATCTTTCTAATATACTTGCATATCTCAAAATATTGGTCTCTTCAATACACTCATATCTTCATGACTTTTAGTACTCTATAGATACCATCTCACCGGCAGGAATATCGATAACATCGCGACCTGGCAGATGCAGATGTCCTAAACCTTCTGTCGATTTGATGATGATACGATTCTCATCCATGCGAAGCACGATAGCACCGTTAGGCGTAGGTACGCTTCCTTCTATCCACTTCAATCCACCTAATGAAGGACGAACATCATACTCCTCATATCCCGGTTTGGTAGGTTCTACACCCATGAAGTAACGACCTAAGAGATAGATAGGACTGGCACCCCAAGCATGACAAAGACTCTTGCCGTATGGACGACCATACATAGAGAGATGATTTTCTGCGTTCGGGTCATAAGCCTCCCAGAATGTAGTAGCACCATTACGAATCATACCACCCCAATAGTCTTTCATCTGGCGGAGCACGTCAGCCTGTTCGCCCATCTTACACATGGCTTCCATTTCGTAGAAACGCATGTAAGGCGTGGTAATTGGCATGATTGCATCATTATGAAGAACATGCTCCATTACCTCTTTCTTCTGCTGTTCATCGAGATAGTCGAAGAAAATAGCAAACATATTGGCATAGCGAGTGATAGCAGCATCGGTCGATGGCATGCGACAGTCTGATGGTACACTGTGAACCAGTGCATGACGTGTTGCATCCCAGAAAGTAGGCAATAACTGTTTGCGCAGATGATTAGCCAAACGTTCAAATCGAAGATGATCATCGCCTTCGCCTGCTATTTCAGCACAAAGGGCCATGGTCTCCAAACTCTTACAGAGCAATATCTGCTCAAAAGAGAGTTCGCCCTGCTTAGACATCGGTTTTGGACTCCAGTCTACGAATACCCAGTCACCACTTTGACCTTCTACCATTCCATTACTGTTGGTTCGGCCGAGAACATACTCCATCAGCGTCTGCATACGTGGGTATATCTGGGTTACAAAGTGAGCATCGCCTGTATAGAGATAGTAATCGTAAATACCCATAAACCAATAGAACGTATAGTCCATAATGGTGTTGATATGAGCGGTTACAGGGTCTTTGCCACGTAATTGCCAGGTGGTACGCTTTACGCATTCACTGTTGAAGAAGAGGTAATAGTTCATCAGATAACTCTGATAAGCATCACCGCTCCATGTCCAGCGATCACGCTTGATACCATCGATAAAGAATTCGCGTGTGGTGAGATGTAGGGTATAGGTACCGATGTTCCACATCTGGTTTACTTCCTCATCATTGCACTTAAACGATCCACGGATATCTACCGGTAGGTATTCGTATTCCATACTTACACGGTCTACCGTTACGGTATCATCACATTCGATATAGACATAGCGGAAGGCTTTGTTATTCGGTGTGATACCATCGGTAAAAGGTGTATTCGATTGGAGATCGACCATCGTACCGTCTTGCTTTACCTCAAACTGGTCGAGTGTTTCGCAGAAATCCTTATCTTGAGCCTCTTCAGCACTCTCTCCGTAGTATACATAAATAATACCTGTGCCCTTGACACCATCAAAATGCAGATAACCAAAGGTCTCTTTGCCGAAGTCATAGAGTCTGCCGTTAGACTTAGGCTCCATGGCTACAGGTTCCTGGTGTTGGCGTGTAAGTTTAAACTGCGAAGGCAACTCGTCTATCGTGTTGAAATTCCAGTAACCAGCGTCCATATAGACACTGGCACTGGTATCACTTGCCTTGCCCGAATCGTCTATCCATTCTTTATCCTCATTGGTTACCTTCCAGGTACCATCGGTATGGACAGTCTCTCCCTCGACAAAGAGGGCAGGCGGAGTGAGTTGATTCCACACTTTAATATTGAGTTTGTGCTCACCAGCAGGAAGCACCAAACGGGAAGGCATGCCAAAAAGCATCTTCCCGTCGATTTTAATATTATATTTACCTTCAGCTGCAAGAGTTACAGTTTCTTCTTTTGCAAGAGAAAGGGTCGTGCTAAACTCTACCGTGACATAGTGACTATCCTGTTTCCAAAAAGGTGGAAAGAATGCGCCACGGTCTGTACGGCGATTATTGACTTTGTTACCTAACCAAATCTCGTAATCGCCAGGATACCATATCCATGTCGCTGTAGAGTTGGCACTGTTTTGTTGATTTGTCATATTTGCTTATTATTCGTGTACATAGAGATCCCATCCGAGATAGTTCTCGATGGCATCCTGCAGAATGTCGGCTACATCGGTGCGAACGAGCGCTACGTGGTGCTCGAAACCATTGCGACAGATATGTTTCATCAACTTCTGCAGATTGTCTACCTTCGTTACAGCGATACAACCATCCATACCATAAGGTTCGTTGGTAATTTCGCCTTCGCCTACGTAAGCTCTAATCTTACCAGCAGCATCGTCAGTAGATATACGGAAGAAGGTGAAGTCGCCTTCGCTTACTTTGGCATCGATAGCACCGAAAGTGCGTACCTTACCTAAAGTACGACCGAGTACACCTAATGGGGTAAGTTTCAGATCGCTGTTGCCGATAAAGCCGCGTGGGAAGTTACCACAGTGTGTACATACGCACTTGTTGCGGTCTTCAGCGAAGTTGTTGTTCCAGTCTGCCAAAGCTGCAGCCTCACCTGAAGCCAAGTGGAGTGCCAACATAGATACAGCACCGGCGATATCTGTTTCGCATGCGCATGGTACACCCATATCACCGAGCATAGCCATGGTGATACATGGAGCGCAACCATAGTTCTGCTCCAAAGAGTCCCAGCACTGTAAAGCTAGAGCGTCTACCTTATTATCTTTTACCCATTGCTCTACAGCTACACCAAACTTAGCCTGAGTGCGGAGCTTATCTTCGTAAGCCTCTGGCACCTTAGCATAGTCGTGAATGTCTTTAAGCTTCTGGATGAGAGCAGGATCATTGTCCTCAATCTTCTGAGCAGCGAAAATAAGCTCTGAGAGGTCTGCAGGAACTACAGTAATGCCGCTGCGCTGTAATAATTTCTCGCTAGCGCGACAAGTGTTGAAACCGAGAGGGCGTGTACCAATCTGTCCGATACGACAGTGGCGTAAGGTATTAACTACGCGGCAAATACCAGCAAACTTGTTAACATCCTTAACCAACAAGTCGCTATAGATACTGTATGTATGTAGAGATGTCAGAGAGAAAGGAATGCCATACTGATAAAGGTTGTTGCAAACAGAAATCTTACCACAGAAAGCATCACGACGGCTGTCGAGATCAACCTTGTCGTTCTCATCGTCACAAGCCTGAACCAATACTGGTACATTCAATTCTGCACGGGCAATCGTATTGATAATACCGATTTCGTAACCGAAGTTTGGCAAAGATACGATAATACCATCGATCTCATCGCGATGAGCGCGGAAGAGTTCTGCATTCTTGATACCGTCTTCGATGGTCTCAATAGAGCTGGCTCCTGTTGGAGTAGCATCCTCAGGAAGGATAATATACTCATAGCCCTGTTCGTCGAGCACTTTGAGCAACTGCTTCTTCACGTCTTTAGCCAACTCTGAGTTGAAGTAGGCGCGAGTACCAATGATCACGCCAAAACACACTTTACCATTTTTCATATCTTGTTCGTATATAGTATATAGTTTTTATTGCTTTATAAGATGCTCTACAGCCTGTCTCCAGCCTGCATAAGCCTGGGTTGTATCATGAGTTGCATCGGGGCTGATGCGCTTCGTGATATTCTTTAGACGGATAACCTCGTCTGTTTGTAACCACACTTTACGCGCAAATCCGTTAACGACGACTGCTCCAAGGGCTGAAGCATCTTCTACATCGGTGCATACGATGTCGGCACCAAGCAGATCGGCTTGCATCTGCATCAAGAACTGATTGTTGGTCGGACCGCCATCGGCAGAGAGTTCGCTGATACTGATGCCGGTGGTTGATGTCATGGCTTTCACAAGATCGGTTACTTGATAAGCGATGCTTTCTACAGCTGCACGTACGATATGTGCTTTTGTTGTGTTAAAGGTCATCCCCACGATAGCTGCCTTTACCTGATCTTGCCACCATGGTGCGCCTAAACCGGCAAAGGCTGGTATGCAGTATACACCACCATTGCTGTCTACACTATTGGCCAATGCTTCGGTTTCTACCGGACTGTTGATGAGTTTTACCTGATCAGTGAGCCATTTCAGAGTAGCACCTGTGCTGTATATATTACCTTCATAAGCATAGTAGGTTTTGCCTTGCAGGGTAAAACCAATACTGGTAACGAGACCTTCTGGAGCCTTCTGGGCTTCTTCTCCGATATTAATCATGACAGAAGAACCTGTTCCATAAGTTACTTTACCAGTACCTGCTCCGAAACACATTTGTCCGATGAGGGCTCCGTGACTATCTCCTAATACACCAGCTATCTGTATAGGTTGCTCAAATAGTCCTGCTACTGTAGTCTCGCCATAGAGGGCGTCGCAGGCGCGTGTTTCTGGCAGAATAGCGGCAGGGATATCCATTGCTTTCAGAATATCGGCATCCCAAGTCAGGGTGTGGATATTGAAAAACATGGTACGCGATGCATTGGTATAGTCGGTGGCAAATACTCGACCTTCGGTGAGTTTCCATATTAACCAGCAGTCGATGGTACCCACGAGCAGTTTGCCTTGCTCTGCTTTTTGGCGAGCCCCTTTAACGTTGTCAAGTATCCAACGTATTTTACTTCCACAGAAAGACGGGTCTATCTTCAGTCCGGCATGTTCTGTTACCAACTGTTGTAAGTGGGCATCTTTACGCCATTCCTGACAATAGTGTGTGCCGCGAGTGTCCTGCCATACGAGTGCATGGTATATCGGTTCACCTGTTGCTTTATCCCAAGCAACGATTGTTTCGCGCTGATTGGTGATAGCTAAAGAGAAATGGTTGTCAGTCAGAAATGTATCCAATGAAACTTGACTGTTGGCAGCTTCGCTCTCTAACAGTTCGCGAATGGCCTGCACCATGTTATGGAATATTTCCTCAGCGTCATGCTCCACCCATCCAGCTTGAGGATAATGTTGCTGATGAGCCACAGAGGCTCTGTTCTTCAACTTACATTGTTCGTCGAAAAGCAGTGCCTTAGTAGCCGATGTACTTTGGTCTATAGAGATGATATAATTCATAGAAGTAGTCGTTTAGGATAGAATTACTTCAACAAATCTTCAGCAGCTTTCATGATGCCTTCGTAATCGAAACCGTAATAGTGGAATACTTCCTGTGGTTTAGCGTGGATTACGTTCTCATTAGGCACACCGAGAATACGCATCTTGGTAGGACATTCTTGAGCGAGAATCTCTGCACAGATACCGCCTAAACCGCCGTATACACTGTGCTCTTCTGCCGTTACTACAGCACCTGTTTCTTGTGCAGCCTTAATCAAGGCTTCTTTGTCGAATGGCTTCAGAGAATGGTATGCCAAAACACGAGCCTTGATACCTTTCTTAGCCAACTGATCTGCAGCTTCTACACAGTGAGCTACGGTTTCGCCACAACCGACGAGGGTAATATCGTTACCTTCGCGAAGGGTCTTTGCTTTGCCGAGTTCAAATCCGAAGTTCTCGTCATCGTAAACATCAGGTACAGCGTTACGACCTACACGGATATAAGCAGGTTTGTTGCGGTTAACCAAAGCTTTGCAGAGCTGGCGAGTCTCCCAGTAATCGCATGGCAGATATACTTCCATACCAGGGAATGTGCGCAATACTGCAATATCGTGCAAACTATGATGGGTAGCACCCAACTGACTGTAAGCTACACCGCCACTCACACCGAAAATCTTAACAGGCATCTGTGAGTATGCCATATCTACCTTAACCTGTTCCAAAGAACGTGCTACATAGAAGCAAGCTGGACCAAAGATGAATGGCTTTTTGCCGCAAGAAGCGAGACCGGCAGCGACGCCTACTGAGTTTTGTTCTGCAATACCTACTTCTACAAACTGTTCTGGAAGAGCCTTAACGAAATCACCCAGTGTAGCACTACCAGTAGCATCAGAAGTAACAGCAACGATATCTTTATCTTCACGAGCCAATTCCAACAGGGTACCTGTGAAACTATGGCGACATGATAACTTATTGATTTCTTTCATTTTCGTAGATGAGTTTTAAAGTGCATTGATTTGTTCGTCCAGTTCTTTCATGGCTTCTTCATACTGCTCCTTAGTAGGAACACCATGATGCCACTTGGCAACATTCTCCATGAAACTTACGCCTAATCCTTTGGTAGAGCGAGAAATAAAGAGATGTGGCTTGCCATTGCTGTAATCTACGGCATCAAGAGCTGCCTTTACTTCTTCGATGTTATCTCCATGAATAGTCTTAACATCCCAACCAAAGGCTGTCCAGCGTTCCTCGATAGATTCGAGTGGCATAACATCCTCTGTAGAACCGGAAATCTGCAAACCATTACGGTCGATGAAAGCTACGAGATTATCTAGTTTATACTTGTTGGCAGCCATAGCAGCTTCGTAGATACTGCCTTCTGCCTGTTCACCATCACCCATAACGACATACACGTGGTAGTCTTTCTTGTCTAGTTTGCCTGCTAATGACATACCTACACCTACAGAGAGACCGTGACCTAATGCTCCGGTATTGATTTCGACACCAGGAATGGAATTGTCTGGGTGACCACCAAGATGTGCGTGAAATGTACCATATGCATCGAGTTCGCTCTGCTCGATGAAGCCTTTATCGCAAAGTATGGTATAGAGGGCTTCTGCACAGTGACCCTTGCTCAGAATGAAACGATCGCGATTTTCCATCTTCGGATTCTTGGCGTCTACATTCATCGTGTGATAATACAATGTGGTGAGTACGTTGAGTACTGATAGGTCGCCACCGGTGTGACCTGTACCACCCTTATAAATCAGTTCTATCAGATTCTTTCTGAGAACTGCAGCTTTCTTTTTTAGCTCAAGAGCTTCCATATTTATAGGTTTTTGACGTGTTATATTTCTTATTTTTCCGGCAAAAATAGAAAAACGAAAGGAAATTCGAAAGAAAACGAAATGTGTTTAACATAGTTTTAACTAAATTCATAGATGTGAAGGTTGGCTTACATCAGCGATCTCCCCCTTTGTGAAAAGGGGAGAGTCACTGCTATATCTCTTATTCCATAAGTTTGGTTCGCAAGTCATCATCAGGCTTCAAACCGAGTTTTTTGCGAATACGTCCTCTTACGGTACTTACGTTTGATTCGGATTTACCTGTAATTCGGGCTATATCTTTTTGAGTATTGCCCTCGATAATATATTTACAAACTTCTATTTCAGTCGGAGTGAAGTCGGGATAGCGCTTCGCTAGATCAATTTTTTCGGAATCTATTTCTGCCATTCTTATCTTTACGGCTTCAATAATGTTGTGTTCGGCCCTTTTATCCATTTCGCTAAAAAAAGCATTGATAATATGTTTATCTTCTTTTTTGTTACGACTGAGTTGTGCATAGGCGATGAGTTCCTGGCGGGTCATATGGAAAGAATGGAGCAAACCGTTAAGGGTGTCTTGATATTCGGTGTTCTCTTGCTGCAGGCTGTTCACGGCTTTTTGACTGAATCCTGACATGATATATGTTAATATCGTCATGATGGTCATAAAGAAGACTAGGTCCAGACCAAGTCGGCCACCGTCGTAAAAACCGGCAAACGCTAAACTTATCAAACTCATAGCAGTAATATAAAAAGGTGCTCGTGGTACAAAACAGATGGTTATATAGAGCAATATGGTGTACGAACCAATTTGATTTATAATCAGTAGAGGAAGCACATTAGGCGGATTGATAATGCTGAGATATACCACACGAAGTGACTGTATTAACTGTGTGAGATATGCTAAGCAGACTATATTCATCACCAAGTCAACTTTTTTACTGAGATATAACCACAAACTTGTAAAGTTTGCTATCAGTAGAATAACAGAGAGAGTATAGAGTACGGAATCTTTCATGCCTGTTAAGCCTGTCAGATGTAGTGTCCAGAAAACGAGCTGTGTAATACAACCACAGATATACACTACTAGTCTTACTCGCTCCAATGCATTTTGTGTGCGAGATGTTATAAATGACGTGATCCTTTGTTTTAATGCCTGTTGGGTCATATCGCTTAATTGAAGTATATATATATTAAATTTTGCACAAAGATAAGACAATTTTAAAAATTGTGCGTTAATTTGCGTTACTTTTTTTAGATTGTGGGTCTTTTTGCGTCTTAGTTTTCTTGGTATGTATTGTTTTCTTTTATATATTTGCATCGTAAAGTTAAAGTTATCTGTATCAACATGTGTTCTAAAAATAACAGTTAACGATATATATATTATTACGCACAACTTTTTAGATCTTAATTGAATGTATTTTACGGAAAAAACGAAAGTGAATAAAAAAGGATTTCCTGTGAAGGAAGTCCTTTTTTGGTTCGCCCTATATGCGTACGTTATAGGGTGAAAGTCCCGAACGAGTCTTGATCGTGGGAAGATACTATAATAAGTTTTCTATTTTATTTTTTAGAAAGATTGATGTTTCCGCTACCTGTTTTATTTTCCTTTATTTTTTGATAGCTCAAGTTTCCGTATATGCTTCCAGATCCAGTGACATCTGCATCAACTTTTGTAATGCTACCGTTTATTTCAGTAGATCCGCTTCCGATGATGTTGAGATCAGCTTCGTTAGCTTTTATATTGTTGATGTAGATACTTCCGCTACCACATACCTCGGCGTCAAGTTCGTCACATATTAACTGGTTAATGCGAATATCCCCGCTACCAACTTCATTGAGGTCTAAATCATGCCTTAGCTTCAGTGTCTTGCAGATAATGTCACCACTACCGGTCTGATTGATTTCTTTGATGTCATTTGAATAAACGGTTATTCTCAGCCACAAGTTGTGATAAGTACCTGGTTGCATGCTAATGGTAAGGTTAGAACCCTTTTGCTTGGTTTGTACTTTATTAAATAGGGCAGTGTCTCCTTCTAAGACAACAGCTGGTTTGTCAGCATAGGCATAGTATATCTGCAACGGTCCTTCGTTGGTTATGCTATTAAAATTCTTAACTTTTATCTCCTTTTTAGGAGCATTGTCGTAGGCTTTTGAAGAAAACGAAAGGATACTTACACTTCTTCCAAAATTAATAGAGCAGCTACTTAATAGCGAAATGCATAGTAATGATAGTATCAGTTTTTTCATTTCGGTGATATTTGGTTTATAATTGGTTGCAAAGTTATATATTTTTGTGATAAACTGTAATTAATCTTTGCACTTTTTTTTATTTTTCTTATGCTTTTTGATGTTATCTTAGTCTTGTTGGTTTTTTTTATGGTCTTTCAAGGGTGATTCCATTCCCATTATAACGCTTTCTATACAAATTGAACAATATTTGTGTACGAAATCGTGTTAAATTCCTTAAAATTGCAGCTTTTTTAATTTTTTTTTTGTACTTTTCACCAAATTATATATCCGGTGAGACCCACCGACGACGTGGACGTGGAGAAGGAGTGCCAGTTCATTCTTATCGACAGTTTATAAGCATTATTTCATTTACTAACATATTAAATTCTTTCAATTATGATTAAGAAAAGATTTCTTTCAATGTTCGTGCTGCTTGCAGCAGTAGTGATGAGCGCATGGGCACAAGAAACGCAGGTAACTTTTGTGCCTGGTGAATTTGATGCAAAGACAAATGTTGAATACCAGTTGGTAAAGCAAGGTATTACCATTGCAGTCAGTAATGGTACAGTAACCCAAGATCAATTTCGTGTATTTAAGAATGCAACTTTCACGGTTACCTCCACCGTTGGCAACATCAAGAGTGTTGAGTTAACAGCTTATGCTACGGGTGAGAACAAGTATGGTCCCGGCTGCCTCACTACTCCCACCACAGGCCAATACACCTTCGAAAGTGAGGGAAATAAAGGAACGTGGACTGGCGATGCAGCAACATTTACACTGACTGCATCCAAAAATCAAATACGTGTGACGCAGATAGTAGTTACCATCGGAGAAGCCGCTACAGGCATCAACGATGTGAAGGTAAACAACGCAGAGAAAGCCAACTGGTATGACCTTAGCGGCCGCCCATTGAATGGCAAGCCAACCAAGACTGGTGCCTATGTAAAGAACGGCAAAAAGGTTGTGATTAAGTAAACATTTTTATACCCAATATCATTCGGGGACGGAGTACTTTCGTATGCTTCGTCCCCGATTTTTTTGTGCCAACGCCATTAGGTAGTACTATGCACATCATTTCACGTTATCCGTTCACAGAAGAGCTTCTTTCATCTCCTTCTTGAGTTCGTCCATGAAGTCTTTTAGGGCGTATTTGCTGCTACGACCAACGCCTGGCACACCTTTCTCATATCCTTGTTCCAGAATCGCATATGCTTTCTGATAATCGCCTGCTTCTTCATATTGTCCGGCTAGAGAAGTATATGCTGGAATAAAAGTTTCGTCCACTTCAATGGCACGTTGTAGATATGTCATGGCTTTGTCATGGTCTCTAGTAATGTTGCACTGGCCAATGTACATGTAAGTTCTTGCATCATTGGGATGGTTCTTTTCTAATAATCCCAAATAATAGTCTTCCTTTTTCTGATCTTTTTGAACTGTTTTGTAGAATAATGCTAAATTGAGCAGTACCTGAAAATTAGTTGGCTTTAAAGCGTATATCTGCTCTAATACATGGAAAGCTTCTGGGATATTATTCATACTCTTATAACTTTCATATAAGGCTCCCCATGCTAGATCATTGCCAGGATCAATAACCAAAGCTTCTTTAAAAGTCTGTATAGCTGATTCTATTTGATCATCGCTGATATATACAAACCCTTTTTTCAGTAAGCTACTTAATGTTGAGTCCATATTCGATTATTCTAATAAATATTTTAATTCTAATTTTTCGGCAACGATATTCATCATTGTGGCGATTTGTGTACAGAAGTTGGAACTATACATTGCTTCTTTGCAAATTTGATAAAGCTCTTCTGCTTTCTTAATCAGCTCCGACGTTATCGGAATGTCTGTTATCTGATTCATACCATATAGTTCTTTTAAATTTAAGAATTCTAAATGATTTATTATCATAATTTTATGGAAAATCTCTGTAGGCATATGGTTTTCGAATCCAAGCGTTCTCTTTTCTATTCGTTTATTTTCTGCAATGGTAGATAGTACCTGTAAAGGTCTTAATTCAGGAATCTTATAGTATATTTCTTTTTCAATAAAAAGATCTATAATGTTCGTTATAAGGAGTGCATAAAGTTGAGTGAAGTCATTTGACATTCTCTTGTTAAGATCTGTTGGACTAAACTTTTTATACTTATTTTGATATGTGGCAATGTTTTTGTAATAGAAAAGTTGGTAGGCTTTATTACTAAAGGTGTATGGCAGTTTGATGCCTTTTTTATGATTCTCTATCTTGAACTTCAAGTGAATAAGTTCGTGGAGTATACGATATTCTGAATCAGGCAATGCTGAATTATAAACAATGTTGTGGAAGTCTTGATTATAATCTGGACCAAATCCCAGAAAGGAGGATATTTCATCTTGTTTAAAATCTTTACAATATATTTTGCAATTTCCTTTTTGCTCCAGTTCTTTAAATACCGAATTGTTATAACTTACAATATTGATTTTTTCGGCAAGTTTACTTGCAGAATCCAACATGATTTGACCTAATTCGAAATGTATTGGATCATGATATTTACTATAGTCTGCTTCTTTTACTCCTTGACAACTCTTTTTGAAGGCGATGTCATATGCGCCTTGTTGAAAGTATATATAGGACATGCCATACCAACCATGAGGGCATGTGGAATCTGCAGTGATGCTTTTGTTATAGAAGATAAGGGCGTCATCAGTATCACCAGCATCCTGACACTGTTTGGCGTAATTATACAGTGATATTGGATCGTCGTCTGTTATTTGGAATTTGTAATCGTCTGTCATCAGTCAGAAGCGTATTTGGTTTTTGTTAATATTTATGTTGTATATATATTTTAAGTCTGATAATGAAACAGTTATATGTGTTATTATCAAATTGTAGCTGCAAATATACAATTTTTTAGAAAATTTACAGTAATACTATGTTAATTTATTTCACGCGTTAAAGATAGCCAATTATATTCACAAAACAAGACTATATGTATAAATTTGCATAATCAATCGTTGTCGTGATAACAATCCTAATATTATAACATTAAGAATTTCAATCGTTTTATGGTTTATGCCCCTCGCATAGATTTAGTTTAATATTTTTTAAAATGTTTGTTACTTTATGAAAAAATATTTATATTTGGGACGTCATTTATAGAATGTTGGCTTGTGACTTCAATGACAGATATAGATAGAATGTTGATTGCGAAAGCTAGAATAAGACGAATTTCTCAATTTTGATGAACTGATCTGCAAACTATGAAAGACTTTAAAATAATTTTGATTATCCTTTTCTTGATGGGGTGCATCTTACCAGGTGTTGCACAAAAACCTTCACGTGAATTACGCTATTATCCTGAAGGTGAAGATATCGTTTGTGTTAATGGAGATAATCGCTATACAAGAGCGCTTTATGGTACCCATACTCCTTTCAGACTCGAAACTTCCGACCGTCCTGTGTTTGCTTGTTGGGATAAGCAGAAAAATTATCATTTCCAGTTTATCGTCAGAGTAGGGAATACCACCAAAAAACTAGATGTTACTGATTATTGTGAGGCTCGTTATCGTGGTGGTCGCCGTACCTATTTGCTTCAAGATGCAAGTTGGGGCAGTCAGGCTACCCTACAGATTGTCGCTTTAGCGTCACAGTTTGAGGACGGTGCAGTGTGGCAATTTACGGCTAAAAATTTTGAGGAGCCCTTGCAGATAACCCTCATCACTTCCCCTGTACGCAAGACGAAGATGGAGCGAAATGGTGATTTGGGTAAAGAACCACGATCTAGTTTTGAGGCTTCCGATGTGGCATTAGATTCAGTAAGTTGCACCGTTTTTTCTAAATCTTCTACATCGCGTCGTAGAAATAGACGTTTACTTTATCGTACTCAGCGTGATTCCGAGCAGACGGCTTATTTCTTTTATCATCATGAAGGATGCAAAATTGAAGTCGCGCTTACAGACAAGGCCAAGGCGCAGATGGCTCGTGAGGAAAAGGCTTTAGATCAACTTACCTCTATCATCTCTTTTCAGACGCCAGATGCTTTTATCAATACCTTAGCCCCTAACCTGGTTGCGGCAGCCGATGGATTATGGGATGGCGAAACTTGGCAACATGGTTGTATTGGTTGGCGTACACCACTTGCCGGTTGGCGAGGAGGATATGTCGCTGATGTACTGGGATGGAATGATCGGGCTGTCAGTCATTTCGATGCCTACGCCAATAGTCAGGTTACCGATATTCCTGCTGTCGAGAAGCATCCTACCCAGGATACAGCGAGTCATTTGGCTCGTGCCGTAGAGCGATGGGGAACACCGATGTATAGCAATGGTTATATTTGTCGGGTGCCCAACAATAATCATAAGATGCATCATTACGATATGAACCTGAATTATATCGATGAACTCTTGACCCATTTCGAATATGATGCAGATACGGCCTATATGCGCAAGATGTGGCCTGTGTTGCAGCGTCATTTGGCGTGGGAGAAACTGAACTTTGACCCAGATGGCGATCATCTGTACGATGCCTATTGTTGTATATGGGCTAGCGATGCCCTATATTATAATAGTGGAGCTGTTACCCATAGCTCAGCTTATAATTATCGAGGTAATGCTTTGGCTGCCCGTATAGCACAGATACTTGGCGAGGATGCAGTGCCGTATCAGCGTGAGGCCGAAGCTATTCATCGTGCGATGTGTGAGCGACTCTATGATGCGGCGGAAAACCACTGGGTGGAATTTCAAGATTTCATGGGTAAAAAGCGATTGCATAAAAGTGCAGCCTTGTGGAGTATCTATACTCCGATAGACTGTGGTGTCGATTATAAAGATTATGAAAATACGAAATATGTCGATACACAGATTCCTCATATTCCTATAGCGTATATCATTCCGGAAAAATATCGTGGTAAGATCTTTATCGATTGGACCCCTCATACATTGAGTACTACCAACTGGATGCCTTATGACTGGAGTACGAATAATGTAGCTCATGAAGAGGTGGCTAATATGGCTTTAGCTTATTTTCAGGCTGGTCGACGTCAAGAGGGCTTCGAACTGCTAAAGAGTGATTTGCTCGATGAAATGTATCTCGGACAGAGTCCGGGCAATTTCGGTCAGATTAGTTATTATGATGAGGCTGTCAGTGAGGCTTATCGTGATTTCGGCGATAATATAGGTATTACGTCGCGTGCTGTTGTTAATGGACTGTTTGGTGTTCAACCGAATGCCTTAGCGGGTACATGCACGATTCAACCGGGGTGGCCTGAAGAGTGGGATAGTCTCTCGTTTAAGTCTCCTTATCTGTCGTATAAGTTTCGTCGTGAGGGTGATAAGGAGGTCTTTGAGATTCATCAGCATTTTAAGCAACCTCTGAAAATGCAAATTCAGGGTAAAGTTCATGGAGTAAAGTATTGTGTCGAAGGAAATAGAGATTCGGTTCAGATCATCGAAATTTCCGATGAAGAAAAACATCGTTTTGCCCATATACAGTCGCCAGCTACGTCTGCCGTGATTGCATCAAGTATCAATTATGGTACCGTTCCTCCAGCAGTATCGCATCGTCCTTTCCGCATGATTGATCTTTCCACCTTATATAATAGTAATATAGACGATATCTTCAAGAACAAGTATCTCAGTCCTCGTTCGCCTTATACTACCCTTGAGATACCAGTGCAGGGTATCGGACAGTGGTGTATTCCTCATCGAACGGCAGCGATCGAAGACGAGGGCTTCCGGTCTAGTCTTGTATCTGATGCAGCAGCATTGAAGGATATCAAGACCAGCGGTTTGGGGGTCTTTCAGGCGAAGCTCGATGATCAGACCGTCGATTTCATGAGTGCGAAAGAAGGTAAGAATATCATTTACACATCACTTTGGGATAATTATCCTGATAGTGTAGAGATACCATTAACAGGCAAAGCCAGTTGTGCATGGCTGCTCTTGGCCGGAAGCACCAATAATATGCAGAGTCGTATCGACAACGGCGAAATCGTGGTAACCTATAAAGATGGTACAACGGATATATTACCTTTGCGTAATCCAGATAATTGGTGCCCGATAGAGCAAGACTACTTCATCGATGATTATGCTTTCAAAGTAGAAACCCCAAGACCTTATCGTGTTCATTTGGGTAGTGGTTTAGTATCTCGTCATCTTACCGATGCCTTGCAACTGCATCAATCTCCTCAGTTTAATGGGGCTAATCCCTATATTCCGGATGGTGCTGCAGAGATATTGTCCATGCCGCTCAAGAGCGACAAAAAACTGAAAAGTATTACGATAAAGACACTTAGTAATGATGTAGTTATCGGACTCATATCACTTACTCTTCAATAGAGAAAAAAGTAAGTGAAACTACCTATATCTCTTGTTATTTTTTCTTTCAAAATAAATATAAATATTCTTGTTGTTTCATAAAAAAATAGTACTTTTGCACACGAATAAAGAAAGCCTCCATAGAAGTGGCTCTAATGCGTTTAATTAATAATCTTTCTTCTGAGTGCGAGAATCAGATTTACATGAAGTCGTATAAGGTGTTAGCATGGCATAGAATGCAGCATAGTATTTATATATCACTTTCGTTCGTATAGCTTGTTTTGGAATCGTACTAGAAGAGATTGATTTTTTATTTTTTACTAATAAGAAGAGATTTAATGAGTTTAAAAAAGAATTTTTCACCTCATTCTGAAGAGCCCCATTTCGGGATTAGAAGAGTTATTGTTGAGATTTTGTGTATTATCAGCTTGTTGTTGATGCTGTTTTTTAGCATATTTTAAATTTGCTGTTGTACGAAATCATTTCGAATTACGATAAAAAGTTGTATCTTCGCAAAAATTATAACTAGAATTGAGAATGATGAATACAAAAGAAGTACCTGTATTGTTACTTACAGGTTATCTAGGTAGCGGTAAAACGACATTGGTAAATCGCATCTTGGCTAATCAGCAAGGTATTAAGTTTGCAGTTATCGTAAATGATATCGGTGAGGTAAATATAGATGAAACACTTATTCAGCAGGGTGGTGTTGTCGGTCAGAGTGAGAGCGACGACAATTTGGTAGCCCTTTCTAATGGTTGTATTTGTTGTACACTGAAGATGGATCTTGTACAGCAGATTACAGACCTTGTCAACGAGGATAAGTTTGATTACATCGTGATCGAAGCCAGCGGTATCTGCGAACCTGCTCCTATCGCTCAGACCATCTGTTCTATTCCTACTTTAGCTCCACAGATGATTAAGAAGGGTGTACCTCGTCTTGACAGTATCGTAACTGTAGTCGATGGTCTTCGCATGATAGAGGAGTTTGATAATGGTAGCGCACTCCAGAAAGCTGATATCGGTGAAGATGATTTGGAAAGTCTCGTTATCCAGCAGATAGAATTCTGTAACACGATACTTCTCAATAAAGCAGAAAATATGACCGATGAGCAGAAGGGTAAACTGAAGGGTATTATTCGTGCCATCCAGCCTAAAGCCGAAATTATTGAGTGTAATTACTGCGATGTTCCTTTCGACAAACTGATTAATACGCATAATTTCGATTTCAATAAAGTTGCCACTTCTGCTGCATGGCTTGAAGCTGTAGAGGAGGATGTTGACCTTGAGAACGAGGAAAGTGGTGAGGCTTTGGAGTATGGTATCGAAACTTTTGTTTATGAAAACCGTCGTCCTTTCGACTTGGGTTCTTTCGATGAGTTTGTTTCTACTAAGTGGACAAAGAATATTATTCGTTGTAAGGGTTTGGTTTACTTCCGTGATGAACAGGAAACTTGTTATGTATTCGAACAGGCTGGTAAGCAGATAAATCTTACCAATGCAGGTCAGTGGTATGCTACTATGCCAGCTGATGAACTGAAACAACTGCTCGAAAATAATCCTAAGGTGAAGGCACAGTGGGATGACAAGTATGGCGACCGTATGCAGAAGTTGGTTTTCATAGGCCAACATTTGGATCGTGAGGCTATTACTAAGGGACTCGATTCTTGTCTTGAAGACTAAAAAATGAGGCTCGCTATTGATTCACAATAGCTTGAGTTATATCAATAAATAGGCTTGATCTGAAATTTCTTATTTTAGGTCAAGCCTTTTTTTATGCTTATTTGCATAATAAACTGTTCTTGATGAGAATAATATGACAATTTTTTAATTTATTTGTCGAAAAATGCAGAAAATTTATGTTTTCTTTAAAAAAACAGGTTTAAAATTTTGGTTGTTTAATAAAAGTTGCTATCTTTGCAGTGTTATCCTAAATACAATCTTTTTACCTTAAATAAAAGCTAATACCTATTGAAGATTTGGAGCGGGAGGCTGTGAAGTCCACCGCTTTTTTTTTGTGCTTTTTTATGATTACATTATTGCCTAATTAACAAATAAGTGTTATATTTGCACTCATATAACAATAAACCATATTTTTGATACTCATTTAACCTAAAAAATGAAACCTTTAAAACCAATCGTATTCATGTCTGCTTTATGGATGTCAGCGTCGCTGTCAGTGCAGGCTCAGAGTCAAATTTATCCGAATCACTTTGATCTTCAGGATGTTCAACTTCTTGATGGTCCGATGAAATCGGCCATGGAAATCAATTTTAACACGTTACTTGCTTACGATGTGGATCGACTTCTTACCCCATTTGTTCGTCAGGCGGGTTTGCACGAAGGTCGTTATGCTGATTGGCAGAAGAAGCATCCTAACTTTAAAAACTGGGGTGGTGACGGCTTTGACCTTTCTGGTCATATTGGCGGGCATTATCTTTCAGCGCTGGCAATGGCTTATGCAGCTTGTCAAGATGCTGCCACCAAGGAGCGCCTACAGTCTCGTCTTCTTTACATGATTGATGTTTTGAAAGATTGCCAGAAATCTTTCGATCAGAATACCACGGGGCTTTATGGCTTTATCGGTGGACAGCCTATCAATGAAGATTGGGAGAAACTCTATCAAGGCGATATCTCAGGTATCTGGCAACATCGTGGATGGGTGCCTTTTTATTGTGAACATAAGGTGATGGCTGGTCTGCGTGATGCGTATCTTTATGCGCATAATCAGGATGCTAAGTTGATGCTGAAGAAGATGGCAGACTGGTGTACTCAACTTATCGCTAAGGTAAGCGATGCTGATATGCAGAAGATGTTAACCATCGAGCATGGTGGTATCAATGAGAGTATGGCCGATTGCTATGCTATATTTAAGGATACTCGTTATCTCGAAGCGGCTAAGAAGTATAGCCAGCGCGAAATGTTAGAGGGTTTGCAGTCGCTCAATGCTACTTTCCTCGATAATCGTCATGCTAACACACAGGTTCCTAAGTATATCGGGTTCGAACGTATCGTAGAGGAAGATCCTGCAGCATTACAGTATGCTACTGCTGCTTCAAACTTCTGGCAAGATGTAGCTCATCATCGTACGGTATGTATCGGTGGTAATAGTATATCTGAGCATTTCCTATCTAAGTCTAACAGCAATCGCTATATCGATAACCTCGAAGGTCCAGAGAGTTGTAACACCAATAATATGCTTAAACTCTCTGAGATGTTAAGCGACCGTACTCATGATGCTGGTTATGCTGATTTTTATGAGTATGCCATGTGGAATCATATCTTGTCTACTCAGGATCCTCAGACGGGTGGCTATGTGTACTTTACCACACTACGCCCACAGGGGTATCGTATCTATAGTGTGCCTAACCAGGGTATGTGGTGCTGTGTGGGTACTGGTATGGAGAACCATAGTAAATATGGCCATTTCGTATATACTCATGATGGTGACCGTACTTTGTATGTAAATCTTTTTACGGCAAGCAAACTTGATGGTAAGAAGTTTAAACTGACTCAGCAAACGAATTATCCTTACGAGCCTAAGACCACGATTACGATAGAAAAGTCTGGACGTTATGCCATCGCCATTCGTCGACCATGGTGGACGACATCAGATTATCGTATCCAGGTAAATGGCCAGACGCAGCAGTTGAATATTCCATCAGCAGGAACTTCTGCTTATGCGACACTCGAGCGTAAATGGAAAAAAGGGGATGTTATCACTGTCGATATTCCGATGACCTTGCGCCAGGAAGCGTGTCCGAATTATGAGGATTATATCGCTTTGGAGTATGGACCGATACTGTTGGGCGCTCAGACCACATCACAGAATGAGGCCGAAGCACGTGCTACAGGTTTACAGGTAGAAAAATTGCAGAATGAGTATGCTGGTGATGGCCGAATGGATCACTCACCTGGTGCTGTCGGTAGCAGTAAAAGTCTGATCAGTGCACCGATGCTCATTGGTGATCGTAGTGAGGTTCTCCGTCGTGTGAAAACGCTTGACCTTAGTAAACTTACTTTCACCGTTGATGTTTCTCGCACAGACTCTCTGATTGGTAACTATGCGTGGAAATCGCTTACTTTGAAACCATTCTATAGCATCCACCATTCACGCTATATGTGTTACTGGTATCAGCAGACCTTAGGTAACTATGCCAAGAGTGATATTGCCATGCATGAAGCTGCCCGTCAGGCACTCGACGCACGTACGATCGACTTTGTGGCAACAGGTGAGCAGCAGAGTGAAGCCGGACATGAGTATAAGTATAGTGATGACAGTAATCGTGGTAACTGGCATGGCGAAACCTATCGTGATGCACAACCTAATGGCTATATCCAATATGCCTTATATAATAAGGATAAACAGAAGGATGGCTTGTCGCTGCTTTGTCGTTTTGCCACAAGCGACCGTGGACGTATGGCTACGCTTATGGTAGATGGAGTAAAAATAGCTGATATCAAGATACCTTCTCATGTGGAAGGAGCTGAAGGAATATTCTTTAATGTAGAGTATCCGATACCTGCTAACTTGTTGGTAGATGCTAAAGGTAAGGTAAAAGAGAAAGTTGCAGTTAAACTGACGGCTTCATCGTCTACACCTTGTCCTGGATTTTATTATTTGAGATTATTGAAAAGTAATTAAATAATTATTTGGTGCAAACCAAAAATTGTATTACTTTTGCATTGTCAAGAGACATACTATCGCTGGAAGCCATATAATATTAATATTATTGTTTTCAAATCGAATGGCATTCCAGCGTTTTTTATGCTTTTCTGTTAATTATTTTTTTACATTTTTCACTCCCCACTTATTTTCGTCAGAATCAATGATTTTTATCGGTCAGAAACATTTTATTCTCTTGGTTTAGATGCTATATCTTCATCGGTTAGAAACTTGGTTTTAATCATTTCCCTGACCGTATTTCGGATATTCTTTATTGCTATTTCCGGTTTCATTGCTTCTTCCAGAATGATTCCTGGTGGATTAATACAGGCAACTTGGTTGAAACCAGCCTGCAGAAGTTCCTGATGGTCACTTATCTTACCAGCTATCAGCCACACCTTAGCCTGGCTCGCATGATGTAATATACCTATTGGCAGTTTACCCATTAGCGTTTGTCGATCAGCAGCTCCTTCCCCAGTAATAACCAAGTCTGCATCTTGGGTCAGTTCGTCAAACCGAAGCGTTTCTAGCAATAATTCGATACCAGGTTTACAGTCAGCATGCAAATATTGCATCAGTGCATAGCCCAAACCACCTGCCGCTCCTGCACCTTCCTCATTCTGCTTATCATAACCAAAGTGGAAAGCTGAAATTTCAGCAAACTTTCGTGCCCGTTCGTCCAACAGCTTTACCATTTCCGGCGTAGCGCCCTTCTGCGGTCCGAATACAGCCGCAGCCCCGTACTTACCACAAAGTGGATTCTTTACATCAGAAGCAATTGTAAACTTTACATCATCAAGCTCCTCGATACTATTCCAGTTGCCATGAGGTGCAAAGGTATCTATGAGCGCTTTAAGCATCCCTATTCCGGCATCACTGGTAGCACTACCCCCCAAACCGATAATCATATGTTTGGCTCCCCGTTTTACAGCATCAGCGATAAGCAGACCTGTACCGTAAGACGTAGTCCGCATCGGATTGCGTTCTTTCTCCGAAAGCAGAGTAAGTCCGCTTGCTTCAGCCATCTCAATAACCGCCAGTTTGTCTTTTAACATATATTGAGCCGTAATAGGTCGCATCAACGGATCTCGTGTAGGCACTTCAATGTTATTTCCATCTACAGCATCACAGAAGGCTTCTCGATACCCTTCGCCTCCATCGCTTACTGTAAGTATTTGTATATCAGCATCTTTTATGGCATCTTTTATACCTTTTGCTGCAGCCATACCTGCTTCGGTAGAGCGGAGACATCCCTTAAACGAATCTATGGCTATGATAATTTTCATGTTTCTCTATTTCTATTACTATCTTACCACGTTATGTTTCTCGACCTGCAATAATAAATACGCATCGGTATTCATCATGGTCGATTATTTAGCAAATTTACATATTTTTTTTAGGAAAGAGATATAATGGCTGCTTAGATATCAACAATTACGGCTACGGAACGTTGTCCGTACAGGAAAGAATGTCAAATAAAATATCAAAAAAACATGGTCACTAAAAATCGTCATCTAGCTCAAAATATTCAACTTTTGGTCAGCCTCTTTGGTCTTTTTTCTACCCCTCGATTTTCTCTCCCGCCAAAACCCAAGCTCCTGGGGGTCGAAACCTAAGACTTTGTTCGCTAAACTCTATGACCTTATCGCGTCAACCCTAAGCTTTCGCCCCCTAGGAGCTTGGGTTTTGGCGCCCATTTTTTTATCCGGCGATACGTAAAATGTGTAATGTGTTGATATTCAGATAGATACAAAAATACCGCATAATTTTCATATTTGAGACCATCTAGCATACCGAATCCAAATACGCAAACCTCAAAGCGCCTAATGTCAAATAAATTCAATTATCTTAGCTTTTAAAAAAAGCAAATAAATTCTCAAAAATAGAAAAAATAGAGTGTGAATGAGATTTTTTTTGTAATTTCACAAAAGATAGTAGGTATTTTAGCGCTTTATTGCAATAATGAATAGACCGCGTATCGGTTAGTTGTTGCAATAGAATAGCGTTATCAGTAATATAAAGAGTAAGAATTATGATTAAAATGTATGTGATGGAAACTTGCCCCGACTGCGAATATGTAGAAAAACAGGTGGTGAATAATCCTAATTTCAAAGTGATAGACATTGGTAAGCACGTGAGGAATCTAAAAGAGTTTATCAAATTGCGTGATACGAATCCTGCATTTGATGAAGCTAAAGCTGCGGACGATTTGGGTATTCCATGCTATGTGCTCGAAGATGGAACGGTAACACTCTATTCAAAGGATGTGGGTCTTGAACCCAGACCACAAGAGGAGGGTGCAACTTGTAGTATAGACGGAAGAGGATGTTAAGTATATGAAGAAGTTTTTCATGTGTATGTTGGCCACACTTGGTCTGACCACAGCTTGTGCCCAACAGAATTTTGAGAATGTCGATGTTCAAGGGTTTGCTAAGCTGCTCACTGATACCAGTGTCGTAGTACTCGACGTAAGGACGAGCAGTGAATATGCAGAGGGACATATCCAGAATTCTATTTTGATAGATCAGGGACAAAGTGATTTTGTGGAGAAGGCTAAAGCCACCTTACCGCTTCACAAAAAGATTGCCGTCTATTGTCGTAGTGGTCGTCGTTCAGCCAATGCTGCCAGCAGGTTGGCCGAAGTCGGGTATAAATGTGTTAATCTGAAGGGGGGCATTATGGCCTGGCGAGCTGCCAATATGCCTATTACGAAAGAGTAAAGCGTATACGGCGATTGAAATATTTTACCACCTTTTAAGGTGTATGATAAAAGCATCGTCGAATAGCTCAGACGGATAGGTTACAGTCGCATCCTTATCGCAGCTATTGATGTATTTCGACTTATTTACGATAATACTTTTGTAATCTGGTAGTCGCTCGATATTCGTCACCCTTATTTTATAGCTACTGAAAATTTCATTCAAATCTTGTCGAAGTGAAGTTTCCGCTACTGCTTTTTCAATCTCTTCTTGAGTAGGATGAAGAGGATTCTTAGCGATTCTCTGGTAGTTTTTTGCGTAATCAACTGCCAGTTTGGGATAGGCGAGTGATGACATGGTAATACTCTCCAGTCGGCGGAAGTTATATTTTTGTGAAGCCGACTTCAGACTTAAACGTAAAATATGTAGGAACTGATGTGAGTTAGGTTTTTTACCAATACACTTAACGTCATCAGTTTCTTCCGACAATAATCTGGTATTGATAATGATTCCTTTTTTACTAGGTACAAACTGAAAGCATAAATCGTTTTTGATACTGTCATGATCCAGATAATAATATTCTATGTTTTTGATATCATAAAACTTTTTGATAGTTTCATGAGTTGTTATCTTTTTGTCGCTACAGGCATCGGCTAAACAGACTATTAGCAGCATCATTAATCCAGAGAACCATTTGTTGTATTTCATAGTTGATATAGAATGTCAAATTTTAAGCAAAAGTACTTAAAATAAACGACATTTACAAGTAAAAAGTAAAAAATGCATTCTCGATGCTTTCTTTCAATAGAAGGATACGGTATCTGAGTCTCCACGTATAAGGGTACAGTGTAGGGCAGTACGGAGTATGTTCCAGACCACTTTCTTGTACCACGGTTTTTAAGTTAGCATCCATTGTCTTAAGCTCGTAATGATAGCTCGAGTCAAGAAGTTCCATCTCGTCTTCATTATCAAAAGGGATATAATTAGCCATCAGCCCTATCAGTAATAGACATGCTGCGAAGAATCGAACTATGATTTTTATAAAAGCTTTCGACTTTTTCATATTGCAAAGATACAAATAGTTATCTGAAAATCTTTTTTTCTGATGATTCTTTTTCTATCCATCTTGATCGTGTTATGGTGTTATCCTGTTATTTTGTATAAGTTTGTTATATAAAAAAATCGCAGTGAGAATTAAATAATTCTCACTGCGATTTGTCTATGATTTATATTTTACTCAAATTCTTTCCAACTCTTAATCTGTAAGTCATTTAGACCTAATGTACAGAACGACTCAATAAATGCACAGGCAAGACGTGCATTCGTAATCAACGGAATATTGTGGTCGATAGCACCACGACGGATACGATAGCCATTGGTCAATTCACGTTTGGAGTGATTTTTCGGAATATTGATAATCAAGTCAAATCTATGGTCGTGTATCATATCCATAATGTTTTCTTCACCCTTCACTTGTTCGTCTGGCCATGCCACAGCGGTAGCCTTTGCACCATTCTCGTTCAGATAACGAGCTGTTCCCTCTGATGCATAGATTGTATAGCCCGCTTTCACAAGCATGATGGCAGAGTCGAGTAGAGCAGCCTTTTCTTTGGCGCCACCACTGGAAATCATGATACCTTTTTCTTTTGATGGAATCTTGTAACCTGTGGCGATGAGTGCATCGAGCAAAGCCTCTTCGAGCGTATCGCCTATACATCCCACTTCACCCGTACTGCTCATGTCTACACCCAGTATAGGGTCGGCATTCTGTAAGCGAGCAAATGAGAATTGTGAAGCCTTTACACCTATTCTGTCGATATCAAACTCACTCTTGTCTGGTTTGCTATAAGGCGCATTCAGCATAATCTTGGTAGCTGTCTCTATAAAGTTGCGTTTGAGCACTTTAGATACGAATGGGAATGAACGAGAGCTGCGAAGGTTACATTCGATAACCTTGAGAATACGCCCTTTGGCGAGATACTGAATGTTAAATGGTCCCGATATATTCAGTTCCTTAGCTATTGCCCGTGATACCTTCTTAATATTGCGTACTTGAGCGAATGAGATATTTTGAGCCGGGAATACCATCGTAGCATCGCCAGAATGAACTCCGGCATATTCCACATGTTCAGAAATCGCATATTCTACGATTTCACCATTCTGTGCTACCGCATCAAATTCAACCTCGTTGGTGTCTTGCATGAATTGAGAGATGACCACCGGATATTCCTTACTTACTTCGCTGGCCAGTGCCAAGAAGCGTTCTAGTTCTTCGTTGTCATAGCATACGTTCATGGCTGCACCAGAGAGTACATACGATGGGCGAACCAATACAGGGAAGCCTACACGATTTACAAATTCTTTCACATCTTCTAGAGAGGTCAGTGCACTCCATTCTGGCTGGTCTACCCCCAGTTTATCGAGCATGGCAGAGAATTTGCTTCGGTTTTCGGCGCGGTCGATAGATACCGGAGAAGTTCCGAGAATAGGTACACCCTGGCGATAGAGTTTCATAGCCAGATTGTTTGGTATCTGTCCTCCTACACTTACGATGACGCCATTCGGATTTTCTAAATCAATGACATCGAGCACTCGCTCAAAAGAGAGCTCGTCAAAGTAGAGATGGTCGCACATATCATAGTCGGTACTTACGGTCTCTGGATTATAGTTGATCATGATACTCTTATAGCCCAACTTGCGTGCGGTGTTAACAGCATTGACCGAGCACCAGTCGAACTCTACAGAGCTACCGATGCGGTAAGCACCAGAACCAAGTACGATAACCGATTTCTCATTGGTATAGTAATTGATGTCATATCCTTCGACGGCATAAGTCATGTAGAGATAATTGGTCAGGTCAGGATGTTCGCTGGCTACCGTAGGAATACGTTTTACGGCCGGTAAGATACCCAGTTTTTTGCGATAAGCACGAACCGCCAGATTCTCTTTCTCCATATTCCCCTCAACCTTGCCCAAGACAAAACGGGCTATCTGAAAGTCAGAGAAACCTAATACTTTAGCCTGACGAAGTACATCAGTAGAGAGATCTTCCAGACGATTGAACCCCTCTAATACCCGTTTATAGTCAACGATATTCTTGAGTCTTTCCAAGAACCAAGCATCTATTTTGGTGAGTTCGTATAGACGATCAATGGTATATCCTTCTTCGAGAGCCTGAGCAATGGCGAATATACGAAGGTCGGTAGGATTGGCCAGTTCTTCATCGAGATCATCAAATCGGATGTGTTCATTACCTACAAAACCATGCATGCCTTGTCCTATCATACGAAGACCTTTCTGAATGAGTTCCTCAAAACTGCGGCCGATAGACATGATTTCGCCGACAGACTTCATCGAACTACCAATTTTGCGACTTACACCCGAGAACTTGGTTAAGTCCCAGCGAGGAATCTTGCAGATTAAATAGTCAAGAGAAGGAGCTACATAAGCAGAATTGGTAGTACCCATTTCACCAATCTGATCAAGTGTGTATCCAAGGGCAATTTTAGCGGCAACGAAAGCTAAAGGATAACCGGTGGCCTTAGATGCTAAGGCAGAAGAACGACTTAATCGAGCGTTGATTTCGATGATACGATAATCATTCGTATCCGCATTAAAAGCAAACTGAATATTACATTCGCCTATTATATTAAGGTGTCGAACACATTTAATAGTAATATCCTGCAGATATTTCACCTGCTCATCAGTTAGCGAACAAGTAGGGGCCACTACAATACTCTCACCCGTATGGATACCTAATGGATCGAAATTCTCCATTGATGCTACGGTAAAACAGTGATCGTTAGCGTCTCGAATACATTCAAATTCGATTTCTTTCCATCCCTTCAGACTTTCTTCCACTAAAACTTGAGGGGCGAAGGTGAAAGCACTCTCAGCAATCTCTTTAAAAGTTGCCTCGTCGGGACATACACCAGAACCGAGGCCACCCAGTGCATAAGCAGAGCGAATCATGATCGGATAGCCTATCTTGCGGGCTGAAGCAATGGCTTCGTCGAGAGTTTCGCAGGCTTGAGATACAGGAACCTTCATATCGATCTTATTCAGCGCTTTGACGAATAAGTCACGGTCTTCTGTGTTCATGATGGCTTCTACACTTGTACCCAGCACCTGCACACCATATTCTTTCAGTACACCCGTTTTATAAAGTTCTGTACCGCAGTTAAGTGCCGTTTGTCCACCAAAAGCTAACAGGATACCATCGGGGCGTTCTTTCTTAATAATCTCGGTAACGAAGTGCGTATTTACAGGTAAGAAATACACTTGGTCTGCAACCCCTTCACTCGTCTGAATGGTTGCAACGTTAGGATTAACCAGCACCGATTTTATACCTTCTTCACGTAAGGCTTTCAGAGCTTGACTTCCTGAATAGTCAAATTCACCAGCTTGTCCGATTTTGAGGGCGCCAGACCCCAGTACAATTACTTTCTTTACTTGTGTCTTCATCTTCTAGTTTATAATCTTGGATATTAGAAATATTAGTTTGCGCAACAAATATATAAATAATCACGAATAAAAAGGGAAAAATAAGGTAGGAAAGTCGTAAAAAATAATTTAATGAATATTTTTTTAGAAAAAAACATAGAAAAAGTTTGTGGGTTTAAAAAAAAGTGTTACCTTTGCATCCGCAATTGAGAAATTACTTTTCATGGTGCGTTAGTTCAGTTGGTTAGAATGCCTGCCTGTCACGCAGGAGGTCACGAGTTCGAGTCTCGTACGCACCGCTTGAATTAGGGAAGTAGCACAGTTGGTAGTGTTCCTGGTTTGGGACCAGGAGGTCGTCGGTTCGAGTCCGGTCTTCCCTACTAAATTTGAAAGGTAAGTTCAGTATTGTATAATAGGGAAGTAGCACAGTTGGTAGTGTTCCTGGTTTGGGACCAGGAGGTCGTCGGTTCGAGTCCGGTCTTCCCTACTATTGTTATAAGGCTTTAAATACCAGTCGGAGAGGTGGCGGAATTGGTAGACGCGCTACTTTGAGGGGGTAGTGTTAATTGTGACGTGGGAGTTCGAGTCTCCTCCTCTTCACTTGATATTTAAATGCGGAAATAGCTCAGTTGGTAGAGCACAACCTTGCCAAGGTTGGGGTCGCGAGTTCGAGTCTCGTTTTCCGCTCATAATAGAGGTGATTATGAATTTAGTTCATAGTCACCTTTTTTTTTTGTGTGCATATTAACAGTTTCTCGCTAAATGCGCAAAGGTGTAAAGTCGATGCTACTGATAGGGAGAATCAAGTCGCCCAAATCCATCATGGCATTGATAAGAGCCACTTTTTCAAATGAGGCTATATCTTTTTTCGTTATAGGCGATGCTATTATCTTCCCCTCGTCGAGCAAATGCTGACGCATAGTACCCTTGAGTAGGGGAGTATCTGGAGTGAGCCAATGTTGACCATCATAAAAACAGAGATTCGTATAGGAAGTATCGGTAACTTTACCATTTTTGATGATAATCACTTCATCATACTTTGGAGCTTTATCGCGTTGTGCGGTAAGTACATTTCTATCCGTACTTTTCCAAGTATAGTCTATCATGTTATCTTCTACCACACAGATAGATTTTACGTTGCGAATGGTGTACGCATGATATTCACGAAGCGTAATGCCAGATGCGTCATATACCACACGAGCCTTCTGCAGACCCATGACTTGAGGTATATCGGTAAGAAGTTCCGATTCAGAGATAGGTTTACTTGAAGGCCAGAAATGATTTCTGGTCTTGTTCAGTCTTTCGATATGATAGCGAGTGTTCATGGCAACGCCATCTTTAATTCTTATAGTTTCAACAAATTGGCACATATATCTTTTCTATGATTTCGTTATATTCACTTTCTTCATCACTCCTCGCTGTTATGCCGCCGCCCGCTTTATAATACAGCTTATTATTTTCTTGGTCGATAAATCGTATCATGACAGCGCTATCGATATCGCCATCCTTCCATATCCCCATAACCCCTGTGTAAAAGCCGCGGTCATAGTTTTCAGCCTCATGGATAATCTCCATCGTTTTCGGTTTCGGCGCACCCGTTATACTTCCTGCAGGAAGTTGTTTCATCAGCATATCGCCTGGGTGCTGGTGATAATAAGGTAGGATATTTCCTCTAATTTCAGAACTCGTTTGAAGAATGGCACCATGATTCGTTTCGAGTCGTTCTACATAGCGATAACGCGGTACATGCACATGATTGGCCACCATACTGAGATCATTACGTATCAAGTCTACTATCGTAGCATGTTCAGCAGCTTCCTTTGCATTGTTTATCAGTAGGTTCTGTGCATCAGGTAGTGTGGCATCGATTGTACCTTTCATCGGAAAAGAACTGATTTCATTTCCTTTTACTTGAATAAATATCTCCGGAGAAAAGCAAACAAGGGTATCTTTAATCCAGAGTCGATACCGTGCTGAAGAGCGTAAAAATATCTCTTTCAGAGTGAAGTTGGTATGTATAGGAATCTTGCATGTCAAGTTGGCCAAATAACTATTACCCGCCTTCTCATTTGAAACAATCGTATTGAAACTATCGTGATATTGTTTGCGGTCAGGGCGTAAGAAATCCCATTCTAACTTGTGTTCTTGAAGATAGCTATGATCAGGAATATTCCCCTCCTGACCAAACTGATACATGATTGTATTGGGGTCGATGCTATCTAATGGCTCAATATATGCTTGTGTTCTGTCATAGTTAATGACGAAAAGGAAAGGGATGTTAAGTCTTGCCAGTTCATTCATTCTGGCAGCTATATCATCTTTTTTCAGTAATACTTCTTTTTTCAAGAACTTCATGATACCATTTATCATTAGAAAAACCATCTCCTAAGGGGATTAGAGTCCTCAAGAGATGGCTATAGCTTGTTTTATTATGCAATAATATGTCTACCTTCTTCTACCGCTTTCATATTCAGCGGAATAAGATCATGATGACGTTCAGGCAGCGTCTTATAAAGAGCCTTTTCGAGTGCAGAGTCGGGTACGATAGGACATACCTTGAGCAAACCACCCAATACGATCATGTTAAACACTTTCGCATTTTTCATCTCGGCAGCTTTTTCCATAGCCGAGATAGTGTGAATCTCAATATCAGTACGAGTAGGAGGGTTGAGTATACCATAATCATCGTAAATCAGAATACCACCCGGTTTTACCTTAGATTCAAACTTATCGAGTGATGGTTGATTGAGCACGATAGCAACATCGTAATTACTTAAAATCGGCGACGAAATACGTTCATCGCTGATAATGACCGTTACATTTGCCGTGCCACCTCGCTGTTCAGGACCGTATGCTGGCATCCAAGTCACCTCTTTATCCTCCATAAGCCCAGAGTAGGCTAAGATCTTACCCATAGAGAGAACTCCCTGTCCACCAAATCCAGATATAATGATTTCTTTTTTCATTGACGTATAATTTTCCACATGAAGTCAGTATCACCAATCATGCTGACTTATTCTTGTTTTGTCGTATCTTTTAGATCACCCTTTGTATAAACCTGCATCATATGGTCTTCGAGCCACTTATTCGCTTTTATCGGAGACATTTTCCAACCACTGCTACAGGTAGAAGTAATCTCAACCAGACAACTGCCTTTACCCGCCATGTTAGCTTCGAAAGCTTTACGGATAGCTTTTTTCGCCTTATTGATAGCGCCAACCGTTTCCACACTCTGTCGGGTTACATAGCAAGTACCTTCAAGCTGAGCAGCTATTTCAGGCATCTTGAGCGGGTAACCATGAAGTTCAGGGTCGCGACCATACGGACAAGTAGAAGTTTTTTGTCCAACCAGTGTAGTAGGGGCCATCTGTCCACCTGTCATACCATAAATCGCATTATTGATAAAAATAATGGTAATATTTTCGCCACGATTTAAAGCATGGATCGTTTCTGCTGTACCGATACAAGCCATATCGCCATCGCCCTGGTAAGTAAACACCAAGCGGTCTGGCCAAAGTCTCTTGATAGCAGTAGCCAAAGCAGGAGCACGACCATGAGCAGCTTCCTGCCAGTCGATATCGATATAGCGATAAGCGAAAACAGCACAACCAACCGGACTGACGCCCACCGTTTTATCTTCCATGCCCATCTCAGCTATGACTTCAGCCACGAGCTTATGTACCACACCGTGTGAACAGCCTGGGCAATAATGCATATTCACATCGTTCATCAATTTAGGTTTCTCGTACACCAAGTTTTCTGGTGCTATTATATCGCTATTCATGATTCATCATTTTTTTGAGATTGTCAACAATTTCCTGTGGTTCAGGAACGATACCCCCTAAGCGACCAAAATGTTGTACTTGCGTAGCCCCATTAGCTGCCAGTTTTACATCCTGAATCATCTGTCCGGCATTGATTTCGGTTACCAGCATACCTTTAACTTTCTGTGCCAGTTCTGCTATCTGTTTTTCAGGGAAAGGCCAGAGTGTAATAGGTCTGAACAATCCCACTTTGATACCTTCACCACGAGCGATTTCAACCGCTTTTTCAGCGATACGAGCAGCACTACCGAAAGCTACGATGATATAATCAGCATCATCGCATTGCTGTGTTTCGAATCGTACTTCACGTTCTTTACAGCGTGCATATTTTTGCTGAAGGGCAAGGTTTCGTTTTTCCATTTCTTCAGGCTTCAGTTCCAGAGAAGTGATGATATTAGGTTGACGGTCCTTAGTTCTACCGATAGTAGCCCAAGGACATTCTTTCTTAATTTGCTCTTCAGTGCGACGAGGCTTCATCGGAGGCAAAACCACTTTTTCCATCATTTGTCCGATGATACCATCACTTAGAATCATAGCAGGGTTACGATATCTGAAAGCCAGTTCAAAGGCCAAGTCAACGAAATCAGCCATTTCCTGTACACTGTTTGGAGCCAGTACGATAACCTGATAATCACCGTTACCACCACCACGAGTAGCCTGGAAATAGTCAGCCTGAGATGGTTGGATAGTGCCCAGACCAGGACCACCACGCTGTACATTGACGATGACGCCAGGTACCTCGGCACCAGCCATATAAGCGATACCCTCTTGCATCAAGGCGATGCCAGGGCTAGAAGAAGTGGTGAGTACACGTTTACCGGCACCAGCACCACCATAAATCATATTAATAGCAGCCACTTCGCTTTCAGCTTGTAATACCACCATACCAGTGGTTTCCCAAGGTTTCAAAGCTGCCAAAGTTTCTATAATTTCAGTTTGGGGAGTTATCGGATAGCCAAAGAAACCGTCAGCTCCACAACGGATAGCAGCGTGGGCGATAGCCTCGTTGCCCTTCATTAATTTTACTTCTTGATTCATATCAGGTTAATCTTCTGTTTTTTTACGATACACAGTTATGCATCCATCTGGACATACGATAGCACACGAAGCACACCCTACACACGAGTCACTCTGTGCATTAGGTTCAACATAAGGATAACCGTGAACGTTTACCTTTTTCTCCGCTATCGAAATACAATTTTTCGGACAGGCTACAACGCAAAGGCTACAGCCTTTGCATCTGTCGGTATTAACAACGATAGCGCCTTTGATTATTCCCATTTTTATATTGTTTTAATCTAATTCTTTTTTCCCGTTATGTCTGAGTACAAGTTTATGGATTATACATATCCTTACAATAGAAGCTGTAAATATCTTCCAGCATCTTCTTGGCTTCAACAGCTTTACTATTCGGATCTAGTGCAATAGCCTCCATGTAGCAATGCATCGCTTTCTGGAAATCTTGTTCTTTGCGATATACATTTCCCTGCTGATACCATTCTTCACTTGTCATTGACGATTTATTCATAATTACAAAGTTATATATATATAAGGTGAAAAAAGAAAGATTCTTTAATTTTTTTGCAATATGAAGTGTATTTCTTTCTCAATTTGCACACATCCTTTTTGTTATGTGCAAAAATATGTAATAAAATAGTTATGTTCTTGGTAGAGTTAAAACAGGATAGTAAAGGATTCGAAAGGGGTGAAATAAAAAATCGCTTCAACGAAAATTTCATTGAAGCGATTAACAAGTAGTCCCTAGGAGAGTCGAACTCCTCTTTAGAGAATGAAAATCTCTCGTCCTAGCCGATAGACGAAGGGACCTTGTCTCATTTGCGGGTGCAAAGGTAGTGTTTTATTTTTATTCCTGCAAGTTTTTCTCAAAAAAAATCGCAAAAAAGTGCTATTTTCTTGTTTTCTTACACTTTTAAGACCATTTTATGTCTATTTTTTCACGTTTTATCTACTTTTCTCGCGTATAATTTTACTTCACTCAAGTTTATCAAGTAATAGAAGTTTTTCAGAATAGAGTAAAGGAAATAGTGTTAAAATATGTATAGTGCAATTCTATTGCACTATACTTCTCGAAATTTGCAATTGTAAAGAGGTTGAACTTACTCTTTCATCTAACATTATTAACTTTTTAATCAAGATCAAATGAAAAATTATTTAAAAGATTCTGTACACAGCTTGACAGCTGAAGAGATGAAACAGATTAACGGTGGTGAAAAATGGAAGACACATTGGTCAGGCACAAGTAATCCTCTAATCTACTTTGGTGAAGCATGTTACAATGGAGTTGTATTAATTCATAATGCAATCTTTGATTGATAATCATTTTCTAATTAACTAGAATCTGATTTTAATAGAGGGTGTGCAAAAAAACTAAATTGGCACACCCCCTATTACCATATGTTGAAGTATCATCAGAGATGTAAGCAATCTTGGTGATCATTTTTCTTTGATAGAATATTAAAATTTCTTTTTGCAAATCAAATAATTTGATATCTTTGCAGTAATAAAGAAGATTTGTTAGTCTTACTTTACGCTTAGTTAAAATAACCTGACACCATACAAAGGTGTAAATTAATATCATATGTTAGAAAACAATAATGTGAGCAAGTTTTTCCCCAACAGAATTTGGGAAGTTATTGCACTATTGATATTGTCTATAATACCAATTGGTGTTATCATGTCAATCTTGATAGAGAAGTCTTTTAGCCAACGATTTATAGAAGTGGCTATTGTATTTATTATGGCGGTATTTGTCGTAGGAGTATCCTGTCTTGTTAACCGTGTTAAGGGTTGGCATCATGATGGATGGTCTGTCAAAGATTTCTCCTTTTTTGGCCATGCATTACTCCTTAATGTCATATTTACGGCTCTGTTAGCTTTCCCTTTGTTTGGCATTATAAAAGATGGCAACACCCAAGATTCAAGTGATTTTCTTTCAATTTTGGCAATATGCCTTATTGGTCCTGTATCAGAAGAAATCATGTTCAGGGGTGTCTTTCTAAGGGGCTTATTGAGCCAATACAAACCGCTGACAGCCATTTTGGCTACATCTCTAATCTTCTCCATTATGCATTGGCTTCCATTGCAAATATTGTTCGCCTTTCCTCTTTCTGTCTTATATTGTTACATTTATTTTAAAACACACAATTTGCTCTATACCATCATTTTGCATGTCATCAGCAATAGTATCACTACACTATTAGCTATTGAGCTAGGCTACTCTGTCTTCACCGGACATGTATTAATTAGTATCTGCTTATCATTGGCAGGCCTCGCTTTGACGGCTTATTTTTCGCACAAGCTTTATATGAAGTTCAGTAGACAGTAATGTTTTTAAATCATGATATTCCAGAGCCATATTGATGGAAGAGACTATTGGGCTACCAATCTATCTCATGGATATAAGTATAATGGCAAGGAATTGAACAAGATACATGGCCTGAATACTTTGTTACCGAGCTTTTTGAAGGTAAAAATATATTTTTTTTGAAATTTTCTTGGAAAAAATTTGGTGGTTACAAATTATTATCTTACCTTTGCACCCGCAATCAAGAAATGATGCAGGGCTTAAATAGGTCTAAAAATGGTGCGTTAGTTCAGTTGGTTAGAATGCCTGCCTGTCACGCAGGAGGTCACGAGTTCGAGTCTCGTACGCACCGCATCAGAATAGGGAAGTAGCACAGTTGGTAGTGTTCCTGGTTTGGGACCAGGAGGTCGTCGGTTCGAGTCCGGTCTTCCCTACAAATTGCGGAAATAGCTCAGTTGGTAGAGCACAACCTTGCCAAGGTTGGGGTCGCGAGTTCGAGTCTCGTTTTCCGCTCATATATTTCTTAATAATAAAAAAAAGAGGTGGTTATGGATTTTATTCATAATCACTTTTTGTTTTATAGCATGATTCTAATTTTTTGTAAGCTTACAAATTGTTGAGATTAGCGAATTTTTACTATCTTTGCAAATGTAAAAACAACTTATTACCTTGTTGTTAGGTGCGTACGGGTTGTGATTAGCTGAATTTTTACTATCTTTGCTGATGCAAGAACAACTCCACCTTTGTCAAGATAGTAATCAATCTGGTTGTGATTAGCTGAATTTTTATTATCTTTGCTGATGCAAGAACAACCCAGTTTTGTACCTCCTTCTTCATCAGTATGTTGTGATTAGCTGAATTTTTATTATCTTTGCTGATGCAAGAACAACGATGTTATTCAAGAGGTAAGCACTAAGATGGTTGTGATTAGCTGAATTTTTATTATCTTTGCTGATGCAAGAACAACAGTTGTACTCGGAAATGATTGGAAACCTTTGTTGTGATTAGCTGAATTTTTATTATCTTTGCTGATGCAAGAACAACGATACTCGGTATCACGCTCACGAAGAGCTGTTGTGATTAGCTGAATTTTTATTATCTTTGCTGATGCAAGAACAACGTTGTTTGAAGGGATGTTTGAAGGTTTTAGTTGTGATTAGCTGAATTTTTATTATCTTTGCTGATGCAAGAACAACATACGATGAATGAATTCGGACTGGCTACCAGTTGTGATTAGCTGAATTTTTATTATCTTTGCTGATGCAAGAACAACAAGCAGCGTTCGAGAAACGTCTGGGAATTGGTTGTGATTAGCTGAATTTTTATTATCTTTGCTGATGCAAGAACAACTCGGCAGTCTTGGCTGTAGCATCAGCAGCAGTTGTGATTAGCTGAATTTTTATTATCTTTGCTGATGCAAGAACAACTGTAAGGGCAAATTCATCGATTACACACAGAGTTGTGATTAGCTGAATTTTTATTATCTTTGCTGATGCAAGAACAACTTACAACCGGGTTTCATTACGCGGGCCACGGTTGTGATTAGCTGAATTTTTATTATCTTTGCTGATGCAAGAACAACTGACCTTGGTGACACTAAGAAGAACCCTGCGTTGTGATTAGCTGAATTTTTATTATCTTTGCTGATGCAAGAACAACATTTTGGTCGTTAAATACATATGGAGAATTGTTGTGATTAGCTGAATTTTTATTATCTTTGCTGATGCAAGAACAACATAAGGAAAGAGTAAACTAAGTTATTAACTGTTGTGATTAGCTGAATTTTTATTATCTTTGCTGATGCAAGAACAACATTAACTGATGAAGACCTTGCAATGTTCGTGTTGTGATTAGCTGAATTTTTATTATCTTTGCTGATGCAAGAACAACGTTCGTTAATAACTTTTTCATCACCTTCAGTTGTGATTAGCTGAATTTTTATTATCTTTGCTGATGCAAGAACAACTGCTTGATGACGGAGATGATGAAGCGTATAGTTGTGATTAGCTGAATTTTTATTATCTTTGCTGATGCAAGAACAACTTCAGCAAGCTAAATCCAATTGTCGCTAGAGTTGTGATTAGCTGAATTTTTATTATCTTTGCTGATGCAAGAACAACGTAAATTCGCTGGAAAATAACCTTTTGTATGTTGTGATTAGCTGAATTTTTATTATCTTTGCTGATGCAAGAACAACTATATCGTGAAGAAGACACACAGTTTGATAGTTGTGATTAGCTGAATTTTTATTATCTTTGCTGATGCAAGAACAACTTGGGATATGCAAGGAAATTACTTTAAGGTGTTGTGATTAGCTGAATTTTTATTATCTTTGCTGATGCAAGAACAACCGACATTAGCAGCATTAAGAAGCTGGCCAGTTGTGATTAGCTGAATTTTTATTATCTTTGCTGATGCAAGAACAACTAAGCGTACTGCTGGATTTAGGGTAACAATGTTGTGATTAGCTGAATTTTTATTATCTTTGCTGATGCAAGAACAACCTAACGATGCAACGGCAGACGCTTTGATTCGTTGTGATTAGCTGAATTTTTATTATCTTTGCTGATGCAAGAACAACAAATATTCGATTCCAATCACCAATATTAGGGTTGTGATTAGCTGAATTTTTATTATCTTTGCTGATGCAAGAACAACTTTGCGATGAACATATCTTAAGCAAAACAGTTGTGATTAGCTGAATTTTTATTATCTTTGCTGATGCAAGAACAACTGGATTGTTGTAATTGACTGTTATATAGTTAATTATGAAGAAAATTAGAAATAAAAAATAATCCAGTTTAAAAATGGGATTCATGGTCATTAGGCCAGAATCCCATTTTCTAATTATTACTTCTAATGGCAATAACTTACATCTAATTTCGCAAGTTTGCTTCTAAATACGAATAATTTGCTTTAAAAATTACAAAATAATGCTGAATTAGAAAAGCATTTTTGGAGAAATCACGCAATTTGCCCCATAAATAAAGGCAATTCAGGGAAAAACGAGGAAAGTTTGAAAGATGGCACTATGCAAAATTATGCGGTTCGATGAAAGAGTTAGGTCTCTTATTCGTAACCCATATCCCCCCCTGTCTGAGAGTTAATCTTTCATAAATCCAAGGGCATAAAAAAGGAAGAATGACGAGTTCCGAACCGAATGGTTTTCGATGACATAATCTGCACTGATTTGCTGAAAAGGCAATTTCCAAAATGGTATTATCTTTGCAGCCGAAATTTTAAAAAAGGAAAGAATTATGAGCAGATCGACTTTCAACATCCTCTTCTATGCCAACAAGGGTAAGGAGAAAAACGGAATTGTCCCGATTATGGGACGTGTGACAATCAACGGAACGCAGTCGCAGTTCAGTTGCAAGATGAATATCCCACTCACGATGTGGGACGTGAAGGGCAACTGTGCCAAAGGCCGCAGCAAGGAAGCGTTGCAGATAAACCGCGACCTCGACAACATCAAGGCACAGATTATCAAACACTACCAACACCTGTCTGACCGTGAGGCATTCGTCACGGCTGAAATGGTGCGCAACGCCTATCAAGGTTTGGGCAGCGAGTATGAGACATTGCTGGGAGCCTTCGACAAGGACTTGGCTACTCTGAAGAAGCGTGTTGACAAAGACCGTGCATCCGGAACC
>OCTW011582579.1_pt1 | contig 42302 bp, 35 predicted proteins | sample 1539671 | NCBI WGS metagenome assembly OCTW01 (sample SAMN02144230, study PRJEB22623) | gut metagenome | biome: sheep rumen | host: Ovis aries | place: New Zealand
TTTTCTAATAATTCATTTTTCTTCATTTCAAACTTTGTCATTTCAACACACTTCTTTCTTTTTTCAATTCTTCAATTTTTTTCTTTATCTCTACTATTTTAAGCCCTATTTCATTTTTAGCATTTTCTTCTAAGCTCTCTTTTTGCTCTTGCTTTAATCTCTTTATTTCGCTTTCAAAAAGATCACTTTTAATAATATAAATATATTCATCAATATTATTGTCTTCTAAATCGAAGTCTTTTATACTTTTTATTACTTCATATATTTCATCTTTTACTTGACTTATTTCGGCATAATTTAGAAAACTGGCGATATCGATTTCTTTTTTCTTTTTATAATAATCAATAATTTCACTTGCTATATCTCGATATTTTTGCTCTTTAAAAAAACCTAATTCGTTTTGATATTTATCAATATATTTCTTCTCGTTCATCATTGCATATAGAATATGACGAGCACTTATATCATATTTGCTCTCTTTGTTGTTATTTTTCTTTACCATGTTATTTGGTAGCTCTATTTTACTCTTATCTTCTTTTAATTCTAGTTCTTTTTTTAATACGTCATAAGAAAGATGAAATTCATCTACTAATTTTGATAATGTTACATCTTTAGTTATTTCGTCTTGGTCTTTGATGGAATTTAATACTTCTTTTACGTAGCTAGCTAATTCTCTACTATCATTGAGATTTTTATTTTGCCTTAAGGCCATGTATTCAAATTCATTAAAAGACATGGCATGCTTGATGTTTTCTTTCATAGCATCAACACCGTGAGCTAAAATATATTCGTCTGGATCTTTTGCCCCTTGCAATCTTACCACTTTAACTTCTATTTCAGCTTCACTTAAGAGTTTACCATTATTTTTAGTGGCAATTAAGCCAGCATCATCATTATCTAGCATTAAAATTACTGGAACTCTTAATTTTTTTATAGCTTGGATTTGCTCTGTTGTCATAGTTGTTCCCATAAGAGCAATGGTGTTTTTAAAGCCAGTAGAATACATTCTTATCGCGTCCATGTTACCTTCTACAATGATAAGTTCTTTGTTTATTCTCACTGCCTCTTTAGCCCGATGATAATTAAATAAGATATTGCCTTTTTTAAAAATAGGCGTTTCTTTACTATTCAAATACTTCGGTTCTATTTTGCCTTCATAGCCTCTTGCTGTAAAGCCAACTACTCTTCCGTCAAAATTATGAATAGGAAAGATTATACGATTTACAAATATATCATGATATTTATTGTTTGATTCATTAATTAGCCCTAATTCAGCCAATTTATTTTCTTCTATTCTTTTTTCCTTAAAAAATGATAATAAAGTATTATTAGAAGTTGCTAGGCCCAGGTTGAATGTTTTTATCATTTCTTCGTTAAGGCCTCGTTCTTTTAAATATTTCTTTGCCTTTATTCCTTGTTCTGAGCTAAGTTGATTTTGATAATATAAACAAGCAATATTCATTATTTCGTATTCTTTTTCATATTTACTATGTGCTTCATATTTTGAATTTACTTCTAAGTTTATACCCACTTTATTGCCTATTTTAGCAACTGCTTCAATATAAGAAATATTTTCAAAATCACTTACAAATTTAAAGACGTTACCAGCTGCTCCGCAGGAAAAGCATTTATAAATCTGTCTTGATCTAGAAACACTCATAGATGGAGAATGATCCTGATGGAATGGGCATACTCCAAAAAAATTCTTACCTCTTTGACTAAGAGGAATATATTCTTTTATTATCTCAACTATGTCAACCTTTGCTCTGATTTGCTCTATTACCTCATCTGCAATTCTTGGCATCTATTTTCCTCCCCTAATTATATATATTCAAGGATACTGCCTTTTTTCCTTTTTTTTAAAGCAAAAAAAATGCCAAAATCGACATTTTTTTCTTTGGTTTACACTTATTTTACGTTTTTTATTGCAAATTGGTTTAAAACTTTTATTCTTAACTTGAATGATCCTACTATATATATTACTGAAAAAATAAATAATACTATGGCCATTACCCATGTGTACCATTCTATTTTATTTGAAAAGTATCCACTGATAATTAAGAAAAAGGAGAAGGCAATTCCTAGTGTTCCAGTTACGACTAATCTATCTAGTCTTTTTTTGATTTCACGCCCTTTTTCAGTTGCGTAATATTTATTTTTAATTTTAGCTTTCTCTTCTTTTGTCATTCTCTGATATTTATTTTTCAAAAGTACCACGTCCTTCGAAATTATTATATCATATCTTCATAAGATGTACCATGAATGATTTAAATGAAACACTTAAATGTTTGCAAATTGAGGATTATATCTGGGTTATTTATATATTTTTATCGATTATTGCCATTATTTCTGATTATTATGAGAGAGATTACTTTATAAATCATACAAACTTGTCTTATAAAAAGTTTCATTTTTTAAATCTTGAAAATGGGATTATAATATTTGTTATTTATGTTTATTTTTTATACCTAGCTTATACTCGCTTTAAAAAACAGCACGGTTATGTAAGTTTAAAAAGAGATATCTTAAACGATATCAGTTTTATATCTAATATGTTGTTTGTCATAGCTGGTTTATGTGTTATTATTGTAGAACTATTTTCTAGGGATGATGAGAATATAAATATTGTTAGTTAGGTTATTTCTTTTTGCCAATGACAATAATTTTGAAAAGAATAAGATTAATTAAGATAACTCCAGCTGATACATAATATTTTATATTAGGTATTTCTCTTGATTTACTCTCTTCTTTAGGTAACTGTTCTTTAAATACTTCTTTACTTTCCTCTTTATTAACAAAAAAAACATATGTTTCTTCTTCTTGATTTTGATTTGTTACTTTTATAGTTACTTTTTCATTTTCTTCTTCAATAAAGACTTTATCATCATTGTTTTCTAATTTATAATCTAGTTTTAATGTCGTTTCTCCTTTGTTTAAATTAACAGAATAAATATTATTAGTTGCTTCAAATTCCCTTGATAATGTTCCGTTAAGGACTTTTAATTCTTTAATGGAAGAAGCGCTTACTATATATGGAAATAATAAGATATAAAAAAAGAATAGCCTTTTCATTTTAATCACCTATTTATTATTATGATGATTTCTATCTTAAACTATTCTTTTAAATCATTTTTAATAGGATTTCATTCATGATGTATATTTTTTCTTTAGGTATATAGATAAACCCATTTTTCTCTGCTAAGTCCTTATTTTTTAATAATGGTTTAATTGGAAATGCTTCTTCTATAGGAATATTATATTTTTCTAAAAATTCTGATTTTGATATGCCTTTCATTTTTCTAAATCCTAGCATTATTTCATTCTCCATTTTATCTTGCTGGGATAAAATCTCTTGAGTACCCTTATAATCCCCATTTAAATACTTAGTTAAGCTTTTAGTATTTGTATATCTAATGTTTTCTATGTATCCAGATGCAGACAAGCCAAAGCCATAGTACTCTTGATTGTTCCAATATTTCAAATTATGCTTTGCTTCTTTATTAGGTTTGGCAAAATTGCTTACTTCATAATGCGTATAATGATGTTTTTTTAAATACTTATTAATAAATTCATACATTTTATAATCAGTTTCACTTGATATTGGCGTTATTTTATTGGCACTAAGTAAAGTATGGGGTTCTATCATCAAACTATAGGTACTTATGTGATCTGGTTTTAATTTTATAAATAATTCAAGATCTTTTTTTAAGTCTTTAAGGGTTTGAAAAGGAATCGCATAAATAAGGTCTAAATTGATATTATCAAAGCCTTCATTTCTAGCTAAATTTATGGCATTCTTAGCTTCTTGGTAGGTATGGTGCCTTCCTAAGAAGTCCAAGATATTTTCTTGAAAACTTTGAACGCCAATGCTTAACCTGTTTACTCCGTAAGATTTCAAAAGTTTTAGCTTTTCTTTAGTAATGTCATTTAGATTACATTCAAAAGTAAATTCAACAGTTTCCTTTTGATGAAATAGTTTGGTTATTTTTAAAAGGTATTCTATTTCCCTTTCAGATAGCGAAGAAGGTGTTCCTCCTCCTATATATATAGTTGAAATGTCTTCTCCATTGTATCTGTCTTTTACTTCTTGATAAAGGCTTTTTAAATACTTTTTAGACCATCCTTCATCATAAAATAGTTTGCAGAAATCACAATAAGAACATATAGTCTTGCAAAAGGGAATATGGATGTAGATAGCATCTCTCATTATTATCTCCCTGGTTTGATAGTTGCTTTTTTATTATGAAAAAATTTGTCATAATTATATTTATTTATCAAATCCCATTCTTTTTTTAAATCTGCAGGGCAATTAGCAGACATTGAAGCATCATCAAACATAATTATCTCTCTATAAGGCAGCAAATACTTAATTCGATACATTATAACTGTCCTTTGTTCCTCTTTAGAAAGTTTAGTAAAGGAAGTTTGTCCGCGGCTAATAATTTTACGATATTCAATGTCATTTATACTATCATATAATGCTTTAATTTTATCAGTATCATTTGTTTTTTTGGCTTCAAGGTATTCACTTATGAATTTTGCAGCTTCTCTAAATTGTTTTTCTTCAGCTGAGGCTCTTTCTTCTTTGGTGTTAAACATATCATAATAATAGTTAAATAATACATATCTCATAGCATTTTCAAGAAATGGTTGATTTTGGGTGCTAGAAAAATACAATAAAGTTTTTTGTAATTCCTCTTTATCTTCAATAGCAAACAACTTTCTTACACTTGCAAATGACAAACGATATTGTAATATTAATTTAATTATCATTTCTTGTTCACTTCTAATAAAATCTAGTTGCTTTTTATCGTGAAGTGAAAGTTGTTTTGAATTAGTATTAAAGGAATTCAATTCTATAATTTTCTGCTTTGATTGTTTGATTCTTTCTTCATAACTTTTTATAATAGCATCTGCTCTTTCTTTTCCATGATGTCTAACAAGAAGCTGTTCACTATCTTTTCCCCTTAATATTTCGCTTACGGCTGTACCCATTAGATTATATTTTTTAGCTATTTCACTTATTCCCATATCAAGAGGTAAATCAACTATTTCTTCAGCTAATTTTTTCTTATTAATTCTGTCATAATATTTTTTAAAATTATTTGGTGAAAGAAATTTTGCACAGTCTATTCCTTTACTAATATAAGCCTCAAATACTTTTTGGCCATTTAATTCTTCATTTTCTTCTAATTTTGTTGTCAATTCTTTATAATAAGCTTGATTTTTAAACGCCGCTGTTTCTAATAATATATCCTTTAAATAAGGAATTATTTTGTCGTCTGTAAGTAAAATAGGCGTTCCATCATTATTCTTATATTCTTCACTTTGCTCTAATTCATAGCATAATTCTAAAGGTGTTTTACCTTTAAAAATTGCTTTTTCTAAATATTCTAATAAATCTTTATTGACTATTTTTTTGTTTAAAGCTCTTTCAAGTTGAATAGTGTCAAATATTGCCGGATTGTTTTCTCTTAATTTTTTCATTAGTTTTTTGACAGTACCTGGACTTGTATTTGTTTTTTCGGCAATTTTTTCATCAGTAAGTCCTTGTAAAGCTATTTTAATCATTTCTAAATCAAAAGCATCATATATTTTTAAATCATCTAACATATTACTTTTTCTCCCCGCTTAGTATACTTAAGAAGGCCTCACTTGGCACTTCTACACTTCCTACCATTTTCATTCTTTTCTTTCCTTCTTTCTGCTTCTCTAGTAATTTCCTTTTTCTCGTGATGTCGCCACCATAACATTTAGCTAAAACATTTTTTCTTAGAGCACTTATTGTTTCACGAGCAATCACTTTTGTCCCTATACTAGCTTGAATTGGTATTTGAAACATTTGTCTTGGAATAACATTTCTTAATTTTTCAACTATCGCTCTTCCTCTTGAATAGGCAAAATCTTTATGAACAATTACGCTTAAGGCATCTATTGCTTCGCCATTTAGTAAAATACTCATTTTAACTAGTTTTGATTCCCTGTAACCACATATTTCATAATCAAATGAAGCATATCCTTTGGTAGAACTCTTCAGTCTGTCAAAAAAATCGTATACTACTTCAGATAATGGTATTTCATAGTGAATATTAACTCTTGTTTCACTAAGGTACTCTACTGATTTATATATTCCTCTTTTGTCCTGACATAATTCCATAATTGGTCCAATGTAGTCACTTGGAACTATAATATTAGTATAAATATATGGTTCTTCAATTCTTTCTATTCTTCCTTGATCGGGCATTGCATTTGGACTATCAATTTCTATCATCTCTTTATTTGTTAAATAAACATGATAAATAACACTAGGACTCGTTGCAATAACTGGCAATTGAAATTCTCTTTCCAATCTAGTAATAATAATATCCATATGTAATAGTCCTAAAAAACCTACTCTAAAGCCAAAGCCTAGGGCATCACTTAATTCTGGCTCGATAGTTAAAGCCGAATCATTTAGTTTTAGTTTTTCAAAGGCATTTTTTAAAGCTTCGTACTTGTTTGGTTCTATTGGAAATATTCCTGAATATACCATTGGTTTCATCTTTTTATATCCAACGATTGGAGTGGAGGCTGGATTATTTTCACTAGTTAATGTATCTCCGACTTCAATTGAAGAAATCTCTTTAATAGAAGCTGTAAAATAGCCAACTTCACCACTTTTCAGGATACTTTTAGTTTCTTCAAAGGGGGTATGAACACCAAGTTCTGTAATCTCATAGGTTGCTCCACTGGCCATAAATTTTATTCTATCTTTTACCTTTAAAGTTCCATCTTCAACTTTAATTAGTCCAACTACTCCTTTATACGGGTCAAAATATGAATCAAATATTAGTGCTCTTAAAGGTCCATTATTGTTCTCTTTAGGCGGTGGAATTCTTTTAATAATAGATTCTAAAAGTTCTTCTACTCCTTCTCCTGTTTTTCCACTACACAGAATTATTTCTTCTTTTTTAAATCCCAGAACACTTTTTAATTCTTCTGTTACTTTTTCAATATTAGCATTTGGCAAATCTATTTTATTTATTACTGGAATTATCTCTAAATTTGCTTCCATTGCTAAATATAAGTTAGCAAGAGTCTGAGCTTCAATGCCTTGAGCTGCATCAACGACTAAAATAGCCCCTTCACAGGCAGCAAGTGACCTTGATACTTCATAAGAGAAATCGACGTGACCTGGTGTATCAATCAAATTTAAAATGTAGTTTTCATTTTGGTATTGATATTTTAATGAAACGGCATTTAATTTAATCGTAATTCCTCTTTCTCTTTCTAAATCCATACTATCTAGTATTTGTTCTTTCATTTCTCTTTTTGATACACTTCCGGTTAATTCTAAAATTCGATCTGCAAGTGTGCTTTTGCCATGATCAATATGAGCAATGATTGAAAAATTACGTATATTTTGTTGTTTAATATCATTTGGCATAAACTTCACCAGATATATTATACAAAAGAAAAAAAACGTTGTAAATGATAAATAAACAACGTTTTAGCTATAGATAATGAATTAGTAAATAAGCTACTGTATAGCCTAATAATATACATAGAAACGAAGAAAGAAGGCAAAGCACAACAAATGGAGTAATTCTTTTGTGTTCTTCTTTTTCTAGTAATATAATAGGCTCATTTTTTATATTTAGGGTATTATCACTCTTTTTTATTGTCGGAATTGGGTCATCAGCTTCGATTATCTTATATGTTGCTGTTTTTAATAAGTCATTTTCAGATGATTTAGTTCTTTTTCTTTTTTTTCCTTCCATTTTGATACACCCTTACTTTTCTATTTATTAAATAATATCATATTATTTTCTATATTTCAATTTACGTAAATAGTTTTTTTAAGATGTCAATTGCTTTTGTTATTCCTTCTGACATGAAATCTTCTGCTGCCTTAGATAAGGCTACACCTGCTCGTGTGGCTAGATTTGAATAATCTTTTGTTTCTTGTTCTAAATAATCTTTTATGTCTACGTCTTTACCTGCTTTTATATCGCTTTCAAACCTTTTCATAGACGTAGCTGTAATGGTTGCTTTCTCACTTAGTTTAGCTTCATAATATCCTGTATTCATGGCAATTGTAAGTGATAAATAAATGATAAATAAGAGTAAAAGGAGACGAAGAATAATAGTTCCTTTGGCTTTTTTCTTTTCATTCATTTTTTATCACACCCCCTAGTACACTTGAAAGAATGTCAATCGTATTTGTTACTTCACTTAACGTATTATATTCTCCTCCTAGTTCTATTAGAAGCATATGACTTGCAAAATCCTGATTATAAATACCATTAACTCCTTTTCCTCCTTTTTTTAGTATTCCTCTTGAAATATCAGGAATAACCTTGTTCACTTCATCACTTACCTTTTTTGCAAATTCCAAGTTATTTTCATACCCTTCATAATCAATTCCAACTACAAACAAGACTTTGGCATAACTCTTATTTTGATATTCTAAAGTTGATATATTTCTTTCAATAGAATCCCTGTGAATATCAAAATAATACTCTAAAGCAGGATTTTTCTCTTTAGCACTAGTTAACAGCATTTTACTTGCCAAGTAAGACGAAGAATAATCCCACCCATGAACCCTTAACAATTCACTTATTCTAGATGTTTCAACAATACTATAAAGATTTAACTCGTTTAATTTTTCTCTTAAATAATAAGAAGCCATCATAACAGTTGGAGAAATATCTACTTCTGATAAATAATTAGCCTTATATTCCTCTCCTTGATGAGTATTATAAATATAAATAATAGGATTTTTTTTATTTTCACTAGGATTTGGATCAATAGTATATTCATTTTCTGACTTTTTCCCATCATACATTTCATCTTCAACATACTCTCTTCCAATCGTATTATCAAGTAAGAAATCTATAATAAGATTATTTGTACTTTTCTTTTGCTCTTTTGCTAAATGATTAGTTTCTATTAAAAATGACAGGACTTTACTATTAGGAAGTTTCTTCGAAAAATAAGACAAAAAGAAAGAAAACGATAAGAAAACAATTACAAGAAAAAATACAATTTTAAACTTATAATGATTCTTCTTAGTTTTAAACTTTTTCATAAGACCCTCACCATTTGTATTATAGAATATACTTTCCTCAAAAAATGTCGAATTAAGGTCTAAGATAAAGGGCAAAATAAATTTTTGGATGCAAAATGTGGCCAAAAAAATGAAGTTACCCTTTCTAAAGAATAATTCTTTCGGTTATAGATAAAAACTGATAAATGTGGCAAATCATATTTATCAGTTTTTTGTCTTATTACTCACGATTTTAAATAGGTAACTCGATTATATCTTTCTTGACAATTAAATATCTCCATTGAATAGCCATATTTTAACCATAGCCCTTTGTTTAAACACCGCAGAAAAACTGCCTTCAGCCAAATTCTACTATAAATGGGTCTAAAGCATCTCCTGTCCCTTGTATTAGGCTTCCAGGTTTTAGATTAATAACTGGACGCAAAGAGCCATCATAATTACTAACACGATAAGAAGATATACCACCATCACTACCAATATATTCAACGTAAGCCGTATTAGAAAAGAATCTACTAGGAGAGATAGTCCAGTACCAAGATCCACTTGTTAAATAGGAATCATAGGTTTCTCCTACTCCTACTACTCCTGCTATGTTTGCTTCATCTAGTGTTATTAATCCAACTGGGTAAGTTAAAGCTCCATTTCCACGTTCTATATCAGACACTGTAAATGCATCTCTCTTATTTGAACAAATAAGCGTTGCTTTATTTCCCTTACCTATTAATATTTCTTCTATAAATCTGGCATCTGCACCGTATAATGTTGCATTTGTTCCATACCCTAATTTTCCAAATGTATCTCCACCATAAACTTGTATGGCATTGGCATACTCAATTGTTTCATCACTTCCCTGGCTTCTATCATTGCAAAATAAAGTGTCTGCTATATATCTTTCATATGGTAGCATTTGGCTTTGAAACCAACTATCTAATCTTGTTTTTATAGTACTATTATTCGTATTTGCATGAGTATCATTATAGTTGTCACTTCCTGGTGTTCCATACATGTACCCTATATACGCATTATCATTATCGCTTTCATTATATAAACTCATACCTATACTTCTGAATAGAGTTGTACCATTTTCTTTGTCTTCTTTACCGTTGGGACTTGTTCCATCATATATCATTCTAATTGTCCCATCTCCATTAATACGTACTATTCTCCAGTACATATCATCTCCTGCAGTAGCATACTTCGTACAATCTGTTGCAGAATTTTCACATTCTGATAAACTTGTAAATGCTTTGTAATTGACCTTTGTAGAAATACTATTATCTGATTTCCATATAGTCCCATTATAATAATCTGTTTGCCAAGTACCAAACTTAACATAATTATTAGTGACATCTCCTCTAAAATAATAACTTGTTCCGTAGTCATCTGGTAACTCAAATAGACCGCTTGTTTGAGGCTGCCACGCACCTGTTTTTACATCATTTAATTCTGAACCCTGATACAAAATAATATCCGCTGAACTCGAAGTCGGATTTTCAATGAATATCATTGGATTCCTCAATACTGAAACTGACTGTGTTACAGGGGTTGAATCATATTGTCCTACGCCATTAGTTGCTAGTACAGAATATTTTCCATCTGTATCAGCATAACAAGCACTCCACTGACAGGTAGTTGGATTAATTAATGTATAAACTCCTGATGCTTCATCATATATAAAATCACTTGCATATGTTATGTAATTTGTCGATTCTACCGGTATTGCAGCGTAACTTATTCCTGCACTTGTCTGAGTGCCATACTTACTAAAATCAGGATTTTGAATACTTGATGTTGTAACTACTAAATTAGGATTTAGTTCTTGTAATGACTCTAGAGTATTTAAAGCAGGATTAGGTAGTTCATCAATAATCTGACCTGAAATTGTTCCAGAGAAAGTTAGGCCCATCTGATTATCTTGATTTCCGTTATTCTTATAGTTGTAAACTAAATAGAAAGTATACTTTGGATAGGCTGTTGAAGTATTATCTTTCCTTAGCTTTAAGGTGCTACCATCTTCAATTACTTCAAAGTTTTCCTGCAATAATATTTGATTTCCATTAATAAAAGTTTCACTATAGATTGAAGTATTTCCATTCTCATTTAAAGTATCAATTTTTGAATATTTTGTTATGACATCGTCTGCGCCATATCCTTCATATCCTTCATCACATGATACTCCATCTTCATCATTTATCATACTTAAAGAAACATTCCCTTGACTAGAAGTAATTAAAAAGGATGGATTAGTTTTTTCTAATTCATAGTTTGCAATAAAACCATTAATATGACAAGGATGATATTCTTCAACAGTAAGCTCTCCTTCTGTAACAGTAATCTCAGAGTTATCTAATACTTTATATAATTTTACTTCTACGTCACTTCCAAATATGGATTCATCAATTACTCCAGTTAAATCGATTTCATAAACTCCTTTACCTTTACTCACTGGTTCTACATAGAATTTTTGAATAGCAATATCCCCTGGGTACTCTCCCCCACTTGTGTAGGTAGCCTCTGATGCCGTTAGTTTTAAACTACCCATTTCTGCTAGAGTAATACTTGTTTCTCTTGTACCTAGGTTTTGAAATGATGCTGAAAAGTACGCATAAGTTGCTCCTGCTATTAAAGTTATTAAAGCTATAAATAAGCCTACCCATAATTTTTTATTTTTCATATTATATATTTTCCTTTCTTATAAATAATTGTTTTATTTCTTTTTTAATAAAATAGATTAATGATATAAGAAAATTTATCGTAATAGAAAAATACTATTGCTAATGCCCCGATTATAAATGGCCCATAAGGTACTTCTCTACTGATTTTAGAAAGCATACTATAAGTTGCATATGGTAAAGCCAGAAATGTAGATAAAACAATGGCAATAAGTGCGTGTGGAACGCCAAGAATCATTCCAACAACAAAAGCTAGTTTTATATCTCCTCCACCTAGAGCTTCTCTTTTAAAAATCCATTTGCCTAGCAAACCTATCATTAACATGAATAAAAATAAGATTAATCCAGAAAGAATAGACTCTAGAGCTTTAGTAATATCAAAATATATAATTTTTAAAACAAAAACTGTTATTGCTGTACACACTAATGGGGAATCAAGAATAATCATATATCCAAAATCACTTACAAAAATAAGATTTATTAAAGATAAGATTAATAAAGATATCCATAGATTATAGCTAAAACCATAATAGTAATATACTAAAGAAAATAATAAGCCCATGGTTAGTTCTAGAATTGGTTCATAAATGGGAATACTTTTGTTACAATATCGACATTTTCCTTTTAGAAAGACAAATGAGAAGATAGGAAATAAGTCATACCAAGCTAGTTCGTGATTACATGAATTACAATGGCTTTTAGGTTTGATAATTGATTTTCCTTCGGGAATTCTTGTTGCTACAACTCCATAAAAAGAGGACATGATGGCTCCAACGAAGAAAAATAAGATTGTATAACAAATATCCATAAAATCACTGTACCGTTTGCATGATACCAAACATTGGAACAATTACAGCTAGTAAGATACCTCCAGTAACGATTGCTAATACCGCGATCATAATAGGCTCTATAAATGCTTTTAAACTTCCAACTGCATTTCGATGCATTTCTTGATAATAAGTACTTACTTTAGACATCATTTCTGCTAATTGACCGGTTGACTCTCCTGTAACAATCATATAGTATGCTACATCTGGAACTGCCCAGTGATCTTTAAACGCAAGACTAATTTTATCACCTTTAACAATATTATTAATGGTATTATACATAACCTCTTTATATATTTCATTATTAGTAATCTTACTTAAAATATCAATACTTTCGGTTATAAATACATTATTTCTAAGTAAAGATGCAAATGTTTTGGAAAATATTGTCATCTCATTATATTTCATGATATTGCCAATTACAGGCATTCTCATTAGGAATGTTTGCATTCCCTTACGGAACGCTTTTACTTTTTTGTATAATACCACTATAATTATGACAGTTATTATAATTACAAGAAGTAAAGTTAGCCAATTAGCCTGTAAATAGTCACTAGTTCGAATAATAAAGAGGGTTAACCCATTTAACTCTGCTCCAGCTTGCTCATACATTTCAACAAATTGAGGTATTACATAAACAAGGATGAAAGTTACAACTGCGGCAGCAAATATCATAATAACGGTTGGATAGGTCATTGCTGATATCATTTGTTTTCTAGTTTTATCAATTTCTTCATAATAGTTAGCCATATCTTCAAGTGTTTCTTCTAGTTGCCCTGTTGCTTCAGCAGCTCTTACCATATTTATTAAAAGAGCTGGAAACATTGTTCCTTGTTTCTCTAAAGCAGTTGAGAAAGCTTCTCCCATTGTTAATTCATATACAATACTTTGAAATCCTTTTTTATATTTTTTTTTCTTGGCCATTTGTTGATTTAATATTTTAATTGATTCTGCTAAAGTAATTCCACTTTTTAAGTAGGTAGATAATTGTGTTAACCAGAATAGAAGATCTTTAGTGCTCATCTTTGTTGCTAGTATTCCAGTGTCTCCATACATAATGTCTATATATTTGTTATTTTCAATTTTATATACATCATAACCACTTTGAACTAAAAATGTATTTATATCTAGTTTGGAATATCCAGTCATTGTTGCCACTTCTATTTTGCCATCCGGATTTTTGGCAGTATATTGAAATACTCTTGGCTCTTTACTACGAATTGCGCCATTTCCTTGCAAATCTTGAAGCAGTTTTAGTTTTTCTTTTTCTAATTTAGCAATTTTATTTTGCATGTATTTAGTATTTTTAAACAAATCATTGATATCCATGGAAAGTGCACTTTTTTTCTTGGTAGCAGCTTGATTATTAACGTTTCCAACAGCATCCTTAGTTTCTCTGTAGGCATTGTCAACTTGACTACTTAAATGTCTCCAAAGTGTTATTGGACCATCTCTAAAGACATAGCTTATTCCTCTGCCAACGCACGCTAAAATATACGCAAATACATTTATTATATTTACTTTATATATATTAGTATCAGCTTGAACTGTAACATTTTGATTCATTTTAAGGCTCCTTTTCTATTCTTTATAATATAATAATCTCTTATTTATATCTCTCGTATCATAAAAAAATTGTACCATTTTTAGGTCCAATTTTCAACACTAAATTAATAGCTATACTCACTTGATATGCCAAAATAATCTTCCATTGTAATCCAGTTACCATTGTTGTATAATTTCTCTGCTAGCTCACTTCCAACATATCTAAAATGCCATGATTCATACATATATCCAGTTTCGTTTGATTTGCCTTTAGGATATCGCAAAATAAAACCATATTTATATGCGTTTTTAGCTAACCAATTAGCTGGTGCAGTGTCGTTAAATCCATTAGATATGCATGCATAACCTGTTGAACAAACATCAAAAGCTAGTCCTGTTTGATGCTCTGAGTGTCCTGGTCTAGCAGAATATGTATCAGCTGCCGCTTTTCCATCTCTTGCTGAGTATGTATTATATAAAGAGCTCTGTGTGCTATATGATCTAAAACCACTTTGGGCCCACATATGAGGGAGGCCTTCTAACTCTGCCGCGGCAAACATCTTCTGAGCAGCATTATTTGTTTCACTCGTTAGTCCTCCAGGATTATAAGAACTTGGTAGACTATATGTTTTATTAGCAATTAAATATCCATCTATATAGGTAATTCCATTTTTAGTGACTCCTTTAAACCCTTTTGAGGTAGTAAATTCACGGTCTACAGCAGTTGGAGCAACACTAGGTTTTGGGGCAATGTATTTTTCTTTAACTTTTAAAGCAAATTTTTCTTTTGTTTCGTTTCCACTAGAATCTCTAGCTACATAATATAGTTCATAGTCTGCAGGTTTGCAGGTGTCATATTCCCCTTCTACTTTAACTTCTATTTCTTCTTTTGAATTATCAGTTGCTTTAACATCTTTTAGTAAATTAACTTCGGCACAGTACTCTGCTTCGATCTTCTCTTGAAAAGTTATTTTAGGTCCTTCTTTATCCTCGATGATATATGTTCTTTCATATTCATGAGTTTGGCCAAAATTATCTTCAATTGTAATTGTTATTTTAGTTGTGCCTATTTTACTCGTATCAATTTTTTCTCTATCTGTCTTGATATTTCCATTTTTGACATCTATTTCATCAACATTATATAATTCTTCTCCTAAAAGCACTGTTATTTCTTTTTTATAATTTACTTGTAATTTTTTAGATTTTATATACCATACAATGCCTATACTTGCACTTATAAATAGTACTACTAGTAAAATTAAGATGATTACTCTTTTCTTGTTCTTCTTGCTATTTTTTCTTTTCAAAAAGATCACTTCTTCCTTGTTATTTCATTTTATTTCTTAACAACATTTTATCTTGTTAAATTAATATTTGCAAGTAGCAAATATTCTTTTTACACTTCTATTATATTATTTATTTTGTTATATTTTTAAAAATATTAAAAGCCATTCTTCAAATGACTTTTATTTTTCTATTACCCCATCTAAGCTAAAGCTTTTTGCATCTGTTATTCTAACATTTATAATATTTCCAATGCTTGATTTTGGGGCATCTACATTAACTAATTTCATTGTATCTGTGTATCCATACACTTTTGAATCGTCTTTTTCGCTTACACCTAAGACTAAAACAGGAACTACTTTATCAAGGTATGATAAATTATGTTCTTTGGAATAGAAATTTATTCTTTCATTTAACTTGCGTAATCTCTCTTCTTTTACTTCAAGGGTAGTTTCATCTTTCATTTTAGCAGCTGGTGTTCCTTCTCTTGGTGAGAAAATGAATGTGAAAGCTCCATCAAATTTACATTCTTCAACAACGCTTAAAGTGTCTTTAAAATCTTCTTCGCTTTCTCCTGGAAAACCAACAATTATATCTGTTGTAATTGCTACTCCTTTAATTTTTTCTTTCATTTTTTGGTAAAGATTAATATATTCCTCTTTGGTATATCTTCTTCCCATAAGTTTTAAAATTTTATTTGAGCCACTTTGAATTGGTAAATGAATATATGGCATTATATTGTCATATTTAGCAATTATATCAATCATAGCATCAGTAAAATTCCAAGGGTGTGATGTTACAAAGCGAATACGAGGAATGCCCGTCTTAGCGACTTCTTCTAAAAGAGTTGAAAATTCTGTTCCATCATTAAAGTCTTTTCCGTATGCATTTACATTTTGCCCTAATAAAGTTACTTCCTTATATCCTTTTTCTTTTAATGCGTTGATTTCATTTATGATATCTTCTATTTTTCTGCTTCTTTCTTTTCCTCTTGTATATGGGACAATACAATATGTACAGAATTTATCACATCCATAAATAATATCAACCCAGGCACATATATTTGAATCTCTTTTGTATAAAACATTCTCATATATTTCTCCTTCTTTGGAATAAACTTTGATACTTTGTTTTCCTTCTTCAGCCTCTAGTAACATTTTCCCTAGTTCGTGAATATTATGAGTTCCAAAAACAATATTTACGTATTTATGCCTATTTAAGATTTCTTTAGCTACACTTTCTTCTTGAGACATACATCCCCCAATTGCGACAATGATATCAGGTCTTTCTTTCTTTAAATGCTTAACTCTTCCTAAATAGCCAAATACTTTTTCATGAGCATTTTCTCTTATTGCACAAGTATTTAGAACAATAACATCGGCTTCTTCTAATTCTTCAGTTGAGGTCATCTTAAAGTTTTCAAGGATTGCTTTTATTTCTTCTGAGTCATGTTCATTCATTTGACATCCATATGTTCTTAAAAAATATTTTTTCCCTTTAAACACATCACTTGTTATAGGACTTATATATTCTGTTTTACTATTTTCTTTGGTTCTTTTCTTAGCATCTGCAAAGTTAGGTAAATTCATTTTTGTTCTCCTTTCTTAATGGTCTTTATAATTATATAAGTTATGCCTTATTTTTACAAGCTCTTTTTATTTTCTAAGACTAAAGCCATATAATCGTTTGCACTTTTTCCTATATTTGTTAAAATATTTTGATAATTAATATGATATTTATCTAAAAGTTCTTCTAATGATAATTCAGAGTTTTCTGCATAGGCAACTTCTTTATAAAACTTTAAGATATGATTTTTATCAACGTTAAATAGTGAATAGAAAGCTAAGGTGTTGCCAAGACCATATTCAAAAGTCGAAAATACTATCTTTTGAGGTTCTACTTCTTGATTATTCATGACTTTAAAACTTTTTAATAGCACCGAAGCTTCATATTCAAATTGTTCTTTTGGATATTTAATTATATATCTATTCATGTAATCCAAATTAAAATCATTAAAATAACAATATGATATTAGAGGTAATTCTAATCTGTATAGCCCTTTTGTATTCACTTTCCAATTATTAATTCTACATAATGAATTAATTTCATCTTTAGGTATTTTCTTTTCTTCAATTAAATATTTTGTGGCATACAATTCAAAATATATCGAGAAAAACTCTGATAGCTGTTCCCAGCAAGCATTTTTTTCGATAGGGCAATTCGCGTAATGCATAAATTCATGAACCAAATCTATAACATCACTATAGTTAAACTGGCGTTTAATATTTATTTCTTTGCTTTTTTCTTTCCTTTTATATTTAAAATAAGACCCTTCTATACTTTCTTCATCATAGTAAAATTCTAATTCTCCAGATGATAAGAGATTGTCATAATCTGTCAAGTAAACAGGATCTATCTTGGCTATTATTTTTCTTGTAATATTATAGATATCCATAAATGTTAAATGATTTTGCTTTACTTGCATTTTGCCATCAATTTTGGATAATGCTTTAAATGCACTATCATTCAATTTGGCAATTGACCTTAAATTATCATATATTAATCTATAATTTGATAGATACAAATCAATCTGTTCCATATATTCTTTTAGCTTTAATAATTCTTCTTTTTTCATAATATTTTCCCCTGTGTTGGGTTATATTCTAGCATATAATATTTGTTTTAGCAAATTAGCTTTAAAAAAAGAATGCCAGAAGGGCATCTCTTTATCGTACTATTCCTTTAGAGCGAGAATTATAGCTTGTTATAAAATGATATAAGTCTTTTAAGGTCATTTCATCATGTGTAATTTTATCTATGTATTCATATTCGACATTAGCCTCTGTTAAAGCCGCAATTACATCTTCTTCCGTTTGCAATTCATCTAAATCTAATTTAAGAAGAAATTCTTTCATTAAGCGATTAAATGAGGCGCAGCTTTGTCTTTCGAGGTTAGGGCTTTTAAAATCAGTGTAAATTGTTGATTTACCATCAAGGTCAATTATATGGATGTCAAGTGATGGTACTGATACTAAAACATGAGAATGTCCTACTTTTTCCATTATTCCATTTTCATCAACATAAATAGATTTAGTAGAATAAGGGCTATTATCTAAATCAACTGGATAGATATTATTGTCGATTAATTCTTTTACTGCTTCTAAAACACGCATCATAATAAGTTTTTTCATTTTTAGAGGCATGCCAGTCAGCTTATGAATTTGCATTCCTTTTTGACGAATAACAGTGCAACCAACTAGTTTTTTATCCACGTATAATAATCTTTGAGGAAGAATTGATTTTACAACATTATGCTTTCTTGATACGGCTCTTGTTAAAGCATCAGTTTTACCAAGGCGAACATAATCCCCATCACCCTCACCCACATAAAACCTAACATTATCATCTTCTTTTTTGGGTGCTTTGAAATCTTTTTTATTATAAATTTTAATATCTTCATCGGAAGAGCTATCAATTTGTTTTAAATCTGGCCTAACGTGATAAATCTTTAACAGTTCTCCATTTCCATATTCTAATACTCTTCCATCTGTTCCGTGTCCTATTTCTTTTTTTCCTTTTAATTCTTCTTTAGTAATTTCTAGAACATCTCTACTATCCATAATAATATACCTCTTCTATCTAAAATCATTATAATATGCCATAAAAAAAAAGACAAGAGTTTAATAAGTTGTTATAAACTTCTTGCTTTTTCATCCGTGAAATAGTTAAGTGTATCTATACACGTTTGTTTCTTATCTTCACTGCTTAAAGTAAAATTATATTTTGTTAATAGTTCCTTAAGAGTTAATTTGTTATTTTCATTATTATTAATTTCTTTATAAAGCTTTAAAACATCTTTCTTAGATTTACAACTTCTACTATATAGTGCTAAAAACAGACCTACAGTATACATCATTGTTCTTGCTTGTAATTTTCCAAATGACATATTATATTGATTTGGAGTTGTAAAAACATGCATATTATAATCATATAGTATATCAAAATTTTTTGCTGTAAAGCCTGGGAATATTTTAGCGTACTCCTCTATATCAAATGACTTGCATTTGTAATATAAATAGAAACTGGGAATAAATCCTTTTAAATTAATAATGTGTTTTTTATCGTTCAGTATTCTATCTTTAAAATTAAGCTCATTTTTAGATACTTTTTTTTCTTCATTTAAATAGTCTATGGCATACATTTCAAAATAAATAGAAAAGAATTCTGTTATTATGAAATAAAGATCGTTTTTAGAGTAATTATAGTAATGCATATATTCGTGAATAAGGTCGACTACATCATTGTATCCACCTTTTTTATTAATGGCAATAAATCTATCATTATTAATAGGAAAGACGCCTGTTTTTACTTTGGTATCTTTTTCAAAGAAAACAATCTTATGATTAGTTACTAGTTCATCAAATTCTTTTAATAAATCTTCATCTATTGATGATATAATTTCTCTTGAATGTAAAATGATTTCTTCATTACCCAGCATTTCTTTTTCTTCTTCATTATTTAAAGTATCTGGTAAGCTCCTTGATAATAAATAAAAATCTTGAACGATTTCATTGACGAAACCCAGATTATTTAAAAATATAGGATGTTTCTCAAACCAATTAACTACTTCTTGAAGATATTTTTCATATTTTTCTAAGTCTTTTTCCATAACAAATCCCCTTTAATTATTTTTTAGGAATTAGTTTTTCTTTGCCACCCATATAAGGTTGTAATACTTTAGGTATTAACACAGTTCCATCACTTTGTAAGTTGTTTTCAAGGAAAGCAATTAACATTCTTGGGGGAGCTATAACTGTGTTGTTTAGAGTATGGGCAAATTCTTTTTCGCCATTTTCTTTTTTATAACGAATTCCTAGACGTCTAGCTTGAGCATCTGTTAAATTAGAGCAAGAACAAACCTCAAAATATTTTTGTTGTCTTGGTGACCATGCTTCTATATCACATGAGCGATATTTTAAATCAGCTAAATCACCTGAGCAACATATTAGTTGTCTAACAGGAATATCTAAACTTCTAAATAATTCTACTGAGTAATGCCACATCTTATCATACCATTCTTCGCTTTCTTCTTTTTTACATATAACTATCATTTCTTGCTTTTCAAATTGATGAATTCTATATACTCCTCTTTCTTCAATACCATGAGCGCCAACTTCTTTTCTAAAGCAAGGACTGTATGATGTCATTGTAATTGGAAGAGATGATTCATCTAAGATTTGATCTTTAAATTTAGCAATCATTGAATGTTCACTTGTCCCAATCAAATATAAGTCTTCGCCTTCAATTTTATACATCATATTGTCTTTTTCTTCAAAAGACATAACTCCATCTACAGCACTTCCATGAATCATGAAAGGTGGGATACAATATGTAAATCCTTTATCAATCATAAAGTCTCTAGCGTATGAAAGAACTGCACTATGAAGACGAGCAATATCACCCATTAAGTAATAAAAACCGTTTCCAGAAACTTTAGCACTAGCATCTTTATCTAGTCCATTAAAGCTTTCCATGATATCAGCGTGATATGGAACTTCAAAATCTTTTAGAGCCGGTTCTCCAAATCTAGCTCCTTCCACATTTTTACTATCGTCTTCTCCTATTGGAACATCATCGGCAATAATGTTTGGAATAGCCATCATTCTAACTTTTATTTCTTCTTCTAATTTTTCTTCTTGTTCTTCGATTTGTGGTATTCTTTCATTAATTCTTTTTACTTCTTCTTTGGCATTATCAGCTTCACTTTTTTTGCCATCTTTCATTAATATACCTATACTTTTAGATAGTTCGTTTTTCTTAGCTCTTAATTCATCTGCTTCTAATCTAGCACTACGCCATGTTTTGTCTAATTCTTCTACTTCATCAACTAGATGTAGTTTGTGTTCTTGAAATTTCTTTTTAATATTTTCTTTTACTAATTCTTTGTTTTCTCTTATTAATTTAATATCTATCATTTTTTCATTTCTCCTTCTAATTTATCAATTATTTTTAGATATGATTTAACATATTTGTTTCTAATTCTTTCGTAGTCTTTTGGACGCGGACTTACAAATCTTGAAATATCCATGTTATGTAAAACATCTTTAAGTTTGATTTTAATTGCCTCGATGTTGTTACTGCTAAGCAATTTATCTATATACTCATCATAAGTTTTATAAGTATTGGTAAGTAGTTCAATTACATTAATAAACGACGAATCATACCCTAAATTTTCTAAATCTTCTTTGGTCAAATTTGTATCTTCTAGGGTATCATGCATTAAAGCCATTGCTTTTATTCTTTCGTCCTCAAAATCTTCACTTACTTTTTCTAAATGATGAAGATAGGGACATCCACTTTTATCTTTTTTGTCTTTAAAAAGTAGTTCAACAAGTTCTTTCGATCGTTTATAAATACTTAAACTTTTATAATACTTTAGTTTTTCTTCTGTAAACACTACTACCAAACCTTTCAAACAAAAAGGATGATACCAAAAGGAGTCATTTAAGACGGTACCATCCTTACTTTTACTTATTTTCATAACGGCGAATCCCGTGAGCTATTAACTCCTCTAGAAAGTAGATTCCTATATTATTCTTGGGTATTTACACCAACCATACCTTCTCTTTTTAAGAATTAAATAATAGTACTATTCTTTCTTTCGATTTCTTTGTTATTATAACACATTTACTTTCTATATTGCAAACTATAATTCTTACTTGTATCAATTGCATTTAATAAATCAATATCAAAGTCAAGTTTTGGTGAAGAATCATACATAGTATTAAAAGCTTCTATGACTTCTTTATTCATTCCCATTTTTTCTAAGCAATTTAAATATAAGTAATGTTCTTCAATACTCCATTTATATGATTTTTCCCCACTTAAAGCATTTAAGAGCATATAAAGGAAACATAGTACTTGAGAGTTATGACTTGGAATTACTCTATCATCTTCAGTCATTTTATATTTATGTTGTAAATAATCCAAGTTAAAATTATTAAATAAGAATCTTGAAACAGGAACGGCACTGTCATTGATGTAACAGCTATCCATATCTACGGCTTTAACTTTTTGCTCTAATACATCTATAATAAAATTAGATTCATGAATATCGCCTAAATAGAATCTGCCTTCTAGTGCTTTTACTTTTTCGATTTTAGATAAAATTTCATAAATCTTCTTCAAAAGTTTTAGCTTTTCTTTTAAGGCTACATTAGGATTATTTAAAAGTAAACTCATATTTATACTAGATTCGATAAAAGGCATAATGTAGCCTGATACTTTTTTATCAATACTTACAAATCCTGTTGGCATAACTAATTCATCTATATTGATTTCATCTTTGTGAAGGAGCAATTCAGCAATAATATATGGTTTAGTATAAGTGAATCTTTCTTCGTGAAAAACATTCATATTAATATCACTTTGTAATAATTCTTCGTTAATATATGGCTTAAAATCAAAAGTACGATTATCATAAAATATTTTTAAAATATTTTTCTTTTTATCCCATTTATTTTTATCATTATATAAATATAGTCTAGCCTCAGTATTGGTTACTTGGCTTGGTAATTGAAGCTCGGGAATCTTTTTTAATTCACGGCTACTAAAATCGACAATTCTCATGTTATAATCCCCCCTTTTTGAATGACTATTATATTACCATAAAATGTTTAATAATGCAAATTTGGCCATAAAAAAGTCGTATCAATAAGATACAACTTTTATTAGTGTTTAATTCTTAATCGTTTTAATACATCTTCTTTTTTGATAAGAGGTGATATATTCATGCTAGATATTTGTTCTTGATTTTTATAATATTGCAAAGTTTTTTTCTTTTCTTTTGCTTCTGAAAAGAAACCATTCTTTCTAAAAATTATTCTGTCTTCACTGTCTTTGATTACTCTTAGTATACCTATTATTCTCTCTATTTCAAAGTTGTTGGTTGTGATACTTCCTAGCTCAAATGGTCGATTAGTTCTTTTAAAATAATGTACTTCTAGAGTCATACTTTCTAATTCATTATCTTGCATTAGTATCTTAGCATAAGCTCTTTCTCTTCCATTATCTTGAGCATAGTACTTGTATTGTTTTTGGTTTTTATTCTCTTCTATTAAGACATTTTCCTTACTTTTGGGATTTTGAGATATTCTTTTGATAATACTTAAAGCCTCATCATCAAATCCTTCAATGTAGGAAAGACTCTTAAGTATTTCTTTCACAATTTTTAAACCCTCTGAATTATTCATTTTTTATTTCCTTTCTTTTATTCTATTCTCTAATAATTTGATGAAATCTTTTTGACTAACATTTGTTGTTTCTTCAGAGCCGTGAGTTCTAAAGCTTATTGTTTTGTCATCGACTTCTTTTTGACCTATTATTAAAGTGATTGGGATTTTTTTGACGACAGCCTCTCTCATTCGATAGCCAAGTTTTTCGTTTCTATCATCTAGATAAACGCGATATCCTTTTTTCTTTAATAAATCATATATTTTTTTAGCATATTTTAAATGATATTCATTATTTACTGGTAAAACATGTATTTGGACAGGCGCTAACCATAGAGGTAGATTTCCTTTTGTTTCTTCTAGATAAAAAGCCATGAAACGATCAATTGAACCTAAGATAGCACGGTGAATTACAACAGGCGTTTTTTTCTCGCCATCTTTATCAACATAGGATAAATTAAAACGCATAGGAAGGCAAAAATCTAATTGACAAGTTGACAAGGTATATTCAGGTCCTACTGCTGGTTTAACTTGGACATCTAATTTTGGACCATAGAAAGCTGCTTCTCCTATCTTTTCAACATAATCTAATCCTAAATCATTTAATACTTCCCTTAGTTTGTTTTCAGCGTTATTCCACATTTCATCATCTGGATAATACTTAACTGTATCTTTTGGATCTCTTAGAGATAATTCAAAACGATAGTTTTTAATATTCATTTCGTTATATACTTCTAAGATTAGGTCTACTACTCCTTTAAATTCACTTTCTATTTGTTCTGGAGTGCAGAAAATATGGGAATCATTTTGGCAGAATGTTCTTACTCTTTCTATTCCTTTTAAGGCTCCACTTGCTTCGTATCTAGCGTCTCTTGCTATTTCGGCAATTCTAAGAGGTAAATCTCTATAAGAGTGAAGTTCACTTCCATATATTACCATGTGATGAGGGCAATTCATTGGACGCAAGACAAATTCTTCTTCATCCACTTCCATTTTAGGAAACATATTCTCTTGATAATGATCCCAGTGTCCTGAAGTTTTGTATAATTCTACATTTCCAATTGGTGGTGTTAAAACATGTTTGTATCCTCTTGCTATTTCTTTATTTCTGATATAACTTTCTAATGTATTCCACATGATGAATCCATTAGGTAAATACATAGGAAGGCCTTTACCAACTAAATCATCAATCAAGAAAATGCCTAGTTCTTTGCCAATTTTTCTGTGATCTCTTTCACGTGCTTCTTCTAATTCTTTTAAATGATTTTCTAATTCTTCTGGTGTTTTAAAGCACACCCCATAGATTCTTTGCAATACTTTATTTTTAGAATCTCCTTTATAATATGAGCCACTAAATTTCAATAGTTTAAAATTCTTACATTCTTTAACAGAATCTACATGAGGCCCTCTACAAAGATCGGTAAAATCTCCTTGACTATAACAAGAAATGATACTACCTTCTTCCATATTTTCAATTAAGTCTACCTTGTATGGGTCACTTTTAAACATGTCTAAGGCTTCTTCTTTAGATATTTCATGTCTAATAATCTTTTTACCATCTTTAGCAATTTTTTTCATTTCTTTGGAGATTTCTTCTAAATCACTTTCAGTTAGAGTGTGATCTCCCAAATCCATATCATAATAAAATCCTTCTTCAATAACTGGTCCTACCCAAAATTTTGCTTCTGGAAATAAATGTTTTACTGCTTGGGCCATTAAATGAGCACATGAATGATTTAATTTATTTAAGTCTTCATTTTCTTTAATATTTATCATTTCTTCTCCTTCTTTCTAATCCTCTTTCTCTTAATAAAAATTCTATTCCTTGCATTTTATTTTTACTTGGAATAATCTCAATACTAATCTTATCCCCAGTTCTATATATTTGATTATTATAGATTATACTGTGATTTTCATTTATATATATTGCCCCCCTTAGGTTGATAGTTCCTGGGATATTGTTAATTGTTCGGGCAAATATTTTATTATCTCCTAAAAACTCGATAGTAGCTTCAATTACCTCTCCATAATAATTAGAAGCATAATTTTGAAGTAACATATAGTTGACATCTTTTTCTAATTCGTCTTCTATTTTTTGTCTTTCTGATATGTAATCGCAAATCGAATTAATCATTTCTGAGATAGCGTTCATCTCACTAGAATTTATTCCATAATTTTGATATTGGCTAAGAGACATGTGGTTAGCTAAATCGGCAAATCTTCTAATTGGCGAAGTGACAGTTGCATACGTCTTATAATTTAAGCCATAATGGCCATATGATTTAGCATCATATCTTGCTCTTGGTAAACTTCTTAAGAAAATGGCTGCGAAATACTTTAATTCCTCTTCACTTAAGCCTTCACTTAAAGATATCATATATTGTTGCATATTAATTGCTTGTTGAAAAGAATTGATATTTCTTACTTTTGCTTGATAAGTTCTAAGTGTATTTCTTAATTTATATAAAGCCGTTTTTGATGGAACACTATGATTTCGATAAACAAAAGGTATTCCAATTTGTTGAGCATATTTAGCGGTGGATTCATTAGCTAGTAACATAAAGTTTTCAATTAATTTATTAGCTGGACCTCTTTGTTCTTCTTCAACGTGTGTAGCGTTTCCATAAGCTCCATACTCAAATTTCATTTCGCTAGTTTCAAACTCTAGAGCTCCTCTTGCTTTTTTCTTTTTTTCGAGTAATAGCGATAGTTCTTGCATAGTTAATATATCTTGGGCAAAAGGAAGAACTTCACTTGTTAATACTCCTTCTTCTAAGAAACGATTAACACTTCCATAATCAAATTTTTTACCACTTCTAATAATACTATTATAGACACGGTAGTCTTTAGCATTTCCATTAGAATCAATATCTATTTCAAATGTTTTAGCATACTTATCTTCTCCTGGATTTAGTGAACATAAATCATCAGATAGTCTCTGTGGGAGCATTGGAAAAACAAAATGTGATAGATAACAACTTGTTCCTCTTCTTAATGCTTCATTAACAATTTCAGGAGAATTGGCTATAAAGTATGATACATCAGCAATATGAACGTAAAGTCTATATCCTCCTCCACCTAGTTTTTGAACAGATACTGCATCATCTAGGTCTTTAGCATAAATAGGATCTATTGTGAAAGTAGGTATTCCCCTTAAATCCATTCTTTTTTCGTATAAGTTATTAGGTATATAAATATTATTTGTCTCTTCAATAACTTTTTCAGGAAAATCTCTAGAAAAGCCATATTCCTCAGCTAGACAAACAACATCTTCATCCATATTAGTTTTAGCAATTACTTTTATAGGAGAAATATAAAAGCAATTATTTTTTTCATCATAAGTATAATTAGCAAGTATTCTTGTACCATTTTGATATGTTTTTTCTTGACGGGTCAAAATTCCTTTTAAATCAGGATTTTCAAATGCTTTCCAAACCCCTTCATCTAAGATAAATACTCTCTTATCACTTGCTTGGTTAAGTACTTTTAATACTCTGGCAACATATCCATTCCTACTTTTTGTAACATTTACCATTACTTTATCTCTAATAAATGCTCCATTTAAATTTGTAAGTGGTATTTCAATATTATCTTTTAAGACATAATAGTAATTTTTAAGTAGATTCTTTTTAACGACTCCTTCCATAGAGAATTCTTCCAATAATGGCACATCGGCTTTGGTAATAATTTTTTTGATTTTTCCATGCATGCACTTTGGATGCTTGGTTGGTTCTGTTTCAATATAGACATGATCTCCTATTTTACCTCCATAGATTCTTACATCATCCATTGCCAAAATTACTTTTTTACCATCATTTAAATTAACATACGCATGATTACGATTTGATATTTGTAATTCTCCGCATTTTAGGGTAAAAGTTGGGAAATGGGTGCTAATGAAATTCCCTCTTGAGTTGCCATATACTTGACCATTACACTCTAGTTGATATAGTAATTCAATAAAATTTGGAATATCTAGCGGTTGAACATTAAACTTTTTAATCAATTGCGTTAAAGTGTATTCTTGATTATGAAAGTAAAAAAATTTTTTTAATTCTTCTAAACTGTAGTTCATTTACAAATCCTCTTTCTAATAAAAAAAGATGATACCATTTAGGAGTCATTTTTGACGGTACCATCCTATTTTTAACTTAATTATCTTTAACGGAGATTACCCGGATCTTATTAGACCTCTTATGAAAGGAGTAATGATTATGTTTTCTTATCTAGTCCCACCTGACCTAGACTCTCTTTAAAGAACTACCACAAACACCATGTCTTTCAATCAAAGATTTACATGCTTATTTTAACACCAAGTTTTGAAACATACAAGTGTTTTTTATTCCACTTCGTATGGATTTGCTGCTGTACCATCTCCACCAGATATAAAAATGGTGCCCGGTTTTAACGATATAGCAGGTCTAACACCAAAAGGGACACTACTGCTTGAAATATCACCAAGTATTTCTCCACTAGTGCTAGCTCTAGTTGGTTTCATATCAGCACTAAATATACTATAATAATTAGGTGTAATCGTTGTATAAGCCGCATTAGTCTTCATAGCAGTATTATTTCCTGATAAGTAATGTTCTGACTCAGAAAATAGCCCTATTGGATAAGTTAATGCTCCATTTCCATGTATCGTATCATTAACTGTAAACGCATCTATCTTCCTTGGACATATTACAGATTTTTTACCAAAGTATACATCCTGTCCCAACTCTCCAGATTCACTCCAAGAACCGGAGTTAATTATGGTTCTATCATTACAGAATATCGTATCTTCTAGATATGATTCGTATTCAGTATTTTTAAAATTTAAAATATACCATGCATCAATTAATCTCTTTATTTCACTATCATTTTCGTTAGTATTACTGCTATTTAATATAGCCTCTATAGCATCACTTATTGTTTCATTTTCACCTAAAGTAACATATTTAAGAGTCATAATATTATTATAGTTAATGTTACCATCCAAGACAAAATACATCTGTGAACAAGTATTATCAATTGTATTAAAGCATGTATAACGATGGTTTTTCAGAGATGTTTTAACAGTAGTATTTCTGAAATCTAATATTTTTTCTGCATTATTTAATACATATACCCCATTATTATAAGTAAAAGATTCACCATAATAATAATTGTTTTCAAACCCTAACAAAATACCAAATGATAATTGACGTGGGCTAATAATAACATACATGTTGGTACATGTGTTCTGATTATAATCTCCACAAAAATACATATTTTTAAAACTATTATAATTAGTATACCAATCCATCGCACTTTTTTCTAATATAGTACCGCTTAATGAATAAGTCCCATCTCCATTATCAATATAATTACTTGATAATCTAATTGTGCCAACACTTGTCCTACCTTTTTCTAAAATCTCTGCTATCATATAGTTTTCTTTTGTAGTAGTATCTATCACTTTATAGGCCGTTGAACAGCGTAATGTTGTATCGTTATATTTACTAGTACTTCTACATGTATACTTTCCTGGTAAACTAGTATAATTATCATCCCAACTTAACTGAGTTACATTGCTTCCATCTTGATTTGTGATGTAGTATTCTCCTCCTGAATAAGAAATTGTGTCTCCATAATAGAAGTTTGTTCCACTTGATGATTTAGACGATAGAATAGTAAGTCCTGAATTCGTCATTGTTTTAGTAGATATGCTTCTAATAGGACCATACATATACCCTGCTGCGCTAAGTGAAGTATTTGCAAGGGACGAATTGAAAATTGACACTCCTATTTGAGCATAATTTGTTGTTTGCCCAAGAATTAAAGCCTCTGCTCTTGTATCATTTCTTTTAGAAAGTATGTAATATGGAGTTTCACATGTAATACTGGTATTATTACATGTATATTTACCAATAACAGCGTCAGAATCAGTACTCCAATTCATAGTTGAAGTGTTATTTAAAGTATAAGTACTTCCTTCCTTGGTATATCCATCTCCATATACAATATTATCATTTACATTTATATATGATAAACTGATACCATGATGAGTTCCACCTCTATCGTCACAGGTTCCATTTGCATCTAAATCCCCATTATATATCATCTTGATTCCACCCGTGCCAGTTGTTCTTATTATCTTCCAACACATGTTAGCAAATTTGACGTTGTTATCTAAATGTAAACCTCTTAAATAATAACTAATTCCATATTCGTCCTTTAAAGAACATACAATAGGTGGATCTGTATCATCCATTCTATATTCCCTAGTTGCTAAAGAACTAATTATTCCATTTTCATCAGCTAAAAAGCATTTGCTATTTAAAGGATCTGCTTTGGCTATTATATTACATGCGCCTGCCCCTTCCCCATAAGTTGCTTCACATTCTTCTAGAGCGGTTGGAGCGTTTGCTTTATAGGTACTTGCTATGGTGATTTTGGAAGAAAAGATTTTATTAGACACATTATCTTCCAATGTGACAGACTCATCTATCCAAAGCCTTAAAGTATAGGCTTTCTCTTCATTTGGTTGCAAAAATCCTTGAATCATTTTATATGCGCTTGAGGCATCAGATAAAGTCTTTGCTACCTCTGTATAAGAAGTAAGAAGCTTTGGCGTTGCTTCTCCAAACATAACCTTTATAAACTTAGAATCTAGAGTGGTATTATTTAATACTTCTAAGTTTACTTGAAATGATGCATATTCACTACATTTATTTTTAATTCTAAATTGATAAGGAGTTAAAGTCCTTCCTTCTCCATCTAAAATAGGATAAGTTTTCTCTAAATTAATATTGTCTTGGTCTGTGTACGTTATATCAAAACAAGCTGATGTAATAATATTAGAATTTGTTTGAGTATAATTTAATACCCATACGGCAAATGAACTTCCTATCAATAGCAAGATTCCTAAGATACTTAAAAAAATGATTTTCTTCTTTTTATTCATTGATAACGTACTCCTACTCTATAATAGTAGTATATAATACGATATTATTTTTTTCAATAAAAAAACATCAATGGCTTTAGCGATGTTTCTTTATTTTTGACATTTTGGACAGTAGTAGGTACTTCGTCCACCAATAAATTCTTTTTTGATTTTTGTTTGACAATTATAGCATTCTTCATTCTCTCTTTTATGAACCATTAGATATTGTTGGAATCTTCCTGTTACGCCAAGAGATGAGGTATAACTTCTTATGGTTGTTCCTCCACTTTCGATGGCTTTCGTAATAATTTTACGACAGGAAAGAACGATTCTCTCACATTCTTTTTTGGTAATTTGATTTCCTTTTTTGAATGGTGAGATTTGAGAATCGAATAAAACTTCATTGGCATAGATATTTCCAAGTCCTGAAATAATGGTTTGATCAAGTAAAAGTGTTTTAATAGGAAGATGATGCTTTTGAAACTTTTGATATAGATAGTCTGCAGATAAGTTTTCATCGATTGGTTCAATTCCTTGTTTTTTGTATGGTTCAAAGGACTCTAATTCATCTTTTTGAAGTACTTTTATTCTGCCAAATTTTCTTGTATCATGATATCTTAAAGTAGTATTATCTTCAAATACTATTTCTAGATGTTCATGTTTTTCTATTTTATCATCAACACTTTTGATAAAGTATTTTCCTTCCATTCTTAAGTGAGATAACATGTAGTAATTTTGGGTTTCAAAGATGAGCCATTTTCCTCTTCTTTTAATATCGATAAAACTTTCGTTTATAAGGCATTCTTTTACAAATGATACGTCATCTAATAGTATTTTTGAATAAAACACTTTTAAATCAATAATCTTTTTATTTAAAATTCTTTTTTTTAAAGTATTTCTAACTGTTTCTACTTCAGCTATTTCTGGCATTATTTAGTCACTTTCTTTCTTGCTTCTTGAACTAACCACACAAATAAACGATTGTCTTTTGTTATTTCTGGATGAAATTGAACACCTAAAATACGTTGATTATTTTTAGTATATTCTATTCCTTCAATAACTTCATCTAATGATTTAGCATTTATTAAGACATCTTTACTAGTTCTTTGAATATAGTATTTATGAAAACTAACAACATTTTCTTCTTTTGTTTTTAAAATCTGATATAAAAGACTATTTTCATTAATAGTAATCATATGTTTAGCATTATCTATATTTTCTTCTTTAGTTGGTACTTTGCGAGAGTGATTCTCTATTCTTTTATTATCTAAGACATTAAGATATGGATCCTCTTCTTTACATCTTTGGTAGACTTCATCAAAGCTTTTTAAGTTACTTCCACTCATATCTTCTAAGATATTAAAATACGTAGCAATTGCTTGAGATCCTAAGCATACACCAAGGATTGGTTTGTGATGTTCTAAAGCATGGTCTAATACTTTATAAAAGCATTTCCATATCTTTTTTCCTCCTGGCCATAAGAAGCCATCGCATATGTTTAAAACATCTTCAACGTTTTCTTCTAAAATGCCAATTGCGACTCCTCCTGATTCTCTAATTCTTTCTATATACATTCTGACAAAACTAGCTCGATTATCATAAGGATTATCTGTTTCTTCTATAGGAAATGTTGGAATAATTCCTATTACTGGTTTATTTTGTTTCATATAAATCACTCCCAAAATCAGCACTTACTTTAAGTGGTACATCTAAATCTATAATATGCGTCATTACATCTATTACAATACTTTTTAATTCTTCTTCTTCACTTTTTACAGAGTCGAAAATTAGTTCATCGTGTATTTGCAATACCATTTTTGATTTAAAGTTTTTCTCTTCTAAGATATGATCAATCTTAACCATTGCTTTTTTAATGATATCAGCACATGTTCCTTGAATAGGAGTATTAAGGGCAATTCTTTCTCCCATTTGTCTTACCATAAACTGTGGTGAAGAGAGTTCAGGAATTAATCTTCTTCTTTTCCAAAGGGTTCTGACAACTCCCTCTTCTCGTGCTTCTTTGACAATATTATCCATGTAGTTTTTTACACCAGGATACAATTCATAATATTTATCTATAAAAGCTTTGGCTTCTTTTGGTGAGATACTTAGATTTTCTCCAAGACCAAATCCAGATATTCCATAAACAATTCCAAAGATAACAGCTTTGGCTGTACTTCTCATTTGTTTGGTAACTTCACTTTCTTTTATGCCGTGAATATCAGCAGCTACCTTAGTATGAATATCTTGCCCATTAATGAAGGCTTCTTGAAGTTCTTTTGATTTAGATATATGCGCTAGTATTCTTAATTCTATTTGAGAGTAATCAGCACTTAAAAAACTATCATTTTCTGGAATAAAAGCTTTTCTTATCTTCTTCCCCTCACTATCTCTTACGGGAATATTTTGTAAGTTTGGTTCAGTACTAGATAGTCTTCCTGTTCTAGCAAGGTTTTGTTTAAATATAGTATGAATCTTACCATCATCTAAAACATAGTTTTCTAATCCCTCTAAATATGTAGAATATAGTTTAGTTGCATTACGATATTCTAATATCTTAGGAATAATTGGGTGCGCATCTATTAATTTAGTTAAAACTTTGACATCTGTTTTATATCCGGTAGTATTTTTCTTTGGACTTGGAAGAGAAAGACGTTCAAATAAAACTTCGCCTAATTGCTTTGGGCTTGAGATGTTAAACTCAATTCCGGCTAGTTCATGTATTTCTTTTGTTAGTTCGTCAATTCTTTCTTTTTGTTCTATTTTCATTTCGTCTAGAACTTTTAAATCAACCTTCATTCCTTGAATCTCCATTTTAGCTAGTACTGGAGCAAGAGGTAGTTCAATATTGTTATATAATTCGTACATATCATCTCTTTTAAGATTAAGAATTAATTCATCTCTTTTCTCAAAGATAAATCTGCTTTTTAAAGCCATTTCTTTTTTTAGATTGTCTGTAAGTCCTTCTTTTTTCTTGTATATTTCGTCTAAAGAAGTAACCTCATAATTTTCTCTTGTCATGTATAATGCAATATCGTCTTTACTTGTGTCTTCTTCTAGAGCATAAGCTATTTCGATATCAGTATTAATTAATGGGCAGGAAATGTTTTCATGGTATAAAGATACGAATAATTTTTTATAATCATATGTATATAAGACTTTATCTTTTATTTGTTCTATTACATCTTTAATGAGTTCTTTTTTGACAAAATAGTTTTTATTCTTTGTACTAATGGCTAGACCTAATATATTTGCTGTATGATAATTATATCCATCAAGTTCAAGATAAATGCTATATTCCTCTTCATCTTCTATTTCTATTTCATCTTCTATTTCTAAATAATCAACATTTATCTCTTGCTTTTTTTCTTTTATTCCTTTTAATAATGAATAAAATTCTAGGTCTTCATATATTTCTTTTAGCATAGGCTGTTCACCTATATATTTTATATCTTCTAAATCTTTAATATCTAGGGGAACATCTCTATAAATAGTTGCAATCTCTTTAGAGGTGAAGGCCGAGTCTTTATCGGCTAATAATTTTTCTTTGGTTTTTCCTTTTATTTCGTCAATATGTTCATATATTTTTTCAACCGAGTCATATTTTTGAAGAAGGGAAAGAGCTGTTTTCTCCCCTATTCCTTTAACTCCTGGAATGTTATCTGAAGAGTCACCAGATAAGCCTTTCATGTCAATTATTCTGATAGGCTCTATTCCATAATCTTTTTTAAAACTATCAATATTGTATCTTATATAATCTTTTTGCTTTAATAGTTTCATTTCTAATTGAGGACTTATTAGTTGAAGCAAATCTCTATCAGAAGAAATAATCACGCCTTCAAACTCCGGATCTTCTTCTACTTTTTTAGCTAAAGTACCTATAATATCATCTGCTTCATATGGAGCAAGTTCAAAATAAGGAATTCCCATTCCTTTTAAGATTTCTCTTGCATAAGGCTCTTGCAAGTGTAATTCTTCTGGAGTTTTTTGTCTTCCCTCTTTATAAAAATCGTATTTTTGCTTGCGGAAATTCTTTCCTATATCAAAAGCAACGGCTATGTATTCTGGTTTTTCTTCATGTATTATTTTGTTCATCATTGAAACAAAACCATATAATGCATTAGTAGGAAAACCCTTACTATTTTTTAGTAAATTTCCTGAGTAGGCTGTTGCATAATAACTTCTAAATAATAAATTATTACCATCTACCAAGATTATCTTTTTCATGATTTATCACCTACTAAAAGTATATCAAAATGAAACTAAAAAGAAAAGAACCAGTTTTTGTAAAACCGGTTTCTTTATCTATGATGAGATAGAATTCTTTCTAATTTTTTTACTTCACTACCGACAACATAGTAGTAGTTATCATATACTCTTATTTCTTCTTCGATAATGCTTCTATTAATAAGTTTTTCTTTTAAAGCATTTAATTGTCTTTTTTTATATAATCTGTCTTTGTCAGATGTGCTTCCAAACATTCCAACAATAATATTTCCATTGCCAGTGTTATGAAGAAGATCCCATCCTTCAATTGAACTTCTAAAGTATGGATTTTGTGTCATGAATGTTGTTATTTCTAATGGTGTTTTTTTGACAGTTCTTTCATAATTACCTTGTTTTATAATGTATGGCTTATTTTGATATACTTTTAAATCACCATGAATTAATATTGAATTAGAATTATGAAAAGAGTGATAATATGGCGAGATAATGGTTGTGTTGAAATTGCTCACAACAGAGTCTTTTTCTCCCTTACCTATTTCGGCACAGTCTTCATCTTCAAAATAAAATCCTAATTCTTTTAATATAAGAGTATAAATCTCACTCATTTCATTTCTTTTTTTTAACCATATTTCAAATTCTTGAACAAAATCTCTAGAGTCTAAATCTATTTGTTTCGCGCCAATTGCTAGTCTATATTGTTCTAGCAAATTCATCATATATTCTCTCATCTTATTTTACCTTCCTTTACTGCTTGTGTATGTTATCACAATGTTATATCTTTGTCAATTTTGTTTGTTCTTCCTAAGAATTCTTGCATTATAAACATTTTCCATTAGTTCATAAACTGTCATTGGCCCTACTCCACCTGGAACAGGAGTTATATAAGATGCTTTTGGAGATACTTTTTCAAAATCTACATCTCCATACAGTTTTTTATTTTCTCTTGATATTCCTACATCAATAATTACTGCCCCTTCTTTTATCATATCAGCAGTTAAAAAATGTTTTTGGCCTACTGCAACTATTATAATATCAGCATTACTAGTATAATCTTTTATATTTTTGGTTTTCGAATGAAGAAGACTTACTGTCGCATTTTTGTTTGTTAAATAAATAGATAGAGGCTTGCCTACTAAGATACTTCTACCAATAATTACTACCTTAGCTCCTTCTAGTTCTATGTTATATTCATCAAGTAAGTCAACAATTCCTTTTGGTGTACAAGGTATAAAGCACTCTTTATTTTGCATAAGTCTTCCTTGGTTTAGATAAGTTAGGCCATCTACATCTTTATATTCATTAATTGTATTTTGTATTTTAGAAGAATCAAGGGAAGGAGGAAGTGGCATCTGAACTATGATTCCGTCTATATCATCTTTAACATTATAATAATTAATCTTGTTAATTAATTCTTCTTCTTTGATATTTGACGGACAAATCTCATGATAAAAGTTATACCCAAGGGAGGTGGCCATTTTTTCTTTATTATTTACATAAACCTTTGAAGCTTCGTCATTTCCGACACTTATAACAACAAGGCCAAGTGGACTTTTAAGTCTACTTACCTTTTCTTTTAATAATTCTATTTTCTTTTTTCTTAATTCTTTTCCATCTAGTAATATTGCCATTCTTTTTCCTTCTTTCTTCTTTTATTATATAAAATGCATAGATTTCTTTCAATAATTATTTCATTAATCTTTTTAAGCTTGAAATGGCACTTTTCTCAATTCTAGACACTTGAGCTTGACTTATGTTTAGATTATTTGCAATCTCCATTTGGGTTTTTCCTACTATATATCTTTGCATCAAAATGCTCTTTTCTCTTTCTTTTAGTTTCAATAAAGCTTTTTTTAAGAGTAAATAGTTATCTCTATCTTCATTTTGTTTGGTATCATCAGCTATTTCATCAAATAAATAGATAGCTTCTCCCCCATCATTATATATTGGTTCAAAGATACTAACTGGTTCTTTTAATGAATCTAGAGCATGGCTTATTTGATATTTACTCACCTTAAAATACGTTTCTAATTCACTAGAAGATATTTCTTTACCATACTTTTGCCTATACTCATCTTTGTATTTTAAAATTTGATAAGCGAACTCTTTAGTACTTCTACTTACCCTAATAGAGCTTTGATTGTCTCTTAAATATCTTTTTACTTCTCCTAAGATAAGGGGGATAGCATAAGTACTTAATTTTAAATTATAACTTAAATCAAAGTTATCTATTGCTTTTATTAAACCTATTACTCCCACTTGAAATAAATCATCCATATTTACATTACGGTTCTGATATTTCCTTAAAACGCTTAAAACTAGCTTTAGGTTGCCTTCAATAAGACTATTTTTGGCTTCTTTGTTTCCATTTTGATAATCTAAAAACAATTTGGCCTGTTCCTCTCTTGTTAGTACTTTCAAGTTATTGGTATTAACGCCTGTAATTTCTACTTTATAATTTGCCATATAAAAAATCCTTTCGCATTATTTATGGAAAGAATTCTCTTTTTTTATACATTATATTTGTTTTTTTAACTCTTCAACAGCTTCTTTAAGAGTTTTAACACTAATAATTTTAATATCATAATTCTTTTGGTTTTTAACTTCTAAGGCTTCTTCATAGTTTTCACTTGGGACTAAAAAGATATCTGCTTTTTTATTAACAGCTCCGATTAATTTATATTTAACTCCTCCAATTGAGCCAACGTTTCCTTCTAAATCAATTGTTCCTGTTCCAACAATAGTTTTTCCGCCTGTTATATCTTCTTCATTTAAAGCGTTATAAATAGCTAAACTCATCATAAGACCACCCGAAGGTCCTGATTCACTTTGCTTCATTTTAATACTTGCTTTAGGCTCTTCTTGATAGTTATAAGTTAAGGTCATAGCAATACCAATTTTGGGACCATAAAAGTCAAAGACAAGAGCTGAGCATTCTTTTTCCTTATTATCTCTTTTAACAATTATTTTTATTTTATCTCCGACCTTATGCTTTGTTACTATTTCTCTTAGTTTTTTTGTATTTTTTATCTCTTGGTTATCTACTTTTAGAACTTGATCTAATATTTTTAAATCGGTATCTGCTTTAGGATCTATATATGTTACAAAAACATTTTCACTTTCAATTTTTATTTCTTTTTGAGATAAAGTATAAGCTGATATAATAGCATGATCAATTGATTCTTGAGTAGCAATTTTATCTGCAGCTATTTTTTCTTCCATAGTTTCATTATCGTATTTTAGTTCACTTTCAGGCGCTAAATCCCAATCAGGGATTATTTTAGATAATAGTATATTAGGAATACTTCCTCTTGCTAAGGAAACATACGACATACCAAGAACCCCACTTGAAGAATAGCCATTTTCAACTTCTACTCTACTAGCTAAATTAACCATTCCTCCTGGTGTATATATTTTATACGGAAGTTCTATATAAAATAATAAAAACACGATAATTAAAACAATAATAGATTTATATTCTTCTTTTATAAAATTTATAATCTTTCTTTTAATTTCTTTCATATTTTCCTCCTGTAACATTATAGCAGATATTTACAACTTCATGTATGTTTTTCTCTTATCTTACATAAGTTTTATTATGAAAAAAGATTTTTTCTCTTTCTTAATTCTTCTGTTTTGCATTATTTTATTATTTATTAAACAAACAAGCATTCAAGCTACAATTATTTCTTCTTGTCAGCTTTTCTTTTATCAAGTTTTTCCTTCCTTATTTCCTTTTATGATATTAAGTGATTTATTAATCTATTTTCGAATTCCTCATCTTCTAAGTCATTTTCTAAGTCCTTTATTATCTAGATTATTTCATGTTAGTTCGGTATCATGTTATGTTTTTTTTATCTCTCTTTTTTCGGGGTCTCCAACAAATGCTTATATTATAAAAAATCTAGTCCTAAATAATAATTTAACTCCTCAAGAGGCTTCTCACATTATGTCTTTTTCCTTTTTTTCAAATCCTTTATTTTTATATTCTCTTTTTTCTTATTTATTTCCTACTTCTTATTCTTTAGCTATACTCTTAACCCTTTATCTAACTAATGTTTTAATTGGTTTGTTTACTAGGCCAAGTAGTTATCAAAATCATGTTTTCAGCGCCCAAAAAATGCCAGATTTTGGGCAATATTTAACGCAATCTTTGAGAAATGCTATGAACACTCTTATCTTTGTTTTAGGTTCAATTGTATTGTTTTCACTTATAAATGTATTTATAAATCCTTATGAAATGCCCTTTATAAAATGTATTTTGGAAATATCACAAGGGTTACATTCTTTAAGAGATGTTTCTTCTATTTTAGGAAGAAGCTTGCTTACTCTAATTACCTGTAGTTTTGGAGGACTTTCAATTCACATGCAAGTAAAAGGTATTTTAAGTGAGGCAAATATTTCTTATACTCCATTTTTAAAAGCGAGATTTATCCAAGGAATATTGTCAGTCACTCTTTTTTTGATTATACATTATGCTTTTTTATAATTTTTGTTACATATACACAGGCAAATTTTCTGACTTTTGTATACAATACATTAGAAGGGAGAATTATTATGAACTGTAATAATAGTGATTATCAAAGAGCTTATAACTATGTTAAAAAAGCAAATCAGAATAGACTTTTTCCAGTAGTCTATCAATGTCAAGGTGTGCAAGGACCTCCATGTCCTACAACAATAGATGTTGGAACAACTACAACTGGAGAAGCTGGAACACCTGCTTCAGTCATAAACTCTGGAACAAGCGAAAATGTTATTTTAGACTTTGTGATTCCTCAAGGAATTCAAGGAGAAGTTGGACCTCAAGGTCCTCAAGGTATTCAGGGAATTGCTGGGCCAGCTGGTCCTCAAGGAGAAGATGGAATTACACCTACTCTTGCCATTGGTACTGTTACAACAGGAGCACCTGGAAGTGAAGCTGCAGCAAGTATCACAGGAGATGCCCCTAATTATGTTTTAAATCTAACTATTCCTCAGGGACTTCCTGGTGCTATAACTGATTTTGCCGATTATTATGCTACTATGCCCCCTGATAATACTGCCACAATTGCGGTTGGAGAAGACGTAGAATTTCCCAAGCAAAGCAAGTAGTTTTGGTACGTCAATTACAAGGCTTACTGACTCTTCGTTTAATCCAGCTGATAATACAACTGCTTTAACTATTACACCTACAGCTGGCGTAACAAACCCTGTAACAGCTCATTTAATTATCGTAAAATCACAATAATTTTAAAAGGTAGAGAATTTTCTCTACCTTTTTAGTTTAAACTATCTAGGGCAAGTAATATCATTGTATCTAGAGCTTTTTCTCTATCTTCAATAGACATGAATGATTCTTTAAACTTGCTATCTACAACAGTAAGTATAGCAGCTGCTTCTTTATCAAAACTATCAGCGATATGGAACAAGGCGAAAGTTTCCATTTCTTCTCCAATAATTTCAATATCATCAGGGACTCTTTTTAACACGTGTTCATTATCAGAATAAAAACCAAATTGTTCTGTACACATTACACATCCTTCATAGAACTTTAACCCTTTAGAGACTGCAGTTTCTCTAATTTTATTTGTTAGCTCCTTACTTGGGTATGCAACGTGAGTTGGGTCTCCATTATATGAATATGCAAAGTTAGCTTCTGTATAAGACTGTGTTGCTAAAATGAGGTCAGGCACGTCCATTTCAGGTAACAATCCTCCACAAGTTCCAATTCGAATTATCTTTTCTACCCCAAAGAAATAAAATAATTCAAATGCATAAATACTTACACTTGGCATTCCCATACCATGTCCCATTACAGTAACTCTTTGTCCTTTATAATAACCTGTGTATCCAAACATATTACGAGCTCTTGTAACAAGTTTAGCATCCTCCAAAAACTTTTCTGCTATATATTTTGCTCTTAGAGGGTCTCCAGGCATTATAACAATAGGAGCAATATCTTCTTTTGTACAATCAATATGTGCAGGTTTAATATGCTCCATAACTTTAGGTGCTTTCACACACATCATCCTCTTTCTATTCTTTAATATAACTATACCAGTCTTTACACTTTTTTTAAAGTAAAAAGAAAAGCACTTGTGTAAACAAGTGACAAATATTTTCTAATTATAATCTACCACAAATGGTGATGCCATTGTTCCATCTCCACTTGCAAATTCCACGTCGGGTTTTAATGAAAGAACAGGTCTTATTCCGGCAAGATTATCAATACTGTATGTACCAGCATATGTATCAAAATATGAAACCTTTGGGGATACATCTGCTGTATCATAATAAGTTGGCGTCATTGTCCAGTTACTAATTCCTGTGTTGAGATAAGGTGATGCTGTTGTTGGATATTCATAATAACCAGCAGCTATAGCCTCATCAATAGTTAGTATTGCAGAAGGATACGTTAATGCTCCATTTCCTTTTGTACTTACAGTAAATGCATCATTTTTAGAATCAACTGTTCCCTGTGTATTTACACAAGTAAATCGTACTGGGATTGAATTATCAATATTTATTCCATGGTAAAAAGCTACTTGAAAATAATTATATGTAGAACCATCCAAATTCTTATCATTACAATAAATACTATCTAAGCTTATATAATCACTATATTTTTTGGTACTAGAAGGAATTGTAATATCTATATTGTTTCCATACCACGAGTCTACTGTCTCTTTAACTAGCGATGATACTCCGTTCTTATTATTCATAACATTAAAATCTGTTGCATAGCCGCTGCCATTTGTGCTACCACGCATATACGCAGTTGGTGCTGCACTGTAAGCACCTACACTAAATCGTCTTTCTCCAATAGATCTATAAATACCATTTGAAGTTAAACCACCGTTTTTAATATTAGCGTATGCTTCTGTTCCATCATAAACCATTCTAATACTTCCATCACCATTAATACGAACTATTCGCCAATACATATCATCTCCAACACTGGCTAGTTTAGTACAATTTCCACTTCCAATATCGGTTTCACAATCAGTAAGAGATGTATATATACCATTTGTTGAATAGTTAGCAAATCCATAATAATAATCGGTCTGCCATGTACCAAACTTGACATAATTATTCGTTACATTTCCTCTATAATAATAAGTCTTTCCGTAATCATCTTCTGCTTCACACAATAAAGAAGCTGTATCTTCTTTTGAAGTGATTTGTAATTCCTTAGTTTCAGAATTCATGGTTGGGCAAACTCCATTTTGAGGGGTCATTGGCGTATTTACTTTATTGCTTGGGTTTAATTGAGCTAGTTTTTCAAGAGTTTCTGTAGCTGGGGTACATTCTACTATTTCTCCTGTAATTGTTCCAGAGAATTTCTTTCCCATATCACCTGTTTGATCTGATTCTGTTTCCACATATTCCACTGTTAAGGTATAGTTATTCGTGGTACTAGCATTAATCTTCATATTACTAGCAAGAGTTGAATTGGTAATAGGAAAAGTATTTAGGGTTAAAGGAATGTTGTTTGTTCCATCACTTAGGGAAACACGCAAGTCATTTGTATTTATGAAGGTATTTGCAACATTAGTCCAATTCAAATTAAAACATAACTTC